>Ga0163154_10000235_pt1 | contig 83400 bp, 78 predicted proteins | sample OliLakLV19MP9P1_FD_148649 | JGI IMG/M metagenome (GOLD analysis project Ga0163154, IMG submission 148649) | Freshwater microbial mat bacterial communities from Lake Vanda, McMurdo Dry Valleys, Antarctica - Oligotrophic Lake LV.19.MP9.P1 | ecosystem: Environmental > Aquatic > Freshwater > Lake >... | reverse complement strand
GGGTAGGGCTTTTTGAATCAGGGCTTCACGCTGCTGGCTGGCTTGTTGTTGCAGGGTCTGGTCTTCCGTGCGGTCAAAATACTTGCGGCCTTCAATCCAGGTCTCCTCGGTGCGGCTATAGCTCGATAGCGGTGAACCTGTCCAGAGGACGAAATCCGCATCCTTGCCGGGTTCCAACGAACCCACGTAACGGTCAATCCGCAACTGTTGCGCTGGGTTAAGGGTAACGAATTTGAGGGCTTCCTCTTCGCTGACCCCGCCGTACTTGACCGCTTTGGCAGCCTCGGTGTTGAGGCGACGGGCCAATTCGTTGCTATCAGAATTGAAGGAGACCAGGACCCCGGCCTGTTTCATCAAAGCCCCGTTGGTCGGCACGGCGTCGTAGACCTCAAACTTGAAGCCCCACCAATCACTGAAGGATGAACCCCCGGCTTTAATCTGGGCGATGGCATCGGCAACTTTGTACCCTTCTAAGACGTGCTGAAATGTGGCGACTGGGAGCTTGAATTCCTGGGCCAAGCGCACAAACATTAGGATTTCATCCTGGCGGTAGGAATGGATGTGGACCCAGCGTTGACCCCGCAGGATCTCCAGGACGGCCTCTAGGCGGAGGTCACGGCGGGGCGGGATGGCCTTGGTGGACTGGCTCCAAGCCCGTTCGTAGTCCTGGGCCGCCATGAAGGTATCGCGCAGTAGCTGTTCTACGCCCATGCGGGTCTGGGGGTAACGGGTGGTATATTTTTCGCCCCAGTTGCTCTGCTTGACGTTCTCTCCCAGGGCAAACTTTACCCCGGCGGGAGCCTGGGTAAACTTGAGTCCCTCGGCGTGTTCGCCCCACCGCAACTTAATCACTTGGTTCTGACCGCCCATCGGGTTAGCGGAGCCGTGGAGGAGGTTGGCAACGGTCAAGCCCCCGGCGAGTTCCCGGTACATGGCAATATCCGTGGGGTCGAGCACGTCCCCGATGCGGACCTCAGTGGTGACGGCGTGGGTGCCTTCGTTGACCCCGCGACTGATGGCGGTGTGGGAATGGCAGTCAATCAGACCGGGAGTGACGTGTTTACCCTGGGCATTGATGATGATGGCCCCGGCGGGGGCGGTGAGATTGGGTCCGACTTGGCTGATTTTGCCCCGCTGGATGAGCAGGTCGCCCAGGAAACGGCCCTGGGGTCCTGAGGTCCAAATTGTCGCGCCCTTGACCAGTAACCACTCGGGTTGATTGGGTTTCCCCGTCCGTCCAAAGGCTCCGGCGGGGTAGGTGGTGGGCGTGGTGAGGGCTTGGTCGCTGGGTTCCGCCGGGGTAGGTGTGGCAGCGGCGGGTTGGGTACGGCGGGCTTGCCAGGAGAAGGCTTGACCGTCGGGGAGTTGCCCAGTCCCCTGCATCTGGTCGCCATTTATACTTGCGGTTAATCGCACCGTACCTTGACCCGGCCCAAAGCCTTGGGCCGGGGGAAACAGTAAGAGTTGACTGCCCTGGAGGACGGCGGGGGTATCTTTGCCGCCCAGGGTGGCCTTAGGTTTGGGGTCGCCGCTCAGGACGAGGTTGGTATCGGCTTGAACGCCTTGCCAAGTCACCGTCCAAGTCCCACGGGGGTCCACTTCACGGCCCTTGTCAGTCTCATAAATTTGCCCGTCCACCCAGACCGAGAGGATATTGGCCTTGCTGGTGAAAAGGTCCCCGTCACTGATGACGAGGTTAGCGACTTTGCCCGGTTCCAAGGTGCCATAACGACCGGAGACCCCCAGGAATTTAGCCGGGGTGGTGGTGAGACTGGCGAGGGCTTGGTCCACGGTCAAACCCCGACGCACCGACTGGCGGACCCGAGGCCAGAACTGCTCTTCGGGTTTCTTGAGTTGGCTCGTCGTCAAGGCAAACATAACCCCGGCTTGGGCGAGCCGCGCTGGGTTACTCGGGGCTTGCTCCCAGTGTTGGAGGACTTCAAGGTCCACATCAAGAGCTTTCTCCGGGGTCTCGACCTCTGGAGCTTCGGGGAAATCCAAGGGCAAGATTAGCGGTATTTTCCGGGCGGCGAGTTGGGGCAAGACCCGGTACTCGTAGCCCGTCCCCAGGACCCAAGACTGGGTAGTTTTAAATTCCTCAGCAACCCGCAACACGCGCAACAGGTCTAGTTCGTCCTCCGCCTTGAAGACCACGGGCAACTCCCCGGTGACTACAGGGGCGAGGGCAGCCAGGGCACTATTCGTCTCGGGCCGCTCTAACCCCTGGGGGGCTTGGGCATAATTCGTCTGGGCGCGGTTATACCAATCGGCATCTAGAAAGGTCTGCCGGATTAGCGCAATACTCCCCATCAGCGAATCGGGGTACTGGGCTTCGCGGAAACCACTCTGCTCAAAAGCGACGTGCTGGGCTACCTGACGACGAACGATACTCTTGTTCGCATCATTACCACTGAGGTTGATGAGCGTACTCGTTCCCCGAAAAACCCCCCGCGCTGGAGCAACCAGGGCCACAGTGAAGCCCAACCCCCGCACTTTCTCCGTCTGTTTGGGGTCCACGGTCAGATTATCGGCAGCATCGCGCTGGGGCGTGACGCGGGGATTCCAGGCCCGTGAGCCGTTTTTAGCCAGTTCGGGAGGTTTATTCTCCTCTCCCGGTTGCGGTGCTTGCCACTCTTTGGGCAAGTCCAAACTAGAGTAGCTGTCTATGAAACCGGGGTAGACTGTGCGCCCCGCCAGATCCCAGACTCGTGCTTCAGTAGGGGCCGCCATCGTCCCGACCTGACTGATAACCCCGTTACGGATAACGAGGGTGCCTTTGGGAATAACCTGACCGGGAGCCACCACAATCCGGGCATTAACAAGTGCATGGACGCGGGGACTATTATCACGGAGGCCCTCCACGGGGGCGGTGGGGACCTGAGCGAGGATGGGTAGGCCCCAGAGACAGACCAATAAGCTCGGGAACAGACGGGGTTGGCGCGGCATTAGGGCGGGACGGTAGAGTATTCAACATAATAGGACCCTCCCCGACTCACCCTAGGACCCAAGTGAATTAAGAATCTGGACGAATCTTTAAGTTTTGTCAGCTCACTGCTGGGAATCTAACCCAGGGGAGTAGCACAGTGCGATTTGACCGCTATCCTTAAAGCATGAAGTTTTGTTATCAAGAGTGGGTGGGGAGGAAAGGGTGAAGCAGTTCCGGCCCTCGCCGATTGTATTTATCTTTTTGACTATTTTTATTGAGTTCATGGGGGCAAGTCTGCTCGTCCCGCTCATTCCTTATATCGTTGGTCGTTACCAGAGCGATGCTTTCACGATTGGCCTCTTGGTCTCTAGTTTTTCCTTAGCCCAATTTTTCGCCGCACCGACCCTGGGGGCTCTATCGGATCGTTTTGGTCGCCGTCCGATCCTGCTGATGAGCTTAGTGGGGACAGGACTAGGCTTTATCGTTTTTGGGCTAGCGAACTCTTTACCTTTATTATTCCTGGGCCGGATTATCGGCGGGGCTTCGGGGGGAGCGGTGGCAACAGCCCAAGCCTATATTGCGGACATCTCTAAACCCGAGGACCGGACTAAGAATTTTGGCTTGGTGGGGGCGGCCTTTGGGCTGGGTTTTATTATGGGACCCGCGATTGGCGGCTTTTTAGGCCAGTACAGTTTACAGTTACCCGTTTTTCTAGCGGCAGCTTTAGCGATTGCCAACGCGGGTCTGGGCTATTTCACCGTGGCGGAGTCCCTACCTCCAGAGAAACGTCAAGCGACACCCTGGCGTCAGGTCAATCCTTTCACCCAACTCAAGGCCCTAGTTAGTAATCCCGCTGTCCGGCCCCTCTTGCTAGGGTTTTTCCTCTTCAACTTTGCCTTTGCTGGGTTCCAGAGTAACTTTGCGGTCTATACGCGAGACCGTTTTGAATGGGGACCCCAGGAGAATGCTTGGTTATTTGCCTACATCGGGCTGGTCTCATCTTTGGTGCAGGGGGTTTTCATCCGCACTTTGATCCCGCGTTTTGGGGATGCTAATTTAGCGCGGTGGGGACTGGCCTTGGCGGGTCTGGCAGTGACAGGCGTAGCCTTGGTGCCCAGTGGGAACTGGCTTTACGTTACCCAGGGCGTATTTGCCCTCGGGGTGGGGCTGTGCTTGCCGACCTTGCGGGGTTTATTGTCGGAGCGGGCTTCGGCTCAGGAGCAGGGCCGGGTCATTGGCGGTTCCCAGTCGCTGGCGAGTCTTGCCATGGTCATCGGTCCGCTCTGGGCGGGAACGATTTTTGACCGGATTGGGTACACCGCCCCTTATTGGAGTGCGGGACTGTGGATCTTAGTCGCGCTACTCCTCATTAATGCCGCCCTGCCCAAAACTAAGGCTTGAGGACAATTTTGTTGAGCATGAGCTTGAGACGGGCTTTGCGGCGGTTGGCATTATTCTTGTGGATGATCCCGGAACGTACGGCCCGGTCAATCTTGCTGTAAGCCGCAGAGAGGGCGGTCTCACTGGTGGCGAGGGCTTCGGGGGTCCGCGCCTGGGTGAAGGTCCGCAGACTGTTGACGTACTGCTTGACTAAGCTACGGATGGCGGAGCGATAGGCTAGGTTGTGCTGGCGATTGCGCTCAGCCACATCAACCCGCTTGATGGCAGATTTAATGTTGGGCACGGTTACTCCAATTTGGCAACAATCTCTAATAATACCGCATTCTAAGGAGCGAGGCCGGGATTATTGGACTCAGGCCGCTGGAAAATCCATAGGTAGTCTCCAGGAACGTGCCTATCGAAAATGACCAAATTACAGAAGTCGGGGTCTTTGAACGACGGGTATCTTAATCCTGAAATATTTCCTTGCTGATAAGCAATATAGCCCAAGACTTGCGTAGGAGCAGCTTTACCTTCCCCATTAAGCCTAAGCCAATGGGTTTCTAACTCATTAGGAGTCAGTGTTAACGAGTCTCGGACACTATCCTCAGTCAAATCAATCACAGCACTCAGTCTATACTCAATTGAGAAGATGACCTTTGGAATGCTTGGTACGCCCTCGTCGTATCCTGTTGCTCCCCTAACAACAATATCTGCTTCAGTAAGTGCTGTCATAAGACCTTCGGCTACATATAATGCCTCGAATTCCTGACCGGGATGGTAAATCGCGCCATAGTTGAACCTGCCGCCATGTTTCAATGCACCTGCTCCTGAGAGAGGGGAGTCTGCATAACGTAGATTAATAACACGATAGCCTGTTCCTGCCAAAGAGTTAGGGGAGAGGGCGGCAAAGGCCGACATAAGTTCTTCACCAAAGAGCATCGGGAATTCTCAATGATAGGGGTTAGCCCGGTTGTCCGACTTCAATCATGTAGATAAGGGTATCTACTACTTCAAGCTGACCCTTATCAATGTAGGACTGAGGGGTAAGACCGCCAAGCTCGGGGTTCTGTGAGGTTAGCCACTTGTTAACCAACTCTGTCTTGCCACTCAGCAAGTAACTAAGTCGTTCTCTTAAGTCCTCCACGCTTTTTTTATCAATCACAGGTACGGTTGCTCCTGAATTCTTGCCTTTAACATTACCAAAGTTCTGATGATGAAGATCATCGCCAATTAAAACCTTATCGTTTTCTCTAGGAATAGTCCGAGTTCCAGCGTTAATCTTGCTCTGCTTACTCACGGTGTTAATGTTTAGTTCAAACGAACCTTGTGCCTTGTTCAGCATCTTTTTAAGACGAGCTTTACGACGGTTGGCATTATTCTTATGGATAATCCCGGAACGCACGGCCCGGTCAATCTTGCTATAGGCCGCAGAGAGGGCGGTCTCGGTAATGAGGAGGGCTTCGGGGGTCCGCGCTTGGGTGAAGGTCCGCAGACTGTTGGTGTACTGTTTGACCAAGCTACGGATAGACGAACGATAGGCTAGGTTGTGCTGGCGATTGCGCTCAGCCACATCCACCCGCTTAATGGCAGATTTAATGTTGGGCATGGTTGATCCAGTTTGGCGACAATCTTTAATAATACCGTATTTCACGAATCAAGGCTGCTGGGTGTTGAGCAAGTGGGGTTTGCCTTAGATTTTTGGGTCTTGTTGATTTATCTTTCGCACTGCTTGCAATATCCCCAACAGCCCGCGAGGACAGGCATCTAAGGTTCCGCTCTCGCTCTTCCCTCTTCTGCCTTGGTCCCCTATTAGTGGGGCGGAGGGGCCTCTTAATTCGTGGAGCGGCGAATTTTTTTGTTAAACTCTTGAAACTTTGTGCGGTTGCCCATGCTTCCTCTTTGGCCTTTACTTTTGCTGGCACAGGCCCAAACCCCGCCTGTGGGTATCCTTGAACTCCAGTCGGTGCGGGCTCTGCCTGGTCGTTTGGACCAGATACCTACCTTTAATAGCAACAGCCCGGAATTGGTGACGGGGAATGGGATTTTACTCTCAACTTTTCCGCCATCCTATGGACAGAATCCCCAAGCTCATCTCGATTTTGCACTGAAGGGTCGGTTTGACCTGTTTGCTCATCACATTGCGAAGACGCCTGACGGACGGACGCTCTACCTGGGATTGTTGTTACACAATCCGGGGTTGCAGCCCGTCACCGTGGATATCCTCCAGGCTGCCAGCCATCTGACGCAACCGGACGCGCCTTTCCTTGATCTGCCGCCCCTCGTGGATAACTTGTTGGGGAATGTGTTTGCGGGGCCGGGGAGTCGGGTGACGAATGATATTTTGCGGAACGTGCGACAAGCGGATTGGCCCGGTCAGGTTATCCTCGCGCCTCGAACCAGTCAAATGCTCACGGTCTTACCCATCTACGGTTACAACGGACGCTCTACCCTGGCTCGCCTCAGAAGCTCAGGCCCCATTTACGCCGCAAGTCTGGCTCTGGTGGCTCCGACTGACTTCACCGGACAGGAATTCTTGCCTACCCTGACTGATTGGGAAAACCTGCTCACGACCGGAACCTTGGCGGCTCCCCGTGACTTGGCTCCGACCCCGCCGGGGAGTACGGGGAACTTCATTTATGGGCGAGTGGCGGGCGTGGCCTTGGGTTCGCGCTGGCAGGCGGAGTTGAGCGATAGTCCTCAGGCTCGTTTTTTGACCATCCCCACACCGGGCTCTGCCATCTCCTATGTCCTTAGTACCGCGAGTTTCGGGACGCTAGGGACCCAACAGGTCCAGAGTGCGCCCATGCAGGTCCGCTACCCCGACACGGCTTACCTCGCCCATGGCAATTACGGGATTGAGTACAACCTCAGTTTCACCCTCGCCAACTCTACAGCTCAGCCCCAGACCGTGACCCTGAGTTTGCAGTCCCCCCGCAAGCCTCTACAAGATGTCCCCGAGAACGCCCTGCGCTTCAGTGACCCTCCAGATAACCAAGTCACCTTCCGGGGTACGGTCCGGGTCCGCTACAACGACGAGGCCGACCTGCCCCAGACCCGCTATGCCCACTTGGTCCTGCGGCGCGGTCAACAGGGTAGCCCCTTATTCACCCTTATTCTGCCCGCCACGAGTCAACGCTTGGTCTATGTGGATTATCTCTATCCTCCCGATAGTACGCCCCCCCAAGTGCTGACCCTGCGGACCTCGGCTCCGTAATTCAAGTAAACTATCCCTTTAGACCAGGGTGGATGGCAAAATGAGAATACAGTACCTTGTGTTGACTCGTGGTTAAGACCGTCGCCGATACCAAACAGGCATTTTTTGCCCTTTTTACCCGCCCTTTGAACTCCGTTTATCGGCGCGTCATTGATGAACTACTCGTAGAAGTCCATCTCTTGACCGTCCATCACCAGTTTCGTTATGACCCGTTTTTTGGCCTGGGCTTGGTCACACTCTATGAACGTTTCCTGGACGGTTACTTTCCCAAGGAAGATAAGGCACCCATCTTCGCGGCTTTGGCAGGAGCCTTGGGTTTCACGGATGGGCAGTTGCAGCGGGATGCCCAAGCAGTGCAGCAGACTTCAGCCCCGGTCCTCCTTGCTGCACTGCAAGAGGGAAACATCCTGCCGACCCTACCTGAAGCAGTTCAATCCTTAGTTCAAGCTCCTCTGTCTAAGTACAGCCGGATCTTTGCCCTGGGTCTGACCACTGCCCTCGAACCCCATCTCCAGACCCAACTGGAGGCCAAACGGACAGAGATTTTCGACCAAATCTGTACGCGCTTGGGGCTAAATGCCACCCGCGTCCGCAAAGACCTGGATTTCTATTCCCAGGCCTTGGACCAAGTACGGAAGTCAAAAGAAGCCATGGAAGAAGCCAACGAGTCGGTCCGCAAAAAACGGCAACCCGCCTCGCCCTAGTAGTGGTTGCCGACTTTGCGGTAGTGGACGGCGGTGAGCCCTTCACTATCGGAGACATCCCCAGACTCCACTACCCCGTAGACGAGCCAGTGGTCATTGGTCTCCATCCGACTGACCACCCGGCACTCAAGGTAAGCCAGGGCATCCGCCAAAATCGGAGCACCGTGGGTCGCCGTATAGGTCTTAACCCCAGCGAAACGGTCCTCACCGGGCTTGAACCGCTTCAAAAAGTGGCGCATCAAGGGCGGATAGGTGGCCTCCGCGAGGACATTGAGCACAAAAGAATCCCCAGGGTGCATCAGGGACTCAATCGCCCGGTCCTTCGCCACGGCAATCGAGATCCCTGGCGGGTTGAAGCTGGCTTGGTTGACCCAGGAGGCAAGCATGGCGGTCTGGATGTCGCCCCGACGGGCGGTGATGATATAAAGCCCGCCCACCAAAGTCCCCATCGCTTTGTCAAGGTCCGGGGCGACGGCTTTGGACTTCTGGATCGTCTGTTTGAGCATGAGGACTTGGGCCAAGTCTGTGCCCGATTCTTCACAGGTCTGGTAGAGCGCGGGGGTGGGGTCCTGGGTGACTTTCAGCGTGGGGAAGGCTAGGGTCAAGCCTAGGTCTACCAGTTGATTAACCAAGATCTGGCTGGGACTCTCTTGGTTGCCGTAGGACTCAAAGATCCCGATCCGCTGCTTGTCTTGGACGGCGGCGAAGATGGACCCAAGGACGGCTTGGCTATGGGTTGATTCCGTGGGCGGGGGGCACAGGACGAGACCTTGGACGCGTTGGACAGTTTCTTGTACTTCCAGGAGGTCGGCTGTCCGTAAGTCCAACATCTCCACCGCCACCCCGCCTTTAGTCAAGCCATGGGCGATAGCTTGGGCAATGCGGTCACTGTAGCCGTAGTCCGAGACATAGAAGACCACCACGGCGGCTTCAGCTTGGGCTTGTTTCTGGCTCCAAGTGTCATAGCGGCGCGTGACCTCAGGGATATTAAAACGCAGTAGGGGACCGTGACCCGTCGCCAGGGTTTCTAATGTGAAGGGTGTGATGCGTTTGAGGGCGGTCAGCACCGACCGGGCATTAGGAGCCATCAGGCATTCATAATAAAATCGGAAGTCCGGGGCGATCGCCTCAAAATCCTCATCAAAGGTCCGCTCATCACAAAAATGCATTCCGAAGGCATCACAAGTGTAAAGGACCTGAGTGCCATGGTCATAGGTAAACATCGTGTCGGGCCAATGCAAATTAGGGGCTTGGACAAACTCCAAACGGTGGCCTCCGCCTAGGTCCAAGACATCCCCAGTCTTGACCAAACGACGGGCATAGGGCGCGTGGATCATATTATCCAGGAATTGCGCCGCGACATTAGAACAGACGACAACCGCCTGGGGAGCCAACTTCAACACTAAGGGAATGAGGGCACTATGGTCCGGTTCGGTATGGCTGACGATGAGGTAATCGAGTTTACTCAGGTCAATCTGTTCACGTAAAGCGGTTAGGTATAGCTCTGTGAATTTCTCATGGGAGGTATCCACCAGCGCGGTCTTTTCACCTTGGATAATGAAAGAATTGTAGGTCGTCCCATTCTGGAGCCCGAACTCAATATCGAAACGGTCTCGGTCCCAGTCCAGAGAACGAATCGTAACAGTATCACGGGCAATGGTCTGGACTTGGATGGTTTTGCGGGCGGGCGTGACAAGGGTGACCATGGCTTCCTCCCTCAAGGCGTACGTACTGTCAGTATAATCCGCAAAGCTCTGCTTACTGGGGCCTATGCCCAAACCCTGCAAGAGGCAGGGGTCATGGTCAGCGGGAATGGCCTGCACCTCCCCCAAACGGGCACAACCCTCCGCCTGCAAGATGGGCAACGCCAGATCCAGGACGGACCCTACCCCCAGCCCCTACCCCACGTGGTGGGGTAGGGGAGCGAGAATAAGAACTTTCTTCTATATACGTGGTCTTGGTCCCCCACCATGTGGGGCGGAGGGGCCTCTTAAGACCCCGGACTCCCGACCAGACCCCGCGCTTCATAGAGGTTGCCGACGATGCCACGCACGGGATGGAGGACTCGTTGGTGGGCACCGGGAGTAGCGTAAATCAAGACGAGGTAGCTGCCCTGATGGATATCGCGCCAAAAAGGTTGGACCAAGGCGCGGGGTCGTTTCACGCCCACCTGCCAACCCACCACTGCGCCGAGGATGCCCCAAGCCAACGTCCCCAAGAGACCAAGGATAAGCCCCGCTCCTAAAACCCAACCCAAGACCCCAATCCCTAAGCCCAACCCCAGTCCCAGCAACAAACCGGGCATTGCCAACGTCATCGGAGCCCAGTTGACGGGGGGTAGTGAGCCGGGAGGGTCACTGGTCAGAACCAAGATATCCGAGGGGCGGATGTTGAGGCTCTCCAGCAGCGCGATGGTCTCCAGCGTTTTTTTGGCATTAAGAAAAAGCCCCAGGGTCCGCCAGCGACAACGGTTGCTCGCCGGATCAACCCCCTGCCCCAGGGAAGACCAGTCTTGATTTCGCATCAGAAGCTACAAACTTTCTCCCCTAACCATAGCAGAGGTTAGGGATCGCGCTCATTGCCCATTTCTCAGTTCTTTTAACACTTTGAAAAAATTAGGATAGGACACTTGGGCACACTGCGCGTCCTCAATTTCCACCGCACCCCGACCTACCAAACCCGCTACGGCTAGGGCCATTGCCATCCGGTGATCGCCTAGACTCCTGACTGCACCCCCTCGTAACTCAGTCTTGCCCCGAATCACCAGACCGTCGGGGTACTCCGTAATATCGGCACCTAGGATGCCTAGCTGTTGGGCCACAGCCTGGAGACGGTCGGACTCTTTGACCCGCAGCTCCTGAGCATCGCGGATGGTGGTTGTGCCTGTGGCTTGGGTTGCCGCTACAGCTAGCACCGGGATCTCATCAACTAACCGGGGGATGAGTGCGCCCTCAAGCACGGCCCCAGTCAACTGGGCCGAGCGGACCCTGAGATCCGCCACGGGTTCCCCGCCTGCCTCACGGCAGTTGAGGATGGTGATATCGGCCCCCATCTGTTGCAGGACTTCTAAAGCTCCGGTGCGGCTCGGGTTGAGACCAACATTAAGTAGGGTCAATTCACTATCGGGCGTAATTGTGGCAGCGACTAGCCAGAACACCGCTGAACTAATGTCCCCCGGCACAATGATGTTCTGGGCCGTCAGGGCAGCGGGTCCCATAACACTTACGGTCGTCCCCTTGACCGTGACCGGACAACCAAAAGCCCTGAGCATCCGTTCAGTGTGGTCCCGTGAGGGGTGGGGTTCCGTAACCAAAGTCTCACCTTCACTCAAAAGTCCCGCCAGTAACAGGGCGGATTTAACCTGGGCTGAGGCCACGGGGCTGACATAGTGGAGCGGTTGTAACGCCGTCCCCTGGACCGCCAAGGGCGCGAACTTACCGGCCGCGCGTCCCCAGATTTTGGCTCCCATCTGGGTCAAGGGCTGGACGACGCGGCCCATGGGCCGCCGGGTGAGGGAACTATCCCCGGTCCAAGTCGTAAAAAGTCCGGGCTGGGCCGCCGTCACCCCTAGCAACAAACGCAGCGTTGTCCCAGAATTGCCGCTATCGAGGACCCCCAAGGGTTCCTGGAGTCCACCTAAGCCTACGCCCGTAACTAAGACCTCCGGGGCGGTTAAATCGGTAATCTCCACTCCCAAAGCCCGCAAACACCGCGCCGTACTCTGGGGGTCCTCCCCTGCCAGGAGGCCCTGAATCCGGGTGGTGCCCTGAGCCAAGGCCCCAAACATCAAGGCCCGGTGGGAAATTGATTTGTCGCCGGGGACCTGGACCGTACCGCGCAAACGGTCACAGCCGGTAATGACTAGGCTAGAGGTCATAGAGTTCACCATATTTGCGGCGGATATAGCGCAGGTAGGGCTGGATGGTCAGGGGTTGCCCCGTGGCCTGTTCCACGACTTCGGCGGCATTATATTTGCGTCCGTGCTGATAAATATGCTGCCGCAACCAGCCATGCAGACGGTCAAAACGGCCCTGGCTCATCTCAGCGGGGATCTCGGGATAGGCGAATTGGGCTGCTTCATAAAATTGGGCACTCATCAGGTTGCCCAGGGTATAGCCTTGGAAGGCCCCGCCGATGGTTCCGCCGTACCAGTGGACATCCTGCAATACGCCTTCACTGAGGGTCGTGGGCACTAACCCTAGGTTTGCGCGATAGGCTTCGTTCCACGCCTCGGGGAGGTCTTTCACCGCAAGCTTCCCTTCCAAGAGGGCAAGCTCTAGCTCAAAACGAATCATCACGTGGAGGTTATAGGTTAATTCATCAGCATCGGTACGGATTAGGGACCGCTCGACCCGGTTAATCGCCCGATAAAAAGTCTCTAACTCGACCGCCCCCAACTGACCAGGGAAACACTGCTGGAGCCGGGGATAAAAGAATTGCCAAAACTCCCGCGAACGACCCACGAGGTTTTCCCACAACCGGGACTGGCTCTCATGGACCCCCGCTGAAGTCCCCGAGGCTAGAGGCGTGCCTTCATAACTGGGGTTGATGCCCTGTTCATAGAGGGCGTGGCCCGCCTCATGGAGGGTACTGAAAACCGCTTCTGTCAAGTCATGCTCCCGGACACGGGTGGTAATCCGCACATCCCCCAGCGAAAACTTAGTCATGAAGGGATGGTGGGTCTTGTCTTGCCGTCCCCGCGTGAAGTCATAGCCAAACTCCCGGATTACTGCCAAGCCAAAGGCCAGTTGGTCCGCCTCTGGAAAATATTGTTGCAGACAGGAACGGTCGGTCAGGGGTTGGCTGGTTACTTGCTGAACCAAGGGCACCAACTGATTCCGCAACTCGGCAAACAGGGCGCGGGTGGTGCTGGTTTTCATCCCGTAGTCCGCAAACCCAATCAAGGGATCGGCAATATGTTCGTAGCCAGGGAAGAATTGGGCCATTTCCTGACTGAAAGCGAGGGTCTTTTCAAGGTAGGGCTGGACCAGGGTGAAATCATTGGCGGGGCGGGCACGGGTCCAGACTTCATAAGTAGTAGCCACATGGTTAGAGAGTCGCGCCATGAACTGGGCCGGAATTTGACAGGCTTCTTGATAATCGTGGCGGGTGACGCGCAATAGACTGGCGGCATCATCATCCACGGGTAGACTCGCCTCGTAGTCCCCCAAGTCCGCGAGCAATTGCCCAATCTGAGGCGCGATGAATTTTTCGTGGGCGAGTTGTTGGAGCGTTGCCATTTGACGGGCGCGGGCGGGTCCCCCACCGACGGGCATATAGGTGGATTGGTCCCACTGGAGTAAGGAAGCCGCCGCACTGAGGTCATTGACCTCGACCAAGCGGGTCTTGAGTTCAGTAAATTTCTGTTCAGTCTTGCTCAATGTCTGCATCAATATCCCACCGCGCATCGGCCTCTCATTTTAGGACATTGTTCATAAATAAATACGCGGTGCTAAACCGCCGGGGTCAGCACCGCACATCTATATTTCATTCGCGCCTGAAGCTACAGTGTGTTGGTTCTCAGGACAGTTCTGACGGATGGTTTAACATCCCCAAAGAGACCACAAAGCAAGGGAAACGGCAAAAACCCTGCACCACGTTTGAACTCGGACTTTAGTTTTTACCACTCACCGCCCTGGCAAGCCGTTCTCCTTCGGGCGAGTGATGAGCAGGTCAGACTGTAAAACCCCTGCGGTGGTTTGGACAATCAAGCAGTGGGTGTGCTGCTTTGTGTTCCATGAATTCATTGTGCCGTTTCCAATCCGAGCGGTATTCTCCCCCTAGGCATAACTCACGCTCAGTCTCAGGGAGAGTTATTAAACGCAGTTTCGCCCTGTTGGGGTAGACGCATATCCCATTGGCATTCACTCAACAAGAAGAGACTGCCCGCTTGAACTAACCCGGCACCAAGGAATTGCCAGTCCGTGAAGAAAAAGAAGACTAGGGCACTCAGCCCATGCACGACCGCCGTCAGCACTAAGGCTCTTGACCGCAGCGTAGTTCCCGTCACGAGATAACCCACGCCCATCAAACCCAGCCAGAGGGGACCCAAATGCAACAACACATCTCCCCAAACATAAAAAATGCTCAAGTCCGTCACTGCCAAACCGAGGACCACCAGCCCCACCCAAGCCCCCAAAAGCCACGCCACCCGCTCTACCACCACCCAGAACCAACTCAAAATAACCATCGCCCCCGCCCCGACCAGGGATAACCCCGTCCAGAGCATCGCCTGGAGTGCCCAATCCAAGGGCAAGAACTGAGCCGTCCCAAAAATAACCAGCGTCAGGAGTCCCCAGACCACAAAAACTTGGTCAATCCGGGTATAAAACGAGTCCAGCAAAGTAATGTAGCCCACCCGCCACTGGAGGTGTAGACAACCCTCAGCGTCCTGAAAAGCAAGTTCGTGTTGTTTACAACGCAGGACTGGTTCAACTGGGTTGAAAAATGTCATCTGCCATCAGAGGTATTAATACTCATATCTTAACAAAAAGTTACGGTTGTTTGTTAAGCAGTTCCACTTGAAGGCGTTGTCCATATACCCTCCGCCGTGCGCATCCATCGTCATGCTCAACCCCACGCCTGGATTATGCTCTGGCTCGGGACCTGTGCCATCAACGTGCCCGGTGTCATGCTGAGGGTAACTGATAGAGAGAACGAACCCCATGCTCTCTTGCGCCTGTAGTACGGCTAGCCGGGATGATTACAGGAGAGCCCCCCAGAACTGCCCTAGACTTCTGTAGCATTAAGGACTGTTTAGGGCTCTGGGTGGTGGGATATGCTGGGGCATCTTGATGGTGCAACGCCCTTGGTTTACACCCGTCGTCACTGGCTCAAGACTATTCTGGGAGCCACCCTGAGCATTCCTGTCGGAGCCTTGACTGAATCGCCTCGCTCCGATGTCCTCACCATCGTCCGCGACCCCCAGCAAGCCATCAAGTTCATCCACGCCCGTCATCAAAACACGGATTTACTCTATAGCGTGGACTATCAGTTCTTGAGCTTCTTCACAACGATCAGTCGGGCAGATCTGACAGCGATGGCAGATCTCGTCAAGCTCAACCCCCTACGCCGGGACCCCAATTTACAGGCTTGTTTAGCATTTTGTGAACAGACGGACTTGGACCGGGAGTTGGCCTTATTAAAAGATTTCCCCAATGGACGGCGACCGGGGAGTGTGTTTTTAGAGTCGCGGGGACAGAACAGCGACGAACGCAACGCCAGTATTGACCGCTTTGGTGAATTGCTCCTCCCTCAACGCCAGCCCGTCACCCTCGCCCCCCTTTTGCAGGGCAGTGATGTAGTGTTTCTCGGGGAGACCCATGACCAACTGAGTACCCATCAGTTTTTAGACCAGCAGTTAGCGTTGCTCAAACTAAAGGGCTTTATGCACTTTGGTTGTGAATTTGTATCTGCCGATGACCAAGCTTTTTTAGACCAGTACCAACCCAGCCAGCGTCCCTTACTGGTTGAGAAGTTGCTCTGGAGTAATCCTTCTCTATATGCAGACTTAATTGAACGGCTCAAAAGCCTGGGCATCCGGCCCTTGGCCCTCGGTCAGGCCGACAGGACTTTACCCCAGGATGGCGGCTATATCACCGAGAACCGTAACTTCCAGTTGGCCCATCATGTCTTAGCCTTTTTACGTCAACATCTCAGCCAAAAGTTAGTGGTCCTAATCGGAGCTAACCATGCCGGATATTCCCATGACACGTTTCAAGGCTTACGGCTATTACCGCGCACCCATCCTGTCCCCGATATCCCCACCCTCATCCATAAGTACCTGCCCCGACGCAAGGTAGTGACGGCGATGTTTGAGTCCAACCGTCCGGTCCCCGCCCCTATTCCCAATGTCCCCGCGAGTTATGGTTGGCGATATATTCGTACTGAATTGGTGCGGAGAGGAGTGACTACCGAAGCCTTTATGATCGCTCTCCCCCCTGTCCTTGAAGACCGCCTCCTCACGTCTTGGGAACGTCGCTATGACTACTACTTCTATCTGCCCCCAGTGATAGAAACGAGTATTGCCAGCAATGACTGGGACTGAGGTATAGTCACTATCCAACGGTTTAATCCAGGTCCGTGTCATCGGCACGATAGTCACACGCATTAATACCGTTGACGAGTGCGCCATGGGGTATGGTCACTAGCCTGAAGCTATATCAGTGTTTGTGTTTCTAGGATGTGGGGGCTAGGGAGCTTCTTTCGCGCCCATCTGGGTTATTAATGATGGAAGGCAAAGGATGAGTCATGATCCCACTACAACTAACCCTGACCAACTTCTTGAGCTATGGGCACGGTCAGGTGGATTTCACCAGTCTGCACACGGCCTGTATCTGTGGGGACAATGGCGCGGGTAAGTCGGCTCTGCTTGAGGCCATGGGCTGGGCCTTGTGGGGGAAAAGTCGGGCCACCAATGAAGAGGACCTGATCCGCAGTGGTACCACCGAAGCCCAAGTAGATTTTACGTTTCGGTGTGAGGGGACGGTATACCGGGTGTTGCGGATTCGGGTCAAGGGCAAAGCGGGGACCCTGGAGTTTCAAGTCTCCCCGGATGGTGGGCAGCAGTTTCGAGTCGTGACCAGCCGCACCAACCGCCAGACTCAGGACCTGATTATTCAAGCCCTTAAAATGGACTACGAGACCTTTATTAATTCGGCCTACTTAAGACAGGGCCACGCCGATGAATTTACGATTAAAAAACCCACAGAACGCAAAGAAGTCCTGACGGAGATCCTGGGTCTCAATCGCTACGACCAACTCGCTGAAAAAGCTAAGGAAAAAGCCCGCGAGTTCAAGACCCAAATTGACCTACTTAAAGAGCAACTTCAGAAAATTGATACCTTACTCCTCACCCGTCCCCAGATTGAGGAACAACAGACCCAACTTGCAGCCCAACTCCAACAGCTAAGCACACAACAAACCCAGCTTGAAACCCAGATTCAACTATTACAACAACAGGTCCAACTCGCTGAAGCCCAAAAACAACAATGTCAACTCCTCCACCAACAGATTGAAACCATTACCCGTACTCAATTGCGGATTCAAGATGAACAACACCGCCAACAACAACTTATCCTACACCTCACCCAGATTTTGGACCAACAGGCCACGATTGAAGCGAATTATCAGCAATACCAGCAACTCCTCGCCCAGGCCGCCCAGCTAGACCAACATCAAGACCAATATCAACAACTGAGCGAAACTCGTCAACAACTAGAGCGCGAGATTGACCAGGAACGCAACCGACTCAGCGTCCACCTCCAAGCCTTTTTGACTAAACTTGAAGGCTTGCAGGAACAACAGCGCAAGTATCGTGAACAGTTAAACGAACAACCCACGGTCAATAAAGGACTAGAAGCCCTACGTCAAGCCCGTGCCAACCTCAAAGCCTACGAAGAACGCCAAGCCATCGCCCAGCCCCAAATGCAACAACGGCAACAACTCACCCAGCAACTCATGAGTGAACGTTTAGAACTCGAAGCCCGTTACAAAGATGTCCGCTACCAGACCACTAGTTTAGGCAGTGAGCTATCTAAACGGGTTCTCCTAGAAAAACAACTGGAGCAACTAAGCCAACAAAACGAAAAACTACAACGCCAAGCTGTCTACAAAGAGCGGGTCAAAGAGAAAGGTTACGAACGCAAAGCCGAGAAACAACGCCTCGAACGTCTACTCACTGACTGTGAGGAACGTCTGAGCGGGCTCAGCGACAAAGACCGACTTATGCATCAATCCTTAACCAACTGTCCGCTGTGTAATCAAGAACTAGATGATAATCACCGTCAACAGATCCAGACCCAACACCAACAGGAAGCCCAGCAACTAGAGGACGAGCGGACCCTGCTCCAACACCAAATTAGCTACGCTGAACAAGAGATAAAACTCCTCCGCAGCACCTGGGCTGAGCTAAATCTGGAACTAGACGGGCTAGACAGTCAACTCCAAAAACAGGGCCGTCTCCACCAACAGCTCGAAGCCTACCGTGAAAAAGAAGCCGCCTTCAAAGAACTTAAAATTCAAGAACGTACCCTCAAACACCAACTTGAAGAAGAAAGTTTTGGTCCAGAGATCCGTCAGCAATTGCAGTTGATTGATCTGGAACTCAAACGGCTAGACTTCAACGAGAACGACTATCCCCTACATCACGCCGAAGTAGACCGTCACCGTTGGGCTGAATCTCGCCACCAACTCCTGCAAGAAGCCCAGCACGAACTTAACCGCCTAGACCAGGAAATCCCTACCCTCCAGCAACGGTGCAGCAACGGTAAACAACTGATTGATGAACAGCAGTTCTGTCCCCTGCAACAGACCCAATTGCAAGCGGTCCAACAACAACTCCACCAACTCCAATACGACCATCCCCACCACCAACAGGTCAAGCAACAGGTCCAACAACAACGCCCCCTCCTCCACCGCTACGAAGAACTCCAACGCGCCTTGGCCCAAATCCGCCCCGAACAGGAACGCCTGACCCAGATCCAACACGAGGCCCAAGCCCTCACCACCGAAGTCCACCAACTCACCCAGCAACTCACCCACCTGCAACATCAACTAGCCCAAACCCCAGACCCCGCCCCGGCCCTAGTTGACCACCAGACCCAACTCAAACTCAACCGCATTCACCAAGACCAGCACCGGGCAAACCTCGGGGCCACCTGTCAACAACTGGCCTTCCTCGACAATCTCCAGACCCAGCGTGTCCAAGACCAACAACAACTCGACCATAGCCACTATCAACACACCCTCTACAAAGAACTCGTCACCGCTTTCGGCAAAAACGGCATCCAAGCCCTAATTATCGAGAGCGTCCTCCCGGAACTCGAAGCCGAGGCCAACCAACTGCTAGCCCGCCTCAGCGATAATCAGCTCCACGTCCGCTTCCAGACCCAGAAGACCACCAAGACAACCGCCAAACTCATCGAAACCTTGGATATCTTAATTGGCGACAATCGCGGTACCCGCCCCTACGAGACCTATTCCGGCGGAGAAGCCTTCCGGGTCAACTTTGCCATCCGGCTTGCCCTCTCTCGCCTACTGGCCCGCCGCGCCGGGGCCGCCCTCCAGACTCTAATTATTGATGAGGGCTTTGGTTCCCAGGACCGCGAAGGGCGCGAACGCCTGATTGAAGCGATCAATCTCGTCGCCGCTGATTTCGCCTGTATCCTCGTCATTACCCATATCACCGACCTCAAAGAAGTCTTTCCGGCCCGCATTGAGGTCGAGAAGGGCGACCGGGGCTCCCACTTGAGTGTGGTAGTATAAATTCGTGTACTAATGTGGGACGCAGTATGGGAGTTGACCATCCCGAGGACCGCCCAGTTTATATCATCTCCGTGGCTGCTGAGCTAGTCGGGATGCATCCTCAGACCTTGCGGTTGTACGAGAAACTGGGTCTCATCAAACCCCACCGCCAACCCGGTCAAGGCCAAGGTAAGACCCGGCGCGAACGGGAGACCCGGCTTTATTCGGCGCGGGATGTCGAGCGTCTCCTCTACATCAAGCACCTGACCCAGGAACTCAAGGTCAATCTCGAAGGTGTGAAGCACATCACCGAGCTTCAGTTACAACTTGACCGCCAGCAGCAAGACCTAGAGATGCACAAGCTCCGGCTCCAACGCGAGATTGACCTCCTGTCGGTCCAGTTGGACCATCTCCAGGCCCAAGCCCCCCCCAGCCAGGGATGACCGCCGTTTTGCTAATGGCGAAAGCCCCCGAGGTGGGTCAAGTCAAGACTCGGCTTTGCCCGCCCCTCGACCTCGCCCAAGCTTGTCTTTTCCATGAAGCCCTGCTTAGGGATACCCTTAATCTTTTGCGGGCTGTGAGTTCTAGTCGTTACTTGGCTTACAGTGGCTCCCGTGACTGGTTCGACTACCACAGCCCGGATTTTTATTTGTTCCGCCAGCAGGGTGAAGACTTGGGGGTGCGTCTCCACCACAGCCTCCAGTTCATGCTCCGTTGGCACGAGCCCGTCCTCTGCATCGGCTCCGATAGCCCCCACCTGCCTCCCGCTTACCTCCAGCAAGCCGCCCAATTACTCGAACAGTACCCGGTCGTCCTCGGTCCAGCTCTAGACGGAGGCTACTACCTAATCGGTCTTAACCGTTTCGAGCCGTTATTTCTGGGGATGCCGATGGGGACAGACCAGCTATTTACCGCAACCCAGACCCGTTGTCAGGAACTCGGACTCGGGGTCGGGCTACTTCCCCCCTTGGGCGATCTCGACTACTGGTCCGATGTCCAAAGCCAACGTCCGCACTTACCCCAGGGCCACACCACCCGCCTACTTGCTCAGTGGGAAGGTCATTTACCGCCGTAATAGAAGGTCACTTCTTTATCTTTGAGGGGCGCGAAGCCTGCCGCAATCAGCATGGGGTCTAGATCGGCTTGAGGGAGATGCTTAACGCCAATCCGCACAATCCGCGAACGCATGGTATTACTTACGCCACTGCGCTGACGGTCTGTTTCCATTGCCATTACTTGCTGATAGAGGTCAAGTTTTGCTTGGGGAATTGCTGTGCCGTCGAAGTCTAGACCTCGGGCGATGGCAATATCCACCGCATCGGCACCAGTGGTATCGGGCATGGTCATCCTGGGTGAGTACAGGGGCATTTTACCTTACTCATGTTTACTACAGAACAATGGGGAAGTGTTACCATAATGTCCACATCTCGTCATCCCGAGCAAGGTAGACGAGACGGCGTGAGTAACCATGTATTTTGGAGAACGCACCGTGGCCACTGAAACCTTAAAGAAGGGGACTTTTTACTATCACCCCGATACCCTTTGCATCTGGGAATACTGCGGGTTTACTGGGATCTGTTTCAAATTCAAGTTAATTTATTCTCAGAAATATGATTTGGTGGATGACTGTGACCGCAACTCTTACATCAGTTACCGCAATGTGACGGCAGACCCCTGGTTTGCGAAATTGGTCGAGTACAAACTGCCAGTGGTTTAAGCCGGTAAGCTAGGCTGAGTCGGCCCTGTGGTTTTTGAAAATGACCCCTACGCCTAATCCCACGCTGGTGCGCGACCTATTTGACCAGATTGCGCCCCGGTACAACCAGATCAATACGCTGATGAGTTGGGGCCGTCACTTGGCCTGGAAGAGATTAGCGGCCCAGTGGTGTTTCCCGGCTCAACCCCTGGGTGAAGTGGTGGACCTCTGCTGCGGGACCGGGGACCTGACTCGGCAGTTAGCCCGTGTGGTCCCCCGGGCTGAAGTGATCTGGGGCGTGGATTTTGCGGAGGGAATGTTGCGTCAGGCCCGGCAGCGCGTCGGATTGGACCGTCGGATTCGTTGGTTACAGGCGGATGTGTTGGACTTGCCTTTTGCAGCGGGTCAGATGGACGGGGTGACGATGGCTTTTGGGTTACGTAATGTCGGGGATATTCCCCAGTGTCTAGGGGAGATCGAGCGTATCCTCAAGCCGGGAGCGCGGGCCGTCATTCTGGACTTATGTTTGCGTCAGGATGATGGGTTCCAGCGGTGGTATCTGACGGAGGTTGTGCCGAGACTCGGTGCCTGGTTTAACCTTGCGGACCAGTACGCCTATCTCGCGCCCAGTCTAGAACGTTTCCCGGAGCCTCCGGCCTTGGCTCTCCTTGCTCGGCAAGTTGGATTTCGTACTGTGACCCACCGCAGCCTCGAAAATGGCGGTATCCACTTTCTCGTTTTACAAAAATGACACCCTGGCAAGCCGCACTCAATCCCGCTATCTACTCCGCCGCTGTGGTCCCTGTCTTGGTGGGGACGGCGGTGGCTTTTGCCCAGACGGGTACGATTGATCTAGTCCGGTTTGGGCTGGCCTTAGTCGGTCTGGTCTTGATTCAAGCCTGGATTAACCTGACCAATGATGTCTTCGATGCTGAGACGGGCGTGGACCGCAATAAGCCCTGGTCTCTGGTCAATTTGACGGGGCAACCGGGATTCATTCTCGCGGTCGGGAATCTTTTTTTAGTCCTGGGGGTGGTGAGTTTCGCGCTCCTGGCTTGGTTGCAGCAGGACTGGACGATTGCCGGGGCGAGTTTGGTGGGTTGTCTGTTGGGCTATAGCTACCAGGGTCCGCCCTTGCGCTTTTCTTACCGGGGTTGGGGGGAGGTCATTTCCTTTACTTGTTTCGGCCCGATTGCGGTGATGGTCAGTAGCTATGCCCAGACCCAGCAGTGGTCCTGGCTGAGTTTTGCTGCTTCCCTGTTGGTGGGAACGATTACCAGTTTGATTTTGTATACCCATCACTTCCCGCAGATGGAGGACGACCGTACTTTTGGTAAACAAACACCGATTGTGCAATGGGGGACGCAACTGGCAGCCCAACGGTTCCTCTGGCTCTTCGTGATGCTCTACGGGTTATTGAGTGTGTTTGTCTTGTTGGGAATTCTACCCTGGACTACGCTGGGGCTCTTCTTCACCCTGCCCTTGGGCCGTCAACTCTACCAGTGGGTCAATCTCTTCCACGACAAACCCGAACAAGTGGGCCAAGCGATGCCGCTGGTGATCCAGCTTCACTTCTGGAGTGGGGTAGCCCTGGTTGTGGGCTTGGTGGCGAGTCGCTGGGTTTAGGTTCATTCTCGCGTTCAAGAAAATAGTATCGCTCCGTCTTGACCGTCCGTCTCCCTGACCATCACTTTCACGCTCTCGTGGCGGGCGGTGGGGACGATGCGACCTACATAGTCGGGGTGGATTGGGAGTTCGCGGTGGCCCCGGTCAAGGAGGGTGACGAGTCGGATCACGCGGGGTCGTCCGTAGTCGTTGAGCGCGTCGAGGGCGGCGCGGATGGTGCGGCCTTTGTAAATTACATCATCTACTAGATAGACCACGCGCTGGTCGAGGTCGGCGGGGAGGTCCGTGGGATGGGTGGCGCGGACGCCCATGTCACGCAGGTCATCGCGGTACAAGGTCACATCCAGAACCCCCACGGGTACGATGGCCCCTTCCTGTTCGAGGATAATTTGGGCCAGACGATACGCGAGCGGTACGCCACGGGTGTGGATACCCACGAGGACCAAATCCTGGACGCCCCGGTTGGCTTCGAGGATCTGGAGGGCCAGACGGCGTAACATCAAGTGCATTTCTAGGGCATTCAACAGTTCGACTTGGTTCATGGGCGGAGGTCTTTGAGGATGTGCTGGTTAATCTGGGCGCGGTCTAGCCACCAGGCCCGCTGGGTTTCACTTAGACCCTCGCCGTTGGCGTAATGTTCCAACCAAAGTTGGGTAAGTCTGCCAGCATTGGGTAAATCCATAAGGTCCAGACCGGGGGCATCGAGTTCCTGGAGCAATTGTTTTACCTTGGGGTCATAGCTCAGTCCCCACACCGGACACCCCGCCCCCGCTGCCATCAAAACCCCATGGAAACGCATCGCTAAGGTCCATTCCACGGTGTCGAATAGTCCCCGTAACTGGCGCGGATCGCTGAGTTCGAGGACCACACTGGGACCGGGAAGTTGTTGTTGGACTTGCTGGGCCAAAGCGAGGTCTCCGGGCAACTGAAAGGGTACCAACAATAAACAAATTTCCGTCGCCCGTTGGAACTGTCCTAGGGCTTCCATCAGGACGCTCAGCCGCTCGGGGGTGAGGTCCGGGTGGGGGCGGAGGACCACAGCACCGCGAGGCCGGGGGAGGTCTGGTAGATGGGCGACTTTGCCGGTCAAGGCCCACACGGGGTCTACGGTCTGAGTATAGAGCAGAGACCAAGAGGCCAGGAGTTGGGCAGAGTTGCGGTCGCGCACACTTAGGTGATCACAGCCCTGCAAAAGATGGCGCACTAAGCGGCGGGACCAGCTTTTATTCAAGGGCCCGAGGCCCTGGGACCAAGCCACAGTTTTGAGACCCAGCCGCTGCGCTAACCAGAGTAAACCACTGTAATAGAGCAAGCTGCGGGGACTGGTCACGTCCTGGAGGATACTGCCGCCCCCCAGGATGAAATAATCGCTGGAGCGCATGGCCTGGATGACTGCCGGGGTGTCCCAACGGTCTACCGCCCTGACTTGATAAGTGGTCTCTGTCAATTTGGGGGTATGGGAAAGGACGATGGGGGTCAGGTCGGGCGGGAGCATCTGGAGCAGGGACGCAAGCAACGCCTCATCCCCCCCATTCCCGAACCCGTAATACCCACACAACACGGCTTGCATGAACTCAGTGTACTAGCTGTCCATCCTTGCGCTACGGTAAATGCAGTGCAGATTTAGATGATGGAAGTCTTCGCTCAGCTATGGCAGCAGTACCGGCAGGCGGTGCCCCAAGTCCCGCTCATTGAGGATGTCCTCCGCGCTGAGGGGGAGCTTTGGGTGGAGGACCATGTGGCCCTGCGGACCCTCCCCGGCCCCGAAACCGGAGCGCACATCCTGCAAGCGATGTTTGCGTTGTTGGGTTATCGGCGGCGCGATGACCTGTACTTTGCCGATAAACAATTGCGGGCGTTTTGGCTGGAGCCGCCGATGGTATCGGGACTTGATAGTTGCCAGACGGCCCCCAAGGTTTTTATTAGTGAACTCATCCCCGACCAATTCTCCCCGGCTTTCCAGGAAGTTTTGTATAAGTACACCAGCACGGTTCAAGCTACGCCCTTGGCCCAACTGCAATCCGCTGAGGATATAACCGAAACGCTCTTGATGTACTTGAGCGGTCGGCCCTGGCAACGGCCCCAGTATGCCGACTACCAATTACTGTTGCGCGAGAGTGAATATGCGGCTTGGACCCTGGCTTTTGGGCATCGGGTGAATCATTTTACGGTCAGTGTGCATTTGATGAAACGGTTTGCCGGACTAGTGGATTTTAATAAATTCCTGACGGAACAATTGCAGATTCCGATGAATACCCAGGGCGGTCTGATTAAAGGTTCACCCCAGTGCGGGCTGGAGCAGAGTGCAACCCTAGGGGCGAAAAGTAGGGTGGAGTTCCAGGAGGGACTTTATGCGTTGCCCTACGCCTTTGTGGAATTTGCTTTTCGCCATCCCCTGCCTGAGAGGAAGCCCGATGGTCGTTGGGATTCCTATTACCAGGGGTTTGTGGTCAGTAATGCCGACCGGATTTTTGACTCCACCAATGTCCACTGAACCTGTACCCTACCGGGTCCGCATCAGTAACCGTGCCCGCCATGTCAACCTGCGCCTCACGGTTCAAGAAGGCTTAGTTGTAGTGATTCCTAGGGGTTTTGACCTAAAACATATCCCCTCCATCCTCCAAAAGCGCAAGCAGTGGATCTTAGCTGGCCTGGGTCGTTTAGCCGTCCAAACTCCGCTGGGAAGCTGTCCCCTACCCGAGCAACTAGTTTTACCCTTGTTGGGAACTTGGACGGTGGTTTACGGTGAGCGCGGCGAAAAACCGAATCAACTCCTGATTCCGACCACTGAACGTGCCCCTAGTATCGCCCACCTTAAATCTTGGTTGGCCCACCAAGGCCGTCTGCACCTTATCCCCCGGCTCCAACAAATCAGTCATGCCACCGGGTTAACCTTCACCCAAGCCACGGTCAGGGGCCAGAAGACGCGCTGGGGTAGCTGTTCGCGCCAACACCACATCAGCCTCAACTACCAATTACTCTTCCTCACATCCGATCTAGTGCATTACGTCTTGGTCCACGAACTCTGTCACACCCATGAAATGAATCACTCCCCCCGCTTCTGGTCCCTGGTGGCAAGTTACCTGCCTGACCACCAGGACTACAAGGCCCGACTACGCCAGTCTATTCACCTCATCCCCGGTTGGTTGCATGATTAGCGTTATGGTGTTCGCCATAGTTGTTTCAAACAGTTACAAAAACGCTAAAAAGTCTAAAGATTATTACACGAGTTCACGGAGGCTATTCACTGTGACCATAAGCTCTACCCACCTCGCTCATAAGCTACACTAAGCACACTTGAACAGCAATGCTAGGAGAGTTGGTCATCATGCCTGAACAAGAAACGGAAACTTTTACCTACTTTCCCCCTGATCTCACCGTGCAGGGAGCGGACGGGACTATTGTTTTAGCCGTTAAGGTCAGAACGCGACTTATCCATAAAGAAGCTGAGGTCCTTGAACAGCTTGCTAGTTATTTACAATTTATGAAGGAGAAGCATAACAAAAATATCCCTTATGCTATGTTTGTAGACCGTCAAAAAATTAACATTTATTCCTGGAGTGAGGGACCACTCTCTGCTCCGTTACTCACACTTGAAACGAGTGTTGTCTTGGGAGAATACGACCCGGAGTATAAACAAACAGACCAACAAATATCAGAGTATTATGCTGAGACCTTAATCGAAGCTTGGTTAAAAGATTTAATTGATGAATGGCAGTCAGAGAACCCTCCCTACAAAGTTGAACTTAAGGAGCAAGGCATTCTAAAAAGGCTGAAACAGTCCGTTGGGAGCGTGATTTTATGATTTTTCTTTATGTCGAGACAAACTTCTTAATCGGTCATGCTAAATATCAAAAAGAAATGTAAAGTTTCAGCTTGACACTAATAACTTAGCTAAAGTAGTGAGCGGCATGAAACTTTCAGAACAAGCACAAAAAATTAGTACAGACTTAAATCTAGTTAATATTGAGAGCGGCAGGATTTTTGAAAATGTCCAAGAGCGATTAGATATAATTTTGAAATGGACTTTAGGTAACGCTATCGTGATTCCTTTCGATCCTCTTACTGCCACTAAAAGTCTTAATCAGCGTTATATGAAAGAGCCGACGGATAACTTGATTTTACATACGATTTTAGCTCATGCTCGTACGAATCTATCAGAGAGGAAAGTTCTGTTAACGAATAATTACACCGACTTTTTTAAAGAACAAATAGTAACAGAGCAACTTGACTTGGTAGGCATTCGTAAATATGTAACTAAAATTGACCAATTTCTGAATTGGTCTAAGCTCTAACTGCAAGATGTAAAGGTTTAGCTGTAATGATCAGTTATCAGGATGCGGGGACTCAAGGACCCCTCTCCCCACTGTGGTAGGATGGCTCAAATTGGGTGAAGGGTATGGAGATTCAGCAAAAATTGTTGGTGCTGGGAACGAATTGTCAGGACCTCTCGGCGGCGGTTTGGACTGAGCATCTCTGGCTGGCTTCCGATGAGACGATGAGCCTGGAACGGCTGTCCCCCTCACCCACGGGTTATGACCAGCCCCAACAATTTCCCTTGACTGAATATTTGGATTTGGTGGACGACACCACCGGGGCGGGGGTGGAAGTAGATATTGAGGGATTGGACTACCAGGACCACTATTTATGGTTAGTCGGCTCCCATGCCACCAAGCGCAAACGAGTCCGCCCAGACCGCAGCGATCTGGAGAATATCCGTCGTCTTACCAAGATTGAAGCCGACCCCAACCGTTACCTGTTGGCCCGGATTCCTTTAGTTGACGGAATTTTGTACAAAACCTGTCCCCACCCCAGCCAGTTAGGGGAACAACTCACCGCTGCTGCCATCGGACGGACCAAACTCCTCACCCTCTTGGAAGAAGACCCCCACCTCGGACCTTTTTTGACGGCTGGGATTCCTGGCAAGGATAACGGGTTTGATGTCGAGGGCTTGGCGGTAATGGGAAACAAAGTCTGGCTGGGGCTACGGGGTCCAGTGCTACGCGGTTGGGCCATCTTACTTGAACTGACCGTGGAAGCGCGGGGACCGGGGCTTTTACGCTTTCGGCGGGGTGCAGACGGACTCGCGTACCGTAAACATTTTCTAGACCTTGGCGGCTTGGGTATCCGTGAACTATGTCGCGACGGGGATGACCTCTTGATCCTGGCAGGACCCACGATGATCCTCCAGGGGGTTATTCGTGTCTTCCGGTTGGTCAAGGGTTTACTTTTGGCTGAACCCAGTCTTATTACTCAGCAACCGGGCCGACTAGAAGTCCTCTTTGAGACCCCCCCCTGCCGAAAAATACGACCGGGCCGAAGGCATTGCCCTGACCCCAGAGGGATTGCTCGTGGTCTACGATGGGCCTGCACCAAGCCGATTTAAGGCTGAGGGCCAAATATGGGCGGACCTATTTACGCTCTAGGGGAAACTGGACCCAACTGTCTAAGCGTAGTTAAGATTAGACAGTCTCCTAGGCTACAGTTATGAGTCAAGTGGGTCAATTGGTCTATAGTAAATTTCCAGATTTGGGCTTGCGTGTTCTGGCGAGCGTGCAGGTCCCAGTTGCAATCCGTCGGGCTTTTGTCTTCCAAGTGGTCAATAACCGTTGGTCCATGAGTCAACCCCCAGCGGTGGGCTACCGCGCTGTCTATTTATTGCAACTGGGTCCAGCGCAATACCTCTGGGGCTGGCTTTACAGCATGGCGCAAGATGGCGGACCTGTACCCTATTTCCTGTGCTATTACCGCAACAAACCTCTAGATGATGCAGCACGGCAGATCCTCTTGGCCTATCTCGAAAAAGGCCCTCCGACGTGGGTGGATACACCCCCCGCTGACCCTCTTCCCGCCGTGGACTTGCCAGAGCTAAGTAAATATACGCCAGTGCGTCCCGGATTACGGCTGACCCTTCCTGGTCAAGCCGCGCCTTCCCTTGATTTATTCACAGCCAACCAACAACCGTCGGACTTCCTGCCCGTGCCGACCTTAGCCCCGCTGCCGTCGCGATGGCCTTGGGGTTTGGGAGCCGTCGGGATTCTCCTCGGGGTGGCAATGGTCGGCTATAACCAGTGGGAGTCCACCCAACCCTCAGAACGCGACCGCACCCTCATCCAGACGGCGCGGGTCCTTGCCCGGGCCGGGGACTATGAGCAGTGCCGCTCCCAAGCCGCCGCTGTCGCGCCGGATTCTGCCCTCCGCGCTGAAGCTAGCGTGCTCCAAGGCGAATGCACGGTGAACCAACCCCCACTCACCCTCCAGGGACATCGTGATACCGTGTGGGCGGTCGCCATTCATGAAAAAAAACTAGTCAGTGGCAGTGCCGACCAGTTAATTAAATTCTGGGACCTGGGTACGGGTACCCCCCGCTCGCCCCTGTTGGCCCATGGCGATATTGTCCGGGCACTGGTCCTCAGTCTTGACGGACAAACTTTAGTAAGTGGCAGTGGCGACCAGACGATTGGCGTTTGGGAGGTCTCCACAGGCCGCTTGGTGCGGACTTTGACGGGACATACCCAGCCTGTCTGGTCCCTAGCCCTTGGTGCTGAGGGAACGCTGGTTAGTGGGAGCGGGGACCGGACGATTAAAGTCTGGAAAGTGAGTACGGGTCGGTTACTGAAAACCCTAACTGGACATACTGATCGAGTTTACGCCGTCGCCCTCAGTCCTGACGGTCAGACCCTTGCGAGTGGGAGTGAGGACCGCACGATTAAAATTTGGGACCTCGCCACCGGACAACACCGGACACTCACTGGGCACCGGGAGGCTGTCCGTGCCCTAGCCTTCACCCCCGATGGACACTTAATCAGTGGGAGTTGGGATAAAACCCTGCGCGTCTGGGACCTTGCCACTGGCGTAACCCGCCACACCCTAATTGGACACCAGGACCGGGTTTTGAGTCTGGCGGTCCAACCCGACGGCACGACCCTAGCCAGTGGTGGCCGTGACAATTTAATTAAGTTGTGGGACATCTCGACGGGTAGCCTGCTCAAGACTTTGACCGGACATCAAGACTGGGTGGTTGCGGTAGCTTTCAGTCCTGATGGCAAGGTACTCAGCAGTGGCAGTAAGGACCGCACCCTCCGGGTCTGGCCTGCCACTAGCTGGGGGCCAACACCTTGACGGCAATCGAACCATTCACTACACACTGACAGGCCAGCCGCGCCTTGGGGTTGCCCTCCGCCAGGATCGAGAGCAGGACTTCTTCATCAGGGGTGATGGGAGTGAGGTTTTCCAGGCCAGCCGTAATCTCAACTAGGCAAGTAGCACAGGAAGCCGCCCGACAGCCAAAGAAAACCGGGCTGTCGTACTCATCACAAATTTCCATGAACCGGCGGCCCGACTCGACAGTTATCGTCTTGCTCGTATCTTCAAAATACAGATTCACCGTCACCGCGTTATCCTCACGTTTCATGAAAAAAGAGGGGAGACAAATCCCCCCTCCCAGTGTACCCAGGGTCCCTAGGACGCGAAGGTTAGAGCCTTCTGGTGACGTTCGTAGTTGACCCCAATCTCATCGGCATCCAGTTTCAGCCCGAGCGCGTCAATCAGCCGCTCTATCTGTTGGGCCGCATAACGCCAACGCTTTTTGTTGATAGGACCGAGCTCCATCCCGACTTGCTTCTCATGCCAAGCACGGGTCAAGGTGCTAATCTCCACCGGGTGATCCTTGAAGGCGGGGTGGTTGAGGGCAACCCGTAGGGCATTGAGACCAATTTTATAGGGCGTGCAGTAAACGCCTTGGGTCTCACCGAGGTGAATCATCTCGCCGTAGGTCACGTAGTAGGCCCGGATGTAGTTTTGGAGCATCTCAGTGATCATCAGACGGATGAACTTTTTGGCCCAAGGGTCCGCCGCCCTGAATAACTCCATCCCCATATCGAGAGAAGTGGTGTAGTGACGGGCCTCATCGGTCAGGTGAGCATTGGTCAGTTCAACGGCTAGGGGATCATAGTTAAACTTCTCGGGGGATTCAAAGAAGAAAGCCTCAGTCTGCTTAAGCTGCACGTTGGCGATGTAGCGGTACAACAGCCACAGCGCACCCAACCCGGCCCCCTGGACGACCTCATTAGGCATATTCTGAACCGCGCTACCGACCATGTAATGCATGAACTTGTACTCAGAACCGAGGAGGTCCTTGGTCTCGGGGGCAGCACCTACTTCGCCATCAAAGAAACCAATCTCGTCAAACTTCTCGTTGGGCAACTGAGCTTCACGGCAGACCATCTTGTGGATCGTGCGGAAGGACCAAATGTGGTCATATTCTTCATTAGTTTCTTGCTGTAAAACCATGTAGTCATCAGAGTATTGGTCGAATACACGTTCAGCGACATACATGTTAGAAGCAATCGTCTGCATTTCAGAACGGGCAATATACTTATAGGCGTGGGTCCAAGTCAGGGCTGAGAGGATCGAACGGTGCTCAGGTCCCAACTTAGACAGGTAATCACACATCATGATCGGTAGGGGAATCATCTCCGGGTGAGAATAGAGCTTCCCAGTTTGAATACCTTGCTTGCTCAGACCAATTGCAACGAACTTGAGTTCGCAGGGTTGGCTGTGGGCACGCTCGAAAAGCGCATTTTGGACCTTGGTAAATTTGGGGTCCATTTTGACAACAGACATAAATGCTCTCCATCGGGCTAGGTCACCTTTAGCATGTTATTCTAGAGAACAAAAAATAACTGCATTTCCTACAGAAGTTTCATAATTGTCGGGGCTGGAGAAGTAGCAGGTGATAATAGAAGAGTCAGGGGATTGGGGTCAGGATGAGCCGTTATTACCGCGCTACGGGCATCAACCTCAAGCGTCAGCCTCTAGGCGAAGCGGATCTTTTATTAACTATTTTTACGCGCGAACAGGGCCTCCTCAAGGCGGTGGCGAAGGGAGCACGCAAGGCCCGCGCCAAAATGGGGGGCCGACTCGACCTTTTTGTAGTCAATGACCTACAACTCTATTCAGGCCGCAGCCTAGACCAAGTAGTCCAAGCTGAGACTCTACACAGTTTCAATCGGCTCAGTCGAGACTTGGGTCGTCTGGGGAGTGCTCAATACTGGGCGGAAGCGGTACTGGCGGAGGCGGTGCCCGGTCAGGGACACCCAGAATTATTTGACCTATTCCTAGAACATCTTGGTCGTCTGGAGTCCTGTGCGACTCCAGAGATCATGGCCCAGCTAGTCCATGGGCTTTACCAATTTCTCCAAGTGAGCGGAGTTGCCCCGGTCGTAGATTACTGTACCTCGACGGGCCGGGTCCTCAGTCAGGAAGCAGCGGGGTTTAGTCTGCCCCTCGGCGGGTTAGTGGCTACCGAATGCCTTAGTGACCTCACCCAAACCCAACCTGTCACCCAGGAACAGGTCAACGCCCTCCAGTGGCTCCCCCAACCCGTCCTGCCCCCAGAACTGCTAGTCCACCCGATTTGGTCTGATGTGGAGCGGCTGTTACGCCGCTACTTGGAATTTTATTTGCAACGCTCAGTCCGCTCTGCCGACCTCTTGGCGGTCTGTCTGGCCTAGAGATTGGGCAGGATATAGACCAGAAGGACCATCTCCAAGAACCCAGCGAAAAAACCCACGACGGCTCCCACATAGGGTAGAGCTTGTAGTTCGGAGCGGGCGACGGATTGGATGGCATCCTCTAGTTCCGCCGGGGAGGTCTGGTTAATCTTGGTGATTACAGCTTCCTCCAGACCCAGGGAGGGGAGGAGTTTTGTCACTAATTGCTCTAGTTCCTCACTGAGGTATTGGTCTAAAATCCGTGCGCCTTCTTCTGCCACCGGGTCAATCCATTCCAGGATGGTCTCGCTGGTAACAGCCCGGTTTAAAAGGGCCTCTGCCTGCTCCGTCCAGTTGATACTTTCACTGATCCGTTGGGAGAAGTCCGGGATGGTGGCGGTGAGGGCCTGCTCCAGGGCACCGACGAGCTGGGTCTTGGTGGCATCTAGAGTAGCAGGGGGAAGTTTTTGGAAGCTCGCGCTCACCAATATGTCCGTCAGTCGGTCCCGCAACCGGATGTTGCTCAATACATCTTTGAATAAAGCGCGGGCCTGTTCCGGTTGGTCGCGGCAGAAATCCTTGAGGCGACCGAGGGGACCCTTCACCCCAATCACATTCGCCAATAACCAATAGCCGCCCTGGGAGCGGTCGCGGGCCTGACGGTCGAGTTCATCAATTGTGGTGGCGGAGAGGCCATTCACGAGGGCTTGACGCAACAGTTCGGGGGTGAGAACGCTCTCATTAATCCACCCAGCAATCGTCTCGCCCTGGGCGCGGCTGAGGGTGAAGGGCAACACCATCCGGTCAAATACTTGGCCTAGGGCTTGGTCAGTGAAGGAGGAGCGGCCTAGTTCTGCTGTCCACTGGGGCAAGGAGTCCTCTAAGATGCGCTGTAACAAGCCCCCCAAGCCCTGGGCCAGCCGTTCCCGTTGCCGGGGGTCATTCAGTTGGCCCAAGCCGTAGAGTAGAACCCAACGGATACCTTGCGCCAACTGTTCGCGGCCCAAGAGCCGACGGGCGATGCGGTGGACTTCTTCTGGGGTCAGAAGTTTATCAGTCAGCGTCGTGGCGACTTTGCGGGCAAACCGTTCCTGGCCCCTGGGGAATAGTCCTGGGGTCAACGGGATTTGACGACCCAGAAAAAACAGGGGCCGATAGGGACGAAACAACATTTTGATGGCAATGGTATCGGCAGTAAAGCCAATCACCGAACCGACCACCGGGGGCAAAATGTAATGCCAAAAGGTAACTTCCATGATTTCGGGGCCGGGGTGTATTTAAATTATGGCTCTAGCTTTTGGGCAGCGGCAAACACCCCTAAATTGGATACCTCGCTTTTACATTTAGATACCAGTTCGTCCAATCAAGTAATAGGAAAAGACTGTTTTCTATATGGGCCTCTAAGCCACCCTGAGTATGTAATTCCTGGAGGGCTTGGGCCAACCGGGGCTGGTCCACGATTTCCGCTAGGGGCGGGCAGTCACGGACTTGCTGACAGAGCTCTCGGGCACATTCACTCAACAGACCCGAGCGGCGGAGGGGGTCGAAGTAATTGACCTTGGGCCGCCAGCGCACTTCCTCGGGTAAATAGCCCGCTGTCGCCTGTCGCAGAAAAATCTTGCGGTGCTGGGGGTCAATCTGGATTTGGGGCGGGATGGCAAGGATAAAGCGAATCAGCCGTTCATCGGCGAAGGGCGAGAGGGGTTCTAGTCCGTGTGCAGCATACAAAATATCCTGCTGGGGCGGTTGATTTAGCCCCCAGGTTAGGCCAGTCTGGAAATCCTGGGACCGAGAATTCTCTAGAGACTGACGATAGCTAGCTTGGACGAGGGGCTGGGCCACATAGCTGGGGTAAAACCAGGGGGGCAACGGGTCAGGCTGTGACCGCTTGAAGAGAATCCACCGCCACTGCCAAGACTGGGGCAACCGGGGCATGACCCATTCTCGCCAGAGCCAAGCCGGGGCCTGTTGGCGCCCGAGCATCAACCTGAGAGCCAGCCCCCCCGCCCCCGCCCGAAATAACGCTGGGAAGTTCTCCCGAAAAATCTCGTCGCCCCACTCGCCGTCCAATAGGGTCCCCAACCCGAGAGCCCGGGCTTGGGCCATGGCTCGTAAATGCAGGGGCGTGGTACAGACTGGAATCGGATCGTCAGGAACGGGTAAGGTCGCCCAGGGGACTGCAAACCCGTGGGTGTCGTCGCTGGGGATAGGATGCCAACGGGTCTGCGGGTAATGGTCTAAAAAAGTCTGGATCGGCCCGCGCTCATCAAATTCAGGGTAGATCTCAGTGACGAAGGAGAGCGCGTCCACAGTCGGTAGATGCTTTAGGGTTGCCGCAGTAATCGTGGTGGAATCCAGGCCCCCACTGAGGGTGACCCCAGCAGGCCGGGGATGACGGAGGCGGTCACTAACTGCTCGTCCCAGCACCTCCCAAAAAGCTTCGTAATACTCACCTGGAGTCTGGTAGCGCACATCCAGCGGGGTGAGGGACCGGAACTGACGGGTTAACTGACCGCGTTGCAGGACCAGAGTCTCCCCCAATCTGAGACGACGGATCGCTTTAAAAGGGGTACAACCCGGTGTTTGCTGCCACCACTCCCCGAAGGTATGGGCCAAATAGTCTTCGTCCAGTGCCCCGCTGACCTGGGGGTGATGCAACAGGGAGACCACCCGCGAACTCACTAAAAGCGTCTGACCATCCCAGAAGTAGGCTAAGGGTTTACGCCGCATCAGGTCTCCACTCACTAGTAAGCGGTCAGCCCCTGGGTCCCACAGGACAAAAGCATAGTCCCCCACTAAACTCGCCAGCCCCCCTGACCGATACGCGGTGATTAACCGTTGACCATCGGTGGTTTGACAGCCCGGTTCGCGCTGGTCCAGGCGGCCCGTCCAGACCAGCACACAGCCTTGGTCGTGGAGAACCGGGGGTTCCTGTTGAGCTTGCCCGGTGTTGTAACGCTGGGTGCGCCCGAGACTCAGCCCACAGGGGTCATGCCAATCCCCCTGGTCATCCCCGCCTAAGACCGCGAGATCCTGGAGCATCACGGACCAAGGGGTAGGCTGGCGGCTCTGCCAGACGGCTAAGATCCCGCTCATGTCCTTGGTACCGATTGCAAATTCTTACGCCTAGGGTCGTTCCAGGGTGTATTTTGGCAAGAGAGTGTCACAGTCACTTAGGGGTATCTCATGCTTGATGTCATTGACCAAGTGATCAAAGAATACGATACCAAGGGTCAGTACTTGGATGGCGCGGCCCTAGAGCGGTTACGGTCCTACTACACCTCGGGGGAGCTGCGGGTCAAGGCGGCTCAGTCTATCACCGCTAACGCCGAGAATATCATCCGCGCCGCTGTCGCTCGGACCCTCCTCTATACGCCCGTGACCCGTCCGGGGGGCAATATGTACTATGCCCGCCGCTATGCCGCCTGTATCCGGGATATGGATTACTTCCTGCGCTACGCGACCTTTGCGATGTTGGCGGACAACACCTCACTCCTGGATGAGTACGTGCTGAAGGGTTTGGTGGAGACTTACCGGGCCCTGGGCGTACCCCTGGATGCCACGGTGCGCTCAATCAATGCGCTCAAAGACGTAGTCACGGGGCAGGTGGGCTCCCCCGCCGGTCAGGAGATGGCGAAACAGTTCGACCACCTAGCGCGTGGCCTGAGCTAGGAATTGGTACACTCTTGATCAATGCTGTTGCCCGCCCATGCCCCATTCCCGTCTATGGTCCCTACTGGTCGTACTTACCCTGGCGGTGGCTGAGGTCCGAGCCGACGAATTGACCCAGGTTACGGGGCTAGCGGTTCGGGCTGAGCGAGGCCGATTGATCCTAGAGGTAGACCACCTCGGGTCGGTGATTGCACCCATTCGGTTTGAACAGGTACCGGGAACTAAGCGGTGGCGGACACTCCTGGCTCAAGCCAGTCTTGATGCGCCGATGAATACCAGTCGCGGGGAACTACTCGCCCGGTTATTTTCAGTAGCAAACGGTGTCACCCTCGAAATCCAGAACGCAACACCGCCCGTAGCTCTGGGTTCAGAGGGTGGAGTTTTACGGTTTGACCTAGGACAAGTCCCTAAGCTAGCTGTCGCGCCAAGGGTTTCACCGCGCCTTGCCCCGTCGCCTAAACCCGCTGCCGCTCCGGCTCTCGTGGCCCGTCGGTTGGACTTAGACCCAGTTTCCTTTGATAGTTCGCTATTGGTCAGTGATACTCCACCGCCCTTAGATACCACCCAACTCACCCCGCCCACCGTAGTCGCCGCCCCGCCGACTTTCATACCCTCGGCCCTAGAGCGAGTGGCGGGGCGGACCCAGGGGCTAGAGAGCGGGGCTGTCCTCAATCCCGGCGAGTTCGTGGACAGTCAGACCCTGCGGGTTTACAACACGAATAGTACCAATGACGATACCTTCCAGAGCATTACCCAGTCCTATACCTATGGCCTCACCGACGGGGTAGAAGTCGCCTTGGCCCTCCAAGGCCAAGACAACAACAGCCCCGGCACGCTTGGCCCTTTCTTGGTGGACCGTTTCGCGCCGGTTGCTGGGAGTACTTCTAATACTTTTCAGGAGTTCACGGTCCAGGGGAAGTTCCGGTTAGTGGATACCCCGGATTTCAAGAGTGCTTTAATCCTCTCAGCGACAGCGGGAACGAGGGTTTTCCGGTTTAGTGCAGTGGATGGCAGTCGTCCGTCTTTTGAACAGGATTATGGCCTCTCGCCAATCCCCGTAATCGAGTTGCCCGTGACTTGGGCGGGGACGGATGTGAGTTTGACCTTTAACCCTAAATTGGCCTTTTTCCCGGCGGATAACGCAAGTTTTGTCGCGGTCAATCCCTTGCTGGGCGGGAGTTTTGGTACTTTGGGAGCGGTGGGAGCCGGGGCGACGGTGCGCCTGTCGGAACGCCTCCAGTTGCGGGGCGATTTCACCTCCATCCTCTTTGGGAACAACACCCTGGATGCCCAGGGGGTCCCCGCCGCCACACCGGTCTTCAATGCGGGCTTTCGCTATCTGATCAACCCGCGCTTGGGACTGGACCTCTATGCCACCAACAGCTACGCCACCACCGGGACTGGGGCCTTGGTGGGCCGTCAGGGGGATACGGGGTTGGCGGTGGCCTTGACGTTTATGCCCAGTCGCTTTTTTATCCTGGACCTCCCGGAGAATAGCAAACTAGACCCCGCCTTTGACCTGACCGTGGATGCGGCACGGCGTAAGGCTTTTCTCAAGGGCGGGATTGGCTTTTTGGACGGGGGAACGATTCCTGAGGGGACCAGTTTTGTCCAACTTAAGGGCACCAGTAATGGCTTTTTAGCTAGTCTCCGCACCGGGGTACTGGATGACTTTGAGACGGGTTTTTATGTGAATTTTACGGGTAGTACGGTGGATGAATCCGAGGCGGGGACCAGTACCAAAATCCGCTTTATGAACCAAGCGGCAGGGGACCCCTTTACCTTGAGCGGGGTTTTCACCCTGGGGCGCACCAGTAACCGCTTCTTAAATTTTGTGCGTGAGGACCGCAACGCTTCCAATAACCATGAGGACCCCTTTAACGCTGGGGTCGGGGACCGGGGACCCCTGCCGCCCAACCTATTTGGTTTAGTCACGGAGCGGTTGGGGGAGTTTTTAATCCTCACCCTCTCGGCTCCTCTGCAACAGGCCGGGGATACCTTTACTTGGTGGCTCAATCCCAAGGTTTCCTACGTGCAACAGGCCAGTCGTTCCAATGCCTCGGCGGTGGCTTTGAGTGGCGTCTCCTTGGGTGGGGCGGTGCGCTTGAGTCCAGCCCTCGAAGTTTTGGGGGAGGTCACGCCTGTTGCTGGGGAAAACGTCCTCATCGGCAGCCAGCGGGGAAACACTTTGCCCTGGAACTTGGCGGCCCGGTTGACCCTGGATTCGCCCTTGGTCCCCCGCGCCGCCAGTCTTGACCTCTACTTGACCAATAGTCTCGGGCTCTCGCCCTATCAGAGTATGCGGGTCATTGCTGATAACGGTCTCGCTATCGGTCTGGGGCTTAATGTGCCCTTCACGTCGCCCTTTTGATGTTGACGCGCTCATCGGTCCTGGCGGAGGCTCCTCATATCTTCTTGCTCAGCAATGGGAACGGTGAGGACTGGGTGGGGGTACAGGTCGCCTTGGCCCTCAAAAAACAATTCCCGGTCCATCTGTCAGCCCTGCCCTTGGTGGGCGAGGGCGAACTCTACCAGCGTGAACAAATCCCGGTGGTGGGGGGGCGGTGGCTGCCCTCGGGAGGATTTACTTTTAAACACTTTCCGGCCCTCTGGCAAGACCTCCAGGGGGGGTTGGTCACCCATGGTTGGCACATGACCCAACGGGCCTTGAACTTGAAGCAGCAGGTAAGTCTAACCCTTGCCGTAGGCGATATTTTACCTTTGGCCCTGGCTTGGGGTTTGAAGCGGCCCTATATCTTTTTGGGCTGTACCAAGTCGGACTACTACTCGCCCGGTCGCAGTTGCTACTTTTGGCCGGAGCAGCGGTTGATGCGGACCCGTCGTTGTCTCCATAGTTTCGCCCGTGACCCCCAGACCGCCCATCGGCTCCAGCAGTCCGGGGTCCCCGCCAGTTACCTCGGCAATCCGATGATGGATGGTCTACCGGAGGTGGGTCCCCTAGTCCCGACAGGGGTAGGGTTACTACCGGGTTCCCGGCCCCAGGAGGCCCAAGCCAATTTCCTCTGTCTACTCACCTGTGCCCGAGCGATGACCGGGACCGAATTCATGGCAGCCCTTGCACCGGGCTTACCCCTGGCCTCTTTTGTAGAACCCGCGCTGAGTCAGGGCTGGCAGTGGCAGGAACCCTACTTGGTCCAGGGCCAGACCAAGGTGTGGTTGCGGACGGGGGCTTTTGGGCAGGTCCTCCAGGAGAGTCGGTTGTTTTTTGCCATGGCGGGGACGGCGACGGAGCAGGCCGTCGGACTCGGTCGGCCTGTAGTGACAATTCCCGGCGCGGGTCCTCAGTTCACCGCCCGTTTCGCCCAGCTTCAAGAACAGTTACTCGGTGAGTCGGTCTTACTATGCCAAACTCCCCAACAGGCCGCCCAGGTCGCCCAGCAAGTCCTCGCTGACCCCCAACGATTAGCGCGGATTCAGGCCAATGGTCTGACGCGCATGGGTCAACCGGGAGCGGCTCAAGATATTGCCCGATTTATCCAGCAGGCTTTGGTGCCTTAAGGTTCCCCTCGTATAGACGAGTGCCCAGATTCGATACGCCAAGCATTCAAAAAAAGCACCATTCCTCTGTTGGGGAACGGTGAGAGAATTTTCACTTGAGTAAAGAAATCGCTACTGCTTAGCCACCTTGAAACTCACGGATTTGACTTGACCGCTCTCGATAGACCTCTTGCATGAATCAGTATAGAAGTGGCAAGGCCAGTTCAAAATTATAAATCCCTGCCAGCAGGCTCAGCCTTAGTCCAAAACGACGACGATTCCGGTAAGGGCTAGCCAGGATACAGAATACTTTTAGTACTCGATTTACATGCTCCACGACTATCCTTTGTTGTGCTAAGCAGGTGGGAGGCTTAAACCGTCCATAGCTATATAGATTTTCCATCTAGGACTGGGTTTCAGAGCTTGGACTTGATAAATAAATTACTTACCTGCTTACCACCATTGACCCATGCCACGGTATTTATTCAAGAGGTCTAGTGACCTCCCTGGTTCTGCCGACATAGACCGTCAACTCAATACCCTCAAGTCAGCTTTGGACAAAGAGTTAATTACCGCGACTGAATTCACTACCTTGGGTCAGCGTTTACTCACCCAGGAAGCCCCGAAGACCTGTCTCCTCCAGTCCACCTCATCGCTCATCACCCTACCCGAGGGCATTTCACCGTCCCAAGGCAAGTTCACTATTGAGTATCAGTTAAACCCGATGACAATCCGTTACATGACCTTTAGAATTCATGCCAAAGGTAGTGAAAATTACGAAGCCCAACTCCTCAAAAAAGACCCTCTCAGCCGGACTTTCTAAGAGCCCCTAAATCCCCCTTAAAAAGGGGGACTTTAAGAGCTTGTTGTGCCAGCGCAACTCAGATAGACGCTACGCCCCCTTTTTATCGGACGATCCATGGCATTAAATGCACAATCATTCATATTGATCGTGCGATCCGTGGTGTCAAATGCCGGATCAATGGGATTTAAATGAGTTTTTACAAGGCACCAGCGGCGGTGCAATCAAAAATATTCCCCGTCAGGTGAGCCGTGTAATTGAGGCTCTGGAGAACACCGCGTCCGGTGATACCGTCGGGATAATCAATGACAGAGACCGCACCATTCCCCTGCTTAAACCGCCAAAAAGCCTCGGGTCCTAAGCCCAACACTTGACAGAGCAGAGCTTTATTGATCGCATCGTGGGCCGCTACTAAGGTAAGTCCGTTTACTTGCTGGAGGATCGCCGCCCAAGCTTGCGCCGAACGTGCCCAAATCTCTTGCAGACTCTCGCCAGCGGGCATCTGGACGGTCTCGGGTTGCTGGTTCCACACGGCAAGGAGACCGGGGTACTCGGCTTCCACCTCTGGGTGATATTTCCCTTCCCAAGTACCGTGGGCAATCTCCTGGAGGTCGTCCAGGATGGTCAAGGCCAAGTGGGGTTGGTGGGCGAGCAGGGCTTGGGCAGTCGTGTAGGCGCGTTGGAGGGGACTGACAAAAACCTGGGTAAAGGCGAGGTCCTTGAGGAGAGCCACCGTCTTCTGCGCTTGGTCTACGCCTGTGGCGTTGAGTGGGATATCCAGTTGACCCTGGAAACGGCCCGTCCGATTCCAGTCCGTCTCCCCATGGCGAATCAAAAGTAGACGAGTTACCCCTGGTTTGGGGGTGAAATTGGGGGTTTCGGTGAGGTGGGCGGTCTGGTTGAGGGATTCCAGTTGGACTTGGCCCTGGTCATCAAAGTTGAGGACACTGATCCCGCCGTTGTTCTGACCCAAAGCCCGGTAGCCCATGGGACCTAAACCAAGGGCCGTACTGATTAAAGCTTGGTTAATGGCGTTATGCGCCACCACCAAAACACAGTGACCAGGACTCGCCAGGATGACCTCCCAAGCAGCGCGGGCCTCCGCCCACAATTCCACCACTGGATAACGACCAGCAATCTCAAACTCCGCTGGGTTAAGGCGATAAATCTGATGTTCTTGGGGAAAGCGTTGAGCCACTTCCTGAGCCGTCATCCCTTCCCAACGCGGGAGGTCAATCTCTTGGAGCGTCGCAAGCAAGGTAGGCGGGATGGGCGTAATCAGTGTGCAGGTATGCCGCGCCCGGTTCAGTGGACTGCTGAAAACTTGGTCAAACTGCACTGCCCCGAGGACTGTGCCACAACGACGGGCCTGCTCTATCCCTAATTCCGTCAAAACCGACTCGTCCGCGCGGCCTTGAATCCAACCTTTCACATTCCAACTACTCTGTCCATGACGGACCAAAACCACCCGTTTTGCCAGTGTCCTACTCCCTTGCCCCTGCGTATGATACCGCAAGAGGACCCAGCAGAAGAGCGGGGACAGGGGCTAGTAAATAGTAGGGAGTCAAGATAGACCGTGGTTAGTAAGGAGTGGTCAGTGACAGCTAAAGTTCTTATTCTTGCTCCTCCTACCCTGCTTGCGGGGGAGGGGGCTGGGGGGTGGCTTTTGCGCTACGCTAATGGATGTCGCCTAGGAACCGCGCTGTGTCGCCCCTCCTGCCTTTCCACTAGCAGCCCTGACTTTTGATAACCAATAACCCTAGGGAGGTGGACCATGGCTGACCCGTTGATGATTGCCAAGCTGACCAATATCAAGCAGACCTACGAAGAACTGACCCAAAAATTGACCGACCCCAGCGTCCTCGAAGACCCCAAAGAGTCCTATCGCGTCGCCAAAGCACGGGCGGACCTAGAGACCCTGGTGGATAAGTATGACCTCTGGGCGCAGTACCAAGAAGAACTCAAGGGTGCCCAATCGGTGCTGCGCGATGAGAACGACACCGACCTGCGCGAACTTGCCGAAATGGAGATTACCGACCTCGGAGCTAAGATTCGTCAGCTAGAACAGGACCTTACCCTCCTCTTGTTGCCCCAGGACCCCAACGACGAAAAGAACATCATGCTTGAAGTCCGAGCCGGGACGGGCGGCGATGAGGCGGCGATTTTTGTGGGCGACCTGCTCAGGATGTACACCCGTTATGCTGACCGCTTGGGCTGGCAAGTCAAACTCGTCAGTGAGTCCTTAGCGGAAATGGGCGGCTTCAAAGAAGTCATCGTGGAGATCAAAGGAGCACGGGTCTACTCGCGCCTGAAGTTTGAGTCCGGGGTCCACCGCGTCCAACGGGTGCCCGTCACCGAGACCCAGGGCCGGGTCCACACCTCCACCGCCACGGTTGCAATCATGCCAGAAGTGGAAGCCGTGGACGTGACGATTAACCCCAACGACATCGAGATCACCACGGCGCGTTCCGGTGGGGCCGGGGGCCAGAACGTCAACAAAGTAGAAACCGCCGTCCACTTAGTCCACAAACCGACCGGCTTACACATCCACTGCACCGAAGAACGTTCCCAGTTGCAGAACAAAGAACGGGCGATGCAGATCCTACGGGCGAAACTCTACGAGATGAAACTCCGGGCCCAACAGGAAGAGGTATCTTCCCTGCGTCGCTCACAAGTCGGCTCCGGGGACCGCTCCGAGAAGATCCGCACCTACAACTACAAGGACAACCGACTGACGGAACACCGTCTAGGTCAGAACTTCTCCCTCACTCCGGTTATGGAAGGCGATATTGAGGAATTGATCCAGTCCTGTATCGCTGCCGACCAGAAGCTCCAACTTGATGCCCTGGCCCAGTCCCGTAACTAGACTCGGGGTAACCACTCTAGTAAGTAGCGGTTCACTAACTCTGGGCGTTCATCGTGGGGGCAATGACCGGCTGGGATTGTAAAGAGTTGCGCCTGGGGATAGGCCGTGCGGAACTGCTCACCGCGACTGAGAGCCAGCAGGGGGTCCCATTCACCCCAGAGCAATAAAAGGGGCCGCCGCAGTTGGGCCAAAAGCGCATCGGCATAACGGCTCGGGTCTGCCTGGAAGGCCGAGCGAAAGACCTGAAAAGCCCCCGGTTCACAGGAAGGGCGATGGATATCCTCAACTAGTTGTTCGGTCACCGCACTGGGATCATGGTAGACCTTGAGTAGGGTCCGCCGGATAAATGAAGGTTGGCGCATCAGGTGGAACAGTAGCCGACTCACCACGGGATGACGGCACATATTTTTCCCAATCTGAGCAAAGAACTGTTTCCAGGAGTCCGGGCAGTAGTCCTCAGCAAAAAAACCCGCACTGTTGACTAGCACCAAGCCCTCTACCCACTCCGGGTAATCCGCCGCCAGAATTAAAGCTGCATACCCACCCAGAGAATGGCCCACTACTACTGCTGGCCCACCAATTATTTGCTCACAAAATTCCCGGAGTTGGTCGCGCCATAATTCGCCGTTGTAGACCAAGTTAGGCTTAGCCGAGCGTCCAAAACCCAGGAGGTCTAGGGCAAAGACCGGGCGGTGAAGGGCGAGTTCGGTAATATTTTTTTGCCAGTGACTGCTGGACACGCCACAGCCATGGATAAGCAGGATAGGCGTACCTGAGTGCTCCAAGCCCGCTTGTAGATAGTGGATGTGATGACCCTGCCAAGTCCAGTTTTGGGCTGGTGTAACCGTGGGGCGAGGTAAGGTTAGAGCCATTGACCGTCTTGTAATTGAACTTAATCTGTCTTAAATCTAAGGACGGGCTCGGGTTAGTGCCTTGCTCTTGGGGAGGAACTAGCAGCAGTGGTTCTTCATCCAAGGGACTAGGGAACATCTAGGGGTTTAGGCCATCTTGGATAAGATGTGCTTTGGATTTATCCGTGTCCATCCGTCCGGCCTTGGCTTTATTGCTGGTCTGTCTGGGGAGTGCCCCCGCGACTGCTCAGATTTTTAACAATCTGCTTAGTCCTGTACTAGAGATCTGGGTGCGCTCTCAGGTCCAACAGGTCGAGGACCTGCGCGTGACTGTGCGCGGTCCCGACCGTGAGATTGCCAACGGACGGATTCAAGGCATCACTTTTAACGGACGCAACGTCCTCTACAAAGGCATCTCCGCGAGCCAAGTGAATCTAAGCGGTACCAATATTGCCCTTAACACTGCCGGAGCCTTGCGCGGCGAGGGCCTCAAGTTATTGCAGCCCGTGCGCACTGACCTCAGCTTACGCCTGACCCAACAGGACGTGAATGCCTATCTCGACTCTCCTGGTTTCCAAGAACAGATCCGGGACCTCTCCGTGCCATTACCCGCTACCCTCGGTGGCACGGGGCAATCCGTCCCTCTAGAGATCCGCCAACCCGATGCCCGTCTCGAACCGGGCCGTTTCGTGCTCATGGCCACCCTGCGCGTCAACCAGGGTGAACCGACGCGGACCCAACTGACCACGGGCATAGAACTGGTCTCCCCCAGACAATTGCGCTTGGTAAACCCCCGACTCCTGAGTTCCGGCGAACAGGTCTCTATCCCCGCCTTGGCTGGCCTCACCATCAATCTAGGCTCCGAAATGGAAGCCCGACGCATTGAGATCCAATCTGGCCTCCTTTTCCTTGAAGGGAGCTTCCGACTTGAGACCTAAGCGGATAAATTACGCCCTAACCGGCTAAAACGACTCGGCTACTAGCCTCTGCTGCCGCACTACCGGCGTGGACTATCTTCAGCCTGAAATGGGGCTGAGTACACTGTCCCGGCCCGAACGTTAAAATAAAAGCAGGACCCACTGGGGTAGTCATTAGGGAGCAGACGGGTGAATCAGGCGGAACCAGTGAATGGCTACAGTACCAAGCCCGGCTGGGAGCAATTGGGGGAGGTGCTCGCCCAACGTCGTCACCAACGACATCTCGTCTTATTGCAGGACTTCCCGGACCCGGATGCACTCTCAGCGGCCTGGGCTTGGCGATTGATCTGCCAGCCTTTTGAGATCACTGTGGATATTGTTTACGCCGGAGCTTTGAGCCATCAGGAGAACGTGGCCTTGGTCAAACTCACCAACCTCCCGCTCCAGCGTTGGCAAAAAGTCCAGGGCCAGTTGGGGAACTACCAAGGTGCTGTCCTACTCGATAGTCAGGGCACGACTTGTCAGGGCTTATCTACAATTCAACAGGCTAAAATTCCTCTCGTGGCGATTGTGGACCACCATCAACCCCAGGAAGATTTAACGGCAGAATTTGTAGATATCCGCCCGCAACAGGGAGCCACCGCCACGATGATTACCCAGTATCTCCTCAGTGGCGGGCTTGTCACCCTCAACAACCAGCACGCTGAACATATTAAAGTTGCCACTGCCTTGATGCACGGGATTCGTTCGGAGACTTTAAATTTACTCTCAGCTAATGAGGATGATTTTCTTGCCGCCGCCTACCTAAGTCGATTTTATGACAACAAACTACTACAAACCATCCTTCAAACTTCTCGTTCACGCCAGGTGATGGAAGTCATTGAACGAGCCTTGGCAAACCGTGAAGTGATCAATAGTTTCTCTGTCGCTGGCGTTGGTTATCTGGCCTACACCGACCGTGATGCGATTCCCCAAGCGGCGGATTTTCTGTTGACAGAGGAGAATGTCCATACCGCCTTAGTCTTTGGGATCATTAGCGGGGAGGACGAGCGTGAGGTGCTAACAGGTTCACTGCGGACCAATAAGTTGACCCTCGATCCCGATGAATTCCTCAAACAAACTCTAGGACAGGATGCTCAAGGAAGGTATTTCGGCGGGGGTAGGCAACGGGCTGGGGGATTTGAGATCCCAATTGGGTTCTTGACAGGTTCGATTGAGGACAGTGAATATAGCTTGCATAAGTGGCAAGTATACGAGTTGCAGATCAAGCAGAAACTCGCTCGATTCATCCAGCCCGACATGGATAATAAAAAGAACAAGAGTAACGCTGAAAAAAGCAGTCTATTTAGTTACTGACGCCCTGTTTCAGCTAGGCACCCTTCCTTAGCAAAGCCCGGTTAAACTGTTCTCCGAATAGAAGAGCGGCGGCACTGAGTTGTAGCCACAGGAGTAGGATAATCGCTGCCCCAATGCTGCCGTAGGTCTGGTTGTAATCGCTGAAGTTCTGGATATAGAACTTGAACACTGCTGAAACACCCAACCACAAGACACTGGCAAGGAGGGCACCGGGCCAGAGTGGAGTTGCCGGGTCACGCCGGGTCGGGCCGAAACGATAGAGCAGGGCACAGGCACCAATAATTAAAAGTAACGCTAAGGGCCATTGTAACCCCTCCCATAAAGTCAGTAATAAGGTGCTCTCTGGGAGACGATTACTCACCCAGGTCAGCACAGCACTCCCCAGGAATAACGTCAAACAGGCCGCCACTACCAGTAAAACCGTCCCGAACAACAGGGCAACTGCCACCAACCGGAGCAACCAAAAGGGCCGCCGTTCGTTGGGCGGGACTTCATGGGTGATATCTAAGGACTCCATCGCCGTCACCACCGCCCCGGAAGCAGCAAAGATACTACCCAGCAGACTCAGGGAGAATAGATTTCCTTCCTCGCTGTAAGCTACTTGACGCAGGGGGGCACGCAGGATTTCCATAACTTCTTGGGGCACAAAACGGCCCAGGTTAGTGATCAACCACTCGAAGGTCTCCCCAGCCGACCCACCAAACAGCCCAATCGCCGTCACGAGGACTAGCATTGTCGGCAGCAGTGCCAACATCAAGTTAAAAGCCATCTCCGCCGCTAAGTTGGGTAGACGGTCATCCACCGCCCGCCGGAACGCAATTACCAGAGACTCCATCAGGCACCCCGTACTTATCCTCTTATCTAAAGTGGTCTGAACCCTAAGCACGTCTATCCTGGGTTGAAAACTTATATTTGTTACAATAGATGAAGCGTGGGGATGAGCCTCCCAATCCGCCAATAATCTTACCCAATTCAATTCCTGCTGCTGGGTTGTACCCATTGGAGTCCTATGGCTACCTTTATTCCGGCCCCGACGCGGCCTATGCTCTGGCAACCGCAACAAGCTCTTTTTACCCCGGCGGCTCTCGCTGAGCCCGGGGGCCAACGTATCCTCAAACGGGTCCAGCAACTCCATATCCCCGTGGTCGAACTTCCTCGTAATCGGCTTACAGGCTTACAAGGTGACGACGACCAAGCTACCTACCGCCAAGCCAAGCGGACCCTGGCGGTGGTGACGGCTCCGCCCGGTGACTTCAAACTCAGTCCGATCCCGCCCTCGGCTGATTGGCAGTTTCACTTAGCCCAGGGTTGCCCTGCCCATTGTCAATACTGTTATCTCGCTGGAAGTTTGTCGGGACCGCCGGTGATCCGGGCTTACGCCAACTTGCCCCAGCTCCTAGAAAACCTCAAAAGTTACGAACGACCCGGACAAGGGACCAGTTTTGAGGTCAGTTGTTACACCGATCCCCTGGGGATTGAGCATCTGACGGGGAGTCTTGCCGAATGTATCCGTTACTTTGGGACGCGCCCGGATGGTCATTTACGTTGGGTCTCGAAGTTCGATGCAGTGGCAGATTTATTGGACCTCCCCCACAACGGGCGGACTCGCTGCCGTATGAGTGTCAATGCCCTGACCATCTCTCGTCAATATGAGGGCGGCACTGCGTCGGTCCCCGCTCGACTAAATGCTTTACGCCGTCTGGCTTTATCCCCGGCTCAGGGCGGTGGGGGGTATCCGGTAGGGCTGGTAATTGCCCCGATTATGCCCGGTCCTGACTGGCCTACTCACTACGGGGAGCTATTGGACCTTGTGGCCCAGAGCCTAGATTTTGATTGTGACCTGACTTTTGAACTGATTTCTCACCGTTTTACCCCCGGCTCTAAGGAGGTCCTCCAGAGTTGGTATCCCCAGACGACCCTAGACCTAGATGAGACGACCCGGACTACCAAGCGTAATAAGTTCGGTGGACTCAAGTACGTCTATCCAAAAGACGTGATGCGTGAATTGCGTTGCTATTTCGAGACTGAAATTGCCCGCCGTTTTCCCAAAGCTCAAGTCTTGTATTGGACTTAGGGGTGACGTAGCTGCCGCCTTGCCACCGCTAGGGTGAAAAAGTCGCGATGGATGACCGATGAAATACGATGAATTCCTAGCTCAGGTGCGGCGGCGGGCAGATTTGGACCATCAAGAGGCAGTCTACGCGGTTCAGGCGGTCCTGGAGACTTTGAGTGAACACATGGCGGGGCGTGAGCCGCACAATCTCGCCTCCCAACTGCCTTTGGAGATCTCCCAATATCTCCACCATGACCCGGGGGAGCGGGCTGAGGCGCGTGGGGAACGGTTTTCGCTCACTGAGTTTTATGGGCGGGTCCGTGACCGTGAACAAGTTGACCTTGAGAAGGCCCAACATCATGCTCAAATCGTCATTGAGGTTTTGACGGAGGCGGTGACAGAGGGCCTGATGCGCGGGGTCCGTGCCCAGTTCCCGGCTGAGTATGAGGCTCTTTTTAAAGCTCCTGTGCGTTAAAACGAGAGATCTCCCTAAATCCCCCTTTTCAAGAGGGGCTAAGGGGGGCCTCTTATGCCTTGGTCCCCCACCACGCCTGTGCCCAGTAGGGTATGGGGCGGAGGGGCCTGTTAGGAAGCTTTAATGAAGATCATCAAGTGTTGGTAGGGTAAAAAGTCTTTGGTTTCCTGCCAGACTAGTCCGGCGGCAGTTAGTTCTAGGCGGACTTGCTGTTGGGTCATTTTGTGGACGGGCTTGATGGGGACATTGGCGTCTTCAGCACGGTATTCGATGAGAACGACCCGTCCACCCGGTTTGAGGGATTTGACGATGGCGGACATCATCTCTTTGGGGTAGGAGAACTCGTGGTAGGTATCCACCATCAAAACTAGGTCCACGGGTTCGGGGAGTTTGGGGTCGGTGATGGTGCCGAGGACAGCTTGGACATTGGTAATCTTGCGGTCTTGGGCCAACCCAGTCAGGACGCGGACCATTTCGGGTTGGACATCCACGGCGAGGACCCGGCCTTGGGGGACTAGGGGGCTGAGTCGAAAACTGAAGTAGCCTGTACCTGCACCAATATCGGCAACGACAGCATCGGGTTTGAGGCCCAAGCTCTGGACAACACGGTCGGGTTGCTCGGTCACTTCACGGCTGGGCCGCTCCAGCCAAGCCGCACCGTCAAAGCCCATAACGTTGGCAATCTCGCGGCCCATGTAAAATTTACCAATTCCGTCGGGGTCGTGGAGCGTCCGCTCTTCGTAAGTGGTATTGGTGGTCTGCGCTAGGGGAGCTTGGGCACAGGAGTTTAAGCCCAGGGTCAACAGCAATAGATAGGGCAGCGTGTTCTTCATATTTTTATTTTATCCGGGCAAAAGATCGCACCAGAGACAAAATCAAGCGATGCACAACTGACACTTGGAGTTGGTACACTTTAATCAAGGGGAACCCGTGATCTCCTTGCCGGGCTGAAAAAGGGGTTCCCCCCTATTTTCGGGTCTTCCCTGGTATAGCGTTCCCCTATTTTTCCCGAATTCCCTAACTAGACTCGGCATTGGGGAAGCAGTGTAAATGTAGGGGTGTCAATACTTTGAAGACTTCAGCCCGTGCATAGCCCTGAGGTCCACCCCAACTCCGCGCTTGAGTATCAAAAAAATCTTTGTACTCAGCCCACTGTGACCCGAACTGACTGTGGTGACATTGGATCGCTTGGAGCTTCTGTTCCCAAACTGTGCTCACGTCCACCGTGGTATTGGGCCGCGCACTGAAGAAGAAACCGATGGCGCAGACGCGGTGCGGCGGTAGGCTAGAGGGCGCGATCCGGGGCGTACTAGCGAACATAACCGCTTGGGCTGCCATCAGGCCCGTTACGGGATGGTCGTTGTGGGCTTCGTAGGGCAACCAAGGGTCCACGGTCAACACTAGGTCTGGTTGGTACTGACGGATGTAGTTGATTAATGTATCGCGGAGGGTCAGGCTAGGACTGAGATAGCCGTCTTGATAATCTAACCAAACTAATTCAGCGGGGACACCAAGGACATCGAGTGCTTTTTGCTGTTCCCCACGGCGTAATAATTTCAATTGATTGGGGTCTTGGTCCGGGTCATCACTGCCAGCGGTCCCATCGGTCACAGTCAAATAGATGACCTCAGCCCCCCGCTCCACCAACCGTGCCAAGGTCCCGCCGGCTCCAATGTCCGCATCATCTGGGTGGGGTTGGATACAGAGGACACGGCGCGACTCCAGTAGGTCAGGGATCATCAACACGGGCGGTACCGAAAACTGCACTCATTATTAGGACGAATACTACACGGGACTATTGAGTACGCCCCACAGTTCGCGTAGGCCCTTAGTGATGCGGCGCGAGACGGTCATGGGCGAGAGACCCAGGCGACGGGCGGTCTCGGTTTGGGTCAAGTCCTGGAAAAAGACAAACTCGATAATCTGCCGGGTGGAATCCTCAAGGTGGGTGAGGGCCTGTTGTAGCCGTAAACGGTCTTCTTCAGCGAGACAAAAACTCTGGTAAGAATAGTCGGGGAGGAGGTCGCCTAGACAGAAAGTCGCGTCTTCCTGAAGATTCACCGGGGCATCTAGACTGAGGGGGAGGCGGTTGGAACGCGCCAGCTTCACCTGTCGCCACTCTTCAAAAGAGATCTCCAGTAGGTCCGCTAGTTCTTTTTCACCGGGAGTCCGGCCCAATGCCTGGGTCGCTTCTTGACCGGCGCGACGACCGCGACGGGCTAATTCCTGGAGCCGACGGGGGATACGGACGGCTGAACTGCGGTCGCGTAAATAATGCTGCATCTCGCCCCGGATGTAGGGGACTGCGAAGGAACTAAAAGAATGGCCCCGGCTTACATCGAAGCGTTCGACTGCTCGGATTAGGCCCAAACATCCCACTTGAACTAGATCTTCATAGGGTTCACCACAGCGGCGGGAGACTTGGTGGGCTACTTTGCGGACTAGGCCCACATTGCGCCGGACTAGTTCGTTCCGTAGGCGAACCGAGGGCTTTTCGCGATAAGCTTGAAGCAGTTCTAGACTTTCAACTTTCTCACCTTGGGCATACACCATGATCCTCTCCCCCCGTGTTCAATGTGTACTTAACCAAGCCCTGACTTAGTCTCGCTTGATCATCATGATGTCCAATTAAAGAATCAGTCACAAGGGGTATTTATAAAGATGTTGTGATATTACGGACCCACTTTTTGAACCATTTGAGCTGTAACAGCGAAACTACTAGGAGAGTCCCCGGAATCACCGATAGAGGTTTAGCTCCAAACGGGGCATCATAGGGAGAAAATAGGCATGTGTCGGCATGAACAATAACAACCTACCCGCCCCAGTCCCAGCGCGTGGTGACACCGGACGTACCCCCGGTGGATTACCCGCGCTCTCCGGCACTCGTCGGTCGCTGGCAACCCGTTCCGCCGTCACGCCTTTTCGCGAAAAACTGGTCCGCTTGAGTGTTGTTACGGATGAGGTTTACCAGAAGGCCCTGGAAGAACGCAAGAACACCCATGAACGCCATGCTCGCTCCTTAGTAGAGATTTTAGAGGAGTTGACGGGGAACTCCCTGCCGCCTGAACTAGTGCAGGAATACAAAGAACAGCAACTTATGGAGCTCCAGTTGCTCTACGGGATTGAGTCCGTGGATGTGCAGCAGGACCGCTCCCTCTTTGATACCCAGCAGGTGCGCCACCTGTTGAGTGACTTGGGGATGCCTCTGGAGTTGTGTACTCGTTATCGGCTCTTGCCCATCCAGCAGGTCGAGTCCACAATGATTGTGGCAATGGTGGACCCGGAGAACCTTGAAGCCCTAGACGACCTCAACCGCCGGGTCAAGAGCCGGAGTCTGACCCTCCAACGCATTGCCATTACCCCAGAGGACTACCAAGTTTTCCTGGCTAAGTGTCTGGACTCCCAAGCCGTGGACCTCCCCACCGAAGTCCTGCCCGAGTCCGCCCAGGAAGTCGTGGAGTATATCGAGGGGCTTAATGATGAGACGCTTTTAGAAAGCGCGGATGAGTCAACCCAGGACCTCGCGGAAGTGGCTCGGGCAGCGGAAGACGCGCCGATTGTCAAACTCTCCAACTCAATTTTGCTCAGGGCTATCGAGCAGAAGGTTTCTGATATTCACATTGAGCCTCAGGAAGAAGAACTGCGGATTCGTTTTCGTAAGGATGGAGTGCTGCGTGAAGCCCCTCAGGGGATGGGCCGACTCCCGAAAAAAATTATTCCCGCCCTAGTCTCGCGCTTCAAGATCATGTCTGATTTGAATATCGCGGAACGTCGGCAACCTCAAGACGGACGTATCCGCCGGGTTTACCAGAACCGGACGATTGACTTTCGCGTGAGTACTCTGCCCTCTCGGTATGGCGAAAAGATTGTCCTGCGCCTGCTGGATAACTCCTCAACCAAGCTGGGGCTAGACCAACTGATTACGGACCCCGATACCCTGGCGATTGTGCGTGATATGGTCGCCAAACCCTATGGACTGATCCTGGTCACGGGACCGACGGGCTCTGGGAAGACGACGACCCTCTACTCGGCTCTAGCGGAGCGCAACGAGCCAGGCGTCAACATCACCACAGCGGAGGACCCGATTGAATACACGCTAGCGGGAATCTCCCAGGTCCAGGTCATCCGCGATAAGGGCATGGACTTTGCACGCATCCTGCGGGCCTTTTTGCGCCAAGATCCAGACATCATGCTAGTGGGGGAGACCCGTGACCTAGAGACGGCAAAATGTGCGGTGGAAGCGGCCCTCACCGGGCACTTAGTCTTGACGACCCTACACACCAACGACGCGCCTGGGGCGATTGTTCGCCTGTCGGAGATGGGCGTAGAGCCCTTCATGGTCTCCAGTTCCTTGATTGGGATTGTGGCCCAGCGGTTGATGCGGAAGGTCTGCGCGGAGTGCAAAGAGTCCTACAACCCCGACCCCGATCGTTTACGCCAGTTTGGGTTGGTCTCAGCCCGTGAAAGCGAAGTGATCTTCCACCGGGCCCGCACCTTTAGCCCCCAGCAGGTCGAGGAACGCCGTCAAAAAAATGAACCGATTTGTGGCACTTGTAATGGGGTGGGTTACAAGGGCCGGATTGGGGTCTACGAGGTGATGCGCGTGACGAACAAGCTGCGCGACATGATTAACCGGGAGGCTGATACGGAACTCTTACGGGAAACGGCAGTCGAAGAGGGCATGAACACCCTGTTGATGTATTCCTTGAACCTAGTCCGCCGGGGTCAGACCACCTTGGAGGAAGTGGAGCGCGTCACGCTGTCAGATTCAGGGCTGGAGGCGGGCAAACGCCGGGTCCTGGTCTGCCGGACCTGTGAGGCGGAGTTACACCCCGAGTGGATTGACTGTCCCTATTGCACGACCCCTAGGATCAAAACCTGAACCTCACCCTGGAGCGATGATGACGACGACTTTGATGATTGAAGACCTGTTGCAAGAAGTAGTAGACCGCAGTGGTTCAGACCTGCACATCGCCGCCGGGTTGCCTCCCTGTATCCGGGCGGGCGGGAAACTAAACTACCTCGGCAAAGATTCCCTCTCCGCTGAAGATACCCAGCGCATGATCTTCTCGATGCTCAACAATAACCAGCGCAAACACCTGGAACAGAACTGGGAACTGGACTGTTCCTACGGCGTCGTCGGTCTAGGGCGGTTTCGAGTCAATGTCTACAAGGATAAAGGCTCCTACGCCGCCGCCCTGCGCTCCTTGAGCAGTAAAATTCCGACGATGGAGCAGCTAAACCTGCCGCCCATTATGCGAGAGATTGCTGATAAGCCCCGGGGTCTAGTACTGGTGACGGGACCAACAGGTTCGGGGAAGACGACGACCCTCGCCGCGATGATGGACTACATCAACACGACTAAAGCTGAACATATCATCACCGTAGAGGACCCGATTGAGTACATCTATAAGCCTGTTAAGTCTTTCATTAACCAGCGACAAATCGGGGAGGACACCAAGAGTTTCGCCAATGCCCTACGCGCCGCCATGCGCGAGGACCCCGATGTGATCTTGGTGGGGGAGATGCGTGACCTAGAGACCATCCAACTAGCGATTACCGCAGCGGAGACGGGCCACTTAGTCTTTGGTACGCTCCACACCAGCAGTGCCGCCCAGACCGTAGACCGGATGGTGGATGTATTCCCGCCGATCCAGCAACAGCAGATCCGTGTCCAACTCTCAAGCTCGCTGGTGGCGGTCTTCTCGCAAACTTTGGTCGCTCGCAAGGACCCCAAGCCCGGTGTGGGTTCGCGTTGTCTGGCCCAAGAGATCATGATTGTCACTCCGGCCATCGCCAACTTGATCCGCGAGGGAAAAACTGCCCAAATGTATTCAGCGATCCAGACCGGAGGCCAGTACTCAATGCGGACGATGGAGATGGCCCTGCGCGACCTATATCTCAATGACAGCATCAGTTTCGACCAAGCCATGACCAAGACTTCCCGCCCTGAGGAGTTGTTGCGGATGATTGGCGGTCCTCCAGCCGCTAAACCGGGTATTCCGCCTACGGGTCCCGCCCGCACCGCTCAAACCATTGTCCCCGGTCGCCGTCCTTAACTCCCCCTAACCCAACGAGGTTCTCCCCCATGGCTCAGTTCAAGTACAAAGTCCGCAATGTCCAAGGTGTTGCCGTCGAGAAGACCGTCGAGGCCCGCGATGCGACAGTCCTCAGGAGTAGCCTACGCGAACAGGGCTATTACGTCCTCCAGATCCAGGAAGTCAAGGGCGGGTTACTGAGCCGGGACTTTGACCTGACTAGTATCAACAACGCCTTGACCCCGATTAAAATCCGTGACAAGTCAATTTTCTCGCGTCAGTTCTCGGCCTTGATCAACGCGGGGGTAAACCTTGTCCGTGCCCTCTCGGTCCTCCAGGAACAGACCAAGAACGTCCAGATGGCAAAATTTATCGAACGCATCCGCTTGGATGTCGAGCAGGGTAGTTCCCTGGCTGATGCAATGCGTAAACACCCCAAGGCTTTTGATAATCTCTACGTCGCCATGGTCCAAGCCGGAGAAGTGGGGGGTTGTCTCGATGAGGTCCTTGAGCGACTGAGTAAACTCCTAGAAGACCAGGACCGCCTCAACCGCCAAATCAAAGCTGCCCTGTCCTACCCGACCACGGTGCTATTTTTGGCGGTGGGCTTGTTCTTGGCGATGGTGACCTTTATCCTGCCAGTATTCCGGGGGATCTTTAAGCAGTTGGGCGGCGAATTGCCTGCTTTCACGCTCTTCATGCTGGGGATCAGTGACGCGCTGCAATCGGTAGTGGGCTGGATTTTACTTTTTGTGATTGGTGGCGGGACGATTTTTGGCTACCGCTACATTTACAAGACACGGGCGGGTCGTGAGGTCATTGACCGGATCAAACTCAAAATCCCGCTCTTCGGGGACCTGATTCAGAAGTCGTCCGTGGCTCGTTTCTGTCGGACTTTTGGAGCTTTGACCCGCTCGGGGGTACCGATTTTGACCTCCCTAGAGATCGTCCGTGACACCTCTGGCAACCAAGTCATCGCTAACGCTGTGGATAAGGCCCGCGCTGCGATCCGTGAGGGCGGTCAGATTGCCGTCACTATTCAAAAAGAACAGGTCTTCCCGCCCATGGCGACCCAGATGATGAGCGTCGGCGAGGAGACCGGGGAGCTCGACACCATGCTGTTTAAAGTGGCGGAATACTACGAGATGGAAGTGGAGCTCTCCGTCAAGGCCCTGACCAGTCTGCTCGAACCGATCATGATTGTCGTCCTCGGCGGGATGGTCGGCTCCGTCATCCTTTCAATGTACCTGCCTATGTTCACCATCTTTGACCAAGTGCGTTAGGCAATTACTCCAGATCCCGACTGAAGGGCACGAGTTCGCCCTGGGTCGTCAGTCCTAGTAGGATCAGCTCTTGGGGGCGCAATAAGCGGCCTGTCAGGGCACAACGTTGTTCCTGTTGGGCCACCGCCGGGATACTCACCCGAATATCCGCTAAACCCAAGGGAGCTAAATTCGACCGCTGCCGTACGTATTCCCATAGGATGTCTCGGATCAATGCCTGATAGCCCTGGTTATTAGAAAGCTCCTTGAGTCTTTCTTTGAGTCCGCGTTCGAGGCGGATGCTAGTGACTTCCATCTCAGTAGTCGGGGTCCTTGGGCTGACGGTCATGTAGCGGCTCCTGTGGAATTTCGTAATATGCATTGTAGTATACGCTGGGCGTCGCCTCCGGGATGATCAGTTATGCTATTTAGATAAGGGCTAGCTATGGCTGGACAGTTGAGTTGATACAACGGCCTACCCCCTAGGGATACCCGTCATGAATTATTTAACACTGTGGATGGTCAAGTCCTGCGATTATCTTCCGGCTGGGGTTGGAGGCCAGTTTTTGGGGTAGACCCTAGACTAAAAAACTTAAGGAGAATTCCTTGGCGGCGGCTGATTGTCTGATGCTGACTGGGTTTCAGTCCTCAGGATACTTTAATATCTCAGAATGAAGGGATGTGCTTTACTGAAAGTATCCCACCAAGCAAGTCCATGCTCACGAAACAAGTCATTCTGCTGCTCACGGTTTTGTTTATTCCCACCTTGTTTTATTTCGCGACCAAGGAAGGGTTTTATAACACCAGCCAGTACACGGGCAATGGCTCCGCCCACGGTACCACTGAGGAGTAAACCCTCACGAGAGTTCCGGTTTTTGACCTGGAGCATGATATGGCTTCTGCCCGCCGTCTCCCTTTCCATCATCCCGTAGCTTGGTTGGTCGCTACTCTATTGCTGAGTAGTGGGTTGTATTGGGGCAGTAGTGCCCTCATCCCTAATCTGAATCCTCAGCAACCCTTAGTCCAGGAAGCCCAACAGCGATTAAAACTCTATCTAGCCGACTATGCTCAGCAACTCAATAGCTATAATGCGGCACTCCAGGCCGGGGATGGACCGGCCCTGGCCCGGACTGATACTTTCTTGGGGGGACAGCGGCAACAGTTCGCCCTAGTTCTCGGTGGATATCTAGCGGTGTTGGCGAAACTGCCCCCCTCAGAACCCTTGGTCGTCAAGTTACAAGCCCTCGCCCCGGATGCGCGGTTTCAGTTTGCCTACACGAGCTTGGGTCCGCAGGGTAGCCTGATCCAAGTCAGCGTTACGGAGAATGAGTTCGACGTGCGTCATCTCGCTCTCTGGCAACGCGGGGAGCGCGTCTTGGCCCTCAACAACTACGAGACCGAATGGCAAGCCCAAGTCAATGCGGTACGCTACTTCACCCGTAATAAGCAACGGTTTCTCATTGCCAAGGGTCAGACCCGGCAACTGGAAGACACCGCTCCCTTCCTCAAGGTCTACCAGGAAGTCGGTGCGGACTTACTCGATAAGACCGCCGACTATTTACCCCTAGAATTACTGGATACTTTTGGTACTGGGGAGTTCTTGGGCCAGACCGCTAACCTCAAGCTGGATACGGTATTGCTGGACCCCGAGCGAATCATGGCGGCCTGTGACAGTTGTGGTCTCGTCAGTCAGCGTGCCCTCTGGCAGTGGACGGACCAGGGCTACCAACTGGTGGACCGCCAGATCCTTAACCAACCCGAGAATGCTCTCTACGCCGCCCTCGTCACCCTAGTCAAACAACAAGCTGCCCCAGCTTGGACCCGCGCCTTCCTCACGTCCCGGGTCCGGGCGATGCTGCAACAGGCCCCCAGTTTCGAGGCACCCCGCTACACTCCGCTCGAACAAGGGCTAGCAGTAACCGATACCCAGCCCTGGCAAGAAAAAGGGTTCCAGTATACCGTGGAAGGTCCCTTTCAATTTAAAGTCCAGGTGCGCCAAGACCCGCAGGGCCAGTGGCAGACTATCCAGATCCGGGACCTCAAACGGCAGGCTCCGGGCTGGTCCATTCCCTACACCCGGCAACCCTTGGCGAGTTAATGCGGCTTCTTTTTAACGGCAGTTACTTACAACTTCCCCAGACGGGGATCGCTACTTATTGCCGAAATTTATTGATGCAGTGGCAGAACAAGCCGGAATTAGTCGCCTACTTACCCCCAGCGTGGGCGGGGACGCTTGGTTTCCGAGCGATTCCACAGACGAATCATCTAACGCGCCTATTGTGGAATCAGTGGCACTGGAACCGCATGGCAGGGCGGGGGGACGTGGTTTTTCAGCCAGTGCCTGAGGGCGGCTGGGCTAGGGGTCCTCAGGTGAGTGTAGCCCATGATGTCATCCCTCTGCACTACCCGGAACTCTACCCGCGCAAGGTAGCGTACTTCCGTTACTGGGTACCGCTGTCCCTGCGTTCGGCTCGGCAGATTATCTGTATTTCCCAGCAGACCCAACGGGACTTAGTGACTTTTTATAACTTGTCCCCTGAGAAGATAACGGTCATTCCCTTGGCCTGTGACCGGACCCACTTCATACCCGGTCCTAAGGCTACCCGAACGCCCTACCTGTTGTACCTGGGTGCCCACGAGCCCCACAAAAATCTTGTGACGCTCCTTGATAGTTTCCGGGCATTGAGTCAAACTTGGGCGGGATCGCTCTGGGTGGGGGGTCGTTTTGACCCGCGTTACACCCCGCAATTGCAAGCACGGGTGGCGGACTTGGGGGCCAGGGTGCGCTGGTTGGGTTATGTGCCCTACGCGGACCTACCGGGACTCTATCAAAGCGCGACAGCGTTTGTTTTTCCCAGTCTCTACGAAGGATTTGGTCTGCCCGTCCTGGAAGCGATGGCCTGTGGTACGCCCGTGGTCAGTGCTCATACTTCCTCCCTGCCCGAAGTAGGCGGACAGGCGGTGGCCTATTTTGAACCGCGTTCGGTGGCAGAACTAATGGGCGTTCTGGAGCGGGTGGTGGGGGACGCTGGGTACCGAGACCATTTGCGGAACCAGGGTTTGGCTCGCGCTGCTCAGTTCGACTGGTCAATCACGGCGGCGAAAACCTGGGCGGTTTGTCAAGCGGTCGCAGAGAAGTAGTTGTACTCCATGTACCGCGCCGTAGTCTGCGCCTGTGCTTCCCCCAAGAGCCGACCTACTAAATAGAGCGAAGCATCCAAACCCGCCGAAACCCCAGCCGAAGTAATAATCTGCCCATTGTCCACCCAACGTTCACCGGGCAAAATCTGGGTGTCTGGGGCGAGGGCTTGGAGATAGTCCAGGGCCAAATGGTGGGTCGTCGCCTGTAAACCCGTTAATAATCCGGCTTTAGCTAGCAAAAGTGAGCCCGTACAGACCGAGAGGATGATTTCAACTTGGGGGGCTATCTGCTGGAGCCAGTCCAGAATCGTGGGGTTATTCACCAGTTGGCGGGTACCGTATCCGCCAGGGATGACGAGGATATCCAGGGCCGGACAGTCCGAGAAGGAATACTGGGGGTTCACACTCAAACCATTACGCGCCAGCACGGGACGCAACTGCTCAGCCACCGTGAAGACCTGAAGGGGCGGCTTATCCCAGCCCACCCCCGCTACCCCAAAAGCCTCGAAGGGACCCGCAAAGTCCAAGACCTCGACCGCATCAAAAATAAAAACCCCGACTTGACGGGTAGCCATTAGGTCGCCAGGGACAATTGCAGAGCCAGACGGCGGAGTTGACCGCGTAGACTCACATCAATAATCTGGTCGCCAAATTTCACTACCAAGCCGCCCAACAACTCGGGGTCAATCCGCGTCTGTAACTGGATGTCTGTGGATTTTGTCAAGATGATGAGACGGGCCTTGAGTTGAGCTTCCTGGGCGGGGGTGAGGGCGACCGCTGAAGTGACCTCCGCTAGGGCCGTCTTCTTGAGATCCAGCAACAGGCGACGGAAAGCTTGACAGACCTCAACGAGGAACATACTGCGCCGGCGGTCCACCAGTAAGTTGATAAAGTTCATGGTGAAAGGATGGAGATCAGCCCCGAAAGCCTGTTGGAGGACCGCTTTTTTGGGGAGGATCTTGATTACCGGGCTAGCAAGTAGGTCCCGAAAAGAACGATTACGGGTCAATACCGCCTCCACGAGGTCCAAGTCTGCGCCGAAGCGGTCCAAGCTGTTTTCCTGTCTACCCAGGTCAATCAGGGCCTCGGCGTAGCGTTGGGCTACTCGTTGGGCGAGTTTACTGTCCTGCACGGTCTAACCTCCCTTCAAGTAGGGAGAGTCCCTGGTCAATTAAACGGCCTTGGGCTTCGTCGTTGAGCATAGCGGGTAAGTCCGTCTCTACTTTTTGGAAGGTGCGCTCTAGGGTCAAGCGGCGCAACTGAGCCACCACCCGTGCCCGGTCACTGTCGAGTTCACGCTGGGAGTCTTGGCGCATCTGGAGGATCTCGCGGTCCACTTGCTCCAGGATCTGGGTGCGGACCCGCTTGGCATTAGTGAGGGCATTGTTGCGAATGCTGACCGCCTCACTCTCGGCTTGGGCCAAATTCTTCTTCTGTTCGACTAAGGCGGCTTCAGCCTGTTTACGGCGGGTCTCCACCTCAGTAATTTCATTCTCGACCGCCTGACGACGGTCATTGAGGAGCTTGGTCAAAATCCCGCGACCCAGGTAAAACAGTAGGCCAGCAATGATGGCGAAGTTGAGGAGGTTCTTCTCCGCAATGAACTCCAGGAATCCGCCCTCAGCTTCCGCCTCCGCTGTCTCCGCCGCTAGCAACCAAAGATTCAACCACATCGCGTCTACCTATCGGGGGCTAGTCGCCAACAACTTGGCGGTGATCTGGGCACTCAACTTGACCACTTCCTGCTGCAATCCAGCGAGAGCCGTTTCCTTGGCTGCTTGGACCTCAAGGCGCGATTGCTCCAGACGGGCAGCAGCCTCCTGTTGGACTTCCGCAAGCTTCTGGGTGCGGATGGTCATGGCCTCAGCCTCAGCCTTGGCAATGATCTCCTGCGCTTCCCGGCGGGTGTCCACCAATTCGGCTTCGTACTGGTCCGCGAGTCGCTTGGCCTCAGCCAACCGTTGCTGGGCTTCATTGCGGTTGGTCAAGATGTAATTCTCGCGCTCCTCCGTCACCCGTTGGATGGGTTTGAGGAGGATGACATTGATGATGATGACAAAAACAAAAAAGTTAATGGCCTGAAAAAACAAGGTCCCATTAACACACAACAGACCACTTGGGCAAAGCGGACCGCGAGGGTAGACAGCCTCCCCCACGGTTTCCGCCGCCAGCAGCAAGAATCCTTCCAGTACCATTTGCTGCTCCTACGGTGTCTAGTTCGGACCCAGCATGGAGCTGATGGTACCAGGGAAGACGAACAAGAGGATCAAAGAAACCACTAGACCGTAGATGGTCAAGGTCTCCATAAACGCGAGGGAGAGCAGCAGGGTACCCCGGATCTTACCTTCAGCTTCCGGCTGACGGGCGATCCCTTCGAGGGCACTACCCGCAGCATTCCCTTGACCTAGGCCAGGACCAATGGAGGCCAGACCCACCGCCAGACCCGCACCGATCACTGTACTTGCAATTGCGATTTCCATGGATGCACTTCTCCGGGTTTGTGGTGTGTGAAGGTTGGACTCCCTCATTTAATCATGATGGGGTTCAACCGCGTGATGACCTTCTTCAATGGCCTCACCGATGTAAGAAGCGGTAAGGGTGGCGAAGATCAAAGCTTGGATGGCACTGGTAAACAAAAACAGCACCATCAGGGGAATCGGCACGAAGAAAGGCACGAGTAAGATTAGCACGGCGACGACCAGTTCTTCAGCCAAGATATTCCCGAAAAGCCGGAAGGTCAGCGACATGATCCGCGCAAACACCTCCAGCACTTTGAGGGGTAAAAATAGCGGGTTAGGCATGATGAAAAACTTGAAAAAGCTAATCCCCGCTGTCTTGAAGCCCGCAAAGAAGAAGGCAAGAATTGCGATTAGGGCCAGCCCCAGGGTGGTGTTGATGTCGTTGGAGGGGGTGAGGATCTCAGCCTCCGGTAGAGGAATCAGACGGGCCGGGATTTGCCCCAACCAGTTCGCCGCCAAGACAAAGAGGAAGATACCGGAGATGAGCGGCACATAGGGCTTGTAGTCCTTGGCCCCAATCTGCTCACGGGCGATATTGGCAGTAAAACTAGTGCCGTACTCCAAGAAACCCTGGAGTCCACTGGGGACGCGCTCTAGTTTACGAGTGCCCAGCCAGCCGATGATGATGATGATGCTCATCGCTAACCAAGTGGCAACGATGGTCTCGCCATGAATGGTGGCACCCGCGATATTCCAGTCCCAGTGCTTGCCTACTTCTAGGGAGGCCAGGGGTGTAAAGGAGAGGGAGAGGTTCAGCATGGTTTTTGTCCCGACGGTTAACGAACGGTGTCTTGGTACATATCTCGAAAGACATCCACCAAAATGGCAACTTTGAAAGTCATGAAGCCAAGAAACGTAGGGACCACTTCTAACATCTCAAGTTTGATGGAGATGATAAAAGCTAGGACTACCAAGGGGAAGCGGAGGTTGGCAAAACGGTAAGGCTGCTTGCCCATACCCGCCACGGTCTTGCCTAATAAATGGAAGTACAACATCCCAGTGCCAGCCCCCAGGAGGTAACTCAAGGCGGTGTTGAACGAGTAGAACAGATAGGTACTGACGAAAACGATAGCGACCAAGCCCGCGCCCAACTGCTGCAACCGCCTTTGCAGGGCGTAATACTCTGCCATGGCGTTGCTCGTTTGCTCTCGTTCTGTTTGCAACATGCCCGCACAAGCTTAATTCGTTTTTAAGATATCACAGGTTGCTGAAACATTCTGTAATAGTTTCTAGCTAGTGGGGGACGGGGGGACCACGGGCGTTAGGATGGTCATTATTCTGTCACCTGCTGCTGATGTATCCTACCGATGACCTGCGTATCCAATGGACTAGGGTGGTCCATCCCCCGGCCTTTTTGCAGGAGGAGTTCCCGGTGAGTGAACGGGCTTCAGAGACAGTCCATCGTACCCGCAGTAGTATTCGTGCGATCTTGGCAGGGCGGGATGACCGGCTCTTAGTCGTAGTCGGTCCCTGCTCGATCCATGACCCCGTTGCCGCCCGTGAGTATGGGGCGCGGTTGGCGGGTTTGGTCACGCATTTGGCGGACCAGCTATGTATCGTGATGCGGGTCTATTTTGAGAAACCCCGGACGACGGTGGGTTGGAAGGGGCTAATTAATGACCCCTATCTGGATGGCAGTTTTAAGATTAACGATGGCCTGCGTCTGGCTCGCCACCTCTTGATGGATCTAGCGGAACTAGGGGTCCCGGCGGGTACGGAATTCCTGGATCTCATCACTCCACAGTATTTGGCGGACCTAGTGAGTTGGGGGGCGGTGGGCGCACGGACGACCGAGAGTCAAGCCCACCGGGAATTGGCCTCGGGCCTCTCCTGTCCGGTTGGTTTTAAGAATGGGACTTCGGGGAACTTACAGATTGCGATTGATGCGGTCCAAGCCGCAACCCATCCCCATACCTTTCTCTCGCACTCCAAGCAGGGCCAGTCAGCTATTTTTGCAACCACAGGCAACCCAGACTGTCACATTATTTTGCGGGGCGGGCGCGGGACGACTAATTACAGCCTGGAACATATTGCCCAAGCTACTGCCCAACTGGAGAAAGCAGGGCTGGCTGGGCGAGTGATGGTGGACTGTAGCCACGCCAACAGTGGGAAGGACCATACTCGTCAACCTACGGTATTGAGGGAATTAGCCCAACAGATTGGGGCGGGGGAACGGCGGATTTTGGGGTTGATGTTGGAGAGTCATCTCATTGCGGGTCGTCAAGAAATCCAGTCTGACCAAGCTCTGTGTTATGGGCAGAGTATCACCGATGCCTGTATTGGCTGGGCGGAAACCGAGTTTCTACTTAAGGAACTAGCCCAAGCGGTCCAACAACGGCAACGACAAGGTATGGCAGTCCATGGCTAGACAAACGACCCAGCGATTGGTTTTCGGGGGGTTGTGGCTCGCCTTGGGGATCTATGCGTTTGGGTTCGCACCCCCGGAACGCACGGATACTTTTAGTTTGATGATGCAAATTATCCAGGGTGGACCGGGGATCAACCCAATTCTCGCCAGCGTTTTTAATCTGTTGGGGGTTCTACCTTTAATCTGTGGTTGTTTCTTGATCCCGGCGGACCATGGGCGTAAATTCCCCGCCGGGGTGATTGTCGCTTTGATGATGGCGGTGGGGGGCTTCGCGTTGCTGCCTTACCTCGCGTTTCGTCCGACCCAACGGATTGCCGTCAGCCGGATTCCCTGGTGGGTGAAGCTCTTTGATTCGCGCTGGCTGGCCTTGGTCTTAGCGGGGGCGACGGTCTGGTTAATCGTCAGCGGGTCGGGGGGCGATTGGGGGGCTTATTGGGCGCAGTGGCGGCAGGAACGGTTCGTCAATGTGATGACGTTGGATTTCTTATTAGTGACAGGCCTCTTGTCTGTCTTGGTGCGCTACGATTTGGCCCGTCGTCGTCTCAAGGTCCGTCCATGGTTGTGGATTGGTTTTATTCCGTTGTTTGGACCCCTGGCCTACTTAATTTTCCGGCCTAGCCTGCAACCGACGGCGGGCTAAAGCCCCTATCCCGATAGAGTTACTGGGGTATACTGGACTTTGTACAGAGGGGCTGCCATGACCGATACCGTTCGCAGGTCAAAAGTCGAGCGCGTCAAAGAAGAGAGTAACTACTTGCGCGGCACCCTAGTCCAGGATTTGGCGGCGGACACCGACCACTTTAATGAGGCGAGTATCCAGCTTTTAAAGTTTCATGGCATTTACCAACAGACCGACCGGGATCAGGCCAAGGAACGTAAGCAACAGGGCCTCGAACCCGCTTACTCAATGATGGTTCGGACTAAAAATACCGGGGGTGCGGTCTCGCCAGAGTTTTATCTCGCCGTGGACCAGTTAGCCGATGAGCTAGGAAGTGGGACGATTCGGACGACGACGCGACAGGCTTTTCAGTTACACGGGATTTTGAAGGGGGATTTGAAGCCCTTTATGCAACATATTCACGCGGTCTTGGGGACGACCCTGGCGGCCTGTGGCGATGTGGAACGCAATATCATGGCTCCCCCCGCGCCCTTGACCCAGGTTAACTATCAGTTAGTTCAAGACTATGCCCAACAGTTATCCGACGCGCTAGCCCCCCGCACCGGGGCCTATTACGAGGTCTGGCTCGATGGTGAGCAAGTCCACCGCGAGACTACCCTCGACCACGAACCCCTCTATGGGCCGACCTATTTACCCCGCAAGTTTAAGACTGCCATCACGGTACCGGGGGATAACTCGGTGGACCTGTGGAGTAATGACCTGGGTTTTGTGTTGTTGACCGATGAGAACCAGCAAGTCCTCGGTTTCAACGTTGTGGTCGGCGGCGGGATGGGCATGACCCATAACAGTGAAGATACGTTTCCGCGCTTGGCAGACCCCCTGGGCTTTGTCCTACCCGAGGACCTAATCCCCGTCGCCCAAGCCGTGGTGCTGGTGCAACGAGATTACGGCAACCGACTCAACCGCAAACACGCTCGTCTCAAATACACGATCCATGAGCGGGGCCTAGATTGGTTTCGGACCCAAGTGGAGGAACGACTCGGGAAAGCTCTTTTACCGTGGCGAGAGTTACCTGCTTGGACCTATCAGGATTACCTCGGCTGGCATGAGCAGGGGGACGGGAAATGGTTCCTCGGGGTCTCGATTGCTAACGGGCGGATCAAGGATGAAGGGGAGTTTCGGTTGAAATCGGCCTTGGCCCAACTGGTCCGGGACCTGGGGCTCGCGCTCAGGATCACACCCCAACAAAATCTCCTGTTGATTGATATTGGCCCAGAACAGATGCCGAAAATTGACCGGGTACTGACCGAACATGGTGTCCGCCCGGTCCAAGCTATCGCCAACACCGAGCGTTACAGTATGGCCTGTCCAGCTTTGCCGACCTGTAGTCTGGCTTTGACTGAAGCTGAGCGGTACTTGCCGACGCTGGTGGACCAACTAGGTTTGCAGTTACAGGAATTGGGATTGGAAGACGAGCAGATCGCCATTCGCATGACGGGTTGTCCGAATGGCTGCGCCCGTCCGTACCTAGGCGAAATTGGTTTGGTCGGCTCGGCGGCTGACCGCTACCATCTTTTCTTGGCGGGCAACCTGGAGTCCACACGCCTCAACCAGTTGTTTCTAGAGCGGGTCCACCGCGACGAGCTACCAGGGATCTTGCAGTCTTTATTCGTCCATTTCAAGACCGAACGGCTCTTGAAGGAGCCGTTCGGGGATTATTGTTTGCGGGTCGGTCTGCCCTACTTAGAGACCTTAATTCCTCGTCCCTCGGTTGGGCTCACTTGACGGTGTAACTGGTCGTACTGGCAGTAACAGTCGCCGGGTTTACGACTCGGACGAGTCCGGTGGGCGTACCGGGCGCGACGGTGCAGGTGATTTGGGTATCTGAAGCTACCGTGAATCCTGTCGTTGCAATAAAGCCCACGGTCACCGCCGTGGCTCCGGTAAACCCTGTGCCCATAATCGTCATCGTCGTCCCCACCGGACCCCGAGCCGGTGTGAAACTTGCGATCTTGGGCACCGCATGAACGGTGAAGACCGCGCTCGTCACACTCCCGGCTGGATTCGTCACCGTGATTGGACCCGTAGTTGCTCCCGTGGGAACGCCTGCCTTTACTGAAGTCCCAGAGACCACCGTGAAAGTAGCCGGGGTTCCATTAAACGTCACCCCGGTTGTGCTTCCTAAACTCGTGCCCGTCAAGGTAACAACCGTTCCCGGTATGCCCTGACTGGTGCTCAAGCTGGTTAGCATGGGCGGCTGAATCACCGTGAAGTTAGTCGTACTCACAGCATTGACGGCGGGATTACTCACCCGCACTGCACCCGTGGTCGTACCCACTGCAACCGTAGCGATAATCTGAGTGTCGGAGACCACGGTAAAAGCTGTGGCTTCCACCAGACCCACGCCGACTGCCGTGACTCCGGTGAAACCCGTCCCGGTAATCGTGAGGCTCGTTGCCACCTGACCCGTCTCGGGGGTAAAGCTCGTCACCACGGGTTGGGGGTAGACGGCAAAATTAGCACTGGTCACACTCCCCGCCGGGTTGGTCAGGGTAATCGGACCCGTGGTTGCGCCTTCGGGAACGACTGCTTTGACGGTTGTGCCTGAAACTACCGTGAAAGTAGCAGGGATTCCATTAAAGGACACGCCGGTCGTGGTTCCCAAACTCGTCCCCTTAATCGTCACCTCCATCCCGACCGTCGCATTGGCTGGACTGAAACTCGTTAGTAGCAATGGTTGGATGATGATGAATTCAGCCGTGGTGCTAGCGGTTCCAGCAGGATTAGTGACACGCACCGTCCCGCTGGTGGTGTCCGCTGCAACTACAGCAGTAAGCTGCGTGTCGGAATCCACGGTGAAACTCGCGGCATCGGTCATCCCAAAGCGCACCCGGCTGGTGCTGGTGAAGCCTGTGCCGGTCATCGTAACTACCGTCCCGACCGGACCCGAGCTCGGGGAGAAAGCCGTCACGGTGGGCATCGGGTAGACTGTGAAGCTCTCGGCACTGGTCATGTTCCCGGCGGGGTTGGTCAGAGTAATCGGGCCAGTGGTTGCACCCACGGGCACCACAGCTTTGACCGTAGTTCCTGAAACCACGGTGAAAGTAGTAGGTATACCGTTGAAGGACACACCAGTAGTGGTTCCCAAGCTAGTTCCAGTGAGCGTTACAGTCATCCCCGCCGGACCTGCTGTCGGGCTCAAATTGAAGGTGGGCGGCTGGATGAGGACAAAGCTATTCGTACTTGCTCCCGTAGCGGCCGGATTGGTTACACGAATCAACCCCGTGGGCGTATCTTCCGCCACCGTGACCGTAATCTGGGCGTCTGAGTCTACGGTGAAAGCCGCTTCGGCAAAACCCACCGTTACACTCGTCGTCCCGGTCAAGCCCGTCCCCGCAATGGTCAACTGCGTTCCCACCGGACCCGTCTCAGGGGAGAAACTCGTCACCACAGGTTGGGGGTAAACAGCAAAATCACCACTGGTCACACTCCCCGCCGGGTTGGTTAAGGTAACCGGGCCGGTGGTCGCGCCTTCGGGTACGACCGCCCTGACTAAATTTTCAGCAGCCACGGTGAAAGAGCTAGACACTCCGTTAAACACAATCGCTGTTGTTCCCGTTAGATTGGCTCCCTCGATCGTTACGACCGTGCCGACTATACCGACTAGAGGACTGAAGCCTGTGAGGGTGGGCGATACGATAATCGTGAATTCAGTGGCACTGGTGGCGGTGAGACCCAGGGGACCTGTCACGCGCACCAAACCGCTCGGTGTGTCAGAAGCGACCGTGGCAACAATTTGCGTATCACTTTCAATTTGAAAATCCCTAACCTCTATCCAACCGATACTGACTTTTGTAGCTCCGCTGAAGCCTGTGCCGGTGAGGGTGATGACCGTATCCACGGGTCCTAGGGCTGGGCTAAAATCCGCTAGGGCGGGTAAGACGACGAAACCCAAGTCGGTGTAGGCAGTCCCAGCCGCCGTACTGATCGCGAGGGTTCCGGTATTCGACCCAGAAGTAATTACAGCCGTCAGTTGGGTATCTGAATCTACGGTGAAAGGTACGGCGATCCCGTTGAAAGCTACGGCGGTCGTCTCCGCGAAACCCGTCCCCGCAATAACTACAGCCGTACCCACCGGACCACTGACTGGGTTTAGTTCCGTTGCCACCGGGCTGACCCGCAAGTCTAGGCCCGTGGCGAAGGCACCACTCTTACGGGTGTGGAGACTGACTGGACCCGTATTGTCTACTGAAGTTACTAAAGCTGTGAGTTGGCTGTCTGAGACTACGGTGAAAGGAACCTCTAGACCATTCATTAGGACGCGCTGGGTACTGGCTAATTCGGTGCCTGTCAGCACAATAGTCGTGCCCACGGGTGCAGCGCGCGGGGTGATGTCCGTCACTGACCCTTGAACTAAGGGCGCGTCTTCAAAGCAGGCCCAAGTCCTCGCATAGGCGAAGCGATTATCGTAAGTGATCCCCGTATGAGGGCGTGTTAGTGTCCGTGTCAAGGTGACCCAGTTGTTGTTAAGTACAGTCTCACTGGTGGACGGGGGTAGCCAGAGCGCATCATAGTTAATTGCAATCCCGTCGTAGAAGGTATCATTCATATGGACAAGGCCACGCATCAAAGACGTGGGTGTAGCGAAAGGGGTCTCAATCCAAGGCGGAGATAAAGTCTGGTCTCCTGAAATTCGGTAGTCCGCTGGGGCGGCTAAGTAGCAGATTTGTTGAACCCGAAAATCCTGGGCCATCGTACCGGCATTGCCACCCCCTTCACTGTGACCACCCAAGCGCATCTGAGACCAATCCACTGTTGGACCAGCTAGCGCGGCTGGGAAAGGAAAATCGGTAGACGAGTTCGCTTTCAGGAAAACAAGTAGCGCGTCCAGACGGTACATAACACTATTGAAGCTGTCTACACTGACGACCGTGGAAGTATCCTCACCATAAATAATCTCGTGATGGGCTAAACCGTAACAGTTGTGGATAGCATCCTGGGCTTCACAAAGATTGCCGATTGTACCACCATTACTGTTAGCGTAGGCAAGGGTGATTGCCAGGTAACCACTTGTCATTGCCTCTTGCATGAGTTCTGTGACTTGAAAAGTGCCAGCATTGGTAGCGTAAGGTATGCCTCCGGCACCCATCAAATACAAGAAAGTTCCTTTTATAGTAGTTGGATTGTGAGGAATAGCTACGATGTGATAACCAAAACCCTTACTGGTTCCGCCCGTATCTTTGATCTGCGGGTCTGTTAAACTGGGTTGAATTGCACAGAGAATGCCCTGGGTAAGGATTTTTTGCTGGAAGGTATTAGCCGGACAGACGGCCTCTTGGGCCAAAACAGGAGTTTGAAAACTGCATAACCAACAACAGCCCCAAATGACCCAAAGGCCAATCAACTGCTTCATGCTTTCCATTGCTGTGCTCCGTCTAATGCAAATGAGGGGGGTCATTTGCTAAGTAAATGTGATTCTTGAAAAAGAATAACTCAGTTGTAAAGATTTGCGAATCCGTAAATCTGTCGGTAAGCATAAATGTCCATAAATGAAATCTTTATATTTTTGAACTGCGGATTATGCCGATACTCCTAGCTAGATCTTGTTTTTTATCTATTCAAAAATTTACTCGTGTAAATACGTGGAATTACTAGGAAGTTAGGCTTCCATGACTGTAAATACACAGATAAACGAAGACTATGGTCCCTGCTGATTGAATAACTAAAATGTCTCTCTCCATGAAAAATTTCAGCGGAGAGAGACATTGTTTACCCTTTACTTGACTGTGAAACTAGTACTACTGACCCCAGCGGCGGCTGGGTTGTAGACCCGGACTAGACCCGTGGGCGTACCGACGGCAACGGTAGCGGTGACTTGTGTATCCGAGTTCACCGTGAAGCTCGCTGCGTCGTCATAGCCAAATGACACTTGGTCTGCCCCCGTGAAACCACTGCCAGTGATCGTCACCACGGTTCCCACCGGTCCACTCGTCGGGGTGAAGCTCGTGACCACCGGCAGCGGATAGACTCCGAAACTCGGGAGGGTCGCGTTCCCACCGGGGTTGGTGAGGACAACAGGTCCGGTGGTAGCTCCCACGGGCACCACCGCCTTGACCCGAGTTGAGGAGTTGATGGTGAAAGTAGCAGATACCCCGTTGAAGGTCACCCGAGTGGTGGTCCCCAGGTTGGTCCCCGCTAGCGTCACGGTGTCTCCAACCAAACCAGCGGTGGGATTAACGCTCGTTAAGGTCGGCGGATCGATCACGGTAAACTCCTCAGCACTGACAGCAGTACCCACGGGATTGCTAACGCGGATGGAACCAGTATTGGTGTCGTCGGCAACTGTAGCCGTGATTTTGGTGTTGGAGTTGACGGTGAAGCTACGGACGGCGTTGCGGGCAAAGGTCACCCCAGTCGTCCCATTGAAGCCCGAGCCGGTAATCGTCACTACGGTCCCCACTGGACCCGTGGTGGGTGAGAACTCACTGATGACCGGGACGGCATAGACCCCGAAACTCATGGTGCTGGTGACACTCCCGGCGGGGTTGGTGAGTGTGATCGTTCCGGTAGTCGCACCCACGGGCACCACAGCTTGGACTTGAGTACCAGAGGTAATCGTGAAGGTGGCGGTGACCCCATTGAAGGTTACCCGAGTCGTGGTCCCCAACTCGGCCCCATTGAGCTTGACCGTTGTCCCCACGATCCCCACCAGCGGGCTGAAGCTATTGAGGACCGGCGGCTGGATGACCGTAAAGCTATCGGCACTCGTCCCCGTGGTCACAGGATTGGTCACTCGGATTAGCCCCTGGTCTATCCCTGGGGAAATTGTTGCCGTGATGCGCGTATCCGAGTTCACCTGGAACGAGGACACCGCCTCATAGCCCACGCTCACATCGGTAGCCCCGGTGAACCCTGAACCGGTAATCGTCATTTGCGTCCCCACCGGACCCGTGGTCGGGGTGAAACTGGTCACGACGGGTTTGGGATAGACCTGGAAGTTGGTGGTACTGGTCGCGCTCCCAGCGGCGTTAATCACGGTAATCCGTCCGGTCGTCGCCCCAGTCGGGACCGTCATCCCAATGGATGTGCTAGAGCGTACATCAAAACTCGTCGGTGCCCCATTGAGTAGGACCTGGGTTGTACCCACAAAATCGCTTCCTTTTACCGTCACCACCGTCCCGACTAACCCGGCGGCTGGCGAGAAGCTAGTGATTTTGGGCGCAGTGATGACGGTGAATTTCTCGACACTCGCCGTCGCAATCCCGACGGGAATCGTCACCCGCACAAATCCAGCGGGGGTTTCCGGGGCGACGGTCGCGGTAATCCTGGTGTCGGAATTAATCGTGAAGCTACTGACATCCACTAGCCCCACCGAAACTTTGATGGCTTCGGTAAAGCCCGTACCCGTAAGGGTGATGACGGTGCCTACGGGTCCAGAGTCAGGGGTGAAACCAGTTAGGGCCGCGAGGACCTTGAATTTCAAGTTGGTCTCGGCTGTCCCGGCGGCGGTAGTGACACTGAGCGTCCCGGTATTCGTCCCGGAAGTAATCCGCGCCGTGAGTTGGCTATCGGAGACCACAGTGAAGGGCACAGCTACCCCGTTGAACCGTACGCCTGTCGTCCCCATGAAGCCGGTGCCGGTAATGGTCGTGATCGTCCCCACAGGTCCGGTGGTCGGCGTGAGACTGGTCACGACGGGACTGACGGTAAAGCTGAGATCCGTGCTAACCATCCCGCCTTGACGGGTGTAGACGCTCACGAGACCCGTGTTCTCCAGGGTTTCCACCGTGGCGGTGAGTTGGGTATTGGAGTTAATGATAAAAGGGACCTCTAGTCCGTTGAAATAAACATGGCGGGTACTCTCCAGATTAGTCCCGGTGATAGTGACCTGAGCACCCAGGGGAGCGGCTCGAGGACTGACTTGCAGCACTTTGGCTAGGACAAGGGGGGCATCTTCAAAACAAGCCCAAGTCCGTGCATAGGAGAACTGTTCCTCCGTGACCACAGCCCCATGCGGGTTGCTGACCGCCTGGGTGAGGGCGACCCAACTATTGTTGGGAGCAGTCTCATTAGTGGATTGGATCATCCCCAGGGTGTCGTAGTTGACGGCAATCCCCGCGTAGTAGTCATCGTTTACGTGAACCACGCCACGCATCAGTGAAGTGGGGGTGATGAAGATATCTTCGATCCAGGCAACGGAAGAGACCGAGTTCCTCGACTCCAGATAGTCCGCAGGTGAGGCGAAATAGCAAAGCTGTTGGACCCTGAGGTCTTGGGCAATCGTCCCGGCGTTCCCGCCACCTTGGCTGTGACCCCCGAGGCGCATTTGGGGCCAGTTGATTTCTGGTCCGCTAAGGGCTGCCGGAAAAGCAAAGGTTGTAGGTAGATTGGCTTTTAGAAAATCATGCAGCGCATCCAGTCGGTACATCACGCTGTTGGGCTCATCCACGCTCACCACCGTCGAGACATCTTCGCCATAGATAATCTCTTGGTGGGCATACCCCGTGCAGTTGCGAGTACCGGGTTGGGCTGCACACAGGTCGCCGATGGTACCGCCATTGCCATTGGCATAGGCCAGTACAATCGCCAGATAGCCCTTGGCGACAGCTTCTTGTATCACGTTCTTAGCTTGGTAATCCTGATTGTCCGGGTCGTAGGGCGTACCGCCCGTGCCGAGGAGATACAAAAAAGTACCCTTACTGTTAGTGTTAGGAATCGCGACGACGTGGTAGCCGAAACCACCATTAAACTCGCCTTGGTCATCAATACGTGAATCGGTCAAACTAGGCTGAATCACACACATGATACCGCCCTCAATCTCTTGATGGTCAGTGGTTTGAGCGGGGCAGACCGCAGTTTGAGCTAAAACCGCTGTGACGCTCCATAACCATCCAACCAGCCCCAACGCTAGAACTGAAAGGGTTTTCTTGAAAATCTGCTTTGTTGTATTCACGTCACCCCGCTTACAGCAAGAAGAGTTTTTGCTGTCTGAATGTATGTGAGAATACCCCGATTTCAAATAATCTAAATCCGTATATCTGGTGACAGAAACTAACTTCCATAATTGAATAATCAATATTTTTGAAGTGTGGATTATACGGACAATTCTGATTGAATTTTGCATTTAAGCCCCAGCTAAATCTCTGGGCAAAAACACTTGTATCTTTAAAAAACTACTCCCAACGCAATTGTAAATATACGCAAAATATTTTTGTGAAATGGTGGTAACTACTGGTAGTAGGCAGCATTGCGTTCCTTGCCCCTGGGAACATGACCGTCAAGGTATAGTAGATCAGCTTAAACATGACCATGACTGACACAACCCCGACCTCGACCCTGGCGGAGATCCGCGCCGGACGTATTGGCAAATTAGACCTGATGGCGAGCTTGGGCTTACCCCGCTACCCTCATAACTTTGCCCAAACTCACCATGCCCAACCTCTACAAGCAGCTTATGCCGACCTAGGTAATGGCACCGAAGCGGCGGATGAAGTCCGGGTGGCGGGCCGGGTAATGGCACGGCGGGTGATGGGCGGAGCAGCGTTCTTTCAGTTACAGGACGGCTCTGGGCTGATCCAGCTTTACTTTGACAAAAAACGGATTACCGCTGCCATGGGTGGCGAAGCGTTCAAACTGCTGGATAAACTCACTGATAGTGGGGATATCCTAGGCGTGGTCGGGACGATGTTTCGCACCCAAAAAGGTGAACTCTCGGTATACGTGACTCACTACGAGATTTTAACCAAGTCGCTGTTACCCCTGCCGGATAAATATAAAGGTTTGACGGATATCGAGAAACGGTATCGCCAACGGTACGTAGATCTGATGGTCAACCCGGAAGTCCGTGAAACCTTCAAGAAGCGTGCCCTCACGGTGCGGACGATGCGTAATTTCTTGGATGCCAGTGATTTCTTGGAGATTGAGACCCCGGTCCTCCATACCCAGGCGGGGGGAGCCGCCGCCAAACCCTTCACCACCCACCACAAAGCCTTGGACCTCGACCTCTATTTACGGATTGCGACGGAACTACATCTGAAACGGTTGGTAGTCGGGGGCTTCGAGCGGGTCTATGAGATTGGGCGCATCTTCCGCAATGAGGGGCTATCTACTCGCCATAACCCTGAATTCACCAGCCTGGAGTTGTACCAAGCCTATGCCGATTATTTCGACATGATGGACTTGACAGAAGCTCTGGTCCGTACCTGTGCTGAGGTCGTCTGTGGCACCACGGCCCTCAGCTATCAGGGACAGGCCATTGACTTGGGGCAACCCTTTCGCCGCGCCACCATGCACGCGTTGGTCCAGGAAGTGACCGGGGTAGATTTCAACAACCTGACGGCTCCCCAGGCTTACGAGCAGGCCGCACAATTGGCGATACGGGTTAAACCGGGTTTGAGTTTGGGGGAGTTGCTGGTGGTTTTCTTTGAAGAAACCGTCGAGACCACCCTCATCCAACCGACGTTTGTCATGGATTTCCCGATTGAGAACTCTCCGCTGGCAAAAAAACACCGCACCCAACCCGGTTTGGTCGAGCGTTTTGAACTCTATATCGCCGGACGGGAGACCGCCAATAGTTTCACCGAACTCAACGATCCCCTAGACCAACGTGCCCGTTTCGAGGAGCAGGCCCGCAAACGTCAGGCCGGAGATGAAGAAGCCCACGCGGTAGACGAGGATTTTTTGACCGCCATCGAGTACGGTCTGCCGCCTACGGGCGGGATGGGGTTGGGGATTGACCGCTTGGTGATGCTCTTAACCGACAGCCCCAGCATCCGGGATGTGATCGCTTTCCCGACCCTGCGCCCCGAATGAACCCGTTCCCCAAGAAACGCTACGCTCAGTACTGGCTCAGGGACCAAGGCGTATTACGACAGATTGTCGAGAGTGCCGAGATCCAGCCCGATGAAACCGTTCTTGAGATTGGTCCGGGGACTGGGAACCTGACGGAGCTTCTATTACAGGCCGCCAAGGGCGTAGCGGCGATTGAGCTAGACCAGACGCTTGCCCCCATCCTCGCTAAACGCTTTGCCCATCAGCCACTTCAAGTCCATTTCGGGGATGTCCTGACTGAACCTCTGCCCGCCCACTGCCCAGTGGTGGTGGCGAACATCCCCTACTACATTACCGGGCTCATCCTCGAAAAACTCCTGGGCAGCCCAGCCCAGCCCAACCATCAGTTTCGCCGGGTCGTCCTCTTAGTCCAAAAAGAGATCGGCGAACGCTTGGTCGCCCCGCCCAGCACCCCCGGCTACAACGGGCTGAGCGTAGCGATGCAGTACCTCGCCCGGGTGGAATTGGTGGCGGTAGTTCCGGCCCGCGCCTTCCAGCCCCAACCGAAAGTAGACTCCGCCATCATCTCTCTTACTCCCCACCAATTCAGCCCCGCCGCCACAGACCCCCAGCTATTCCACCGACTTTTGAAACAAGGGTTTGGGCAACGCCGCAAAATGCTCAAAAACAACCTCAAGCCCTGGCGTGACCCCGCAGCCGTCGCCCGATTGTTAACGGACCTTCAGGAACGCCCCGACAGCCGCGCCGAGATGTTGTCTGTCGCCCAGTGGGTCCGTTTTGCGAATCAGTGGGTGAGTGTCCCTTAAACTGGAGGGAGCTTGTGGAGTTGACTCAATGGATGAACTCAGTCCTATTTTGCGTGCCTTGACCGACCACCCTTTGTCTTTTGCCAGGGGCTTCCTCTCGGGACTTTTTCGCCTGAGTGCCAATGAGGAGCCCGTCAAGGATTGGTTAGTGGAACAGATGAAAGGGGGACAGGCGCGACCGTCAGAACCCAGCCACAACGGGGACAGTAATGGACGCGGACCACAGCGGATTGCGATTGACTAGACGGGCCTTGGTGGTGGGGCTCGGCGGATTGGTTGTTGCTCCTGTCTGGGCTGAGACGGGTTGGTTGGACCGTTACCAACTGGCCCTTGCTGCCCTCAAAGCTCCGTCCACCCTGCAGTTCACCCAGCAAGCGGTCTTGAGCGGTTGGCAAGAAGGGGACATGCAGCTAAGTTTTCGGACCAGCCCCGGCACTTGGCAAGCGCGGATTACCGAACTAGACCGCCAACGCACTCTGGACCGTACCCAGCTTGACCCGGTTTTTTATAAAAGTCGGCTGGCTATCTACAATGCCTACGTGACCCGTCCCCAACGGCTGGCCCCGGAAGCTGTTTTTCCCCTCATGCCTACCACTGAAAAAATCCGTACCGCCCGGGCTGAGACTTGGGCGGGGCAGCCCGTCAACTATCTCGCTTTTGCTGGGGGGGTGCCAATCCGGGAACTTTGGCTGGACCCGGTACGGTTTTTGCCCCGCCGGATTCATTGGGTAGATAGCGGTTCCTATGGCACAGCGGAGATTTTCATGGACCTGGGACCCGTGGGGGAGTATTGGTTGCCCGTAGCCTCGCTGGTCAAAATACAGCTTAATTTTTGGGTACCTCAGGGCTTTAGTGCCCGAACTTTTAAGGGTCCTTTGACGATTCAGACCACCTACCGGGATTACCAGTTCCGTGACCAGCCGCCGACCTCTGTGCCCGTGGAGCCTGAACCGCTTGCCCAACCCACTACCCGTGCCGCTCTACTTGCGGAGGAATCCGTCCCAGTTCCCATCGTGGTCCGGCCCACACCGAGTACCCCTTTTAATCTCCAGGCGAGCACTACCACAAGTTCCTCGGTGATTGCTGACCGGATTGCGGCTTTTAATCTGAGTAAACCCGAAGTAACTGACCCCTATACCCATCTCAATATCCTGCTCACCCTGGCCTGGGGAGACCAACGCTGGCAGACTTACTTGTTTCGGTTCCAGACGAAAACCCCCCTTTTACCCAGAGAATCGGTCTCTAGTGAGAACAAAAGCTTCCCGATCCTGGGCGGGAACTGACCACTATGACGACCCTCAGAACCGAACGCCTACTCCTGCGTCAATTTCAGGAATCAGACCTAGTTGGCCTACGCCATGGACAAAAGTATAACCAGTATGCAGGACTTATTTAAACGCCTCAATAACACAGGGATTGAAGTGGATATCTCCACCTTTTCTAAAGCATCTAAACATAGAAGCAACGCTGACTTTATTAAAATCTATGAGAAAGTTCTTCAACAAGTCAAGCGTAGTAAAGCCCTAGACGCTTACCCTATCTATCCGATTGACTCCACCACCATTACCTTAACCAGCAAATTGCTCTGAGCCTTGGGCTATTATCCAGTTATTCGTGGTGAGGGTGGCCTCAAAATACTTTGGGCTAAGACAGTATCTTGATGGAGATAAGTGATTCAAGCTAGGTAGGATCACCCACAATACCCATCTGTACAAAATGCTTCGGGTTTTTAAGGATGCTCAGGAACATTCTTTGTTTGTTAGGTAAACTTCAGTTCAGTAGTATGATTTCAGCACTACCCACGAATTAAGAAAATTATGAAATTTAACCCCAGCAGTTGACACCCTTGTCTCTGGTAGTTAATATCTAAATGTCAACCCCAGTTTTGAAGCTCCACCCATTGCAAGTCAACACAGTTGTGACCCAATAAACTGCAACGATGGAGGCTCTGCGAAACACTGTGCTAATTACATCCACAGCCCAGGAAAATCAGTCTTCCTATAGACCGGAAATTGATGGAATAAGAGCATTGGCAGTGACTGCGGTCATAATTAACCACTTCAACAAAGATCTTCTGCCAAGCGGCTATCTAGGCGTAGACATCTTTTTCGTTATTTCTGGATTTGTTATTACTTCTTCGCTAGCAGGTCGTCCTAGCGGTAACCTCCGCGACTTTCTGGTAGGTTTTTACGCCAGACGAATTAAACGTTTAGTACCAGCTTTAATACTATTCGTACTCGTTACTAGTTTTTTCATCTGTCTCTTTAATCCTAGTCCAGTTGTCTCGCTAAATACGGGCATCGCCGCTCTATTTGGTTTTGCCAATCTTCATCTATTGAGAGATTCCACAGATTACTTTGCCGCCGCCACAGAACTAAATACTTTCACTCATACTTGGTCTCTAGGCGTGGAAGAACAATTCTACTTCCTGTTCCCCTTGTTGGTTTGGTTGACTGGCTTTGGTCGTCTGACTACAAAAGGACCTAGAAATCTATTCTGGGTGATGGTGACACTATCCCTCGCTTCCTTGATTAGTTTTGTCTACCTCTACCAGACTAACCAACCGGCGGCTTACTTTTTGATGCCGACCCGTCTGTGGGAATTGGGGGCTGGATGCTTATTATTTTTGAGTTTAAAGCATTCGGATAGGTTTTCTCGTGCGCTTGAGAACATACCACCTTTGATAGTCACAGGTGCTGTTATTGTAATTTTATTTATGACCTTCCAGTTTGCAGTGCAAGCAACCGTTGCTGTGGTAGTACTTACGGTGGTTTTGCTGACCTGCCTTCGCTCAGGAACGGCTGGCTATGACTTATTCACTCACCCACAGGTAGTTTATGTCGGTCAGGTTTCTTACTCACTATATCTCTGGCATTGGGGTGTCCTGTCTCTCAGTCGTTGGACTATTGGTATTCACTGGTGGTCTGTGCCATTTCAGATTGCCCTCATGCTGTTACTATCGCTTATTTCCTATCGGTATGTAGAGCTACCTCTGCGCCGTGCGGATTGGTCTACTGTCCCTTGGCAGTCCATCGGCTATGGACTAGGTGCGATTGTCAGTACAGCCATAGTGCTTATCGGTCTTACTAGACCGTTCAAAAAGTATCTCTTCTTGGGAGATTATCCATATCGGCATCTCATTACCAGATCCAGAAATACTGATAGTAATGGGGGTACTAGAACTCATGCTCAGAACAGCAGAGATAAGACACCTTACACAGGCGCAGCCTGCCATCTAGATTTTAAGGGTCTAGATTTTGAGGGTTGGTCTGCTTTCCCCTTGCCCGTTAATGATTGCCGAATAGCGAATGGTAAGCAGACATTTTTCTTCGTCGGTAATTCTCATACCGACCACTTTCGTACCATGCACTATCTCCTCGCCTCAAGACAGGACGTCAGCGTAGACGGGATAACAACTTCAAATTGCACATTCCCCGCTCAGCAGACGAACAGAGACTGTGGAGATGTCCAAATAAGACAAGAGCTCCGCGTTCTAAAAGATATGAAGAGGGGTGATGTCATAGTAATTGCCAACAGGTATGCTATCGCCATCAACAACAAACTCAATGCTCCGTCCAAGACCTGGATTGAAGAAGTAAATACAGCCGAAGATTTGCTCCGTTTTGCCAGAAAAGTGAAGGAGCGGGGCGGGAGCGTTGTGTTGATCGCTCCTACGCCAGAGTTCCCGGTTAGCTTGGAAGAATGTATTCCCGATTGGTATAGACCCGAATTCACATCGCTAGCTAATTGTCGTCAATCCCGGTCTGAACTTAAGAGAAGTAGGGAAGATGCTCACAAAATAATATCTCAAATTTCACCAGAAATAGTCATTTACGACCCCTCAAATGTACTCTGTGATAAAGGCGAATGCTCAATACTTGATCAGTATAAGAAACCCCTGTATGTTGACCGGCACCACTTGACCGACTATGCGAATACTGAGTATATCTACAAGGATTTTGTTGCCTTTCTTCATGATCACAGCTTGTTTGTTTATGTTACGCAAGCGGCAGGAAAAAGAGTTGAAGGCGATCTACGGGAATAGTTAGGACGTCATAGCTTAACTCGACACTTTGCCCCCTATCGTGACTAGCCAAGCCCTAACCCCGCTATATCATAAAAAAATGTGTGGACGCTTCATTTTTACGGCTGACCGGGCGGACTTGGTACTGGCCCTAGCGGGGTTACGTATCGAAGAACTACTGCACCCTCGCTACAACATTGCCCCGACCCAACCCGTCCCCACGGTCCTCAATGACGGTCAACGGACGCTGACCCAGACGCGCTGGGGCTTGATTCCGTCTTGGACCAAAGATCCAAGTATTGGTAATCGGCTTATCAATGCACGGGCTGAGACGCTAGCAGAGAAGCCTTCCTTTCGAGCACCCCTGAAGCGGCAACGTTGTCTCATCTGGGCGACTGGCTTCTACGAATGGCAAAAAATGGGTAAGGGTAAGCAGCCGATGTTGTTTCAACTCACCAGTAAGAAACCCTTTGCCTTTGCCGGTTTGTGGGACCGCTGGGAGGGAGCCGACGGGGATGAGGTCATCACCAGTACCATCATCACGACGGAGGCCAACGGTCTCGTTGCCCCGGTACATGAGCGGATGCCCGTCATCCTGGCCCCCGAGCACTATGAATCGTGGCTGACCCCAGGGGAGCAACGGGTAGAGCCCCTACTTGCGGTCCTAGGTCCCTACCCGGCGGACCAAATGCTGAGCTACCCGGTTTCAACTCAAGTCAACAGCCCTGCCGTGGATGGTCCAGTGTGTATTGAACCGGTGATATAAAAGTAGAAAAGTATATGTTTAATTAACCGGCCTACTTAGTTTGACATTTACTACAACACAGAGTCACCACCATGAGTTACCCGCAGCTTGGTCCAGATGAGGGCAAGCGCATCTATATCTTCAAGTACGAAGACGGCTTACCCCCATGGTCAGACGCAAGAAGGCTACATCAAAACTCACTACTAAAGAAGTGATTATTTTTGGTACCAAGCCTTGCGCCAAGTCTTCATTTGGGCGATTTCCTTTTGTTGCGCGGTAATGATATCTTTAGCCAGCTTTTGAATCTCAGGCCGCTTGGATTTCTTGAGCGCGTCTTGGGCCATGACCATTGCTCCTTCATGATGCTCAATCATGGCGTTCATAAAGCGCAGGTCGTACTCCTTGTCCGCCGGACCGAGGTTTTGCATCATCCCCATGTCCGACATCGGTTTGTCCATCTTCATCGTCTCGTCTTGCTTCATCATTTGGGCCACACTCCTAGGGGCACCAAGATAAATTCCACCCAGGATCAGACCACTGGCGAGGACGAAAGCGGTCAGGAATTTGCGGTTGAGTTGTAGGTTCATGAGGTGCTCCGAGAGTAAGGTTTTGAGAAGGGATTTTCAACGCTTAAACGTGTAGCGGGCATTGAGTTTTTTCCCACCGATGGTGGTGAGGGCCACCACTTTGTATACGCCTTTTACGGTCAGTGGGAGGTCACCGACGTAGCTCGCCTCTTGGACGTTGTACTTGAGAGCGAGGGCGGTTTTTAGCCCGTCTGGGGACAGGATTTGGAGCTTGACCCCGGCGTTGGTCACTTTTTTGTCCTGGGGGTCAAGGATGTACAGGTGTAGGTGTGTGGCCTGGGCTGTGGGTTCCGCCACAAACTCAAGGTGGTGCGCTTGCACTTCGACGGTCTGTCCGCCATATTCTGGTTTACCACCGTAGGCCAAGCCTGGGGCGGTCAAGATGACCGTCAGGGTGAGGACATGGAACATTGTGCGGATGAACATGGACACTCCATTTGTGAATTACTCTTGGTCAACCAGCATCCCTTCCATCCCCATCGCCCGTAGCTCTTGCTCAGAGAGGGCCGGAGGTCGGCGGGAACCAAAACGGTCAAACAGGGCCGGGATGACCACCAGGGTCAAGGCGGTGGAGGTAAAGAGTCCACCAAAGACGACCACTGCCAAGGGTTGCAGGATCTCCTTACCCGCCCCGGCCCCGACCATCAGGGGCACCATCGCGAGGGCGGCGGTGAGGGCGGTCATCAGCACTGGGGAGAGCCGTTCAATCGAGCCCTCGACCAAGGCTTTCTCGAAGGGCTCGCCCGCTGCCATGCGCTGGTAATAGGTCGTGACCAGGATGATCCCGTTCCGGTTGGCGACCCCGAAGAGCGTGATAAAACCGACCAAGGAGGCCACCGACAACACCCCGCCCCCCAGCCAGACCGCAATAATGCCGCCAATCAAAGCCAGGGGTAGGTTAGCCAGGATCAAAAGCGTCGAGCGCACCGAATGCACGGCCTGATAGAGAAGCACCGCGACCCCGATGAGCGCGAGGGCACTAAACAGCAGCAACTCCTGGGTAGCTCGCTCTTGAGCTTCAAATTGACCGCCGTACTGAATGAAGTAGCCCGTCGGCAGGTCCACTTGGGCGGAGATTTTCTGACGGGCTTCGGCAATAAGTGAACCGATATCGCGACCACTGGCATTGGCGGCGATGACAATCCGCCGTGAAACGTTCTGGCGGTTAATCGTGTTCGGTCCCTTGTCTTGGACCAAAGTTGCTACCTGGGCGAGCGGGATTTTTTGACCGATGGGGGTGTCAATGAGCAAGTTGCCAATCTGCTCCGGCTGCAGCCGGGCCTCAGGAGCCAGCCAGACAACCAAATCAAAGAGGCGTTGGTCCTTGAGTACCTGGGAGACCGCCCGTCCGTTGAGGGCTGTCTCAATGGTTTCGGCTAACTCACCCACGCTCAGGCCATAGCGGGCAGCCTGTTCTCGATTGAAGCGCACCGAGAGTTGAGCGACGGGGACCTGGGGTTCCACCTGGAGGTCTACCACACCAGGAATCGTACCCATGACCTGATTGATTTCTTGAGCCTTGTTTCTAAGTAAGTCTAGGTCTGGGCCGAATAACTTGATGGCAATGGCTGAGCGGGTCCCCGAAAGTACCTCATCAATCCGGTGGGAGATGAAGCCGCCGACGTTGGCAACCACACCGGGGTAACGGGCAAACTCAGCGCGGATGATCTCAAGGACCCGCCCACGGTCAGGCGCATCGGCGGCAATCTGGACATCCAACTCC
>Ga0163154_10000234_pt1 | contig 83474 bp, 68 predicted proteins | sample OliLakLV19MP9P1_FD_148649 | JGI IMG/M metagenome (GOLD analysis project Ga0163154, IMG submission 148649) | Freshwater microbial mat bacterial communities from Lake Vanda, McMurdo Dry Valleys, Antarctica - Oligotrophic Lake LV.19.MP9.P1 | ecosystem: Environmental > Aquatic > Freshwater > Lake >... | reverse complement strand
GCCCCGACTCCTCGAGGCCCTGAAGAGGATCGTCAGACCCCAAGATGTAGACATCGAGAAGGCTGTCGCGTAGATGTTCTCGTGCGTGGACCGTCGCCGACTTTCAACGGCGGACGGGACATCCCCGAGACAACTTCGAGATCGGTCACGGCGCTGGGCGGAACGTCACCGACGACCGTTGCCGCGATGACATTGGATATGGCCGACCAATTCGAGACTTCGTCCGCGGCCTTGAGCGCGAGGTACCAGATCCCAGGCGCCAGATCGGCAATTCCGAAGGTCTCTCCTTGCCCGGCTCGCTTCGGAGCGGGCGGCGAGACCGCAACCGCGGCGGAGTCCCAATTCGCGTTGCTGATTAACTCGACGGAGTAGCGCACCTCGTACTTCGATGCCTGGCCGTCCCCGCCGTCGTCACCCGGCGCGGTCCACCGCAACGTCACGGTATCGCTGACGCTCGAGACGAGGCGAAGGGATTCGATCGCGGCCGGAGGAGTGACATCGGGCGGGGGAGGCTGGCTGGTGTCGTCGCCGCAGCCGGGGAGAAGGCAAGCGAGGAGGAAAATGAACTGAAAGGTACGTGGCATGTGGTGATCATTCCCCGGTACGCAAAGGAGACTTCGTACTCCTCGGCGGAGGCGCGAGATGTCTACAAACCTCGGGCCGCGACCCCCTATCCTCGCTTGCCGAGCGAATTCCGACAGAAGATCCGTCCGTAGCTTCCGCGGGCGGCCCTGGACGGATCCTCCTCGCGAGCAATCAGCGCTACTCGCACTCCTCACAGTACTGCATGTAGTCCAAGCAATCCTCTTTGTTGTGCACGAGCACCCCGTCTGCAAAGTACGTGCCCAGGGAGACCGTGAAATTGTAGACAATGGCCGGCTCATCTACCCGGCGGACGGACGACACTGGCGCGTTGGCGCCATCGAGCCGGCTGAGGAGCGCGCCAACCTGCAGGTCACTCGCCCCGACCCAAGCTCCCCTGCTCCGCATCGGGTGGCCCTCGGTGAGTCGCAGTGACTCATTCACGACGTAGTAGTGGGATGTCATGAAGGGCTTGTATACGCGAACTACCTCGGCTTCATCGGTCTTTCCCGTTGTCTCGTCGTAGGCCAGCACCATGTCCCCCTGCTGGATCAGCTCGACCGGCTTGGTCGCGCCATCCGCCATTGTAATTGGCGTGCCAGCCAACAAGGAGTCGCAGGTCCCACCGGCGCAGTTGCAACTGATCCACGAAGTCCAGTGATCGCAGTAGGGCAGCGTCTGCCAATGACAACGCCACTCCCTCGTTCCCGCCGAACACGAGCCTTGGAACTCTACGAACCGCTGACAACCTGGGTATGACTGGCAGAATGTCTCGGCGGTGACTTGATCACAGTGGACAGCGTTCGCGCGATTGGCGGTTCCGGATACCAACGCGCTGGAGACGATCAGAATCCAGATGAAAACGCTCATCGATAACTCCATGTCCTGTGTGACGTGTGTCTCGCGAGTGAAGTCGATCTTGAAATAGCGCACCCCGGCCGAGTGCGTCGAGTCATTTGGGGTCATCAGCCCGATGCGTCGTGACCGAGCCCTCAACCATCGCCGGGCGGGCGTGAAGCGTTCCGCTCGGTGCCTCGATCCGCCGCGATCGCTGACATCGGCGCGGGCGCCTCACGTGCGAAACGGGAAAAGGCTCCTCCCCATCTGGACGCGCTCGCGGCAATGATCGCCGAGCGGATCGAAGCGCCAGCGAACGCACGCTACTCCCCCCTGACCTTTGTCAAGAGGAAATGTGTGGTTTCGCCACGACCACCGCCTCACCTCCGCGCCAACATCCTCCCGATGGCATCCACCGGCACCGGCGAGGCGGACTCATGCGTCTGCGCGATGATCCGGAGTGAACGGTCGACGACGACCTGGAGCGGATAGTCCACCACTTGCCATTCATTCGTATAGATGCGCCCGGGATCCGAGTAGATCGGGAAGGTCAAACCTTGGTTGACGCGCCAGCGCTCTATACCGGAAGGGCTGGCGGCGGCGATCCCGATGACGGGGAAGGCGGGCGGCGATTCGGCGTCGAGGGAGTCTTGCCAGGTGTGTGAGATCAGACTGCACGGCGGACACCCGGGCTCCAGGAAGATGACGACGCCGCCTTCGGGCAAGAGGTCGGGGAGGCGAACGGGGCGAGAGTCGCCGTCGAGGAGCGGGACCTCGGGAAACGGCGCGCCGAGTTCGAGCAGCGACGCGGGCGGGCCGGTGTCCTCGGTGGGCGTCGGCGCGGTGCGCTGACGCATCGTCTGCCCGGCCCACACACCGAGGAATCCGGCGACGGCGCCGATCAAGGCCATGAGCGCGATGCGTCGGATTCTCGAGGGGCGCGTCGGCGGACTAGACGTCATTTCTCGACTCCAGAGACAATTCAAGTCGACCTCACGAGCGGCCCCGAGCGACCGGAGGCGCGATCGGTCGAGGGGTCAAGAATTGCGAACGACGGCGCGCCCGGTAGCCGTCACCTTCGCTTCCAGATCGTCGGCACATCGCCGCGGCCGAAGGCGGCGTAGAGCTGCTGCACTCGTTCGATGTTCGTCATGGAGATGTTCGTCATGGAACTGTTCCCTCCCAGGTGGAATCGATCAGGTTCGCGTCCAATCGTCGTAGCGGCAGCAGGCGCGCTTTACGCCCTCACGCCCTCACGCCCTCACGCCCTTACACGTAGCTGCTCCGCGAAGAGTTCGTACCCGGCGATCTCGGCCGACGAGATCCGATAGGCGAATCCCTCCAAGTACCGTTGGAGCGCGTCCGGCGACGTCGAGAGCGACGCGGCGTTCTCCCGCGCCAACTCGGGGAGCATCCGTTCGCCTGCTTCGAGCGACCCTTCGAGGAACTCGGCCAGCCACTGCTTGGTCGAGAGCGGCAGTTCTCTTCGCACGGCCCATCGCGCGAAGACGAACGGGCGGCCGGTCCAGGCTCTCCAGGCGAACGCGAGGTCGATCCGCTGGCGGTAACCGTGCGGAGGATGCATGCGCCAACGCAGCGCGTCGTCGCCGATCACGAGGAAGCCGGCGATCTCATCGGAAACGGGATCGTCGGCGACCGATTCCGCTCCGGGCGCCCTCGTCGGATTCGAAGTGCTCAGATCGGCGCGTTGGTAGCGGATTCCTGGAATTCCCATGCGCTCGTCGAGCAGGAGCCGCAGGAGCCAGATCGACGTCGCCGTCTCCACAGTGATCGAGACCCGCTCGGCCCGCAGACGCCGCGCCTCCCCGGTCGTGATGTCCATGCGCACCTGGCCGTCGACCTCGAGGGTCGGCAGGCAAGGGCCGGAGTAGTCGGTATCGCAGAGGTCTTCGCGCAAGAAGAACAGCACGCTGTCGACCCGCTCGCTGTTGGCGATGCCGAACCCGTCGATGGCCGACGTCGTGGCGAGTGGTTCGAACGTCTCTTCGAGTCGGACGAGATCAGCGACCGCCATGAGCCCTGCATCGACCTGACCTGCTTCGGCCGCCTCGCCGAGCTGACGCGGCGGCAGTACGGTTTCGGTCCACCTCCGGTCCGACGCGCGCTCGAGGTCGGCCCACTGCGTGAAGAACGGCGTGGCGTTGAGGTAGGGGATGCGCGCGACTCGGGCGGGAGTGACTTTCCGCGAGGGGCTCACGCCCCGACACTCCGCGCAGCATCGCTGCTCGCGCTGGCCGGGTAGACCCGCACGATGTTGTAGAGCGCGTCGCGTTCCACCGGCAGCTTGCCCGCTTCGCGGATCAACTGGATCAACCGGTCGCGCACGAGCCCGACCGGACTCGAGGCCAGCGCGGCATGCGCGATCTTCTCTTCCAGGATCGTCCCGTCGAGATCGTCCGCTCCGAAGTTGAGGCCGATCGACGCCGTGTCTTCGCCCATCATCACCCAGTACGACTTGATGTGCGGCATGTTGTCCATGAGCAGACGGCTGACGGCGACGGTCTTGAGATCCTCGATCGCTGACGGGCCGCGCTTCACGATGTCGGAGTAGCCGGTCTGGAACGAGAGCGGGATGAAGGCGAAGAATCCGGGGGCCTCATCCTCCAACTCGCGCAGCCGCAGCATGTGCTCGACGCGCTCCTCGTGCGTCTCGATGTGTCCGTAGAGCAGCGTCGAGTTGCTCGGGATCCCCATCTGGTGCGCGACGCGGTGAACATGCAGCCATTCCTTCTGGCCGATCTTCTTCGGGAAGAGCTCCTTCTTCACCCGTTCGGAGAAGACCTCGGCCCCGCCGCCCGGCATCGAGTTCATGCCCGCGTCGATCATCACCTCGAAGACCTTCTCGATCGGCTGCTTGGAGATCTTGGCGAAGAAATCGATCTCCACGGCCGTCCACGCCTTGATCTGGATCTGCGGGAAGGCGCGGCGGATCTCGCGGATGATCCCGACGTACTGCTCGAACTTCCAATTGTGGTGCAGCCCGCCGACGATATGGACCTCGGTCAGATCGGGCGTCAGCTTCGCCAGGATCTGCTCGATCGAGATCTCGTATCCCTTCGGATCGAGCGGATGGAAGGCGTAGTCGCAGAACTTGCAGTCGAGCACGCAGAAGTTCGTCGGGTTGACCTGGCGATTGAAGACGAAGAACGACTGGTCGCCCCACAGGCGCGTGCGCACATGGTCGGCCAACGCGCCGAGTCCATTCAGGTCACGGGTGGCGAAGAGGGTGAGGCCGTCTTCTTTGCTCAGACGCTCACTTCGCGAGATCTTCAGCGCGATGCGGTCGAGCGCGGGGTCGGAGAAGTCTGCGGGGATGGCGCGCGGTTTCGCGCGATCGGGCGAAACGAAAGCGTCGGGTCCGGGCGCGCTCTGCGGGAGATGGCTGCGGAGGCCGGGGACCGGACGGGGCGGTGTCAGGGGACGAGTCGATTCGGCGGTTGGGGATGACATGGCGCGGAGGATACCCGAGGCCTCGAGCAAGCGTCGACCGGAACCGCCTAGTCCTTGTCGTCCCAAGCGCTCCCAGGGGTGAGCGAGCTGGCCGCCCACAGGAGACGATTCTCCCTCGTTCCTGCGGCGTGCTCCTTGGCGCCCGCTTCCTGCTCCTTTCCGCTCCCCCCGAGCTGACCGAGCATCACGACCATTGCCGCGATCGCCTGGAGGATGGCCCCGATCACGGGGCCTACTCCCGGCACGGAGCTGGTGGTCGCGGCCGCCACTCCGAGCGACCCGCGCCCGGCGTCTCCCGCGGCGACGGGCGTGGAGTACAGATCGATATCCAGTTTCGGTCCCCCGTCGGCGCGAATCGACGCCGACGGTCTCGCCGCGCTCGCGAAGGCGTGCGTCGAAGTGGACGGTCGAGCAATCTGGGTCATGGCCGCGGAGCGGTAGTCGATGCGCATCTTCGTTTCCTCCGGTCGAACAGACTTCTCATGGGCTCGGTTGCGATCGTCCACTTATCCGATTCCGAGCCTGGACAGTTGCGCGCGAACCGCGGTCAGTTTCAACTAGGTCCGGACCTACTTGGCTATGGCGCGGGCACAGCTCGAGCATGAAAGGACTCACGATGCAGCAAGACCTCACGATTGTCTGGCGACGACTCGATCACCCGGGTCACGAGTTCGCGCGGCTCTTCCGCGAGGCGGGAGGGTGGCGACTCAGTGGCGCCGCCGTTCTCGTGATGGAGGGAGTCTCCTGTTCGCTCGACTACGCCATCGAGATCGACGAAGCGTGGCGCACCCGGCAAGCGAGCGTGCGCGGCTGGGTCGGGAGCGCCCGGATCGACCGCGAGATCTCCGCGGGACTCGACGGACGATGGACTCTCGACGGCGCCGAGTCTCGTGGAGTCCGTGGATGCCTCGACATCGACCTAGCCTTCAGCCCCTCCACGAACCTGCTGCCGATCCGCCGGCTCGACCTGAAGGTTGGCCACGCCATCCCCGTCCGCGCGGCGTGGTTGCGCTTCCCCGAGTTCGATCTCGCGCCGCTGGAACAGATCTACCGGCGAATCGACGCGGAGACCGTCCGCTACGAGTCCAACGGCGGCCAGTTCGTGCGGGATCTCCAGGTCGACCCCGCCGGGATGGTCGTCCGCTATCCGGACTTCTGGGAAGCCGAGGCGCGGACCTAGACTTGTCGCGCGCGCGGCAATCCACGAGCAACTTCTGAGCGGCGCTGGGCGATACGTGGGTGAAGCGCGGCTGAGTCCGCATGTTTTCGAGGGGCCGAGAATCGCGGGGAGGCAGGTCATGAGCGGGATCGAAGGGCCGAAGAACCAACCGAAGCCGATCGAGTGGACGCCGCCGCCGGCGGATCTGACGACGCCCGGCGCGAAGACTCCCGAGGCCCCGCCGCCCAAGGCGGCCGCGCCCCCGAAGGCGCCCGATTCCATCGATCTCGCCGCCGCCGTCGACTACGTCAAGGATCGGATGAAGGAACTGCTCGACGGAAAGCTGCCCATTTCTCCTGCCAAATCCGAAGCGTCGAAGGTCGTGGGTGAGAGCGGTCCCAATGCCATCCGAATCTCGTCGAAGACCACGGGCGGCGCGTCGGCGTCCGACTTCGGCGCGCAGCTTCGTTCGCAGAGACTGAGCGAAACGCCGATCTACCAAGCGATCGGGCGCGCGGAGGGAACCATCGGCGCCGACGGCAAGCCGACCGCCGCGTACCGAGGTCATGGCGATCCGGGAAACGGAAAGTTGAATCGCGGATTCGGCTCGTATCAGGTCTACCAAGATCCGCGCGGCGCCGCTCTCTCGCCGGAGCAGGCGGATCGCATCCAGGCGGATCGCCTGGGGAAGCAGTGGCCCAGCGTGAAGAGCGCACTCGACAAGGCCGGCTTCGCGCCCGGCCCGACGCGCGATCTCGTCGCCGCCAACGCGCTCGACGCCTGGAATCAGGCGCCGCTGACGCACGAGGGGCGCAACGGGCTGCTCAACCCCGGTCGACTCGCCGAGTTGAAGGCGAACATCGACTCCGGCAAGAAGCCGCTCGACGCGGTTGTCAACTGGCGCTCGAACGGCTACAAGAACGACTCTGGCGTGCTCGACGCGCCCGGCCTCGGCAACACGATGTCCGGCGTACGCGACGACCAGCATCGGCGCACCGTCGCGGTGGCGGCCGGACTCGCGTCGCATCCTGTGTCGCACTCCGCGTCCGAGACGGCGTCGCAGAAGACGTCCGCGGCGACCCCACCCTCGACCCCACCCTCGAACCAGGCCCGCCACACCGCGACCGCGCGGGCCGCGGGCCACGAGGCGAAGATCCACCAGGGGGACCAGGGCCCGCATGTGCGCGAGCTCAAGATCGCGCTGCAGGAAGCCGGCTTCTACCAGGGCGTGATCAACGACGTCATGGGCAAAGACGGCATCGACGCGCTCATGGCCGCGAAGAAGGAATTGAAGCTGGGCGGACCGGTCGACGTCGCCGGCAATTTCACGCTGCAGAAGGTGCGCGAGTTCGCCAAGCAGGGCGGGCTGGCCGGCGCCATCGACGCAAACGATCCGACTCTGCAGAAGCTCGCCAGTGGACACATCCAGGGGTACGGCGGCAGTTCCTGCGTCGAGAGCGTCTTCAAGCATTGCGACAGCGTCGGCGTCCGCACCTTCGAAGGCGGAACGGCTGAGGGTCACAACAACCCGCGTGAAGCGATGGTCCGGACACTGCAGGCGGGACACTGGGTCTCTGTGCCGCTGCCCGGCATCCCCGCGCGCAAGGTCACGATCAACGACGACATCGCCGGCAAGGCGGAGGCGTACGTCATGTCGCCGAAGGACTACGAGAAGCTCGCCAGCCAAGGCAAGGTGCCCAACGGCGCGCTCGTCTTCCAGACGGAGAAGGGTTGGGACTGGAACGGCAGCGCCTACGGCAACGACGTCGCCATCGTGCGCAACGGCGGCCGCAACCCGTTCAACTTCGTCTCGAACTCCACCCCGCTGATCTACCACGGGGCGACGAAGGAAGTGGTGCTGCTCGTGCCGAAGAGTTCGGTCGGCCGCTAGTCGTCAACAGCCGACGTTGGCCAAGGCGCGCAGCAGGCGCTTGCCGCCGGTGGGTGCGGTTGCCGGGCGGCGAGGAGCGCTGAGCGCTAGAGCCCGTACTCACTCCAGCGCGCATCCACCTCCCGAATCGTCTCGTCCGACGACCGCACCGGCTCCGGATAGCCAGGCTTCCAGGTCGCGTCGATGCCGAGTGTTCCTCGATGCACCGGGGCGGCGCCGACGAGCTTCGAGTGCGAGAAGAGCACGTCTCGCGCGGCGTCGAAGCGAGTGAAGATGCCCCAGAGGAGATGAGTATCGTCGTCGAGGCGCACGTCTTCGCTCACGAGCGCGAGGAGCGGAAGGCGCGAGAAGTCGGAGTCGGCGCCGAAGGCGGCTGCTTCGGGGGAGAGAAGTCGTTCGAGCAGCGCGCGTGAGGCTGTAGGCGCTTGCGCATCGCGCAGGCGCACGACGAGGAGCGAGTCGGCATAGAGGCGCTGCTCGACAATATCGTCGTCGAAGCGGCGGAGGTCGGGCAGGCGATCCGCGTTCACCGGCGCTCGCGGCGCGGCGCCGCTGCGCGGGCAGGCATCCAGGATCATCTTGCTGCCCAAGTTCATCCGATACGACGTGAAGTCGAGCGTGTCGAGCGCGGTGCCGGGGAGCATCGTGAAATCCTGCTCGGGATCGAACCACTGTCCGATCGCACGGAAGACCGCGGAGGCGCTGCGAGCGTCGATCTCCGGCCCGACCGTGACGACCACCTTGCTGAGGGAGACCTGACCCGTCCCGAGCAGACCGAACGCCGCCTTCAGAGCTTCCTTCTCGTAGCGCTCGCGGACCGAGATCGAGAGCAGATTGTGGAAGCCGGCCTCGAAGAAGGCCCAGAGGTCGCGCACCTCTGGATGGATCAGCCGCGCGAGCGGCGCCATGAGTTCCTGCAGCGCGTCGCCGATCCATCGGTCTTCCTGTGGCGGCTGTCCCACGACCGAGACCGGCAGGATCGCGTCGCGTCGCCGCGTGATCTTCATGAGATGGAAGACGGGAAAATCGGCCGCATGCGAGTAGTGGCCGAAGTGATCGCCGAACGGGCCCTCTCGCCTTCGTTCCTGCGCCGCCACGAATCCCTCCAGCACGAACTCCGCGGAGGCAGGCACGAGGTGCGGTTGGCTCACGGCGCGCGCGACCGGGAGCGACTGACCGCGCAGGTATGCGGCGAAGGCCAGTTCGTCGATATCCTCGGGCAACGGCGCGATCGAAGCCAGCATGAGAACCGGATCGCCGCCGAGCACGACGCAGACTGGCAACGATTCGCCGCGCTGTTCGGCCTCGTGATGGTGGAAGCCGCCCCCCTTCTGGATCTGCATGTGCATGCCGGTCGTCTGGCCGTCGAAAACTTGCATGCGATAGGTGCCGAGATTGCGCCCGCCGGTGACGGGGTGCTTCGTGAGCACCATCGGCCATGTGATGAAAGGACCTCCGTCCAACGGCCAGGAGGTGAGGATCGGCAGACGCGTGAGATCAGGCTCTTCGACGATCTCTTGGCAAGCCGCCCGCCCGACGGTGCGCGGGTGCGAGCGGCCGACGCGCGCGAGGACGTTCCGGCTCTCCCAGAGTCCGCGCAAGCTGGGGGGCTGGAGTCGGTGCGCGACCGTGACGAGTTCTTCGCCGATCTCGCCGGGCGGTCGACCGAGCGCGAGTTCGATGCGGCGCGAAGATCCGAGGAGATTGGCGGCGACGGGGAAGTCGTACCCCTCGACCTGTTCGAAGAGCACGGCGGGCCCGCGCGCCGCGCAGACGCGACTCACGATCTCTGTGATCTCGTAGTCGGCGCGGACAGGAGTGCGCACGCGGCGCAGTTCGCCGGCCGACTCGAGCACGCGCAGGAAGTCGCGGAGATCGCGGATGCGGGGGGATGGAGTCACGGGGTGAGACTCGGCGAGTGGGGGGCGACGTGCGTGGCCGCTGCGGCCGGCGCGGCGATCGCGGCCGGCGTGCTCCGCGCCGCGGGTGTGGGAGACGTCGTGGAGACGCCATCGGGACGGTCGATCACGATCGGACGCTCCTCCTCTAGGGAACCGCGCGGCGAACCCGCGCGTCGCGCGCCGCGCGCGGCGCCGGTGGAAGGTACGCGGCGCCCTGGTCACGACGCCAGGGCCCGAAACGCGCGTGCCGACGTCCGCCGTCCTGGCCCCCGTCCTGGCCGGAGTCCTGGCCGGAGTCCTGGCCGCCGTCTTTGTCGGTGGCTGGCTCCGTCACAACAGTCGTCGCCCCAGACCCTCACACTCCGCTTCGTGGGCGTTGTGCGCTCGGCAGCGGAGTTGAATGTTCGTGGCGGCGGCGCCGCCACCCCGGGCGAACGGCGCGAGGTGATGGAACTCGAGGTACGCCGTGGCGGAGCATCGCGCGCCGTCTGTGGAAACGAAGCGACAGCGGCCGGCGTCGCGTCGCCAGACCTCTCGACGGACGACCGTAGCGACTGTTCTCGAACCCACCGTTGGAGCCTTGGTCGGAAGAGGATCTCGACTTCTCCGCGGGACCGTCGGCTTCGCGAGCGGACCGGACAACTCTCCGCCCCACTTCCGCTGCTCGAGCTTCGTCAGGAGTTCGATCAGCGCTGTGTCGATCACCGCAGCGAGATCTCCGTCCGGGATGCGATGACGCAGAAGATCCTGCACGCGCTGGATCCGCTCCCGCATCTCCGCGCCGGCCGTGAATTGAACTCGGTAACGCTCAGGCGCTGTCGGCTGGATTGTTGCGCGATCGGCATTGGTTGACTCGCTGGAAGGGAGAGACCGTTCCGGGAAACCAGCCTCGTCATCGATCAGCGATCTCGAGCCGGCGCGCCCCTCGACTGGAACGCAGACTGGAACGCAGACTGGAACGCAGGCCGGAACACATTCCGGAAGACACTCCGCAACACGTTGCGAAACGTGTCGCGCCCCCCGTGATCGTTCCCTCCGACGCGGAAGTCGACGGATCGTGGGCGGCGCGTCCGGCTTCGGCTGCTCCCGCGCGACCAACACCTCTACCTCTCGCGTGGACTTGTGGCGGGCGTCGAACAGCAATCGCCGGAAATTGGCGGGAGTGAGTACCGGAGCGAGCCGCCGGATCGCCGTGAGCGAGAGCGACCCATCCGCGAGGCGACCGAGGAGATCAGGAAGTCGCCGCACCGCACGCGCAACTTCGATCCGCGCGTAGGCGGCATCCTCGGAAAAACCGAGCCGTTGGGTGCAGTAGGCGAACATCGAGGAACAGGCGAGGCCAAGGTAGAGCCGTCGCAGCTCGACTTCGGCGAGATGGGCGACGAGTTCCGCGGTAAATGAGCGCTCGAGCGCGACCAGTTCTCGGACGCGGCCGAGGAGAAGGTCGTCGGGCAGAGCAGCGAGCAGTTCGAGATCCGAGACGCGATTGGTAGCGATGAGATTGTTCATGAATCTGTTCTATCACGAGGTTTTTCGGCTTCCAGGCGAACCTCTGAGCGAACACGGCAGCGCGTGGACCGAGTTCGTCGTTGCGCTGATCCGATCGACTCACGACGGCCCTCGCTCGGCGCTCGGGATTGGTTGTATTGTCTCGTCGGGGTCGCCAGAACTGTGAAATATGAAAACTCGTCAAGAAGTATATTCACGTTCGAAGAAAACAATGTGGTGCGAGGCGGCATGATTTCGCTCGACGCTGCGACACCGCGCTGCGACACCGCGCTGCGACACCGCGCTGCGACACCGCGCTCAGCCTCAGCGCTCCGCCTCCGGGCAGGAGGCCCGGTCGGCGCCACAGCGCTCCGTCCGGACACTCACGAAATCGCGCAACACGTTTCAAAACGTGCTTCCGGCCGCCGCGGACCTGGATGTCCCGTCGCTCGCCCCCGATCGAACCGTCCCGACGGTCGCGGGCCGACGCGACACGTGTCGCAACGTGTTGGAGTCGCGCCCCGCCGCCCCGCCGCCCCGCCGCCTGCTATCCTCCCGCGGATCCAACCGAAGGAGGGAACGTGCCGCCCACCCCCGTCGATCGACAGACTTCGGATCTCTCGCCCTATCCCGATCTCGTCGTGATCTATCTCGGGATGCGCGCGAATTCATGGCGCGGACTCGGGAGCATCCTCCGTCTCGGACCCGAGATCTCTCGCTCCGTCGCCGGTCGACCCGACGGGCTTCTCCGGCACGAGCAAATGTTGTTCGGACTGTTCCCGCTGCATGTCGGAATGCGCCAATACTGGCGCGACTTCTCGTCCCTCGAGCAATGGACCCGGACCGATCCGCATGCGATCTGGTGGCGCGAGTTCCTGCGACGATCGAGCGGAACCGGTTTCTGGCACGAGACCTATTCCCTTCGCGGCGGGATGGAATCGATCTTCGACGACGTGCCCGTCCCCACCGGCTTCTCCGCATTCGCTCCGATGGTCCCGGCCCGCGCACGACTCGGAGTGGAAGGCGCGGCGCCGCCATTGCCGGCGCCCGAAGACGACGCGAACCACTGATTCGAACCGGAAACCGAGCCTCACCGCGCGAATCGGAGACTCGTATGCTCGAGTTGATCGATCGCCGCCGATTCCTGAAGCAATCGTTGGCGCTGACCGGGGCGGCGCTGACGGGCGCCGGCGCCGTCCGCGCGCTACCGCCCACGGTGCTCGCGCAGGGAGGACCCGTCTCGATGAACCCCGCGGATTCACGTATGCCGGCTCTCTTCGTCGGCCACGGTTCGCCGATGAACGCGATCGAGGACAATCGTTGGAGTCGAGCGTTCCGAACGCTCGGCGCGGAGCTTCCGCGTCCGAAGGCGATCTTGGCTGTCTCCGCGCACTGGTTCGTCCCGGGGACCTACCTGACGGGAGAACGCGAGCCGAAGACGATCCACGACTTCGGAGGATTTCCGCGGGAGCTCTACGAGATCCAGTATCGCGCGCCGGGCGCGCCCGAATTGGCGCAGAGGGTGGCGCGGCTGGTCGGCGAAGATGTCGCGTCTCTGCGCACCGACTGGGGGCTCGATCACGGCACGTGGTCGATCCTGCGGCATCTCTTCCCTCTGGCGGATGTGCCGGTCATCCAGTTGAGTTTGAACGGCCACCTCGCGCCGGCAGGGCACCTCGAGATCGGCCGTGCGCTGGCGCCGCTGCGGGGCGAAGGGGTGATGATCGTCGGCAGCGGGAACCTGGTGCACAACCTGCGTGACGCGATGGGCCGGATGGCTGCGATGAGCGCGGCGGCGGATGACGATGGCGCGACGACTCCCGACTGGGCCGCGCGATTCGACACGGACCTGCGGACGGCGCTCGAACAGCGCGACAGTGCGTTCTTGGTCCAGGCGCCGGCGAGCGAGGATGGGCGACGGTCGCATCCTTCGCTCGACCACTACCTGCCGATCTTGTACGCGGTGGGGGCGGGGGAGGCGAATGACGCGGTGAGTTTCCCGATCGAGGGGTTCGATCTGGGGTCGATCTCGATGCGGACGGTGCGGATCGGTTGAGTAGGCGCCGATTGGGGGCCGAGAACGGCGAAGTTCGTTAGCTAGGTTGACTCACTACTCGGCCGCTCCAGCCGATCCGCTCGCCACCCTGCTTCGGTCGCCGCGCCGACGAGCGCGAGCAGCTTCTGAGTGTAGCCGGCGATCAACTCGTCCAGATCCTTCGGACGGTGATAGAACGGCGGCATGATCGGCGCGAGGATGGCGCCGTCGCGGGAGAGCCGCAGCGCGTTCTCCAACATCGCGGTCGAGAGCGGCGTCTCCCGCAGGGCCAAGATCAGCTTCATCCGCTCCTTCAGCGCGACCTGCGCGGCGCGCGTGATCAGCGTGTCGGCCAGTCCATGCGAGATCTTGGCCAGAGTCGACGCGCTACACGGGACGACGACGTACGCGTCGTAGCGATTCGTTCCCGAAGAGAACGGGGCCGCCAGGTCGTGATCGGAGAACGTGCGCACGACGTAGGGCGCGAGGTCCTCGACGCGCAGGTCGAGTTCGTCCTTGAGGAGCGCCTTCCCCCAGTTGGAGACCACGAGGTACTTCTCGCCCGCACAACGTCTCAGGAAATCGAGCGCGAAGACGGCGCCCGATGCGCCGGTGATGCCGACCAGGACGCGCAGCGGCCGCTGGGGCATCCGTGGCGTCCCGCTGATCGCCGTCGGCTCGCTCATCGGGTGAACACCCCGACGCCGACCATCGCGAGCACTGCGAAGCCCACGACCAGGTTGATGCGGAAGAAGGCCAGCTCGACGTTCTCGGCCATGCGCTGCTCCAAGAGGAGGAGGGCGCCGCAGAAGGCGAGCGGGAGGAGCGCAGACGGCGTCCAGCCCCGAACGAACCAGAGCGCGACGAGGGAGGCGAAGGCCAAGAGGTGCAACCACGCCGAGACGCGCAACGCGCCGGCTGGCCCGAGCGCGGCCGGCAGCGAGTGGATCCCGTGCGCTCGATCGAAGGCCTCGTCCAACGTCGCGTAGATCACGTCGAATCCCGCCACCCAGAAGAAGCCGAAGAGGCCGAGCGGGAGAATTCGTTCCCAGCCGTCGAAGCCGCCGGTGACCGCGATCCAACCGGCGAGTGGGGAGAGGCCGAGGGCGAGGCCGACACCGAAATGACAGAGCGGCGTGAATCGTTTGAGATACGGATAGCCCCAGAAGACAAAGAGCGGAAGCGGCGAGAGCAGGAGGATGAGACGACCGAGCGCGCCGCAGGCCCCCAGGTAGAGTGCGAGCCCCACCGCGGCGACCGCCCAACCCTGCGCGAGGCGCAGCCGTCCGCTCGGCAGTTCGCGAGAAGCGGTGCGCGGATTGAGCGCGTCGATGTCGCGGTCGATGATCCGATTGAGCGCCATGGCCAGGGTGCGGGCGCCGATGGCCGCGACGAGCGCGAGCACCAAGGTTCGCGGCGCCGGCCATCCCTCCGCCCCGATCCACATGCCCGCCAAGACGAGCGGCAGGGAGAAGACCGTGTGCGAGACCCGCACGAATCCACCGACGCGGCTGAGGCCGGCGAGGACGCCGCGCTCCGTGGAGGCGGGTGCGGGGGCGGATGAGGCCAATGTGGGCGCAGCGTTGCTCATGACGACGTGGCAGTGTGCCCGCTGGAACCGGTCGACCGCTAGCGGGGATCGACTCCGCCCGGATAAGCTGCCGACCGCGGCGCAGCTCGGGCGCTCCCGGCGCTCCCGGCGAGAAGGAGAGAATGTTAGTCTGCCTCTGCAAGATCTTGACCGAACGGGAACTCCGCGCCGCCATCCATGCCGGCGCGCGCAGCATCGGAGAGGTGGGCGCGGCGACGGGGGCGGGGACCGATTGCGGAAGCTGTCGCGAGATGATCGTGGAGATTCTCGCTGACGAAGGCGTGGAGTCCCGCGAGCCGCATCCTCCGGCGATCGGGCGCAGCGTCTCGACCGACCCGAGTCACCCCGCGGCCGATCCGATCAGAAAGGAACGACGCCAATGAAGTGCAAGGATCCGAAGATCGTGGAGATCCTCAACGACGTGTTGACGGCGGAGCTGACCGCGATCAACCAGTACTTCCTCCACGGCGAGATGTGCCGGAATTGGGGCTACCAGAAGCTCTACGGCTACATCCGCAAGGAGTCGATCGACGAGATGCGACACGCGGAGGCGGTGATGGAGCGGATCCTCTACCTGGACGGGATCCCGAACGTGCAGCGGCTGGGCAAGATCAACATCGGCGAGACGGTGAAGGAGCAGTTCCAGTCCGATCTCGCGCTGGAAATGGCCGCGCTCGATCGACTGAACGCCGGCATCGCGCACTGCGTGAACTCCGGCGACAACGCGACGCGCTCGCTGCTGGAGAAGATCCTCGTCAACGAAGAGGAGCATGTCGACTGGCTGGAGGCGCAGCTCACTTTGATCGCGCAGGTCGGCGACCAGAACTACCTCGCGCAACAGATCCAGAAGGGCGAAGAGGCGTAGGCGGCATGCGGAGGCTGCCCGATCGCTCGGCTCCCGTCTCGATCCTCGCCGGGCTCCACGTTGCGCTCCTCGCTGGGCTCCTCGTCGTCGGCTGCGGAGGCGACAAGGGGAAGGACGAGTCCGCCGCCGCCAAGGAGGGGCTCTCGCGCCCCCGCGCGGAACGGCTCTCCGACTTGGACCTCGCGCTCCAGCCGCTCCGGCGGGAGTTCGAGGAGGCGAGCGGGAAGGTCAGACTCGTCGCGATCGTCGCTCCCACCTGCGGTCACTGTCAGGAAGCCGTCGACCTGATCCACGCCGAGCTGTTGACGCAGATCACTTCGGAAGACCTGGAGATCTTCATCGTCTGGGTCTCGATCTTGCCCACCGACGTGCGCTCCCGCGCCCTACGGGTCCTCGAACGCTGGACCGATCCGCGTGGACATCACTACTGGGACGACAACGCGCACTTCGCTCGCGCCGCCGCCAACCTGATCCAGTTGGAAGGGGTGCGCACGGCCTACGACATCTACTTGTTGTACGGCCGCAACGACACGTGGGACCCCGAGGCTGTCATGATCGATGAGCCCGCGGACTATCGTGCGGTGCTGGAGGGATGGACGCCGGGCGCCCCGGACACGCGCATGACCCTGGGGGATCGGCTCCGGCTCCCCCGCCTGCGGATTCCCGAACTCACCGCGCGCGTCAACGAGTTGCTGGCCGAGCCAATCCGCGAGCGCTAGTCCGCACCACTGCGCACTACTGCGCACTAGTCAGAGTGCGGCGCCGGCGGATGCACCGGTCGGCGCGCCCCTTGCCGCCACGGGAGCGGCGCGCGCCCCAAGCCCCAGTCGAGCACGGAACGGAGCCGCACGACTGCTTTTTCGGCCAGGATGTAGAAGGTCGGGAGCACGAGGAGCGTGAGCGCCGTCCCGACGACGAGCCCGCCGAAGAGTGCGCGCGCCATCGGGAAGTACTGAGCTTGGCCCACGCCGTCATCGCCGAGCGCGAGCGGGATGAGTCCGAGCGCCGTGGTGCCCGCCGTCATCAGGATCGGGCGGAAACGCTCGTCGGCGCCCATGCGGATAGCGTCCGCGCGTGACATCCCGGCGCGGCGGTGATTGTTGACGTGATCGATGAGCACGATCCCGTTGTTCACGATCACGCCGATCAGGATGACGACCCCGATCATCGCCATGATGTTGAGCGGCGTGTTCGTCAGGATGAGCATCCAGATCACGCCGAGCACGGCGAACGGCACGCACATCATGATGACGAGCGGATGGAGGAGCGACTCGAAGAGCGCCGCCATGACGAAGTAGACCAGGAGCAGCGCCAAGAGGATATCGAGACCGAGCGTGCTCTGCTGTTCTTGGGCGTTGCGCATCTCGCGGCCGAACGACCAGGAGTACCCGGGCGGCAGGTCGAGGCTGGCGAGAGTGGCGCGGATCTCGTCCATCACGTCGCCGAACTCCTCGCCTTCGTAACTGCCGATGATGCTGCGCGCCGTCTTCTGGTTCTCGCGGTGGATCTGGGTCGGCGTGCGTCCCATCTCGAAACTGGCCACCTGCCCGAGCTGCACCGGCCGCCCCTCGTGGGACGAGACCGGGAGCGAGGCGAGGCTCTCCAGATTCCGCCGGTCCGACGGCTCCAGCACGATGGCCATCTGGACTTCGCGCTCCGCCGTCTGGAACTCACGCAAGGCGACGCCGCGGAAGGTGAGTCCCATGATCTCGGAGAGTTGCAGCGGATCGAGTCCGTAGAGCGCCGCGCGGGAGCGGTCGAGGATGATGCGAACTTCCTCGCCGCCGCGGTCGGCGTCGCTGCGCAGGTCGTGGAGACCGTCGATGAGCACGAGGCGCCGACGCACTTCGTCGCAGTAGCGATCGAGGAGGTCACCGTCCTCACCGAAAACGGTGACCTGCACCCGCTGAGCGCCGCGTCCCGCCTCCTCGTCTTCACCCAGGCGGTAGGCCACCCCGGCCTGCACCGGCAGGTTCTTCCGCAGGTACTCGCGGAGCTCCTTCATCCCCTTCTCGCTCCTGTCGCGATCCGGTTCGAAGTAGAGCCGGAGCATGGCGTCGTTGTCGGCGAAGAAGGCGTAGACCGACTCGACGCCGAGCGAGTCCTGCTTGGCGATGAGGAACTTCTCCGCCACCAGGAGCTGCTCTTTGGTGCGATAGACGTTCGAGTTGTCGGAGAGTTCGAACTGGACGCGGAGGTGGTCGACCTTCATGCCGCGGTCCGAGTCCGGATCCGGCTTGAACTTGGTCACCGCCATCAGGCCGACCGTGACGAGGAGAACGGCCGGCAGCAGGAGGAACCCGGTTCTCCGGGGATGCCGAATCGCCGCCCACTCCAAGAGCCGCAGGTACCCGAGGCGCATCTTCGTCAGCAGGCGGAACTCCTGGATCGGCTTCTCCGCTTTGACCCGTGAGGCGAAGAGCGGCACCAGCGTGAGACAGGCCAGGAGCGAGAAGAGGAGCGTGACGGTGATGGTGACGCCCACTTCGGCCAGCCAGACCGTCAGTTCGTCTCCTTTCGAGAAGATGACCGGGGCGAAGACGATGACGGAGGTGCAGGTGGACGCGGTCACCGCCAGCGCGACTTCCTTGGCGCCGAGGCGCGTCGCCTCCATCGGCGATTTGCCCCGTTGCTGCCAGGAGTGGATCGCCTCCAGCACCACGATGGCGTTGTCGACCAACATCCCGACGGCGAGCATCAATCCCATCATGGTGAGGACGTTGAGCGTGCGGTTGGTCAGATAGAGGAACGCGCAGCAGCCGATGATGGAGAAGGGGATGGCGATCGAGACGATCAGGGTCGAGCGCCACCGCCGCAGGAAGAGGAACAGAACCGAGACCGCGAGCAACGATCCGACCACACCGGACTCCAAGAGACCGCGCAGCGAACCGGTGATCTGCTCCGCCTGGTCGAAGAAGACGATGATCTCGACCCCCTCCAGCGCCGGATCGCGGCGGATCTCGGTCAGGGCCGCCTGCACGCGACGGGAGACCTCGACGATGTTCGCCCCCGACGCCTTCTGAATGGAGAAGGCGATGGCCGGCTCTCCGTTGAGGCGCCGGTAGTAGGTCGGGGCCGGTTCGCCCCAGACGATCTCCGCCACCTCGTCGAGCCGAACGCCCGCGGCGTTGACCGGAAGGCCCTTGATCTCCTCGAGGTCGCGAAAGTGCCCGAGACTGCGTACGAGGATGCGTTGCCGCCCGTTGCGCACCTGGCCGACGGAGAGATCGACGTTGTTCCCGTTCAGCTCACGGAAGAGCCGATCGACCGGGACGTTGTGTTGGAGGATCTTCTCCATCCGCAGATAGATGGTGACCTGCTGCGGCGCGACCCCGTCGACCGTGACCTGGCCGACCCCCTCGATCCGCTCCAAGGTCTGGATGACGCGCCGATCGAGCAACTCGTAGGAGCCGGAGAGATCGCGTCCCTTCGCGCTGATGCGACCCTCGAGGATCGGGATGTCGTTCGTGTTGAAGGTGAAGAGGAACGTGTCGCGCAGGTCCTTGGGGAGATTCGGGCGGACCTGGTCCAGCTTCTCGCGCACCTCCATCCGCAGGACGTCGACCGGCCGGCCGAACTCGAACTCCACGCCGACGAACGCGCCCGACTGATCGCAGTTGGCAAAGACCTCCTTGACGTCGCCGAGCGTCGCCATGACCTCTTCGATCGGCCGAGCGATCTCCCGCTCGCTCTGCTCCGGCATGGCGTTGGGGTAGGGCGCCCAGACTCCGATGAACGGAAAGTCGACCTGCGGCAGGAAATCCAGCTTGAGGCGCGACGCGCTGACCAGGCCCAAGACCGCGATGGCGGCGGCCAGCATGATGACCGTGACCGGCCTGCGGACGGAGAAGTCGGGGAGGCTCACGGACGGCGGTCCACGCTGGCGTAGACGACCGGGATCAAGACCAACGTGAGGAGCGTGGCGAAGGAGAGCCCGCCGATGACCGCGATCGCCATCGGCGCGCGGATTTCGGCGCCTTCTCCCAGGCCGAGCGCCATCGGCGCCAGGCCGAGGACGGTCGTCGCCGTGGTCATGAAGATCGGGCGGAGGCGCGTGCGCGAGGCGTCGAGGAGCGCGCTCACCTTGTCGAGCCCTTCGCGCCGCCTCTGATTGACGAACTCGATCAGGACGATCGCGTTGTTCACCACGATGCCGCCCAGCAAGATGACGCCGATGAGCACGACGACGCTGACCGGAGTGCGCGTGGCGGCGAGCGAGAAGACCACGCCGATCATTCCGAGCGGCACCGTCAGCATGATGACGAGCGGATGCAGGAACGACTCGAAGTTGCTCGCCATCACCAGATAGACCAGGAAGATCGAGAGCGCCGCCGCCAGGATCAAGCTGCGGAAGGAGACGCGGACCTCGTCGTTCTGGCCGCCGAGCGTGGCGACGAACTGCGGTGGCGGCGGCGTGCGATCGACGACCGCCTGCACGTCCTTGGAAGCGCTGCCCAGATCGCGCCCGGCGAGATCGGCGCGGATGACGGCGACGCGTTGCTGTCCGACCCGCGTGATCTGCGCCGGTCCCCTTCCGATCGAGACGTCGGCGACCGAAGAGAGCGGCACCGGGATTCCGTCGGTCTGATCGACGACCAGATTGCGCACCTGGTCGACATCGAGGACGCCGGCCTGCGCCGTCCGCACGAGGATGTCGAGTTGCCGGTCCCGCTCGCGCAACTTGGTCGCGACGTCGCCGCGGATCTTGTTGCGCAGCGTCTGCGAGACCGACTCCAGATCGAGGTCGAGCGCCGCCATGCGGTCGCGCTGGAAGCGGATCTGCACCTCGGGGCTCCCGTCCTCCAGGCTGCTGCGGACGTCGCGCAACCCGGGCACCTCGCGCAGCTCCACCGCGAGTTGACCCGCGTAGTCGCGCAGCAGATCGATGTCGTGCCCGAAAACCAGCACCTCGATCGGCGTCTGGAAACTGAAGAAGGTGGGACGCCGGAAGGACGAGCGCATGTCGCTCTCCCGCGCGAGCGAGCCGCGGATCGACTCGATGACCGAGGCCTCCTGCGCGCGGTCTCCCGGATCCTTGATCATGATGAAGATCTGCCCGACGTTCTCGCGCTTCTCGCCGCTGCCGCTGCCCAAATCGGGATTCTCGCCGATGGTGGAGAAGATCGAGCGGACGCGCGGATCACGCCGGACGGTCTCCTCCAACCCTCGGACGCGCGCTTCGGTCTGCGCGAGCGGCGTGCCGGGCGGCATCTCCAGAGTGAACGCGAACTCTCCCTGGGAGAACTGGGGCACCAACTCGGTCCCGATCGTCGGCAAGAGCAGGACCGAGAGGAGCGCGAGCGCGCCCGCGGCGGCGAAGGTGCGACCCCGGTGGCGGAGCGCCGAGCCGAGCACGCGCGGGTAGAGATCCTCGAACCCGGCCCAGGAGCGATCGAAGACCTTCTGCAGCGGACTCAGGAGAATGTCGACGCCGCGGCCCAGATAGTTCAACGCGAAGCGAGCGCCGCGGAGGAGGCCGCCCGGTGCGAGCACGAAGACGGCGCGCAGCGGCCAGAGGATGGCGGGAGTGGCGACGCGCCGAGCGCCGCGGGCGGCGCTGGCGATCGGCGCCGGGATCCGCCGCGACGCCGCGCGATCACCGGGGGCGGACCGATCGGTCTGTGTCCCGAGGAGATCTTCGCGCTCCACGCCGAAGCCCCGGTTGCGCCGCGCGCCGATCGTCGAGAGCACCGGGATGAGCGTCAGCGCCGCGACGAGCGAGATGATCTGCGAGGCGGTCACCGTCAGCGCCTGGTCCTTGAAGATCTGCCCCGCGATCCCTTCGACGAAGACGATCGGCAGGAAGACCGCGACGGTGGTCAGCGTGGACGTGGTCACGGCGCTCTCGACCTCGCCGGCGCCGTCGAGCGTCGCGTCCCAGACCGACTTGCCCATCGCTCGATGTCGGCCGACCGACTCCAAGACCACGATCGCGTTGTCGACGAGATTGCCGACGCCGAGGGCCAATCCGCCGAGCGACATGATGTTCATGCTGATGCCGAGCTGCTGCATGACGAAGAAGGTCGCGACGATCGAGAGCGGAATCGTCACTCCGATCACCGCCGTGCTGCGGCGGTCCTTCAGGAACAGATAGAGCACGGCGATCGCGAGGAGCCCGCCGAAGATCGCGTTCGACTGCACCTCGGAGACCGAACTCTGGATGAAAGTGGCCTGGTTCGAGAGAACCTCGAGGTGCACGTCCTTCGGGAGCTTCTCTCCGAGGCGCGCGAGACGATTCTGGATCGCTTTGGCCACGTGGACGGTGTTGGCGCTTCCCTCCTTGTAGAGGGAGATCTCGACCGCGTCGCGTCCCTGCACGCGAGAGATGACCTCCCGCTCCTTGAAGCCGCGTTCGACCGTCGCCACGTCGGCCAGCGTGACCCGTCGGCCCTGATCTTCACGCAAGACGGTGCGGCCGATCTCATCGATGTCGACGAACTGGTTGACGGTGCGCAGGAGGAACTCGGCGTCGCGGTCGCGGAGGCTGCCGCCCGAGGCATTCACGTTCTGGCTGGCCAGGATCTGGGAGATCTCGCCGATGCCGATGCCGAGCTTGGCCAGCTTGCCTTCGTCGATCGAGATCTGGATCTCTTCTTCCAGTCCGCCGCGCACGCGCGCGGAGGCGACTCCGTCGAGCGACTCCAGATCCTTCTTCACCACGCGGTCGGCCAGGTGCCGCAGCGAAACCGGATCGAGTTCGCCGTAGAGGCCGATACGGAGGATCGGGTCGAGGTTCGGGTCGTAGCGCAGGAGCACCGGCTCCTTCGTGTCCTCGGGCAGATCGACCAGGTCGATCTTCTCGCGGACGTCGAGCGCCGCGTAGTCCATGTCGGTATTCCAGGCGAACTCCAGCGTGATCTCGGAGGCGCCGGCGCGGGAGACCGATCGGAGATTGCGCAGCCCTCGGACGACGGAGATCGACTCCTCCAAAGGCTCGGTGATGAGGTTCTCGACCTCGGCCGGCGCGGCGTCGGCGTACTCGGTCCGCAGAGTCAGCGTCGGGTAGGAGATGTCCGGCAGCAGATTCCAGTCGAGCCGAGAGAGCGAGACGAATCCGAAGAGGACGGCGGCCAACGTGACCATCGTCACCGTGACCGGATGCTCCATCGAGCGGCGAACGATCTGCACGCTCAGTTCCCCGCGTCGTCGGTGGATTCGGTCGGCGTGACCGTGAGTCGACGCACCTTGGCGCCCGAGCGCAGACCGCCTTGTCCGACGGTGACCACCTCGTCGCCCGCTTCGAGGCCGCTGACGACCTCGATGACGCGGTCATCGGTCGCGCCGATCATGATCGGCGTCTTCATCACGCTGTCTGCGACCGCCTTGTAGACGTAGTTCGAGCCGCCTTCGGACACGAGCGCGCGCTTCGGCAGAACGATCGCGCCGTCGCGCACTCCCGTTTGCAATTTGACGCGGACGAACGAGCCGGGGCGCAGCGGCCACTCCGTGCGGCCCACCTCAGCCGCCGACATCGTCTCGCCGATCTGACAGGTGACCTTGAGCGTGCCGGTCCGCTCGTCGACGACCGGAGAGATCCGCAGGACGGTCCCGCGGTACTCCGGTCCATGCTCGGTGTCGGGACTGACCCGCACCTCCTGGCCGATGCGAATGCGAGCGACGTCCCTTTCAGGCAGGTAGATGTTGGCGAGCAACGGTTCAGGATCGACCACGGAGAACAAGGCCGTTCCGGGCGAGACGTTCTGACCCGGCGCCACCATCCGGCGGGAGACGCGGCCGGCGAACGGCGCCGTGATCCGCGTGTACTCGACGTCGAGCGCGCGCCCCTTGCGCTGCGCCTCGGCCTGCTCCCACTGCGACTGCACGTTGCTCATGTCCTTCTCGCTCGCCAGATCGCGTTCGCGCAGACTCTTCGTGCGCTCGAAGTCTCGCTGCAGCATGCCGGCCCGCGCGGCCGCTTCCTCCAGCGCGACTTGCTCGGCCTGTCCGTCGAGGCGCGCCAGCACCTGCCCCTCGCGCACGCGATCGCCTTCCTCGACCAAGATCTCGCGGATCTGCCCGGAGATCTTGGCGACGACCTCCGCGTTCTTCTCCGCTTCCAGCGTGGCGGTCGAGGCCAGGTAGGTCGGCAGGTCGCGGATCTCGACGCGGGCCATTTCGACCGGCACCGGCGCCTCTTCCTTCTTGTCGTTCTTTCCGCGCTCGTCCTTCGAACCGAAGAGGCCGAAGAGCCCGCCCTTCTTCTGCTTCGCGTCGACGTCGGCCTTCGTAGTGTCCGCTGGAGCACTGTCGGCAGAAGTGGCGACGCCGCCGGTGTCCGCGGCCGCCGCGACCGCCACTCCCGACTGTGTCGCGGGCGCGTCGCTGGTCTTGTTCTGGCATCCGAGCGCCGTGAGCGAGAGGGCGAGGATCGCGAAGCCGAGGAAGCTCACGTCGGCAAGGCGTCGAGACATGGAGGGGACTCCTTCTAGAGGATGGATTGCCGGGACGCGGGCAGTACGGCGCTCGCCGGTCGGGGTTGCATCGTTCAGGCGCGGAGTCGGATCCTGCCGGTCCCCGCGACGAGTTCGCCGATTCGGCTGGCCTCGACGCGCCCCAGGTAGACGCGCGCGTCCTCCGGCGGCAAGCAAACCAAGAGTCCGCCCGACGTCTGCGGATCGAAGAGCAGCGCGACGTGCGCCTCGTCCAACTCCTCGGCCGCGTCGAACCAACTCCCGAAGTGCGCCCGATTCGCGCTCAGTCCACCCGGCCGATCTCCCTGTCGCGAGTGCTCGAGGGCGCCGGGGAGCAAAGGCACGGCTTGGAGGGAGACTTCCGCATCGACGCCGCTCGCGAGGGCCAGTTCATGGAGATGGCCGACCAGGCCGAAGCCGGTCACGTCGGTGCATCCGCTGACCGGCAAATCGTCCAACGCTTTCGCCGCCAGAGCGTTGAGCCGTCGCATCGAGGCGATCGCTCCCGCGAGCACCTCCGGCGCGACCGCCCCTTTCTTGAGCGCCGTCGTGATGACGCCCGTCCCCAATTCTTTGGTCAGGATCAGGACATCCCCGGGACGCGCCGCGGCGTTGCTGCGAACGCGCTCCGGGTGGACGCGGCCGAGGACGGAGAGTCCGAAGAGAAGCTCCGGCGCCTTCACGCTGTGTCCGCCGACCAAGAGGACGCCCGCCTCGTCGAGCACCGATTGGCCGCCCTTCAGGATCTCGCCGAGAACGGAGAGCGGCAGGTCTTTCATGGGGAAGCCGACGATGTTCATCGCGGTGATCGGCGTCCCGCCCATGGCGTAGACATCACTCAATGCATTCGCCGCCGCGATCGCGCCGAAGGTGAACGGGTCGTCGACGATCGGCGTGAAGAAATCGACTGTCTGGATCACCGCCAGTTCCGGCGTGAGACGAAAGACTCCCGCGTCGTCGTGCGTTTCCAGCCCGACGAGAAGATCCGCATGCCGGATCGGCGGCAATCCGCAAAGCGCCTGCTCCAGGTCCCCCGGAGCCAACTTGGACGCTCAGCCCGCCGTCGACGACATCTCGGTCAGTCGCCGGATCTGTTCCTTCGACACGGAGGTCTCCTCAGGTTGTTCGACCCGCGCCATTGTGAGCGATCCGGGTCTCGACGAACACGTTCCGAAACGTGTTCGAGACGACTAACGCGCGCCCGTCGGCCGGCTCGGCGCCGCCGCGCCGGCGAAGCCGAACCCCTGCACTTCGAAGCTCGCGGGGTAGGTGTTGGTGAGGAACGTGACGCTCTGGAAACCCTCGCTGCTCGGGGAAAAGAAAAGCGTGCGGTCGACCGAGGCGCCGACGGCGATGTCGACGGAGGCGACGTCGATCGAGAAGTCATCGAACGGATCGTCTTCGATGCTGAAGGTCATGGGGAAGCTCGAGAGATTCGTGAACGTGATCGTCCGCTGGCTCGTGCCGGAGACGATGACCGCCCCCATGTCGACGACCGCCGGTTGGATGTCGATGTGGGCGCCGGTCCCGGTGATGGGAATCGAGCCGCAGTCCGAGGCGAGCATGGTGCAGGAGAGTTCGTGACCGACCATCTCGGGCGTGAACCGGATGGCGAAGGCCTCCTGTTCTCCTGGGAAGAGGGTGTAGTTCGAGGTCTTACCGAGGACCTGGATCGACGGACCGCAGGTGGGCCAGGTGAGTTGTCCCTCGATCACCGCGCCGCCGATGTTCCTCACCACCAAGTCGAGCACCTGCGGGAAGTCGACGCCGACGTTGCCGAAGTTCAGCGCCGGCGGCTCGATCACGCAGAGAGCGCCCAGTCCTTGCGCGGTGATCTCCGCCGCACAGTCGGGCGTGACGAGGAACGCACACTCGTACGTCGTCTCGGCCGTCGCCGTGAAGCGTACGGTGATCGGATGGGTTTCGCCCGCGGCGAGCGTGAACGGCTCGAATCCGTCGATGAACTCGAACTCGCTCGAGCACGACTCCGACGGGTCGCAGACGAGCGTTCCGCCGCCCGTGTTCTCGACCACGAACTCGACCAACTGCGGGACGTCGATGCCGACCGAGCCGAGCGCGGCGACTGGCGGGGTGATCGTGCAGATCGGATCGCCGGTCCCCTCGCCGGTCGCGGTGAGCGATCCGCAGTCGGTTCCCAGGAGGATCGAGCAGATGTCCTCGCCGAAGGCGGCGGGTGCGTAGGCGACCCGCACGCTGCGGGGAGGCGCGGTCGGGGAGAGCGCGAAATCGCCGCCGCCCGCCTCGATCTGGAAATCGGCGCACTCGGCCCCGGTGCTCTTCTCGACCCGTCCGCGCAGCGTGCCGCCGCCGCCGTTACGGAGGGTGAAGGTGCGGGTGATCGTCTGTCCGACGGTGACGACGCCGAAGGGAAGCGAAGGCTCGCTCAGCACGCAGACCGCCACGGCTTGGCCGAATCCGCTGAGGGAGACGGCGTCGCAGCCGGTCGAGGGTGTCCACTCGCAGAGGTCGGTTCCCTCGTTGGTCGGCCGGTAGGTGATCTCGATCGAGAGGTCGCCGCCGGGCGCGATCGAGAAGGGTCCGACGATCTCGTTGTCGATGGTGAACTCGGGGCACCCCGCGATCTGCGTGATCTCGCCTGCGAGGTCGACGCCCCCCTCATTGGTGAGGACGACGACTCGCGCGCCGGTCACGCCGACGCCGACCGGCCCGAAGTCCAACTCGGTCCTGTCGAGCGCGCAGGTTGCGGCGGCCACGCCGGTCCCCTGCCAGGTCAGGCCCGGGCAGGAGGGACTCACGGTCAGTCCGCAACTGGTCGGGCCGACGATGGTCGGAGCGAAGAGCACCGTGAAGTCTTGGCTGATGTCTCGACCGAGCGAGAAGGTCGTCTCGCCCTGCACGGTGAACGGACCGCAGGCGGCCTCGAACGAGCCGGAGAGCGTGCCGCCGCCGTCGTTGGTCACCGTGAACTGGCGTTCGGCGGTCTCGCCGATCGCGATCGCACCGAAGTCGATCGTTTCGGAGGAGAGCCGACAGACCGGCGCGGCGTCGTCGGTCGTGCCGGACGCTTCGTTCGAGGGTGCGGAGACTTCGAAGCCCTCGACGGCGCGCACGCGGTAGGTGTGCGTGGTCGCCGGGGGGAGCGGGTCGTCGAGGTAGGCGCGTTCGTGGCCGAAGGCGTGGCCGAGCGTCGACCAGATCCCTTCGATCGACGTCTCGACCCGGAAGGAATCTGGCGGCTCGGGGGACTCGAAGCTCCACGCCAAACCGAGGCTGGTCGCGGAAAGGGTGGTCACGGTGAGCGCGGTCGGCGGCGTCAGAGGTGTGCGGGCGTTCGCCTCCGCACTCGGCTCGGAATCGCCGCGGGCGTTGCGTGTGCGGACGCGGTAGCTGTATTGCGTCCGGTCGGTCAGCCCCTCATCGAGAACCTCGACCCGGCCGGAAAAGGCGCCGAGGAGCGTCGCGAGCAAGACGAAGTCGGGGGCGCCGGGTCCGCTTCTCTCGATCAGATAGGCCGTCTCCGTCTCGTCGAGATCGTTCCAGGCGAGGCGGATCGATTCGTGGGATTCCGCGTCGGCGGTCAGTCCTCCCGGCGCGGTCGGCGGGATCTGGAGAGTGGAGACGCGCGCGAGCGGCGAAAGCGGCGCGAGATTCCCCACGTTGTCGTAGGCGCGAAGCGCGAAGGAATAGCTCGTCGCCGCCGTCAGTCCGGTCACCACGAACGACTCCGCTTCGCCGCTCTCGGACGGAGCCTCCAGACCCGACACCACCGTCGCCGCGTCCCAGTTCGCTTCGGTCGTCAGGTCGAAAGGCGCGCGGCGCAGTTCGTACAACCCGGCCCGACCCACCGTCCCGTCGTCGCCCACGGCGGTCCAGGAAATGCGCACGGAGGTCTCGTCGATCTCGCTGAAGTCCAACTCCGCGATGGCCGCGGGCGGCGTGAGATCGAGCGTGCTCGCGCCGGGAGAATTGGAGAGACGCGCGCGGTTGCCGGCTTCGTCTTCGGCGCGCACGGCGTAGTAGTAGGTCGTTTCCCGCTGATGGCCGCTCACGGTGAACTGCTCGAGAGAGCCGACGAGAGCCGGGGTCGGAGGCTCGGCGAGAGTTTCGGCGAAGCCCCACTCGACTTCGGTCTGGATGGGCGTGCGCGACCGCCGCACGTCGTAACGCGTCGCAGCGCCGCCGCCGCCGGTCTCGTCGTCATCGGGCGCGGTCCAACTCAGGACCACCTGGGTTTCGGAGATCGAGAGCGCGGCGAGGTCGGCGATGCGTCCGGGCCGCACGCGATCGAGCGGGGCTCGCGTTTGCGCCGCCGTCAGGTTGGAGACGGCGCCGACCAGATCCGCGTCATCGCGCGCGCGGAGCGCCAGGAAATAGAACCGAGACGGTTCGAGACCGCCGACGGTCAAGCTCTCCGGCTCGCCCGCGCTGCGCGGAAGCGGCGGCGTCGCGACCGCGGTGGCCGAGGCGAAGTTCTCTTCCGAGATCGGCCCGAACGAATAGCGGATCTCGTAGGCGACGGCGCGCCCGACATCGCCGTCGTCTCCGGGGGCCGTCCAGCGGAGCAAGAGCGAGTGATCCGTGGAGTCGATCACGGCCAAGTCGAAGACGCCAGAGGGCGGAATCGCCGCCGGCGTCGTGAGCCGGACCGGCTCACTGAAGGCGGAGACGAGACCGAGTGACGATTCGGAACGAACGCGCACGATCGAGATCTCGTCGCCGCCGGCCACGACGTTGCTGAGAGTGGGATCCTGCGTCATCAACGTGTCGGTCCGTGTCGTCACGACGAATCGAGCGCGTCCATCGGGCGGCGAGATCTGCAGTGTATAGCGGGCCGCGCCCTCGACTTCGGTCCAACGGAGTCGTTCTCCGAACGGCGGGGCCGCTTCGATCGAGAGGCGCGGGACGAGGTCGATCAGGCGGATCTCGACGGCGCGCGTCTCTCCCGCGCGCAAGTCGTTCACGGCGGTCTCGCCCCCGAGGAGCAGACCGTGATCGCTGCTCTCCTCTCCCTCGCCGCGCTCGCCGGAGAGCGTGACCCGCACGCGGTAACTCGGCGCGATCGGCACGCGGAGCTCCAGGCGGAAGCGCGTTTCACCTTCGACGAACTCCGCCCGGGCGCTGGCCGCCGCGACGAAGCTCGGTGTGTCGCCGGCCAGATACGCCGAGGCCTCGATCTCCTCGATCGCGGCCGGCCCGAGGCTCCGCGCACGCGCCGCGAGTTCCTCCGGAAAGACGACGCTCACCGCGAGGGCGATCTGGTTCTTCGACGGTCGGTCCGCGTCGGGAAGGCAACCGACGAACAGCGCGGCCCAGAGGAAGACCGCGAGCGCCGCGACCCCGCCGCGACGCTCGGAGGACTTGCGAGTTCGCATCACGGCCGCACCAGGCGGTTGGGGTCGGCGACGAGTTCGTCCAGCACGGTCACTGCCCCGGTCGAGCCGTCGATCTCGCAAACGAGCCACCACCAATTCGTGCCGACCTCCCCGGCGGGGAGCGTCAGTTCGATCGGCTCGGCGTCTTGCACGAGGATCTGCACGCGCGCGTTGGCCGAGCGCAAGGTGCCGCCCGGCGTGTCGAGTACGCTCGGATAGTGGAGGACGGCGAACAAGTAGACCCCGGGACGCGCCTGGTAGATGTTGACCTGTTCCGGCCCGAAGCCGTCGGTGTCGTCCCTGTCGAGCTGCGCGAACGGCGCGGTCGTGGCCGACCCGAGCGCCACGAAGGAGACATGGTACGCCACACTATCCATCTCCGGCGTCCAGAGGTGCGCGTCCAGGTCGAACGGGTCGTCGTCCCAACTCACGGTGAAGGAGGCGAAGATCGGCGCGCACTCCAGTGTCGCGGGGCGGGTCTCGAAGGTTTCGTCCGGGTCGAGATCGAAACCGCCGACGAGCGGGACACGGAGATCGCCGCAGCCGCCGCGGATGAAGAGCAGCGCGTAGGTTCCCGGCTCCACCTCCTCGAACGCGTATTCGCCGTCGGCGTCGGTGAAGCGCTGCAGTCCGGTGTCGGTGTCCAGACCACCTTCGGTGCGGAACAGCTTGACCAAGGTCTGCCGCAGCCGAGTTCCCCGCGGATCGGCGGCGAACCCTGCGATGCGCGTAGCGCTGGCCTGCTCCAGCGTCACGCCGATCGACTCGCTGTAGGCGCTGACCAGGTCGTCGGACAACTCGGCGCGCACGCGACAGGCGTAGCGGACCGGCGCAGCGCTCGCGCCGCGCGAGCGCAACACCGCGAACGGCAGCTCGAACGTCGTCGACGAGGTCGTTTCTTCGATCACATCCCCGACCGTCGGAACGGCGCGAAATCGGTAGCGCCCCGCCCCCGGGATCGGCGACCACGAGAACTGGTGGACGAGATCGCCCGTCGACAGCGACAGAAACGGTGTGATCTCGCTGAACTCGATCCCGACCGACCTGGCCGACCCCGCCTCCAACGACTCCACTTCCGCCTGGCCGAAGAAGAGCACGCCGCGTTCGGTCAGGTTGCTGGACCCGCGAACTCCGGTGGCCCTGGCCTCGACTCGATACGACGCGGGCGCCGGCACGCGCAGGGACGCACTGAAACGGCCGGCGCTTTCATCAAGGATCGCCGAGGCGCACTCGACCTCGCGCGCGCCCGCGCCGGTCGCGATCTCTCTCGCGCAGATCTCGATCGCGTCGAGGTCGACGGGGACTCCGCCCGCTGCGGTCTGCGTGGAATCGGGAGAAGCCGCGGACGGAAAGCGAAGTTCGACGCGCAGCGGCGCCGATTCGCCGTCGCGCGTCGGGCTCTGCTCGGCGCAGCCGCACAGCGCGATCCAGAGCGACGCGGCCGCCAGCCCGGCGATGCGAGTCGCGGGCGAGCTCAACTCGGCCTCCAGACCAGCGCGAACGACGCGGAGAGTCCATCGAGTTCCAAGGTCGGATCGTTCTCGTCGATCGGATCGGATTCGCCGCCGAGCATCTTGGCGCCCAGCCGGAGCAGTCCGTCGCGGCCGAGCCCGACGCGGACCACCGGTCCGATGCCGTAGGTAGAGCCCTCCAAGGCGCCGACTTCGGCGTCTGTGAACTGGTTCCAGTCCCCTTCGACGCCGATGCGAGTCGTCTTGCCCAAACCGAAGTCGACGCCGCCGCGCACGATCGTGAGCAGACCGGCGTCCTGGTCGATCTCAGCTACTTGGCCGCCCGCGGCCTCCTGCAGAATCTTGTTATCGCTTTTCGAGACCATGCGACCGAGAGCCCAGAGGCGCAGCGCCCGTCCGGTCGTCTGCGCCAGCGCCTGCGCTTCGATCTGCGCCCCTTCCTGGAAGATCTCGACGCCGTCGAGCTCGTCCTTACCGAAGGTGCGGTAGACCGCGTCGAGGCGGAGCGGCGCACGGCCGAGGTCCAACGCGCCCCCTTCGGCGCGCGCGCCGAAATCGAGGCCCGCGGAGACCGAGAGTTCATCGCCGGGGTTGAAGTCATCGCCGTCTTCGACGAGCACGAACTCACCCCGCTGCACGAAGCCGGCGCCGATGCCCAGCGCCGCACTCCCCAGAGGAAACGCGAGCGCGCCGCCGCCGGTCAGGCCGAGCCCCTGTCCGAAGTTCTTGAGCGGAAAGCCGAGGAGGGGGGAGGAGAGCGAACTCAAGACGGTGAGTTGCTCGCTGTCGAGTTCACGCAGTCCGCTCGGCAGCTCGACTCCCGCCTGCAAGAGCAGCCGGTTCTCCAGGAAGCGCGCGAAGAGCTGCGCCGTGACGTCGCTCGGTCCGGACGCGCTCCAACTGTCGCCGTCCTCGACCTCGAGTTCCGATTGCGCGAAACCGCCCGCCACGACCAGTTCCACCGTGCGGGCGAAGCGCAACGTCGCGACCGCGGGCAGGTAGATCTGCGAGATCGTCACCTCGGTCGAATCTCCCTCGAGCGTGCTGCTCCAACTGCGGTACTCGGGCAGGACGCGGAAGCCGCCGAGCAAGCCGGCGTGGGCGACGCTCGAGCTGAGGCAGGCGCCGAGCGCCAAGCAGATCCAGCGCGCGCTCATCGGCCGCCTCGATTCGAGCCCGGCAGGTCGCCTTCGATCACGATCGTCGCATCGGTGGCGGGATCGAGGATGTCGGTGGGCGTCGGTCCCGGATCGTCGGCGTCGGTGCGATCGAGGTCGGGTCCCGGCCCGACGCCGCTCCATCCTCCGGTGCGTAAGAGCCTCTCGGAGAGATCCGCCTCATCCTCGAAGGCGCCCTCGAGCTGCGCCTGATCGAGCGCCTCGCGCGTCGCGAGGGTGCTGCTGGTCACTTGCGCCTTGTGCTTCGCCTCGACGAAGCCGCCGTCGCGCGCCGACGCCTCGCGGTACGCCTCCGCGGCCTCGACGAGACGTCCCTGATCTTCGAACTCCAGACCGCGCGAATAGGCGAGGAACGCGAGCAGGTCATCGGTCGGCAGGCGCATGATCTCGCGCTCTTCCTCGGGCGTCAGCTTGACTCCGAGTTCACTGAGGATCTGTCGCACGAGTTGTTTCTCGAGTTTCAAGACATCCTCGAGCTCTCCCACCAGAGGATCGCCGGTGGGCGCGACGCTCGCGTCGTCGGTCGCCAGGATCGTCGCCTGGATCGAGATCTCGTCCTTGCCGGCCGGAGCGAACGCGCCTTGGACGAAGCGACGCGCGCCCAAGAGCGCCCCATAGCGAGGCGCCGTCTGCGGATCGACCGTGCCGCGCAGGAGCGGGCGCGCGGCCACGGCCACGGCCTCTTCCTGGATCTCGTCCGGCAGTGCGGCGAAGGCCGCTTCCGCCGCGCTGCGCGTCTTCGGGCCGACGATGCCGTCGGCGGTGAGCCCCTGATCCCGTTGGAAATCGGTCACCGCGCGCGACCAGGCGCCGTCGCGGATTTCATCGAAGGCGCCTTCGTAGTACGGCCCGCCGTTCGGCCGTCGAACCCGCGCGAGCCGCTGCTTCAAGCCAATCGTGGTCGTGACCGCCGCGAGTTCTCCGGTCGGCGCCGGCGTCGTGCGCGCCTGAGTCGCGCTCGGTCGCCCACGCTCGATCTCATCCACGAGGATGCCGAGCCGCTCGCGCTCCACGACACGCAGCGCGCGCACGCGGGCCAGATCGGTCGTGACCATGGCGGCGAGCCCGCGCGCCAGCGGCGCCAGTGTGTCGCTGGAGGAGACGTTGTCGAAGGTGGCGACGGCGATCGTGTTGTCGGGGATCGAAGCGATGTCGATGCTGCGCTCGCGCTGCACCGCGGCCCGGACCTCCATCGTCGCCTTCTGTACGGTCAGCGCCTGCAGCCGCGCGCGGACATCTCCCTCGCCTCGCGTGCTGCGCATGAGATAGGCCCCGTAGGCCTCCGCCGCGTCGTCCAGGTACCCAGCGCTCTCCGCCGAGCGCCCCAGGAAGTAGAGCGTGGCGGCGTCGTCCCCGTCGAGTGAGCGCGCCTCTTTCAACTTCGCGGCGCCGGCGTCAGCGTCTCCCGACTTCCAGAGCGCGATGCCGAGATTGCGCTTCAGGCGCGCATCGTCCGGGCTGGCTGTTTCCTCCGCGCGGAGCGATTCCACCGTGCGCGCGGCGCCTCCGGCGTCCAACAACGACTGTGCGTCGTGGGATCGGGACCCCGCGCATCCGGCGGCGAGCCACCCGAGGAGCACGCAGAGCGCGTGGCGGGCGAGAGGGGGGCGCAACATCGATCCAACCTCCTGGGGAAGAGCACTCGAACCTCTTGTCCGACGCGAGTCGCGAAGCGAGGGAGACCGACCGTATCACCCGTTCCGAAGCGCCTCAAGTGGCGGACGTCTCGATCAGCGCAGCGTGATCTTTTCGGTCGTCAAACTGAGGACCAGGATCTTCTTGTCCTCGTCCCTCGGGACGACGTAGCGGAAGAGGACCTCCCGACTCGAAGCACGATCGACGACACGAAAAACGTGGGGTCCCTCGGCCAACTTGGCGCGGAATCGACCCAAGCTGTTCAGATCTTCCCGTCCGCCATCCAAGTACACCTCCGCCACCGAAGGGGAGGTGCTGATGCTGTAAGTATGAAAAACACGAGGACCGTCCTCGGTCCTCGTGTTTTTCATACTCCTATCACCCCCACGCTCCGTCCCCGGCGACGTTGTCCCCCGAGATCCCCTTCTCGCCTGACTCTCCGCCCCCACTTCCGCCTCCGCCCTCCCCTTGAACTCATACGGCTGGCTCCCCGACACCAAGAACAGATCCACCGCCTCCACCGTCCGCCCGTTGCGCCGCGCCTCCAGCTTGACCGGTCGATTCGGCTCGAGGTCTCCGCTCTCCAGCGGCGTCACGCCGATCGACACTCCGTCGAGCCAGATCTCGAGACCGGGAGGAACCGACGTCACCGCCAAACGCGCGGGGGCATCCGCCGCGGCCGCCGGCAGCGCAGCGATCGGGAGGATCCCCTGAGCGAGCACGCTGGAATCGATCGTGTACTGGGAGTCGAAGCGGATCGACTTCTCGTCCGGCGGCGCTTCGAGTCGGATGCGGATCGGCGTCGGCAGTTTGGACGGCAAACGGAGCACCGCGCGCCCGTCGATGCTGGTGTGACCGAGTTCGCGTTCGTCCGCCAGGTCGATCACCCGCACGTCGCGCAGCGGACGTCCCTCGAATTGCACCTGGATCTCGAAGTCGCGCTCACCGCTGCAACCGCCGATCCCGCCGACTGCGACGAAGGCGATCCACACGCCGACGAGCCATCTTCGAGCAGCGCAACGCCAGATCACCGGCCGAGCTCCGCGAGCACGGTCGAGCTGAGCGGAGGGAACGGCGGTGCGAGCCGGTCGACCGAGGGATCGAACTCGAGTCGCGCGGTCGATCCCGAGCGGGGAAACGAGATCGACCCGCCGCGCCAGCCGACCAGCGGGATCTCGATGGTGTCGACCACTTGGACCGCTCCGCCCCTCACCAGCAGATCGGTCACGCGCACGACGTAGCCGTCGCCGACCGCAAGGTCGAAACGCGAGCCGGGGGTGAGCGGTCCTTGCGTGCGCCCGATGTCGCCGCCGCCGCGAGAGACGACCGAGATGGCGACCGCGTGATCGGCCCAGACGGCGGTGACCACGCCGCGAATCGGAGCAGGCGCCTTGCGCGATCCCTCGATGTAAGGGCGGGCGGCCGTCGCCATGGCCTGATACGAGAGCGAGCCGCGGTGCCATGGCGTATCTACCGCGAGGAGCGCATCGCGCAGCGGCGCCACAACCGTCGGACCTCGCACGAGACGTCCCGCGGGACCGACCTCGCCCAACTGGATCGCCGCCGACTGGTAGGCAAGGCGAGCGCGGCGGAGCGGCTCTTGGTTGGCTCGCACGCGCGCCGCCGTCGCACGCAAGCGACCCTCCAAGGCGGGAACCAGCGGCCGCCACCACGCGCCGCTCGTGGCCGACTCGAGCTGCGCAGCCGTTTCCTCCATCGGAACCCCTTTCGGAAAGAGGTGCCGGTCGCTCAACTCGCCCATGCGGGCGCGCGCGGCGAATCCGGCCCCGAAGAGGGCCGTCGCCGTCAGGATCGCCACCGAGCTCCCGATCAAAACGGCCCAACGCAGCGCGGCGGGGGCGGCGTCGCGCCGTCTGGCCACGCCGTCGTCGTAATCGAGAGGCGGAACCGGCAGCGATTCGGCTTCGGCGAGCGCCCACAGACGGAAGCCGATCCAGCGCTGCAGCAGCCCGAAGGGATCGACCGAGGCTTCGCGGGAAGCGCGTCGAATCTTGTTCGAGGTCTTGTCGGCGGCGCTCACGGCTCGGTCCTGGGACTCGGATCGACGGCGAGCGCGCGTTCGAGCGGCTCGAGCGCCTTGCCCGGAGCGGTCAACGTGTAGAGCCCCGCAAGGAGCAACAGCGCGAGCGCCAACCCGAAAAAGCCCCAGTAAACGGGGGCAGGCGCCGACGCGTCGAGCGGCGGCCGGCGCGGCGCCGCGAGGGAGCGGCTCCGATTCAAGGCGTGATCCCTCGCTCCATCCTTGATGCGCTTCCCGCGCTTCGCTTGACCCCGATCGAGACGTGGACTTACATACTACGAGCCACGTTCGAGAGGCGTCAAACGAGCGCGCCCCATTCGCATCCCCGAGACGGTCGGGAGAAGGATCGCCGCGCATGGAATTTGCGGACCCGAACGACTCGGGCGAGGGCGCCAACTCGACAGTGCTCGAATCGACACTGCTCTCCTTCTATCTGGACATGACCAGGGGAATGTCGGAATTCCGCCGCGCCTACGGCCTCGACGCCGCGGGGGAACCCCCGCCCCCGCGCACTCCAGGCGATCTCGCGCGCGAACTCTCGACCGAGGCCGAGGCCGGGCCCGCCTGGCGGGAGCTGCGCAGCGGCCTGCAGGACCTGAAAGTGCACCATGCGGCGCTGCTCGAGGCGTACAACGAGGCGGCGCAGACCGGTTCGCGGCGTCTGCTCGACAGTCTGGATCCGAACGAGATCCGCAAGGAGTTCCAGGGGGCCAAGGTCCGCGTCGGGCCGTTCAAGATCCCGTGTCACAGCGGGCCGCTGCTGGTCCAAGCAATATGGGAGGAGCTTCTCCGTCGATTCCGTCAGTATGGGGCGCTCGATGCTGCGCAGTTCGAACGCTTCTATCGGGAAGGATTCCAACGCGGCTATCGCCAGTTCTTCGAGGCGCGCGCCTCACGGAGCGGCGAGGGAGAGGCCGCGAGCACGAGACCAGGAGGTGTCGGTTGACCGATCAAGTTCTGCCGGAGCGGCGTCGGGCCATGGCGCGACGCTTCGCCTCCATCAGTTTGGGTCTGCTCTTGACCGGGATATCTGCGGGCTGCGGGATCCTCGGCGGCGGCGCCAAGACCGGCGGGGTGGAAGTGGCGCCGGCCGGAGACGAGAAGATCGAGTTGGTGCTCCAGGCGAGCGAGAAGCTCAACGTCTGTGAGGACGATCTTCCGAACGTGCTCGTCGTGCGGATCTATCAGCTCGCCGGCGACGCCGCCATCGGCCTCACGACCCAGACCCGTCTCTGGGAAGACGACGAAGCGGAGTTGAAGGAGAGCCTGCTCGAGCGGCGCGAGGAGATTCTCGAGCCGGGACAGACGCTGAAGCTCTCGATCACCTCGAAGGAAGGCGCGACGCACCTCGCCATCGCGGGGAACTTCTGCCGCGCGAAAGGCGACTGCTGGCGCTGGGTCGGAGAATGGAAAGACCTCGACGACGTGCAACTCGCCGCGGAGGAGACCTGTCTCACCGCGCGGGCGCGCTGAGCCGGGCCGCGCATGCCGAAGCGAGGGCGCGTCGTCTGGAACGAGGGGATCCTCCTCACTCCGCAGCATTTCCAACAGCAGGACCGGTATCACGAGGAGCGCGGCTCGGAGCTGTTTCGCGTCGCGCAGCCGCTCAACGTCGGCTTCACTCGGATCGAACTGGATGAAGACGCGATCCAGAACGGTCAGGTGTTGGTGCGCGCCGCCGCCGGCGTGCTTCCGCTGGGCGCCCCGTTCTCGGCGCCCGACCGCGATCCCGCGCCGATCGGTCGCAGCCTCGAAGGGGCGTTCGGTCTGCGCGAGACCGTCTTCCAACTGCACCTGGGTATCCGCGTGCACCGACCGGGTCAGTCGGAGTTGGACGCCGCCGGCGCCGCGGACGACTCGCGCTTCCGGCGCGGCGCGACGTCGCTGCTCGATTCGACCACCGGCGCAACGGAGCGCTTGATCGACACCGCGGACCTGCAGCTCCGCGTGCTGTTTCCCGGCGATGACATCGGCGACTACGAGGCGCTCCCGCTGGCGCAGGTGGTTCGCAAGCCGGAGGGCGGGTTCTCCTATCGCGCGGAGTACATCCCGCCCTGCCTGAGCATCGCCGCGGCGCCGCAGGTGCAGCGCATCCTGCGCAAATTGGTCGAGATCTTGGTCGCCAAGTCGACCGAGCTGTCGGACCGGCGGCGTGCGAGCGGCAAGGGCGCCTCGGAGTTCGGACGCGATGACACGGCGGGTTTCTGGTTGTTGGGCGCGGTGAACGGCGCGATTCCGGTTCTCTCGCACCATCTGCGCGCGGCGCATGCGCACCCGGAGGATCTCTACCTCGATCTCGCCGGGCTGGCCGGCGCGCTCACCACCATGAGCGATCTCTCGGTGCGCGAGATCGCGCCGTATGACCATCTGATGCCGGAGACCGCCTTCGCCGACCTGGCGCAGCGCATCCCACGGATGTTGGAGACGGTGCTGCCGCGGCACTACACACGGATCCCGCTGACGAAACGCGACGAAGCGATTCTCACGGGCAAGATCACCGACGATCGGATCCTCGAACCGACCGTGGCGTGGTATCTCGGCGTCTATGCCCATGCGCCGGCGGTCGAGGTGCAGAACGCGCTGCCCAACGTCATGAAGATCGGCTCGGCCGATTCGATCGACACACTGGTGGCGCTCGCGCTGACCGGCGTGGGGCTGCGTTTCACGCAGAACCTGCCCAGTTCGCTGCCGATCCAAGGCGGCTATGTTTATTTCCAGCTCGACAAGATCGGCGACGCCTGGGACATGATCGCCGGCTCGCGCGGCGTCGCGATCTTCTGTCCGCCGGAGTTCCCCGGACTCCAGCTCGAATTGATCGCGGTGCGCGAGTCATGAGGGGGAGATGAAGCTCTTCGGAACGAAGTCCTCCGGAAAGAAACAGAGTTCGAAAGACGCCCCCGTCGCCCCGATCTTGATCGGCATCGGAGACGACGCCAAACGTCCGGCGCGCACGCTGACCCTGAGCGAACTCGCGGCCGAACTGTTCACGCTGACCTACAGCTTGCGCCGGGGAACGGCGCCCAACGATCCGGCCGATGTTCGGCAGAAGACGATCACGCTTCTGGAGCGCTTCGATTCGGAAGCGCGCAAGGCCGGCTATGCGGCCGACCAGGTCGAGGCGGCGAGATTCGCGCTCGTCGCGCTCGTCGACGAGACCGTACTCTCGTCCCAATGGCCGGGGAAGGACATCTGGCGGAGCAATCCTCTGCAGCGCGAACTGTTCAAGATCAATACGGCGGGCGAGGAGTTCTTCAAGAAACTGGAGATCCTGCGGGCCGATCGGGCGGCGAATCGACGCGCCCTCGAACTGTTCTATAGCTGCCTCGGGATGGGCTTCGAAGGGCGCTACAAACTGCTCGGTCGCGAGAAGCTGGAGGGGCTGATCCGCGAACTGTCGCAGGAGATCGGCGCCCACCGCTCGTCGCACGCGGAGTCGATGTCGCCGAATTGGCGGCGGCCGGACGAGTTCCCGGAGTCGGTCGGCGAAGGAGTGCCGGTCTGGCTGACGCTCGCCGTCTTCATCCCGGCGGTGTTGCTCGAGGTCGGCCTCTTCGCACTCGCCGCCGGCCTCGACGCCGGTCGCATCGGCCGCTCGATCCGGACCGTCTTCGACTCGTTGGGGCGCTGATCGATGTACGCAAACCTCTTCTCCATGTTGATGAATCCGGCCGGTCTCCTGACCGGAGGCGCCATCGGATTGATCGCGCTCCTCTTCTACGTTGGTCCGCTGCTCGGCATCCCGTTCGCGTATCGACTCGTGATCGCGATGCTCATCCTGATGCTGCACTTCGGCATCCTCTTCTTCTTGAAATGGAGGACGGCGAAGAAGGCCGCGGTGCTGGAGAAGTCGTTCGACGACGCGGCGCAGAGCCAGATCGCGCAATCACGGCCGGGGCGCGAGCAAGAGGTCGAGGACCTCAAGCGCCAGCTCTCCGAGTCGATCGACGCGCTCAAGAAATCCAAGATCGGCAAGGGCAAGGGGGGCGAGGGGGCTCTCTACGTTCTGCCCTGGTACATGCTGATCGGGCCGCCCGCCTCGGGGAAGACGACGCTGCTGCAGAACGGCGGTTTGAACTTCCCCTATCTCGATCAAGGGGGCGCGCGCTCCTCGGTGCGCGGAGTCGGCGGCACGCGCAACTGTGACTGGTGGTTCTCGGAGGAAGCGGTCCTGCTCGACACGGCCGGGCGCTATGTCCTGCCGGTCGAAGCGGACGATACGAAGGAGTGGCTCTCCTTCCTCGATCTGCTCAAGAAGAATCGTGGCAAGAAGCCGATCAACGGGCTGATCGTCGGTGTCTCCGTCTCGGATCTGGTGGGCGGAACCGATGCCCAAGTCGATGAGCACGCCAATCGGATCCGTGTGCGGATCGACGAGCTGATCCAGCGGCTCGGCGTCACCTTCCCGGTCTATCTGCTGTTCACGAAGTGCGATCTGGTGAAGGGTTTCTCGGAGTTCTTCGGCGACTTCTCCAAGACCGAGCGCGCGGCCGCTTGGGGCGCGACGATCGCGCGCGACCGCGCCCTGCGCGTGCCGGCGGCGCAACTCTTCGAGGAAGAGTTCGATCAACTGGCCGGATCGGTGCACGAGATGAGTGTGGCGCGGCTGGCCGAGGTCGGTCGTCCCGAGGTGCGCCCCGAGATCTTCTTCTTCCCGCTGCAGGTCACGGCGTTGCGCGGCCGGCTCTCCCGCTTCGCCGAGACGCTCTTCCGTCCGAATCCTTACCAAGAGCGGCCGATCTTCCGCGGTTTCTACTTCACGAGCGGCACGCAAGAGGGACGGCCGATCGATCAGGTCATCCACGCCATGCTGAGCGGCTTCGGCATCCGCGAGACCGAAGGCGGCATGTACGTCGAGCCGAGCCAGACGAAGAGCTACTTCATCGAGAACGTCTTCTCGCAGGTGGTCTTCCCCGATCGGCACATGGCGGGGCCGTCGGTCGAGGGGGAGCGGCGTCGGCGGATCCATCGCACGCGCGCGTTCCTCTTCGGATGCATCGGACTGGCGCTCGTCTCGGTCTTGCTCTTCGCGCTCTCCGCCATGAACGGCGCGCTCCTGCGCACGGCCGAGCGCAACGCGAAGAACATCCTCCACGCCGTGGACGGCCGGGATCTCGATCTCCGACTGGCCGACCTGCGCACGCTCGATCAACTCCGCGGCAATCTGATCCAGATGGAGGGACGGTCGAATCCCGCGACCAAGATGGTCATGCTCGGCACTTATCAAGGCGACAAGGCCGAGCGTGAGGCCCGCATCGCCTATCTCTGGTCGCTGCAGGAAGCGGCGTTGCGACCGGCGATTCCCGTCCTCGCGAAGCTCCTGCGTGAGAACGACCCCGCCAAGGTCGGCTTCCAACCGTATTTCGAGACGTACAAGGCCTGGCGCGTCGCGCACGATCCGGCGCAGCGGCTGCGCACCGAGGATGACGCGCGCACGGTCGCTCGGGCGTTGGCCCCGATCTGGAATCTCGACGATCCGGGCGGCCGCCCCGAACTGCAGACGCTCTTGGCCGACCAGCTCATCTTCGCGAGCGCGCGCACGGCGCGACATCCCGAACTGTTCGCTCCGCGCAACGTCGATGCCTCGCTCGACGCCGACGCGCGCGCCAAGATCCGCGACGCCTGGACGGTCGACGCGACCTATCCCTCGCTGATCGCGGCGGGGCGCACCGCGCCGGAGGTCACGTTGCAGACCATCCCGGGGGCCGCCAATGGACTGACGAGCAACGCGACGGTTTCCGGCGCCTACACCGCGGCGGGATGGCAGGGAGTGCGCGGACAGCTCGACTGGCTCGACCGACTGCGCGACGACTGGGCGCTGCAGATGGCGATTCCCGGCGCGCAGCAACTGCGTGGGCCGCTGCTCGAACGCTACGCGCGCGACTATCAGGCGAACTGGCTCGATTTCCTCGCTTCGATCGCGCCGCCGCGCAACGCGAGCAAGGAGGAGACGCACGCGCTCCTCGAACGCATCGCGGGCGAAGAGTCCCCGTCGGGCGCCGTGCTGCGTACGGTCGACGCCAACAGCCGCTTCGAGAATCCCGAGGGATCCCTCGTCTCGGTCAGCGAGGCGCTCGGCGTCGTCCGCGAGTTCATGGCGAAGCCGGACGCGAAGGTGCCGCTGATGAAGCTCAAGGTGCCCAATCCCGGCAAGGACGCGCAGTTCACCGAGTACCAGAAGCGCGTCTCGGCCTTGGCGGAGGCGTTCGCCGGCGGCGGGGAGAGTGGCGCATCGACCGCGGTGCTCGAATTGGGCAGTTGGATCGAGACCACGTTGCCGACGCAGGATCCCGTGGGCGGCGAAGTGGCGCGCTTCCTCCAGGCGCCGTCGATGGCGGTGACCGGAACGGTCGCTGGCGGCAAGGCGAAGGCGGCGCAGATGGACTGGTCGAGCGTGCAGCGCACGTTCAACGAGACGTTGGCAAACCGCTATCCATTCGCGTCGAACGGACCCGATGCGGCGTTGGCTGACTTCGAGGCGTTCTTCGCTCCGCAGGGGATCTTCTGGTCATTCTACGCCAAGGCGCTGGCCGACAAGGTGTCCGAGGACGGCGCCGAGTTGCGGGATCCGTCGTTCGCGTTGAGCGATGAGTTCCGCGGCACGCTTCGTCAGGCCAGCCGCATCCGCTCGGCGTTCTTCAAGCCGTCGGGCGAAGCCGGTTTCGACTTCTCGCTGCGCACTTCCGCGCCGAAACGGGATCCCTCCTCGGGGATCCTCGTGCGGTCGAGCCGACTCGACGTCGGCGGCGCGTCGCTCGTCTACAACATGGGCGCGCCGACCTGGACTCAACTGCAGTGGCCCGGCGCGAGTCCGGAGCGGGGCGCGAGTCTCGTCCTGGATCTCGGTTCGACCGCGTCGGCCGACCCGTTGCAGTTCGAAGGACCGTGGGGGCTCTACCGATTGCTGGAGTCCGCGAAGACGAGCGGCGGCGCCTCGCCGACGTTCCGTTGGTCGGTCCGCACCAACAAGGGCCCGGTCGATGTGACGTACGAGGCGCGCAACCTCTCCACCTACCATCCTCTCTCTCGCGACGTGCTGCGGTTCCGCTGTCCCGCGCAGATCACCACGCCGCGATGACCGCGACTCAATCGGTGGGCTACTTCGGCAAACTCCCGAGCTCCGCCGACTTCGTCAGCGATCCGGCCGGAGCGGGCGACGCGTTGGCTTGGTCGAAGTGGCTCCGCGAATCGACCGAACGGACGCATGAGCGATTCCGCGAGGGGGGCGCGGCCAGGCTCCGCGCGCTGCAGCCGACCTGTTTCCGCTTCGCGGGCGACGCCGGCGGTTTGCTCGGCGCATTCGTCGCCAGCCGCGACACGAGCGGTCGCGCGTTTCCCTTCAGTCTCTTCACGCCGAACACACCGTTGGCGGGCGACCGCGCTGGGGACGACCTGTTGCGGGCGGGCCATCTGGCGGCTCGAGCGTCCGCGAAGGTTCGAGAGTCGACCGATCCAGCGCTCGCGGCCGCGACAGATGCACTCGCGGGGACCCCGGGAGCCGCGGAACGACTGAGCGGCTGCACGATCGCCGGGCTCGACGACGCCATGGTCGCGTCACGCTACGGCTCGCGCACGATCCTCGCGGTCTCGAACCTCCTGGAGCTAGCGCACCGACCGAGCCTCCCGACTTTCGGACTCCGTCTACCGCTACCGAGTGATCCGGGCGCCCGGGCGAGTGCGATCGCCTTCTGGAGCGGAGCGGTCGCGCGCTGTTTCCCGGCTCCCCAGGCCGCGACCTCCGCGTTCTGGTGGGCGACCAACGAAGGGGGCGCCCTCGATCTCTACTTCGCGCGACCGAGTGCGATCGCCTTCCTGCATCTGGTCGATCCGACGCTCGACAGCGAGCACCTCTATTGGGTCGATGAGGCCCCCGCACCGCGCAATCCGCAGGTTCCAGAGGAGGCGCGCGCCCACCTGGCCGAACTAGAGGAACAGGATTTCTCCTTGGCCGAGGCCTTGGATCGACTGCCTTCCCGGGGAGACGCGCGATGACGGCGCCCGATTGGTCGGAACTGGGCAAGAAGCCGGTGCGCGACGACGCGCCGGCCGGCGATGCGATCCGCGACACGCCGGAGTTCGAGGCGCTGCAATTGGAGCTGCGCAAGCTCGAGCTGGCGCAGGGGGAACAGCCCGACTGGCGCAAGGTGGTCGACTCGTCGAGTGAACTGCTCGGCGCCAAGTCGAAGGACCTGCTCCTCGCGAGCTGGCTCGCCTTCGGGTTGCTGCAACGCGACGGCTACCGGGGGCTCGCGAGCGGCTTCACCATCCTGCGCGATCTCGTCGATCTGCACTGGGACACGCTCTATCCGGAGCTGAAACGGATGAAGGGGCGCACCGCCGCGGTGGAGTGGTTGCTCGAGCGGGTGGCCAAAGAGATCCCGAAGCGCGGCGCGCAGCCAGGCGACGCCGAAGCGCTGAAAGACGCGCGCGATCGTTTGATGGAACTCGACACGTTGCTCGACGCGAAGATCCCCGGCGGCGGCGTCGCGGTGGGCGAAGTGCGATCAGCGTTGGAAGAGGTCGAACGCCGCGCCGCGCCTCCCGAGCCTTCTCCGTCCAGCGCGGGACCCGCCGCGGCCGCGGCCGCCGCGCCGACCTTGGCAACCGTCGCCGATGTCCCCGCCGCGCTGACCCAAGCGCGGTCGCTCTTGCGGCAGATCGCGGACATCCTCCGCGCGGGAGAGCCGGCCAACGTCCTCGGCTACCGCCTGCCGCGCGTCGCCTCTTGGTCGCACCTGGTGCAATCGCCGCCGCATGTCGATGGGCAGACCCAGATCCCGCCGCCGCCCGCCGAGGTGGCGACCAAGATCGAGCAGTTTGCCTCCCAGGGACAGTGGGCGGGCGTGTTGGAGCAGACCGAGACCCGCCTCGGCACCGCCATCTTCTGGCTCGATCTGAATCGCTACAGCGTGCAAGCGCTCGAGTCGCTCGGTCACACTGAAGCGGCGCAAACCATCATCGAAGAGATGGCGCTGCTCCTGCGTCGCTTTCCCGAGCTGCCCACGCTCCGCTTCAAGGAAGGCAAGCCGCTCGCGGATGCGACGACCCTCGCGTGGATTCGGGAGAAACTGGTGACGGCGCAAGCGTCGGCCGAGGGTTCGACCGCGACCAGCGCCAGTCCCGGCGCCGCGCCGGCTGCGGCCGGTGCGGAGGATGAACTCGCCGACCTCCCGACCGTGCGCGCCGCCGCGATGGCCCTCGCGCGCCAGAAGAAGGTGGGAGAGGCGGTCCGCATGCTGGAGGAGAGACGCACCGCCGCGCGCAGCCTACGGGCGCGGGTGCGCTGGCGCCTCGAGATCGCGCGGATTCTCTCGGACCGCGGCCAGGACGAAGCCGCGCTCGCACTCTTCCGCGCGCTCGAAGAGGAGCTCTCCGCCGCCCGACCCGAGGACTGGGACCCCGCGCTCTGCACCGAAGTGGCGAAATCGGGTTTCCTCTGCCACCAGAAGGCACTATCTTCCACCCGGCCGATTCCGGCCGACGAGTTGCAGCGTTCCCGCGACCTCCTCGCCCGCCTCATCCGGCTGGACGTCGCCTCCGCGCTCACACTCGACATCAAGCGGTGAGCGGCGCCGCCGAGACCGAGAAACCGGGCCATTGGCGATGGCAGGTCGTCACAAATGAAAGAAGTGAAGCAGGTGATCTTTTCGACGGCTAGCGCCACAGCATCGACTCAGCAGCCCCCGCCGCGCTGGACCGCAGTTTGGCGTCCAGAGTCGATCTGGGCATGCCGGATTGCATTCGCTGGTGGATTGTGTTCCTTGATATTCTTGCTCCTTGCGGTCAGTCGATGCGCGGCGGGCCCGCACGCGGGCGGTACCCTGCTTCTCCACGCTGCACCGGCTTTGGCGTACACGGACGGCGCGAACTACTGCGGGTCGGCGCTCCCGCCCTCGTGCGATTCTGTGAATGTGTCCGTCAAGGGGGGTGACCCTGTCGTCTTCTTTGTGGTGGCTGCGTTCCCTGACACTTCCGCGCCTGCTCTCAACGGCGTGACCTTCGGTGTGACCTACCCATCCGAACATTTTGTCCTCCTCGACTCGGGAGGCTGCGGCGACTTCGAACTCGCCCTCCCGGAGTGGCCCGCATCGAACTCCGGAACAGCGGTTCAATGGGCCGAACCGCAGTCCGCCCACGTCGTACCGATATATTGGTTCGCCGGGTACGCATATGGAGTTCAGAGTTTCCAGTTTGAGGTTGTGCCCCATCCGACTCAGGGAGCAATGTTCGCGGACAGTAGCTCTCCCGCGCAGTTAGACCACGCGATCGGTTTCGGGTCGCTCGGATTCGATGCAGAGGGATTTCGCCCGTTTCTCATGGGAAGGGACGGTATCGATCGACATGTATGAGTGGGATGTCGGCGGCGCGGTACACAGTTTTACTATTGAGGCGGTCGCCGACGGGAGACAACTGTACTCAACTGTACTCAACTGGGATCCAGGACGGACAAGCTCGTGAGGACCGCGTTAGCTGGGATTCCTCACGAGACGCAATCGTATTTGAAATCGGCGGTGGGACGCGGCAGGGCGCGGACGCAATTAGGGTGTTCGACGTGGCCGGACGTTGCGTTCTCTCAGCGGCGGTCGACTCTGAGCCAACCGGTACAGTATCCACGGTTGGGATGAGCGGCGGAGTTTACTTTGTGGAGTTCGGGGGGTTTCCCCCTCCGCTCGGTTCCGAATCGTAATCATCCGATGAAACTGGTAGTTGATCGCGTATCTGGCGTCCATGAAACGGGTCCGACTGAGCCTACTACGGCCTGGATGGTCGGACGAGAATTTGCGAGGAAATTGCGAGGCAAAGTTCGATGTCTCGCCTTGGTGTTAGTTCTGGCGGCAGGGCAAGCCGATGCCGGTGAAGTTGATTTGCTGATTTCCGCGGGTGGGTCGAGTACGTCGGCGGCATACGAGTCCGGCGGGCTCTTCGAGGGGTTCGAGAAACGATCCGAGCGGGACTTCAAGGGTGCGCTGGAGATTGCGGGTGAAGCCGCGCAAACGGATCGCGCCGGACCTGCGGTTCAGTTGGGTGTCGGGTTCGAGGGTCGCGGCGGAGATACGACCTTTGCTCGGGATCGTGGCAGTTTTTCCGCACGATGGGACATGTCGTACTTCTATCTTCCCGTACGAATCGGCTGGCGCCAGGGAGGCTCGCGCCTCGCTGCATTCGCGTTAGCTGGGTGCAGGCCGAGTCTTCGGGTCGGCGGGTCGAATCATGACGGGCGAGAGGGCCACGATCCGGACGACGTGTACACGCGGTGGGATTTTGGTGTCGAAGGCAGCGCTGGCCTCACCTGGCGTGAGCGAGTCGAAGTCGGGATTCGGTACTTCCATGGTCTGATCGATGTGCTGGAGCCAGAGGCTGCGTTCTTCGAAGTGGGTTTGAAAAATCGGGTTCTCACTGGGTTCGTGGGACTTCGCGTTCCCGTGAGTTGGTGAGCGCAAGCCGACTGGGGAATCGCACGGGAACTCTCGAGGTAAGGAGGAATCGATGGCCAGTGAAGGTTCTGTCGCCCCGAAGGAACGGGTGAACATCGTCTACAAGCCGGCGACCGGGGGGGCGCAGGCGGAGATCGAGCTGCCGCTGAAGCTTTTCGTGGCGGGCGACTTCACGTTGCGCGCCGACGAGACCTCCCTGGAGGAGCGCAAGCCGATCCAGGTCGACAAGGACAACTTCAACGAGGTGATGGCGAAGCACAACCTCGCGCTCGACGTAGCCGTCGACAACAAGTTGTCCGAGGCAGAGGGCGCGCAGCTCGCGGCCAGTCTGAAGTTCTCGACCCTGAAGGATTTCGAGCCGGCGGCGATCGCGCGGCAGGTGCCGGAGATGGCGAAGCTCCTGGAACTGCGCGAGGCGTTGACCGCGTTGAAGGGCCCGCTCGCGAACGTCGGCGACTTCAGGAAGAAGATCGAAGAGATGCTGAAGGATGACGCGAAACGGGAGAAGTTGATGAAGGAGTTGGGGCTGGAGTAGAGGGCGGGGCTCGACAGCCAACGTGCATGGAGAGTGTCGTTTTAGGCTAAGGCGGAAACGCGGATCGGCTGCCGATCCGCGTTGACAGGGAGGACCTCAATGGCCGACCCCGAACAGGAGAAGCAGGCGCAAGCCGGCGAGACGGTGCATGCCGATTCCCTCCTCGACGAGATCATCTCGAAGACGAAGATGAAGCCCGAGGACGAGAGCTACGCGGTGGCCAAGCGGGGGCTCCAGGCCTTCATGCGCGAGCTGGTCCAGCCGGGGGGCGAGGGGAAGCGCGTCCACCAGTCGGTCGTGAACGAGATCATCGCGCAGCTCGACACCAAGCTGAGCGCGCAGATCGACGAGGTGCTGCACCATCCTCAGGTGCAGAAGATGGAATCGGCCTGGCGGGGCCTGAAGCTGCTCGTCGACCGGACGAATTTCCGCGAGAACATCAAGATCGCGGTCTTCAACTGCTCCAAGGACGACATGCTGGCCGACTTCGAGGACTCGCCCGAGGTGACCAAGTCGGGACTGTACAAGCATGTGTATACGTCCGAGTACGGTCAGTTCGGAGGCGAGCCGTACGGCGCCATCATCGCGAACTACGAGTTCAGCGCCCATCCGCAGGACATGAAGCTGCTGCAGTACGCCGCCAGCGTCGCCTCGATGGCGCACGCGCCGTTCATCACGGCGGCCGGCGCGCAGTTCTTCGGTGAGGACAGCTTCCAGAAGCTACCCAACCTGAAGGATCTGAAGTCGATCTTCGAGGCGCCACAGTATGCGAAATGGCGTTCGTTCCGCGAGTCCGAGGATGCGCGGTACGTCGGACTGACCTGTCCGCGGTTCTTGCTGCGCTTGCCGTACGGACAGGAGACGGTGCCGATCAAGGAGTTCGCCTACGAAGAGAAGGTGACCGACAACCACGACAAGTATCTCTGGGGCAATACCGCCTTCACCTTCGCCTCGCGGTTGACCGACAGCTTCGCCAAGTTCCGTTGGTGTCCGAACGTGGTCGGACCGCTGGGCGGCGGCGCGGTCGAAGATCTTCCGGTGCACGTCTTCGAGTCGATGGGCTCGAAGGAGCAGAAGATCCCGACCGAGATCCTGGTCTCGGAGCGGCGCGAGTACGAGCTGGCGGAGGAGGGCTTCATGGCCCTGACCATGCGCAAGGGCTCGGACAACGCGGCCTTCTTCTCGGCCAGCTCCGCGCAGAAGCCGAAGTACTTCGGCGCGACGAAGGAAGGGAAGGAAGCCGAGTCGAACTACAAACTCGGCACGCAGCTTCCGTATATGTTCATCGTCAGTCGCCTTGCGCACTACATCAAGGTCATCCAGCGCGAGAACATCGGGAGCTGGAAGTCCAAGACCGATCTGAACAACGAGCTGAACAAGTGGATCAGCCAGTACGTCTCCGAGATGGATGACGCCAGCCCCGCGACGAAGAGTCGTCGGCCGCTGCGTCAGGCCGCGATCAGCGTCGAGGACGTCGAGGGAGATCCGGGCTGGTACCGCGTCGGCATGCAGATTCGCCCGCACTTCAAGTACATGGGCGCGTCGTTCACGCTCTCGTTGGTCGGCAAGCTCGACAAGAAGTAGTTCGCGTCCCCGTGGATTCCGCACGCAACCTTCGCCGCGGACGGCGGATAAGTGGCGTGGAAGCGGCGTCGCGAGGCGCCGCGATAAGGAGGTAGGACGGATGGAAATCTTCCCGCGAAGGCAGAAGGTCATGGCGTCGAGCGGCGGGTGGAGCGATTGGGTCTCGTTCGAGACCCGAGGCGCCGCCGGCAGCTACCGAGTAAGACTCAAGCAGTCGACGCCGGGCGCGAAGACCCTCGGTCAGATCAAGTACTTCGAGGCGACCGGATTCCACACCACGCGGCAGTTCGAGGACGAGATCGTCGTCCGCGCGGCGGCGCGCTGGGGTGGGTTGGAGGTCGCGGTGCAATCGGCGGCGGGCGGCGGCGGTGGTCGGTCGGGCGCGGCGAAGTCGAAAGGCGGCGTCGAGGTCGAGATCGAAGTCCTGCCCTGACGTTCTGAGTGGTTGGAGGCCGGCGCAGCGGCACGGTGGCCCGCTGATCGCGACCGGATGGTCGAAGTCACCGTGGAGGCAAGGGAACGATGGCGGAGACAGTACATCTCTATCTGAAGGCGAACGGCGCCGACGTCCAGGGAGAGAGCACGCAGTTCTCACTCGGGCGCGAGAACAGTATCGAATGCGTCTTCTACGAAGCGAAGGTCAAGACCGCGCGGGAGACGGGAAGCGGAATGGCGACGGGACGGCGTCAGTACGAGCCGATCGTGATTCGCAAGCGGATCGACAAGGCGACGCCGCTCCTGGCCAAGGCGCTCGTGAACAACGCAGCGATCGATGCGACGTTCAAGTTCTTCCGTCCGAATCCGACCGGCGACGGCACGACCGAACAGTTCTTCACCGTCGACATCAAGGCCGGTCGCATCGCGCACTTCCATCAGCTCTCACCGGATGTGATCGATCCCGCCTCGACCAACGCCCCGGCGTTGGAGGAGATCGGGTTCGTGTTCCACACGATCGTGTGGACCTACACGAACGGCGGAGTCACGCACGAAGACACGTGGAGTGGAAACACCTGATCGAAGCTCGAGGCGAGCGAGGGCCGGCGACGCCGGCTCTCGCCGCTTCGGCGTGAGGAGTCCGGGTGCCGAGAGAGCGGAGCCTGCTGGAGCGATTGCGCGATCCGGGGGCCGAATCGACGCGGACGACCGAAGAGGATCCGCAGCGCCTCGCGGCCTCGGTGCTGGAGAACCTGCGCCGGCTCCTCAATTCGCACCCGGGAATCTCGGCGTCACGGATGGACTACGGCATTCCCGAGTTCGCGGACGTCGCCTACTCGATGCCCGAATCGCAGGGCCGTTTGCGCACCGCGATCAAGACCGCGATCGAGAAGTTCGAACCCCGGCTCCGTCGCGTCTCCGTCAGTTTCGTGATCGACGCGGACGAGCCCCTGCTCTTGCGCTTCGATGTTCGCGCGGACCTGGTCACCTCGCGGCAGAAAGCCGCGGTCCGCTTCCGCACCCAGATCGATCCGTCCGGCGAAGTCCAGGTGCTCGACTGAACACCGGCGTTCGGCGGCCCGACGGCCCGACTGACCCGCGAAGGTCGTACTAGTGTTCAATCGTTACTACGAAGACGAGCTGCTCTACCTGCGCGAGCTCGGCGCGGAGTTCGCGCGCGCCTATCCTCAGGCGGCGCACCTCCTCTCGGGGACGAGCAGCGACCCCGACGTCGAGCGGCTGTTGGAGGGATTCGCCTTCCTCACCGCGCGGATCCGAGAGCGGCTCGACGACGAGCTGCCCGAGGTCACGCACGGGCTGATGAACATGCTCTGGCCGCACTACCTGCGGCCGGTGCCGTCGATGTCCATGCTCGAGTTCCAACCGCGGTTCGCGGCGCTCCGCCAGACGCACCGCGTCGAACGCGGCGTCCAGGTGCAGTCGGTGCCGGTCGAAGGGACCGCCTGCCGCTTTCGCACCGCCTACGCCGTCGATCTCCAGCCGATCTCGCTGGAACAGACGCAGCTCGAGACGCAGGGCGCCGGCGTCTCGCGCCTCTGGCTCGGTTTCAAGGTCTGGAACAAGCTCCCGCTGGACGTGCTCGATCTACGAACGCTGCGCCTGCATCTACACGGCGATCCGACGATCACGCTGCAGTTGCACCAACATTTGCTGCGACACGTGGCCGAAGCGAGGGTCGTCACGACCGGTCCCGAGGGGAAGGGCGCGGCCAAGACGGAGAGCACCTGGCGGCCGCTCACGATCCAGCCGGTCGGCTACCGCGAGTCGGAGGCGCTGCTCGACTATCCGACCCGCAGCTTCCCCGGCTATCGATTGCTGCAGGAGTACTTCGCGTTGCCGGAGAAATTTCTCTTCCTCGATTTCGGGGGGTTCGAGCGACTGCGCGAACTGCCGCTGGAAGAGCGCTTCTGGATCGAAGTGCGCTTCGACCGCGCGCTCGAGGCGACGCTGCGGCCTGCCCCCGACACGTTCCGGCTCTACTGCACGCCGATCGTCAATCAGTTCACGCACGAGGCCGATCCGTTCCGACTCGACCGCGCGAAGGTGGAGTACCGGCTGCGACCGGCCGGGGCGAACCCGTTCCACTACGAGATCTCCTCGGTCGATCGTGTGACCGGGGTCGAGACGGGCGCGGCGCGCGAGCGGGAGTTCCCTCCGTTCCATTCGTTCATCCATGCGGTCGAGGATCGCGAGGCGCCGACCTACCACGTTGTGCGTCTGCGCAACTCGGTCGTCGACGATCGCGCCGACACCTATCTGTCGTTCGTCGACTCCGCGTCGCGCGCCGCGCATCCTGCGGTCGAGACCGTGGCGACCCGCCTGACCTGCACGAATCGACGTCTGCCCGAGGCGCTGCGCGTGGGCGACATCCAGGTTCCAACCGACACGTCGCCGGAGTTGGCGCGCTTTCGCAACCTGACGACGCCGACACCGTCGATCCCGCCGCCGCTCCAGGGAGACCTGCACTGGCGTCTGCTCTCGCATCTCGGGCTGCAGCGTCTCTCGCTGACCGATCTGGAGGCGCTGCGTGGGATCCTCTCGCTCTACGACTTCCAGACGGCGCGCGATCCGAAGGCGGCGCGGATGCTCGCGCTGCGGTTGGAGGGGATCCAGGCGATCCGGACGACGCCGCGCGATCTCGTCTATCGCGGGGCGCTGCTGCGCGGAGTCGATGTCGATCTGGATGTGCGCGAGGACCGCTTCGCGGGCGACGGAGATCTGTTTCTCTTCAGCTCGATCTTGGTCGAACTGTTCGCGCTGCAAGCCACCTTGAATTCCTTCGTGCGGGTTCGGATCAAGGGGATCCAGAAGGGCGAGGAGATCGTCTGGCCGGCGCGCACCGGAGAGAGGCAACTCGTGTGAGCGCGCCCGAATTCCCGACGGCGGCGGAGCTGCCCGATCTCTCCTTCTACCAGGTGGTGCGCCGGATCTTGGCCGCGCATCCGGGCGCCTCGCAGCCCGGAGAGTTAGGCCCGACGGCGAACGAGGCGATCCGTTTTCGCCCGTCGCTCTCGCTCGCCTTCCCGCCCGGTGACCTGGCGTCGTTGGAGACGATCGAGACGCCGGACGACGCGATCGCGCAGAAGGCGCGGCTCACCGTGCACTTCCTCGGCCTCTACGGTCCGGCCTCGCCGCTGCCGAATCACTTCACCGAGGAGCTGCTCTGGGCCGGCGAGGACTCGACCGAGCGCGACTTCCTCGATGTGTTCCATCACCGGCTGATCTCGTTCGTCTGGCGGGCGTGGGCGCGCGTGCGTCACCACGTTCGTTATGAGACGGGCGGACGCGACGCCATGACCGGTTGGTATCTCGCGCTGGCCGGCCTCGGGACGCGCGGGATGCCGGAAGCAACGGAGCTTTCCGCCGTGGAGCTGCTGCGCACCGCGGGCGTGCTCGGTTCGGGCGTGCGCTCGGCCGCGGGGCTGCGCTCGTTCCTGCGCGATCAGTTGAGCGACCTGCCGATCGCCATCGAGCCGAATCTCGTGCGCACCGCGGCGATCGGCGCCGACCAATGTTGCGCGCTCGGCCTCCGTGGTTCACGACTCGGGGTCGACTTCGTTCTGGGCGAGACGATCCGCGACGCGACCTCGTCGTTCGGGGTGGTGGTCGGTCCGCTCGACGGCGAGGAATTCCTGCGATTTCTTCCGGGGGGAGATCGTGCGCGCCGCTTGGAGCGGCTGACGGAGTTCTTCGTGGCCGATCCGCTGCAGTTCGACGTCGAGTTGATCCTCGACCGCAAGGACATGACGCCGGCTCGCCTCGATGGTGGATCGCGGCTCGGGTGGAAGAGTTGGATACTGCCGACCCAGGGAAGCGACGGTCGCGTGCGACTTTCGCCGCTCGCGCGAACCGCGTGAGCCTGGAACGGACGAACGAAAGGAAGGCGTGAGCCATGTTGGACGTCGATCTCAAGGGGCTCTTCCGCAAGCTCAACCGCACCGTCTCGAAGTCGCTGGAGGATGCGGCGGGCGCGGCGGTCTCGCGGTCGCACTACGAGGTGACCGTCGAGCATCTGCTGGTTCCGATGGTGGAGGATCCGCGCGGCGATGTGCAGGCGATTCTGCGTCACTTCGAGATCGATCCCTCACGCCTGCTGGCCGGTCTCTCGCACGGCCTGGAGAAGATGAAGAGCGGCAATACGGGGCGGCCGGTCATCTCGCCGCGCGTGGTCGGCTGGATCCAAGATGCCTGGATGCTCGCCTCGGTCGACTACGCCGACACGCAGGTGCGCTCGGGCACTCTCTTCCTCGCGCTCGCACAGCAGCCGGAGAAGTATCTCTCGATCGATCTCGACGCCGCCTTCGAGGCGATCCGCAAGGATGAGCTGAAGCGCGAGCTGTATCGCATCGTCGGGAATTCGCGTGAGACCGAGGCGGCTGCGGCCGAAGCGGCGAGCGCAACCGGCGGCGCGGCCGGCGGCGGAGCGCCCCGTTCCGACGGACGTCCCGCCGAAGAGACCGCCATCGGTCGCTTCATGATCGACTTCACCGAGAAGGCGCGCCAAGGCGAGATCGATCCGGTCTTCGGTCGCGATCAAGAGATCCGGCAGATGATCGACATCCTGGCGCGACGCCGGAAGAACAACCCGATCGTCGTCGGCGAGCCGGGGGTCGGCAAGACTGCCGTGGTCGAAGGGCTCGCGCTGCGCATCGTCTCGGGCGACGTGCCGGATCTGCTGAAGAACGTGCGGCTGCTCAGTCTCGACTTGGGACTCCTGCAGGCCGGCGCCGGCGTGAAGGGGGAGTTCGAGAACCGGCTCAAGTCGGTCATCCAAGAGGTGAAGGGCTCCACGCAGCCGATCGTCACCTTCATCGACGAGGCGCACACCTTGATCGGCGCCGGCGGTTCGGCCGGCACCAGTGACGCGGCCAACTTGCTCAAGCCGGCGTTGGCGCGCGGCGAACTGCGCACGATCGCCGCGACGACGTGGTCGGAGTACAAGAAGTACTTCGAGAAAGACGCCGCACTCGAGCGTCGCTTCCAGGTCGTCAAGCTGGACGAGCCGTCGGAAGAGATCGCAGTGCAGATGATGCGCGGACTGCGCGACAAGTACGAGGTCGCGCATCAGGTCCGCATCCTGGAAGAGGCGGTACAGGCGGCGGCCCGCTACTCCAGTCGCTACATCGCCGGACGCCAGTTGCCCGACAAGGCCGTCGACCTGCTCGATACGGCCGCCGCGCGCGTCAAGATCGCGCAGGCGACGAAGCCGGAGTCGCTCGATGACGTGGAGCGACGCCTGGCCACGATCGAACGCGAGCGGACCGCCCTCGATCGCGAGGAGACGTTGAAGGGGGGGCGCGACGAGAAGCGCCGCGCCGAGCTCACCGCCGAAGAAGAGAAACTCCGCAACCTCGAGCACGAGATCGGCGACAAGTGGCTGAAGGAAAAAGTCCTCGCCGAGCAGATCCAGATCCTGAGAGGTGAGTTAGATCCCAGCAGTCAGCGGACTCGGTCCGCTGACTCCTCTCCCACCCCCGAAACGACCAGCTCCCCGTCCGCCACTCCTGTTTCACCACCCCCAACCCCTGCACTCACTTCCGAAACCCGTGCCACCCAACAACAGGAGCACGACCGCCTCATGCTCGCCCTCCGTCACCTCCAAGGAGACTCCCCTCTCGTCCCCGTCGAGGTCGACGCCCGCGTCGTCGCCCAAGTCGTGGCGAGTTGGACCGGAATCCCCGTCGGCAAGATGGCCGGCGACGACGCCGCGCAGGCGCTGAACTTCAAGGAGCGGATGGGCGAGCGCATCAAGGGCCAGGACCAGGCGCTCGACGCCGTCGACCGCGGCCTGCGCGCCGCCAAGGCAGGCCTCAAGAATCCGAAGACGCCGATCGGCGCGTTCCTCTTCGTCGGACCGAGCGGCGTCGGCAAGACCGAGACGGCGCTGACCGTCGCTGACCTCATGTTCGGCGGCGAGCGCTTCGTCACCGTGATCAACATGTCGGAGTTCCAGGAGAAGCACACCGTCAGTCGACTCGTCGGTTCGCCTCCGGGCTATGTCGGCTACGGCGAAGGGGGCGTCCTGACCGAGGCGGTGCGGCAGCGGCCCTATTCCGTCGTCTTGCTCGATGAGGTCGAGAAGGCCGACAAGGACGTGATGAACCTCTTCTACCAGGTCTTCGACAAGGGGATGTTGGCCGACGGTGAGGGACGCATCATCGACTTCAAGAACACGATCGTGTTCCTGACCAGTAACCTGGCGACCGACGTCATCATGTCGATGGCGGCGGGGCCGGTGCCGCCGTCGACCGAGGAGCTGGTCAGCGCCATCCGGCCGGCGCTCTCACAGCACTTCAAGCCGGCGCTGCTCGCACGCATGGAGATCGTGCCGTTCTTCCCGCTGCGCGGCGAGAACCTCAAGTCGATCGTTCGTCTGAAGCTGAACGGCATCGCGTCGCGTCTGCAGGACAGCCACAAGATGCGTTTCGATCTGGACCCCAAGACGGTCGACACCATCGCGGCGCGCTGCACCGATGTCGATTCAGGGGCGCGCAACATCGATCACATCATCACGCAGAGTCTCTTGCCGCTCCTCTCCACGAGTCTCTTGGAGAAGATGACCGAGGGGCCGCTGCCCGAGTCGGTGCGTCTGAGCGTGGCCGACGACGACACCTTCGTCGTCGAGTTCCCGGAGGCGTGAAGCCATGGCGTTGATCCGCGGCGGAAGCGAGGCGGACCTCTTCTTCGTGGGGGGCGGATTCGGGCCGGCCGACTGGCAGGTGCGCGAATTCCACGGCGTCGAAGCGATGTCCGACCTCTTTTCGTACACCATCCGTCTCATCAGTTCGGTCGACGACATCGTGATCGACGACGTCGCGGGCTGTACGGGAACGCTCTCTTGGAAGACCGACGACGGTTCGGTCCGCAATGTCCACGGATTGATCGCGCGCTTCGAACATGTCGGCCACGGGCCGAGTCAGCAGCACTACGAGATCCAGCTCGTCCCGCGCTTCTGGACCCTCGGGCTGCGCCGCGACTGCAAGATCTTCCACCCCAACAAGACGACTCCGGTCATCTTGAAGGCGCTCTTCGAGGCGGCCGACTTCGTCGAGAACGAGGACTTCATCCTCGACCTGCAGGAGACCTACACACCGCGCGAGTACTGCGTGCAGTACCGCGAGAGCGATCTCGACTTCGCGTTGCGGCTGATGGAAGAGGAAGGGATCTGCTTCTACTTCAAGCACGGCGAAGCGAAGGACCTCTTCTACGCCTGCGACCAGATCAACGCCACGGCGGCGATCGAAGGGGAGCCGACGTTGCCGTTCCGCGAGAAGACGGCGCTGGTGGAAGAGAGCGAGGCGGTCTACGCCTTCCGTTTCGGGCGGAGCGTGCGGCCGACGATCGTGCATCTGCTCGCGCACGATTTCAGACGGCCCAGTTCGCGGCTCAGGGGAACCGTCGGCATGTCGGCTCTGCCGGCCGAGCAGAAGTTGATCCAATACGACTATCCCGGGAAGTTCGTCGACGCGGACTCGACCGGCGCGCATCTCGCGGCTGCGCAGATCGGCTCGCTCACCTCCCTGAGGGCTCTCGGACGCGGAGAGTCGGATTGTCGACGCTTCGTTGCCGGTTCGCGCTTCACCCTGGACCAATTCCCGCGGGATGACGCCAATCGCGAGTACACCTTCGTGCGCGTGGAGCATTGGGGCCACCAGAAGCCGGAGGGCGAAGAGGCGGGGAACTCCGAGGAGGAGGAACCGCCCTACGGCAATCGCTTCGAGTGCATCCCCTCCGACGTCCTCTTCCGCCCCGCACGCGTCACCCCGCTCGCGCGCGTCGACGGTCCGCAGACGGCGCGCGTGACCGGACCGGCGGGCGAAGAGATCTGGACCGACGAGTTCGGCCGCATCAAGGTCCTCTTCCATTGGGATCACCACGGCGCGGACGACGCCACCTCCTCCTGTTGGGTCCCCGTGCGACAGAACTGGGCCGGCGCCGGCTGGGGCGCGGTCTGGATTCCGCGCATCGGCCAAGAGGTCATCATCGAGTTCCTCGAAGGCGACCCCGATCACCCGATCTGCACCGGCGCGGTCTACAACGGATCGAACGCGACGCCGTACACGCTCCCGGACGAGAAGACCAAGAGCACGATCAAGAGCTGCAGCACGCCGGGCGGCGGCGGTTCGAACGAGATCCGCTTCGAGGATGCGAAGGGGGCCGAGCAGGTCTATGTACATGCGCAGCTGAACATGGACACGATCGTCGAGGCGGACCGGACGGTCACCGTGGGGCATGACGAAACGCATACGGTCAAACATGATCGAGTCTTGACCGTGGAGAACGACCAGACCTTCGAGGTGATGAACGACCAGAGCGGCACGGTGGGCAACAACGACACGCTGAAGGTGGTCGCGAATCAGGAACTGAAGGTCGGAGGAAACCTCTCGATCGACGTGGGTGGGAGTCGGATCGAGTCGGTCGGCGCCGTCTCCAGCATCCGAGTGGGCGCTTCGCATTCGCTCGTGGTCGGAGGCGCCGTTGCGATCGAGGTGGGGGCCGCGCTCTCGGAGAAAGTCGGCGCGGCTCACGATTCGGAAGTCTCCGGGGCAAGCACCCGAACTGTCTCCGGCGCCGATAGCCTCACCATCTCGGGGGCGAGCTCGGTCTCCGTCAGCGGCGATCGGACGGTCGAAGTCGGCGGCGCCTACGGCCTCAACGTCAGCGGCGCCTCGACCTGGGAGACCGCCGACGGCCTGACGATCAAGGCCAAGAAAATCGCGATGGAGGCCGAAGAGTCGGTTTTGATCAAGACGGGCGAAGCCTCCATCGAGATGAAGAGAGACGGCACGATCACGATCAAGGGCAAGGACATCAAGTTCGACGGGTCCAGCGGGATCACGATCAAGGCGCCGAAGACGGGGATCGACTGAGCCGTGCGCCCGTTCCGTCGGGACATCTTGGAGGAACACTTCGAAGAAGCGGCGTTCCTCTTCCGCCTCCGAGAACTCGCGTTCGATTCGTACGCGCGGCGGCTGGACTCGATGGCTTCGCTGGAGGAACGTCTCCTGGCGCATCTCGATGGACTCACCGTGGCCGACTCGGCTGGGTGGGAAGTAGCGCGGTCCGGTCTCGGTTCGAAGATCGATGGAGAGTCGTTCGTCGCGAGCTTCGCCGCGGTTGCGTCGCCCTCGGCTGAATCGCTCGGAGCGCTCGGAGACGCGCTCGCATCCTCGAAGGGCGCCCGCGGACACCGTCGGGGCCTGCGTTTGGCGCGCGGGCCGCGCACGAAAGACACGCTGGAGCAGCTCGCGAAGCACCCGGAAATCGGCGTCCGCGCTGCGGCCGTGGACGCGCTCGTCTTCCGAGGCGACACGCGTGAGGTCGCGGAGCTGCCGGAGTATCTGCGGAGCGATCTTCCTCAGGTGCTGCGCGCGGGACTCGAGATCGCCTCGCGGATCTTGCCGCGAAACGCGGAGCGTGAGATCGCGCGCGCCCTTTCGCACGAAGACCCGGCTGTCGCGTCGGCGGCGCACCGCGCGGCTCTGCTCGCGCACATGCCAGAAGCCCACCCGGCCGGGACGAGGCTGGCGGGCGCCGACGATCCGAGGGCGCCCCGCGCGCTCGCCTGGCACGCGCTCGCCGCAGCGCCCGACGCGCGCGCAGTACTGGCGGTCGCCGCTGACCGGCCGGAGACACGCCGGGCGGCGCTTCTCTCCATCGCTCATAGCGGAGACACGGGAGCGGCCGATCAGATCGTGCGCGCGATTCGAGAGAAAGCGCAGAGCCGGGCGGCCGGACACGCGCTCGAGGTGCTCCTCGGGATCGACCTCGTCGAGGAGGGGCTCACGCTCTCGCCCGACGACGCCGCCAAGTCGGAACTGGAGGACCTGGACCCGGACGAAGAGTTCGCGTGGCCGGATCCCGAGAAGGTCGAGCGGTGGTGGGCGAGCGAACCGGGGAAGCGTGCTGCGCGGAACGTCTCGTGGGAGAAGCTCCTGGAAGACGCGCAGGACGCACCGATGCCCACGCGCGAAGCAGCGATCCTGCGGGCGCGTCTCGCGCTGCCGGGCGTTGGGCCGTTCGAGACGAGAGGTTGGGCCGACGAGCAGCGTCGAGCCTTCCCGAGTCTGATCCGACAGGTGGCCGAAGCTTCGCGCGGAAAACTCCCCCGGAGTTGAGAGAAGAGAGGACCGACAACATGCGAACTCGAACAGAGACTCCAGCCGGCGGCGTTCGCGCCGCGGGCGCCGAGATCGGGCGACTGGTCGCGGTCGGCGGCGGCGGCGAGCCGTGGGTGGATTATCCCTCGGCGCCGAGCGGCCCCCGACTCGCGGTGCTGGCGGCGCCTCCGCCCAACGGCGTGCTCGAGGGCGCGATCGGTCGACACGTGGTCCTCCTCTTCGAAAGCGGACATGCCGATCGGCCCCTCATCGTCGGCTGGGTGGAGGAAACGCCGGAGGAACGGGTGGCGCCAGCGCGCACCGTGAGGATCGACGGCGAGCGGATCCTCCTCCAGGGGACGCGCGAGGTCGTGCTGGAGTGCGGCGAGGCCTCGGTCACTTTGACCGCGGATGGAAAGCTCGTGCTCCGCGGCGTGCAGATCGTCAGTGACGCCCAACGCCTGAACCGGATCCGCGGCGCCGCCGTCCGGATCAACTGATTCGCTGACGCTCGATCGACCATGGAACTCATCAACGACACCCGCTTCCCGGCGCAGCTCTTGATCCTCCCAGATCGGGACGGACACGAGACGCTCGTCGTGATCTGGAAGGGGAGCTGGCGCGTCGATGGCGGGTCGACCGCTCCACTGGAAGAGCCGTCGCCGATCACGCAAGCCGACGAGTATTACGGGAAGCCGGGCGAGTCGAGCCTGTCCTACGAGAGCGACCTCGCGCTCTGGAAACCGGCCACCGATGTCGTGCTCCTCGGACACGCCTACGCCCCCGACGGGAAAGCGAAGGAGAGCAAGGTGCAGGTGCGTGTCGGCCCGGTCGCCCAGAGCGCGATCGTGAGCGGCGATCGCAAATGGAAGATCTCGCTCGGGCTCGCACACATCTCGGGGCCGGAACCGTTCGAGAAGATCCCGCTCGTCTACGAACGCAGTTTCGGAGGCGCGCAGCCGGACAAGGACGGCCAGGGGTGGCTGGGCGCCGAGGAGCGCAATCCGATCGGCGCTGGTTACGTGCGCAAGCAACGGTCGTCGTTCGTCGACGGGCTCGCGCTCCCGAACATCGAGGCGCCGAAGAAGCGAATCAGCAAGCCGGGCCAGAACGCGACGCCGGTCGGCTTCGGATTCGTCGGGAGGCACTGGCTCCCGCGCCGGACTCACGCCGGCACCTACGACGCGAAGTGGCAAGCGGACCGGCTCCCGCTCTTGCCCGAGGACTTCGACGAGCGGTACTTCAACGGGGCGCCCGAAGCATTGCAGGCGATTCCGCACCTGCGAGGCGGAGAGCCGGTGCAGACGAGCGGCGTGCACCGCCGAGGGGCCTGGAGTTTCTTACTGCCGACCGCGCGCCCCGTGATCGAGGCGCACTGGAAGGGCGACTGGCTGCCGTTGGAGTCGGTCTTGGATACCGTCGTGCTCGAACCCGATGCCGATCGGGTCTCGCTGACCCATCGCGCCCGATTCCGCATCCACAACCACCTCCGATCGCTCAAGGCGGTGCGGGTGAAGGAGAGCTGATGGCCCTCCCGCGCCAATCGCCGGCCTGGATCTCAGGTCTCGGTCTTTCGACTTCGATCGGGGGCAACACGCAGCAGTCGCTTGCCTCATTCCGCGCAGGCCTCCTGCGTTACGAACCGACGAAGCGCTGGCTCTGCGCGCCGTGGGACGAGGAGAACGGCGAACTGGAGCCCGCGATGATCGCGCCCGTCACCGATCTCGATCCGCTCTTGGTCGGAACGGAACGACTGCTCCAACTCGCCTTCCCTGCCTTGACCGAAGCGATCGAGTCGGCGGCGCTCTCGCGCAAGGACCTGGAAGGCGCCTCGCTTCATCTGGCGCTGCCGGAGACCGGACGGCCGACCGACGCGGATCTGGAGAGTCGATTCCCCGCCGAGTTGGTGCGACGGTCCGGGCTCCCGCGACCGAAGGCGATGACGATCTCGCGGTCGGGACACTGTGGAGTCGCCGAGGCGATCCGATCCGCGCTGGAGGCGCAGGCCGCCACCGGCGCGCCCGCTCTCGTCGTCGCGAGCGATTCGTTCGTGGATCCGGCGTCGTTGCAGTGGATGGACGAACGGTCGCGGCTGAAATGTTCCCGCGCGCCCGAAGGGGTCATCGCGGGAGAGGCTGCGACCGTGCTCGTGCTCGAGCCGCCGCGCACCGCCGAACGGCGGGGAAGGACGCCGCTGGCGACGATCGAAGCGATGGGCTTCGCGGTCGAGACGGCGACGGTCTCTTCCGAAAGAGCCTGCATCGGAACGGGACTTGGTGCGGCCATCCGCGAGGCCGCCGCGCGGTTGGGCGCCGTTCCCTCGCCGCCTTGGGTCGTGAGCGACATGAACGGGGAGCGTTACCTCGCGCTGGAGTGGAGCTACGTGCTGACGCGTCTGCACACGCTCTTCGGTGGCCTGAGGCACCAGTGGTTCCTGGCCGACTGTGTCGGCGAAACCGGCGCGGCCGTCGGCGGCCTGGCGGTGGCGCGTGCGCTCGGCGCATTCGGAATCGGTCGGGCGCCTTCCGTTCGCGCCTGGCTCCCGCTGAGCGCCGATGGAGGCGCTCGCGCCGCCCTCATCGTCGGCGCGCCGGATACCGAGTTCGTTCCAGGGATCGAGTGAGCCGAGGGCCGAGAGCCGACAGCCGAGAGCCGACAGAGAGAGAGGAACTTCGATGCCCGCGACCGTGATCGTCAACTTCATGACCGTCGTCCACGCCTCGAGTTCGGGCACGCTGATGCTCTTCCCCGACGTCTGCCTCACGCCCGCGCCGCCCGCGCCGGCGCCGATCCCGATCCCTTATCCGAACATCTCGATGTCGAGCGACACGTCCGACGGCTCCAGTACGGTCAAGTGCGACGGCAACCCCGTCATGCTCCAGGACTCGAAGTTCAAGATGTCGTCCGGCGACGAGGCCGGGAGCGCTCAGGGTGTGGTCAGTCACAAGATCAAAGGCAAGGCCGAGTTCGTCAGCTTCTCCTTCGACGTCAAGATGGACGGGAAGATGGTCTGCCGGCAGCTCGACCCGATGTTCGGTAATGAAATGTCATCGAAGCCGCCCAACACGCCGCCGGCGCCCGAGCTGCAACCGCCGGCGATCCTCTTGCCGATCCTGCCGGCGCCGACGGGTGACTGGAGCGTCACCGCGGTTTCGAAGAAGTAGCCGAGAGTCGCGAGGGAGAGAGCATGCCGATCGACCAATACGTCAACTTGCCGTGCGACCCGGAGAAGAATCATGGGCGGCTGGTCTTCATCGTCGTGGACGTTTCCGAGGCGCTGCCCGGGGCTGCCCGGGGCTCGCCGGTCTGGTTCTTCGTGGAGCCCGGGGGCGGCAACATGCCGTTGACCAAACTCTCCGCCGACGCCCGGCAGACCGGCGCCCATCTGACACCGCCGAACCGCGCGTTCGGGCTGGTCGACAGGAATAAGCGCGCCTGGACCGGCCTGCGCGTCTCGATCGCGGGCGGCGACACCTTCAAGTTCAAAGCGGGGGCGATCAAGGACGGCTCGGGCGCGATGCCCGCGACCGAGCCCGACCAGGTGACGGTGTGGCGGCGGATCTACATGCAGGTCGGCGCGATGCCCGGCTGCAAGGGAAGCGTGCATGGCCAGATCCAAGGCATCCTGGAATCGCATTTCATCGAGATGGACGTGCTCGGAGGCGCGGCCGATCTCACGGCGGCGCCGATCATCAAGACGATGCTCGACATCCTGGACGATGCGAGGAAACAGATCGCGCCCCCCGATGCCGAGAAGCGGCCGCTGACGATGCAGCTCCTCTACGTCGACCGCATCCTGGTCGACGCCTGGAAGACGATCACGAAGACGCTCGTCGGCAAGGCGGTCTCCTCCAGCGGAAATGTGCGGTTCAAACTCGACGGCCAGCTCACCTGGCCCGATGACACGAGCTGGCTGCAGGGACGCATCCGCATGCTCCAGCCGAACGGCGACGTTGCGCACGATCTGAACGACACGAGGGTCCGGCGGATCACGCGCAAGTCACGCAGCGGATACAGGCACCCGGAAGGCAGAGCGAGCGCAGAGGTCATCATCGAGCTGGGGAAATACGGCAGCCGGATTGCGGAGTGGATCCGGGACGAAGGGGTGACGCTCGAGATCACACTCCGAGTGCGGATCATCGAATCGAACCCGCTCGGGCAGGCGGCGAAGTCGCTGCGCGTGTGCGTCTCCAGCCTGCGGGACCAGAAGTACCAGAAGGCCGATGCGGCGCGGTCGCTCTGCGTCACGTTGCACGAGGTCGGGCATCTCTTGGGGTTGGTCGTGCAGAAGAATCCGACTTACGACGCCACGACCGGCGCCGAGACCAGCGCTCCCGACTACGCCGACTGGTATGTCGGCAACGGCGGGGTCGGTAACCACTGCGGTAAAGGCGCGACCAAGACGGCGACGCAGTGGTACGGAGGAAGCTGTGTGATGTGCGGCCTGTTGCACAAGGCGAGTCCGACCACGTTCTGCGCCGATTGCACCGAGATGCTGAAGCGAAGAGATCTGACCAAGCTCGGCTGAGCAGCGGAGACCCATGTAGATGCCCGAGACCGAAGACACCGACCAAGCGCTCCCGGACGACGCCTTCCGCGACGTCAGGCCTGACTTCGGGCCGCACGCGGCCTCGCCGGCATTTTCGCCCCAAGAGGACGGCCTGAAACTCTCGGCGCCGAAGCGCGCGCGCGCGGCGGCCGGCGCGATCGTCCCGCTCTGTTGCAGCTACCAGATGCAGGCGGAGACGCGGTCCCGGCTCGGGGGCGTCGATTGGGAGAAGGTTTCGCTCGTCGTCTATCGCGAAGACGGGCTCTACGCGATCGTCGGAGCGATGGGTGTGATGCCGGCGCCGCCGCCCGGTCCTCCGGTCGATTTCTCGGACATGCCGCGAGACGAAGAGGACGACGCGATGCCCCTGGAAGAGCCGGACAGCGTCGGCGGATTCCGGAACATCGATCTGCGTGAGCAGGTGGCGCTCCCGATCGGCCCCGGCGTCTTCTACGCGTTCGTCGCGTGGTCGGGACTGCTCTCCAACACGGTGCGGGTCGAGCTGACCCCGGAGGGGAAGTGAGCGAGAGCTACCCATCGTTCGAGCGGAACGATCAATCGCCTCCGCTGCCGCCTCGAGTTCCAGGTAAGGCGGGCGCCGGTTCGGCCGTGGCGCTCGCACTCAGCGGCTCGTCGCCGAAAGGCACGATCGTGCGAGGCGCCTATCGTGTGACCGCGGAAGATCGCGCCACCCTCGCCCCGGGACCGCTGCGCCCGCGCGTCTTTCTCTTCGTCTTGGGTCGAGAAGTAGTCACCGCCTGGATCGGCCGTCCCGGCGGAGAAGCCGCGGTCTTCGCGGGCGAGGAGCCTCCGACCGGCGACATCGAAGGATGGTTCAACGTTGTCCTCGAGGACTGCTGTCGGATGAGCAACGATCGGGGTCAATTCTGCGACATCGTTGCCGTTCTCGGCCCTTGGAAGTCCGCGCCGGTGGAACTCCGTCCGACGCCCTGATCAAACCGGCAGCATGAACCCGAACTCCAACGGCTTTCCCTCCAGCGGGACGGCGCAACGAATCGCGATTTCCAGTAGCGCCGGAGTCGCTTCGACTCCGGCGCCTCCTGCGGTCGCCGGAATCACCGTCACACGCACCGCCTCCGCCCGCGCCGCGTCGGTCTCTCCGGCGAGCGGCCCCAAGTGCGCGCGCAATCCCCGCGCGAAGAATTCCGCGCGTGACTCCGCGGAACCCGCTGGCGCTTCGTCCATCAACTTTCCGCAGACTCGCGCCAATCTCCCCGCCGTCACCTGATACGCGACTGTCGCCTCCAGCGTGAGTTTGCCCGGCTGCATCCTGAAGACAGTCACGGTCATCGGGATCACCGCGACATCGCCGCGCAGTCGGCCAACGAGCGGTGTGAAGCCGGCGCGGACGAACTCGAGGGCGCGCATGTCGTCGAGCGGCGCCTCGGTCGAGAAGTCGACGTTCTCGCCGCTGGAGTGGGGATAGGTGCGCGTGGGCAGGCCAGGGAACGCGCCGCCGCTGCTGCCGGCGAGATCGAGCGCGTGGCCGTGCTTCGCGACGCTCCGCACGACGGCCAGGCCGATCGCCCAGACGCCGCCGCCCCAGAGGTAGCTCTCCGGCTTCGCTTCTTCCGCCGACTCGGCGTAGTCGTCTTCCGTCACGTATGGCCTGCGCAGGAGGAACCGGCCGAAGGCGAGCGCGATCCAACGCGCGTTCTCATCGGCTTGGAAGGCGCGCCACGGCTGGTGCGCGGTCGAGTTCAATCGATCGAGCGCGGAGGGCAACGCAGCGACATGCGCGAAGTACCGCAGATCGAAGAATCCGGGGGAGGCGCCCGCGATGAACGGCGTCTGCAGCACCTTCGCCATTCCGGCCAGGTCTTGCAGTAGCGCCAGGTCGCCGGCCTTGTGCGAGAACTCGAAATCGAGCAGCACCGCGCTCCAGTCGGGATCCTGTCCCGACTGGGCGGCGGCCTCGAACACCTGCGTGCGCACCCGCGCGCCGAGCGTCTCGCGCGTTGCCGGGAGCAGCCAGATCTCGATCGGCGCGTTCCCGACGGCCCCTGTGGTCGCGCCTGCATTCATTCCCGCGAGGAGGAAGGCGAGCCCGCGCCAGGCCGCTTCGATCTTCTGCAGCGCCGGCGAGTGGAGCGCAAAATCCAACTCGGGCGATCCAGCGCCGCCGGTCGCGCCCCCGAGCGCGCCCCCGACCTTCGTCGGCCCGAAGTCCTCCAACGACTCGAACCAAAGCTCCGTTTTGCTCGCCGCACTCTTCCCAGGCGCCTTCACCGAGACGCTCGCCGCCGCCTTCCACCCCTTCGGCCAGATCGCGTCCGGCGTCACTTGCACGGCCGGAGCTTCCCCCACACCGAAGTCAGCCACGACCAGAATCCGCCACGGCGTCACAAGCGCACTCATCTCGTTCTCCTCGGGGTCATCTGCTCGGGCGACTCGTCTCGGACGCTCCGCGACGTCACCTCTTGCCGGCCGTCGAGACAGCCGCTTCGAACTCGGCTGTCAACTTACTGTCACAACGTCTCTGCGGACAGCCTCGAAGCCGAAGGGCAACCGAGGATGCGTGCAGGACGCGAGAGCGATGCGCGGCTTTCCGTCGCGATCGAGGCGTTCAGAGCGAATTGATCGCCCGTTCCGCGTCAGACAGTTGCGACATCACCGTCTCGAACGGCGGCGGCTCACTGAGAAACATGGGTCGCATCGCCCTGTAGTCGCTCGCCAACGAGACCTGCCGAGGACCCGGGGGGGCGAGCCTGATAGTGCCGTGTTGCGCGAGGTCGTACCGCGCCCACCCCCGCGGGAACACCCGGCTCTTCCACTCAACAACACGGGCACATAGCACTTTGTCCGCGGCGAACGCCGCCGCACTCGGATGCTCCAGCAGGCGCGTCAGGTCTGAATAGTGTCGCGCGTACCGGTCCGGGATCGGAAGACTCTGCGGACGATAGTACTCAGCGTGGAGAATTGTCGCCTTCTCCCAGAAGGTGCGCGCCAGGTCGAGCGCGATGACCTCACAGCGCCAGTCCGAGAACAGCGACGGGAATTCCTCGGCCACCCAGGGCCGGATCGCATAGCGGCCGACCGGCTGCTGGTCGGTGAGCGAGCCCAGTTCCAGCTTCACGGCTCGCCGCACATAGCTCAACCCCGTTGCTCTTGTGGTCGGGTATTGGAAATGGAGGATCGGCTGATGGGTGTGCTGGTCGTCTTCGTAGCTCAGCCATTCGCCGCCCGGCGGCGAGCCGAGCGCGTCGCGGATGGCCGCCTCGAGCAGCGGCGATATTGTCTCTCGGGCGCTGACTCCACAGAGTCGTTGCATCTCCTTCGTCGCAGCATCGCGCTTGGTCTGGCTGGGTAGAGCATCGAATCCGCTCGCATCCGCGCCAACGAAAGCGGGGGACACCGACAGGTCTACATCCTCCGAGAACCGATCGATCACCCCGAACACTTTGGAGAGGGACGTCCCTCCCTTCAGCACCAGGTGGGGAGCCAATGAGGGAATCGAAGCGAGCGTGTGGAGGAGCCAGCACACCCAGAAGTCCTTTTCGATGATCACGGCATCTACCGCTCGTCGAGTGGCGGCCTGCTCGAACGTAAGCGTGCGGCGCTCTCGCGGCAGCGCGAGGAACTGCAGTGAAGTCACGCCTCGGATCTCTTCGTTGACTTGCCGCGCCTTGCTTTCGGCTTGGTCTGCGCAAGCTCACATAGCATCGGCCGCATCCACCCGGGGGCCAGGTCCAAGTCGGTCAACAATCGGGCGCGCTCGGTGGCGGGCAACGTGTTCCGCAGGTGAGCCAGTCGTTCCGGCGTGACGTGCTCTGGCCCTAGGCTCTTCAAGGCCTGAATCACGAGGCCGCTCAACCGACCGGCTGCCGCCATGTTTCGCGGAGACGTGCGCTTGAGTTGGATTCGCATCGGACCGGCGGCGATCGATCGGCTGGCGCCGTCGGTGAGAAGCACGACTCGGGCCGGCACTTGCTCCGACAGGCCAAGTAGGTTCGCCGCGTACACGCCACTGGGTTGCACCCGTAACTTGTCCTTGCCCACGATCGCTCGGATCACCGCGTCCACCGAGGGCCACAGCACACCGAGGAGTTCGTCCTGTCGGGGCTTGTCGTACAGTCCGCGTGAGAGGCGACGTAGCTTGCCCCTCGCCGCCAGCCGTTGCAGCGCCTTGTCGATCGCGGCGCGGCTCCCCAACCCTGCGAACATGGCAGGCGTGAAGACAGCGCCTCTCGGGCTGCGTTGGACCCTGCGGGTTAGTCGCGCATCGATGCTTAGCTGTAACATGCTATGTAACATAATGATAGGCGAATACTCCACTCCGATACTGTCCGAAATACTAGCACGTTTTTCGGACAGGCAGCTGTCGAAATGGGCACCCGAAGGGCGCCACGGGCCCGCGGTCATGCCTTACGCCGGAGGCGACCCGCCTGCGGTTTCACGAGCAGCGACGGCTCTTCCAGGATCTCGAGGATCGCTCGCGTTGCGCGGTTGTGAACGCAACGCCGAGCCTCAGGCAACCGCAGCTGGAACCATATCGCTAGAAGGCGTCACCGAAAGGCATCACGCGGGACGAGTGTCCGTTTCGGAGATACCTAGTGCTGAATGTGAATGCCAGACGGCGATGAATCGCGCAGCGATCCGCGCAGCGCGCGGTAGCGAACAGCGATTCCGCGGTCCGAAATCAGCACGCTCTCCACCGCGGCAAACGCTCCCGCAGAATCAGTCAGCGCGCGCGTCAGCGCCGCAGTCAGCTGCTCCGCCGCGCGCTCCGCCGAGAGCGATCGATCGATCGAGTTCCATGCCGCCACCGCTGCCGCATGAACTCGCGCCATCAAGACGCGGTGAGCCAGGCGATTCTCTGGCGCGTCGTCCCCAGCCGCGACGGGGACGAACGGGAAGTAGGCGCGATCGGTGGCTCCGAGCGCGGCCAGCGGAGCGAATCCGCGACGCGCAAGCTGCGCGAGTTGCGTTGTTGGGAGCGCGCGATCGACGGGACCTTCGCTCGAGAGCGGTAGATCCTCTATCTCGCCACCGGGACGCGCAGTGAACTCAGTCCCGAGGCCGTCATTGTCGAACGCGCGCGAAATGGCGAGGGCGAGGAGCCACGAGGCCGGGATCCAGGGGAGTGTGGGTCCCTCGCCCTCTTCGAATGCAAAGCCTTTCACCGGCTCCGACGCAGCGCCGTAGAGCGGCCGCGCCAAGCAGTGGTGCGCGGTCGCCGCGGACCACGAGGTCGCGTCGTCCGACGACGCGACTCGATCCTCCCGCACTGCGCTCTCGACCTCCTCCGAGCTAGCCGCCGAGATCACGGGGACCCAGTACTCCCGTCCAGCTGCGCCAAACGCAGCGCGTTCCTCCGCCCCACTCTCCCACCCCACCACCGCCACCGTCACACGCCCCTCTGACTCCGCATCCGCGGAAAGCCCTTCGAGCGCCGCGCGCAGATGACGCACCCCCGCGCCCGGCGCACTCGGCACGACGAACAGCCGCGTCCCTTCGCGGAAATCGACCCGCCGCACCAACGTCCTCAGCGCGAGCCACGCCCCTTCCAACGCGCGCCACTCCGGCGACGCGAGTGCGGCGCGCAGGATCTCGGCGCGAAGCGCATCATCCGCGGACGAACCCGACGCGCTCTTCGGCGCCTTCGGCGTTCCGCCACCCTTCTGGCTCTGGACCGATCGCACAACTTCCGCGACCAAACGATCCGCAAGGCTCGCGCCTGGAGCGTGCGCGGCGCCCATGCTCGTCCCGGCCTCGACAAGATCGAAGAGGTGGGCGAGAGGATCATCGGAGAAGAGCGGCGTGTCGGTGGAGCCGCGCGCGAGCGGAGATTCCGGCGCGGGTTCAGACGCAACGGTCGGAGTCGGAGCTGCGGTTGATCTCGTAGCTGTCGTCGACGTCGCCCCCTGCGCCGTCCCCGCCCCTAACTTCGCCCGCGCCTCCGCCACCCGCGCATCCAGCCATCGCGCCCGCATCGCCTCCGGTCGGAACTCGCGAAACGTAGAGATCTTCGCCGCCGACTCCGCCAACGGATCCGTCGGTCTCAGCCTCCCGAGAAACCCGTCGAGCGAGTCGCGATCGATGCGATGCGGTCGCCCATACTCGGGAGCGCTTCGATCGGCTACCGGCAGCAACTCCGCCAACACGATCAGATCGAGCGGCGTCGCGCGGTCATTCGCACTCGGTCCAGACATGATCGCCTCAGTTCCGGATCGCGGTTTCTCGACCGGTCATGGGAAGGTCCAGGCTGCCGGGGTTGATCCGCAGTCTACAGTCGTGTTGTCCCTCGAAGAACGGCTCGAAGGTGGGGTCGAGCGAGAGTCGCGGAACGAAGCGATGCGCGCGCCTCCCTCCGCCGCGGGGCCGGCCCATGGATCCAACGGCGCGACGTGGATCCCCGAGGTGGGTGGAGACATGCGGGCCTCACTCCAAGGTTATGAATCCGCGTCCCGTGAGTGGGAGGTCGATTCCGCCGGGATCGATCCGCAGGAGACAGTCGTGGACCCCGCTGAAGAACGGTTCGAAGGTGACCGTGATATCGACCGCCTGCTCGGGCGCCAAGAAGATCTCGAAGACCGACGGGGTGAACGCGGGGCACTGCTGCGAAGAGCCGTAGTAGATCGTGAAGAGGCGGCTCGTCGTCGTGACGTTGGCCAGCCGGAACGTCTCCTGCCTCGCGAACTGGACCTGCACATCCCCGAAGTCGATCTCGCCCGGCGCGACGGTGGCGTAGACTCCGCGCGCCGTGACCGGAACCGGATCACACTCGGTCCCGAGGTCGACGACGCAGTCGACGTACGCGCCCGCCGAGTCGGGGCTGAGGCTGACCAGGATGCTCTTCGATTGGCCCGCTCCCAGCGAGAATCCGAGCCCGCTCCCAACGGGAGAGCCGGTCAGGTCGAGGTCGTCCCCGCAGTTGCGCCCCGCGCCCGCCAGTCCGGTGAGCACGGCGCCGCCTTCGTTCCTGATCGTGAGCAGTTCGGAGGCGACGTGGCCAATGCCGATGTCGCCCAGGTCGATCGAGACGCGATCGACCGCACAGCGCGGACCCAGGCCGTTCCCTTCGACCAGGATGCTGCAGTTCGTCCCGGTCGAGATCGAGCAGAAGTCAGGCGTCTCGTCGGTCGGCGTGTAGACGACCGGGATCACGACCGACTCGTCGCGAGCGAGCGAGAAGGAGGGGTCGGCGAGCGCGAGCGAGAACTCGCCGCACTCTTCCTCCACGACGCCCTCCAGGAGGCCCCCGCCGACATTCGTGAGTAGCACCGACAGTGTGTCGCTCTCGCCGAGCAGCACAAAGCCGAAGTCGGGTTCGTAGGACGAGAGCTGGCAGAGCGGCGGATCGTCTTCGGTCACGCCGCTCGCCTCGATCGAATAGTCCGACGTGTCGGCGCCGACGAACGCCCGCACTCGATAGGTATAGAGGGTCGCCGGAAGCAGATTGCCGTCGAGCGTGCGTCGAGAGTCGCCTTCGAGCATCCGATGCTGCCGCCAGGGACCGCTCCCGACGCGTCGATCCAGCACGAAGCCGTCCGGGTCGGGCGAAGCGAAGGCCCAGTCGAGCGTGAAGGTCCGGGCGAAGGCGAGCACCGCGATCAGAGGATCGGGCGGCTCGACGAGCGTCCTGGTCTGCACGAGGTTCGAGAGCGCCGCTTGGTTGCCGGCCTCGTCGCGCGCACGAAACGCGAGGTAGTAGACAGTGCGGGGCGAGAAGCCTTCGATCGATGCGACGACCGAGTGGCCCCCTTCGAGCGGCGGTGGAGGAACCTCGACCGGGATCGCCTCAGACCAGCTCTCCTCGTCGAGGATCGGCGCGCTGCTGTAGCGCAGGTCGTACGACGCCGCCTGACCGATGATGCCGTCGTCTCCCGGCGCGGTGTACGAAACCTGGAAGCCGCGGAGTTCTCGCCGTCGCACGAAGAGGTCGGTCACCCGCGCGGGAGGGGTGAGATCGGCGGTCGTGACCTCGGCCACGTTCGAGAGCAGAGATTCGTTGCGGACTTCGTCGCGCGTGACCAGTGCGAAATAGTGCCTGGTCTCGCGGGTCAGCCCGAACACGACGATCGACTCCGCTCCACCGGCGGGCGCCGGCGCCGGAACGCCGTCGACCGGCGTGGCCGTCGCGAAGTTTCCCGCGTCGATCGGAAATGTCGCGACACGGACCTCGTATTCGTCCGCTTGGCCGACCTCGCCGTCGTCGCCCGGCGCGGTCCAGCGCAGGCGCGCGCTCGTCTCGGAGACGGCTTCGGCCGTGAGGTCGTCCACGGCGGCCGGTCGGCTGCGATCGTCCGTCAATGTCGTGGCCGACACGACATTCGACAGCTCGGAGCCGAGACCCAGTTCGTCCAGCGTGACGAGCGCGAAGAAGTAGAGCGTTCTCGGGAGCAGGCCGGTGACGACCCGGCCGTCCGATTCGCCCGGCGTCGCGGGCGGACTCAGCCCCGCGACCGGAATCGCGGCTTCGAAGTTCGACCCATCGATCGGGTCGAACGAGTAGCGCAGGTCGTAGGCGGCGGCGCGGCCGATCGCTCCGTCATCCCCGGGTGCGGTCCAGAGCAGCGCCACCAGTGTGTCGGCGACGAGCGCGACTCTCAGATCGGTAATGGCGGAAGGTGGCGTCGGTCCGACCACGCCTACGCCGACGCTCTCGCTGTAGGCGCCGACCCTTCCGTCGTCCAGCTCCGCGCGCACCCGATAGCGCACGCGACCGATCGGCGGGGCCAGGCTGGGTGGGGCGATGATCGTCGTCTCGGTCGCGGCGGTGGTTCGCTCGATGGTGGAGTTCGGTCCGATCTCCGCGAGGCGGTAGCGAGCGGCGCCCGCGATCGGGTTCCAGTCGAGTCGATAGCGGTCCGGAGGGAGGGACACGAGCGAGAGCCGGGGGACGACATCGCGCAGGGTCACGGGCACCGTGCGGGCCTCTCCCGAGGTCAGATCCAAGACCGCGGACTCTCCGCTGTGGAGCAGTCCGCGCTCGGTCGCTTCGCCGCCGTTTCCGCGCACGCCGATCGTTTCCACCCGCACCAGATACCGCTCACCCGGCGGCGCCTGGAGGGAGAGTTCGAAACGCGTCTCCCCCGGCGCGATGTCGTCTTGCTCCTGATCGACCACGCGGGCCGGCGACACGCTGTCGTCGAAAATCGTCGCGACCACCTGTTCGATCGCCGCCTGATCGCCGGGTTGGGCGGCGGGACGGGCGCCTGCCGCTCGCGGCGATGTCGTCATGATCTCGAAGTCCACTTCGAGACGGAGCTGCGCGAGCTCCCCGCGCCGGCCCGGCTCGTCGCCGCTGCACCCGAGGGCGAGCGCGGAGAGCGCCGTGAAGAGGAGAGCGCGCCGCCGCGCGCTCGTGATCGGCCCGGCTGAGCTCAACCTTCTTCGGAGATGGCGTTGTAGGCATGGAGCGCCGTGCCGCGATTGCGGGCGACCGTGTCCTTCGGATTGAGGCGCATCGCCTCCTCCCACGCCGCCTCGGCGCCTTCGTAGTCGCCGCCCTCTTCCAGCAGTAGCGCATTGCCCGCCTGGATCAGATAGTCGACGTATCCGCCCGAATCCTCGAAGTCGGCCTGCCGCTGTTCGAAGCGATCCTCGGTCCGGCGCTTGAGCTGCTTGACCTCCTCACCGGTCAGGATCTTCTCCATCTCCGGCGTCAACATCTCCACCAAGACCTTCTTCTGCAGCGCGAAGAGATCCTCGGCCGAATCGATCTTCGCCTCCGCCGACTGCGCCGCAAGGTACTTGCCGGTCGCCGTCTCGACCCACTGCAGATCGAGTCGGATCTTCTTCTTGGAGATCTGCGACAGGCTGCCCCAGATGAACGACTGCGCGCCGCAGAGCTTGCCCATCTGCACGCGGTAGCGCTCGTCCATCAACTCGTCCGATCGATTGAGTTCGATCTCGTCGAGCAGTGTCTTCAATCGACGCCGGTCGACGATCGTGAGCGGCGAGACCTGGCGAAGATCGCCGATCATGGCGTGCGTGAGTCCGAGACAGAAGCGATCGAGGTCGTACTCGCTCTTCACGATCGAATTGTTCTCGATGTCCGCGAACGCGACCGTGCGTACGTCTGGCGGAAGCGAGCGACCGGTCGCCGCCAGCAGGCTGTCGCGGATCCCGTAGAAATAGGTGATGAGCTGCGGCGGCAGCCGATCGATCTCCGGCAGATCGATGGTCGGATCCGGCTCCAAGATCGCGAGGACGGCCGCGCGAGCCGCCGGCTCCTTTCCCGGGGTCGCCTTGTAGATCGCCGCCAAGGTGGTCAGCGCGCGCGCGCGGACACCCGGCTCGTGTCCGCCCGCCTCCAACACCGCCTGCCCACAACTGAGCGCTTCACTCGTGCGCTGTTCGAAGAAGAAAAGCAGCGGATCCTTCGTGAACTCGGCCATCAGCTCGCCGGAAGGCTCGTCCGCGCGGGCGCGCGAGGCGTCCTGCGCGAGCACCGCGGCCAGGGAGACCCCGACCCACCAGAGAGCACGAAAGGGAGAGACGGAGCAGCGGCGCGCATTCATGGGCGGCACCTCACGGCGTTCGCGCCGGGAGCATCCCCGACGCCGGTTCTTTCCAGGGATAGGAGGGAGACACCGAGGCCGGAACGTAACACCCGGCCTCGTGACCCTCAAGCCTTCGCCCGGTTATCGGAGCCCGGGCGCGCCGGGTTGCGTCTTCTCCCGCGGAGCGCGCAGGAAATAGCTCTCCATCCGATCCAACAGGAAGAGCGTCCGCGGCAGCTCCGCGCGCGCGCCGAGCTGCCCCGCGACATTCTCGCGCGTCCGGGCGCCCTGTCCGGTGAGATAGAAGAACGCCACGGCGCGACCGAGCGCAGCCTCCTGCAGCGAGGTGAGCGGCGTGACGCTCGAGCTATCGCGCCCTTCCTCCCCGAAGTCGATACTGAGCAGCGCGAGGTCGCGCTTCAGCCGATCCAGATAGCCCCGCTGCCGGGAGCGGTCGTAGGTCGGATGCAGCAGTCGATCCTTGTCGCGCACCATCACAACGGGAAAAGCGCAACATTCGTCGCAGTTCGGCTCTCCGGGCACCTCCAGGTCGAGCAAGAACCGGCACCCGTCCAGCGGGCGCCAATCGGCGATCAGAACCGGATCCTGTCCTTCGGCCACCACGACCTCGGTCAGCGTCGCTTCGTCCATGCGGATGTCGGCGGTGATCTCCGCCAGCGAGACCGTCTGCGGCTGATCGAGGGAGTCGGCCTCGACCAGGAGCAGGCCTCGCACGGCGGGATCATCGATCGTCGACATGAAGCGGATCAGCATCTCGTTGTGATCGTCGTCGTCCAGATCGAGCGGCGTCGCCGTCTCCAAGAAGTCGACGCCGCAGTCGTTCGGCCAGGGATCGTCGGGATCGTTCCGCACGGTCGGCGCCGCCGACAGCCGCGGATCGCCCGGCGCCAGCCATTCCAATTTGCGGTTATCGATGTGCTGTAGGAAGGCCAAGTCCCGCCGTTCGACTCCGTCGCGCAGGGTGAACCGAAGCCGCGTCTGCCGCAGTGGACGACGCACCACCGCCCGGGCCGAGTCGGGCCCCGCGTCGTCGGTCGCGCTCTCCGCGTAACCGGGGCTCGTCTCTTCGAGCGCGACGATCCAGAGTCGCGGCGGATGCGAGAGGAAGGTCTCCGAGCGGATCTCCGTCCAGGCCAGCGGCGCCGCGGCCGCGACTCGCCAGCCCGGCGTCGGCGCCCAAGGGGTCGGCGGCTGCGCGATCGTCGACCCCGGCCACAGCAGGCCCAGGAGGAGAAGCGCGAGCGACGCGAGCGTCGGCGGCGATGAGTGGAAGGAGTGACTCACGGAGGCGCGCAGGATACCCAGCGCGGCCTCGCGCGAGAAGTCTCTCAAGCCGCCCGGTCGTTGGCCCCACCCGGAGACTCGAGCTGCCCGAGCAGCGTTTGATTCGCGAGTTGAAGCTCTTCGTTCTTGCGCTCCAGCCCGCGTCCGTACAGTTCGAGCATCTCCTCGGTCAGCAGGGCGCCCCGCAGGTGGCGGCCCATCTCGCGTCGATTCTGCCGGGCCCGCTGGAGCGCGACCAGCGAGAGGATCCCGCTGCAAAAGAGGAGTCCGACGAAGACGTTCGCGCTCTCCGAGAGCGCGCGCACGGGGGAGGTGTAGCGCCGCTCGAGTTCTTGGGCGAGTCGACGTCCCTGCGTGGCGAATCCGTCGGTGACTTCCGACTCCTGCAGCGCTCGGGCGGTCATCGTCGCCGCCGCCGCGGTGTCCCCGATGGACCGCATCCCCGCCGCATCCGCTTCCCAGAGCAGGCAGCGCCAGGCCGAAGCGAGCGAGGAATCGACGGCCAGCGCCAGCGGATGCAGCGACGCGTGCTCCGTCACCAGCGGCTCGCGCGAGAGCGGCGGCCGCCTCAGCCGCGGCGTCTCTCCCTCTTCGATGCGACGCCAACGGATCTGCGCCGCGTCCAACCGCGTGTTCGCCTCATCCAAGATCCGACCGACTTCCTCGGCCGCGGTGATCTCGGCGATCCGTTTCTGGGTCTGGAACTGTGCAATGCCGGCTGCGACCGCGACCAGAACGATCAACGCGGCGAGCGTGTTCGTCACCCGTTGCGACGCGGCGTCCTCCCTGCGCGCGGCGTCGTGCTGCGGCGTCTCGGACTCGGGCACCTTTGGCGTCGGCGAGCGGCGCGACAGAAACGACAGCGGCACGGGGACCTCCCTGCGGTCAGTCGGCGCCCGCGAACCCGTCTGGTCCCCCGTCGCCGTCCGTCCGGGTATCGGCCGCCGCGTCCGGTTTCTTGCGACTCGAGCCGCCAGGCTTGCGGTGGGGGGGCGGTTAGGGTTTGGATGCCCCGTGTTCGATTCCCCCCTCTTCGGCCTGACCACCGCCGGCGCGGCGGCGTTGCCTCCGGCCCTCCTCGACGCCCTGGCGTCCTGGGTCGTCACCGCCGCCCCCTCGGGCTGGCAGGAGAGACGCGCGGGCCACCGCGCGGCCGTGCGCCGGGTGCTCGAACTGCCAGATTCCGGCGATGCGGCCGCTCGCTCGGCCGTCCTGGCGCACGCCCGCTTCGTCGCCGAGTTCCTGGCGGTGCTCGGAGGGAGGATTCACACGCTGGAAGGGGGCGAGGAACTCGACGCGGTCGCGCCCGGCCGGGGTCGACTCCTCACGATGGTGCACGAGGGGAACTGGATCGCGGTCGGACGTCGACTCGCGCCGCGCATCGGCCCGATCCACACCGTGGCCGGCGTCCAGCTCGGCGCCGGCTGGCAACGGAAGATCGATGCGACGCTGCGCGAGCAGGGAATCGTGGTGCACCACCCTCCGTTCGCCGCGCGTCGACTGCTCGGCGTGTTGCGAGACGGAGGAACGGTCGCGCTGCATCTGGATGGAGACCAGGGGCGCGCCACCGGCGCCGCCACTCCTGGGGTGCGCGCGGCGGCGGCGCTGGCGCTGCGCACCGATGCGGCCGTCTTCCATGTGCGCACCAAGCGCGTCGCCCCTGGGCGTTTCCGCTTTGTCCCGCAGCCGCTCACCTGTGGATCGCCGAACCGCGCCCAGACGGTCGAGGAGTGGGAGCGGATTTTCGCCGAGCGCGTGCGTGAGTCGGTGGCCGACGCGCCGGGCGACTGGATGGTCTTCCGCCCATGAGCCGATCGCTCCGCATCGCCATCGTCTCCGCCTCCGCGCGACCGCTGTTGGGCGGGATCGCCGAGCAGGTGCATCTGCAGGCCGGGGCCTTGATCCGACGGGGCCACGAGGTCACCGTCGTGACCGGCGGGGAGGCTCTCCCTGCGGCCCGCCGCGAGTACGAAGAGATCCGCATCGGTCGGACGTTCCTGGCGCCCGCGCATGGAAGTCGCGCGGCGTTCGTCTGGGGAAGAAACCTGGAGCGAGATCTGCGCGCGCTGCTCACTTCCGATCGTTTCGATCTGACGCACGTGCACTCGCCGCACGAACCGGGACTGCCGACCGCGGCCGTCGCCTCCGCGCAGATGCCGGTCGTCGCGACCTTCCACACGGCGGGGCGACCGCATCCGTTGCTGCGAGCGTGGGTCGCGCGCCAACGCATGGTCTACGCGCGCATCTCGCGGCGCATTGCTGTCTCGCTCGCGGCGCGCGAATTCGCGCACGCGTTGCTGCCCGGCGAGTATGAACTGACTCCCAACGGCGTCGACACCGCGCGCTTCGCCGGCCCCGGAGATCTCGATCCACCGCTCGAACCGACGCGGCGATCGGCGCGACCTTCGCCCGAATGTCTCGATCTCCTGCTCGTCGGATGCCTCGAGCCGCGCAAGGGACACGACGTCGCGCTGCGCGCCTTGCGTCTGGCCTCCGCTCGCTCACCGCTACGTCTCTTCTGCGTCGGAGATGGCAGGCGTCGAGACGCGTTGCGGCGATCGGCGCGCGGACTCGATGTCTTCTTCGCGGGCGCGGTCGCCGCCGAGGAACTTCCGGCGTGGTACGCACGGTCGGATCTCGCGCTCGCCCCCGCCACGGGCGGCGAGTCGTTCGGCGTCGTTCTGCTCGAGGCGATGGCGGCCGGACTGCCCCTCATCGCGTCGGATCTGCCCGGCTACCGCGAAGTGCTCGCGCCGTCAGGCGCCGGGCTCCTCACTCCGCCGGGGGATGCGGCGGCGCTGGCCGATGCGATCGTGCGGCTCGCGGGGGACGCGGCGCTGCGCGGTGAGATGTCGCTTCGCGGCCGGGCGGCGGCGATGCAGTTCGATGGGGAAGTGGTGGGGGAGAGGTTGGAGGCTACGTACAGAAGGGCGCTCGGGCGCCAAGGGGAGTTGGGGCCAGGGGGAGTTGGGTTGGAGAGGCGCCGCGCGTAGCCGCGCGGCGCCTCTCTACTTCACGTCCCAGATCTCTCCGGCGCGGATGAGCTTTGCGATGTCGCCGGGGCCTTGCCGCGCGACGGCGTCGCGCAGTTGCGCATGCACCCGCGACTCGAAAGTCTCCTCCTGGACGTTGCGCAGGATTCCGACCGGCATCGGCATGTCGGCTCGATCGCCCATCTGCGCGATCATGTGCGCGAGCGTCGTGTCGGTCCGAGTCTCATCCCACACGAGCAGGTCCTTCGGCGGCTCACCCTCGAAACGCACAACCTCGGGCCGGAAGTCGGTCACGCGGATCCCGAGATTGCGTTCCTTTCCGAAGATCAGCGGCTTGCCGTGCTCGAGCGTGACCACCCGGTCATCGCGCACCGCTTTCTCGGTCCACGGATCGAAGGCGTGGTCGTTGAAGATGTTGCAGTTCTGGAAGATCTCGATGAAGGCCGACCCTCTGTGTTTGGCGGCCGCCTCCAACACCGATCGCAGATGTGGCGCGAAGATGTCGACCGACCGTGCGACGAACCGCGCGCCGGCGCCGAGCGCGACCGAGAGCGGATTGAATGGCTGCTCCGCCGTGCCGAACGGCGACGACTTCGTCTTCTTGCCCAACTCCGACGTCGGCGAGGCCTGCCCCTTGGTCAGTCCGTAGATGCGATTGTTGAACAGCAGCACCTTCAGGTCGACGTTGCGCCGCATGGCGTGGATGAGGTGATTGCCGCCGATCGAGAGTCCATCGCCGTCGCCGGTCACGACCCAGACCGAGAGCTCCGGATTGGTCAGCTTCACGCCGGTCGCCACTGCCGGCGCGCGCCCATGGATGGTGTGGAAGCCGAACGTATTCATGTAATACGGGAAGCGGCTCGAACAGCCGATGCCCGAGACGATGACGAACTTCTCCCGCGGGATGCCCAGGTTCGGGAAGACCGTCTGCACCGCGTTCAAGATCGCGTAGTCCCCGCAGCCCGGACACCAGCGCACCTCTTGGTCGGTGGCGAAGTCCTTCTTCGTGAGCGGCGGAGGCGGATTCTGGATGGCGGTGCTCATGCGGGGCTCCTCTGGAGCAGCGCGTCGATGCTCGCGCGGATCTCCGGTTCGGTGAACGGCTTGCCCTGGACCTTGTTCAGCACCTCGATCGGCAACAAGAAGCGCGACCGCAGCAGCATGGCCAACTGTCCCATGTTCAGTTCGGGCACGAGCACGCGGTCGTAACGTCGCAGGACATCCTCGAGGTTCGACGGGAACGGATTGAGATAGCGGATGTGCGCGTGTGAGACCGACAGTCCCTCGGCCCGCGCCTTCTGCACGGCGCCCTGGATGGCGCCGTGGGTCGAGCCCCAACCGACGACGAGGAGCTGTCCCTCGGGATCTCCCGACACCTCTTGCCGCGGGATGCTCGCCGCCACCCGCGCCACTTTCTCGGCCCGTGTGTGCACCATGTGCGCGTGGTTGATCGGGTCGTAGTTGACGTTGCCGGTCACGTCCTGCTTTTCCAGTCCGCCGATTCGATGCTCGAACCCGCTCTGCCCGGGCACGGCCCACGGGCGCGCCAGCGTTTCCGCGTTGCGCGCGTACGGTTGGAACGTCGCGGGATCGGCGTCGGGACGCTGCACGCGGATCGCTCGGAAGTTGTCCAGGTCGGGGAGCAGCCACGGTTCGGAGCCGTTGGCGAGATAGCCGTCCGAGAGCAAGATCACCGGCGTCATGTGTTCGACGGCGATGCGCACCGCCTCGTAGCCGATCTGGAAGCAGTCGCCCGGCGTGGCCGCGGCGATGATCGGAATCGGCGCTTCGGAGTTGCGTCCGAACATCGCCTGCAAAAGATCGGCCTGTTCGGTCTTGGTCGGTAGGCCGGTCGACGGACCGCCCCGCTGGATGTTGCAGATGACCAGCGGTAGCTCGACCATCGTGGCCAGCCCGAGCGCCTCGGTCTTGAGCGCCATCCCGGGTCCGCTCGTGCTGCAGACGCCGAGCGCGCCGGTGAACGCCGCGCCCAACGCCGCGCCGATCGCGGCGATCTCGTCCTCGGCTTGGAAGGCGATCACGCCGAAGTTCTTGAAACCGGCCAGCTCGTGGAGGATGTCGCTCGCCGGTGTGATCGGATATGAGCCGAGGAACAGTTGTAGGCCCGCCTTCTGGGCGCCCGCCACGAGCCCCAGCGCCAGCGCCGAATTGCCCGAGATGTTCCGATACTGTCCCGGCGCCACCACCGCGGCGGGCACCACATAGCTCTCATGGAACAGCTCGGTCGCTTCGCAGTAGGCCCAGCCGGCCTTGAGCGCCAGCAGGTTCGCTTCGAGCAGCGTCGGGTTCTTCCCGAACTTCGACTTCAGATAGGTCTCGGTCGGCTCGCTCGATCGGTTGTAGAGCCAGTACATCATCCCGAGCGCGAAGAGGTTCTTGCAGCGATCGGCGCTCTTCGTGTCGATCCCCGTCTCCTCGACTGCGCGACGCGTCAGGCGCGTCAGATCGAGCGCCACCACGCGGTAGCCATCGAGGCTGTGATCCTCGAGTGGACTCACCGTGTATCCGGCCTTCTCCAGGTCACGCTTCTGGAACGCATCGGAGTTGACGACGAGCAGCCCGTTCGGCCGCAGGTCGGAGATGTTCGTCTTGAGCGCGGCGGGGTTCATCGCCACCAAGACGTCGGGTCGATCGCCCGGGGTGAAGATGTCGTGGCTGGCGAAGTGGAGCTGGAAACCGCTCACTCCAGGCAGCGAACCGGCCGGCGCCCGGATCTCGGCGGGATAGTCGGGGAGCGTCGCGACATCATTGCCCGCGAGCGCGCTCGTCGAGGTGAACTGTGTACCGGTGAGCTGCATTCCGTCGCCGGAGTCGCCGGTGAATCGGATGACGACGCTCTCGATCGTCTTCGCGTTGTCGCGATGGATCGGCTTCTCCACGTCTGTGCTGGCCATGCGGTCGGGCTCCTGAGGCGCGACCGTCCGCGCGGTTCGCGGGTAGGGTCGATCGCCCCCATCTGTTGGTCGGTTTCGGATCGCTGCTCTGCCGGCTCCTACCGTTGCTACTCTTTCGGCCACTTCTGGCCGGGACCGCGCAAGATACCATCGCCGCGCCGCGGATGGCACGGGCGGATCGATCGAAACCCCGGCGGGAGCACGCCGGATCTGCCGATACGGAGAGCACCCCAGCGCCCGGCCCAGGAACCGCCTGGATTGCCGGTCGTTTCCGGGCTCTGCTAGCCTGCCCGGGCCGATGGGGCTTCAGCGTCGTCGATCACCGCGAAGAGGTCCGCCATGAACATCCTGCTTCCCCTCACCGAGTCCGCGCCGAATCGCCGCCGCTGGGGAGTCCTCGCGGGTGGTCCGCTCGCGTTGGCCGGAGCGCTCCTGGCCTTGGTCGCGGTCGCCGACCGCGCGAAGGGGGGACCGCAGCCCACGGCCACGATCTCCACGTCCATGGGAACGATCCGCATCGAATTGTCGGCGGACGCGGCCCCGGCCACGGTCGACAATTTCAAGAAGTACGCGAAGGGCCGTTTCTACGACGGCACGATCCTCCACCGAGTCATCGACGGCTTCATGATCCAAGGGGGCGGGTTCACGCCGGACCTGAAGGAGAAGACGCCGACCTATCTGCCGATCGCCCTGGAGTCGAAAAATGGGCTGAAGAACTCCGCCGGCACGGTCGCGATGGCCCGTAAGGCCGATCCGAACAGCGCGACCTGCCAGTTCTTCATCAACCTGGTCGACAATCCGAACCTGGACTACAACCCGAACAATCCGCGCGACAACGGCTATGCGGTTTTCGGCAAGGTCATCGCCGGGTTCGACGTCATCGACCGGATCCGCGCGGTGAAGACGGCGACCCGGGGCATTCACCAGAGCGTTCCAGTGGCCCCGATCGTGATCGAGTCGGTCTCACTCGAGGAGTGACCGAGGAGTGACCGAGGGACGAACTTCGGCGAAACCTGTTCGCGCGTCTCGGGTTCCTGCACCGCGCTGAGAGTCTCGGGGACCTTGGGGCGGGCCGCCGCCACCGACCTGGAGGGGGACGCGAAAGCGGCCGATCTCGTTCTTCAGCGTGGATCTCGGAACGTGCGGGTTCTATTCTTGCAGCGCGCTATCCGGGAGATCCGTCTCGGACTCGATGATTTTCCCCGGGCGGCCGCACCGCCCACCC
>Ga0163154_10000229_pt1 | contig 84445 bp, 75 predicted proteins | sample OliLakLV19MP9P1_FD_148649 | JGI IMG/M metagenome (GOLD analysis project Ga0163154, IMG submission 148649) | Freshwater microbial mat bacterial communities from Lake Vanda, McMurdo Dry Valleys, Antarctica - Oligotrophic Lake LV.19.MP9.P1 | ecosystem: Environmental > Aquatic > Freshwater > Lake >... | reverse complement strand
CCCCCTCATCCCCGCGCTCATGGATTTGCTGTAGTTATCTTTGAGCATCGAAAATCTTTGTAGTGAGTGTGCATCTGCCTTGGTCTTCAGTGTGAACAGACTTTGTATTGATAATTACTCATTAAACCCCTATATTTGAAACGAAACAAGAGCGAAATTTCGCGCTTTGAGGAGGAATCAATGCAAACGAAGTTCGCCTTTAGTTCCGCTAAAGCACTAGAAGCATGGCGTTTGTGGCTGCTAGAAGCCCGGGCCTAACACCCCTTTTTGTGTCTAAAATATTTTTCTTTGCGGAAAAATGGCACCTCAATAGATATGGCCGACCTATAATCGCTGACAATTATATAGCGATGCCAAAGGGGCCAGTTCCATCTACTATAAAAAATTACATTGACAGGAAATGGAGTCGGGTTGGAAAGCCAGATGGCTTCAACAAAGCCGTAAATATCGAAAGGCGAGGGCTTAACAAACTTTATCCAGGAGAACGCAGTCCTGACTTGTCAGTCTTGTCTCAAACAGACTTGGAATGCTTACAGGAGGCAATAGATTTTTGTCGTGAAAAGTCGGCTGATGAACTTTCAGAGTTGACTCATCTCGAAAGAGCATGGTTTGAGGCCGATGAAAACGGGTCGATGAACTATTTATTTTTTTTGATGAGGACAATGAAAATCGAGATGAACTAATTGAGGTAGCTTCTGAATTTTCACACAGGGGCGTTCTTTGAGTTTATCTATCGGCCACATTTATGTTTACTTGTATCGTTGGGTAGATCCTCAGAAAGAAAAAATCGCTCTATCTGTGAGCGTCGATCCGGTTCGATTGTTTCTTTTTTAACACAAAGCCGCGTCCTCATGGAATTGGGCAATTGGAGTGTTATGTAAACGATCACGCTTTAGCTTTGAGCAAAACTTGCTATCTGAACCTCTCAGAGGTTGTTGCGATATCGCTTCCTGAAGCTCGCTCTGCAATCGACAGAGGATGCATAGATTGCAAATTTAGACTTAAAGTATGTTGTGTACTTGGGCAGCCTATCAAGCTTCTTGCTGATAGTCATAGGTTGGCTGCACTTAATAATTTGCGGAACATTGTTAAGTAGCTTTTAGATGTTGCTCGGGCACGCCGAGGGCGTCGGCCAGGCGGGTTTTGGCGGAGCCGGGCTGGAGCGGTTTCTGCTGGCTTTCGTGTGACGCCCAGCCGGTGAGCGCAATGATTTCGAATGTCGCCGCCACGCGGCCACCGGAAGCCGTAAACCGCTCGTGATAGAGTTGCGCCATGCGGAACAAGGTCGCGCGGCGAAGCGGCGTCCGGCGCCGGGCGAGCATCACATTCGTTGCGCCCATGCCGCGCAGGTCGCGCATCAGCGCGAAGGCGTCCGGGTAGGTCACGGTGAAGCGGTCGCTATCGGCGACAGGTAAAGTAAACCCCGCGCGTTGCAGCAGCGCCCCGCAATCGCGCACATCGGCCATTGGCGCCGCGCGCGGGGAAACGCCGCCCTCCATCTCAAGCTCGGCGTCTGCAAAGCATTGACGCAATTCGCGAAGACTCTCGCCTCCAACCAGAGCGCCCAGAAAAAGGCCATCCGGTTTGAGCGCGCGGCGGATTTGCACCAGCGCGCCCGGCAAATCGTTGACGAACTGCAAACTGAGCGCCGAAACCGCCAGATCGAGACTTTCCGCCGCGAACGGGAACGCCTCCTCGTCCGCCGCGACGCGCAAGCCGGGCGCCAGCCGTAGCAGTGGCGCGCAGCGCTCCATGCTGATAACCGCCTCAATAAACGGCTTCTCCGCCAAAAGTCCGCTAAGGACGCCATGATGAGCGCCAATATTCGCCGCGATGGGAAATGACCTATTGATGGCGTCCAGCCGGGAGGCGATGTCTTCCGCCGTCCGGCGCAGCAGAAAATCGTGCTTGTATACGTTCTTCGCAGCGCGGGCGCGTTGGCGGTTCAACAGCTTGCGATCAAATATGTCCATCAATGCGCCTGTACCGCCCCGTCGTTAACTCATCATTCCAAGGTGAACGACTTCAGCTACTATGAAACGCGAGACAGGAATGACATAAGGTCGAGGTCGCGAACACGCAAACAAATCTCATTTGATTGATAAGGCGCTGAAAACGGATGACCGAACGGTTTCAAAACGCGGATTTATCCGGCTTCGCGCGGGTGAGCGAGTGGGTGTTCGACCTGGACAACACGCTGTATCCAGCGGATTCCAACCTGTTCGCACAGGTCGATCAGCGTATGGGCGGCTTTATTTCCGAGCTGCTGCGCGTGCCGTTCGCCGAGGCACGGCGCGTGCAGAAAGATTATTATTACCGCTATGGCACCACGCTTTCGGGCCTGATGCACGAACATAAGGTGCCACCCGAAACGTTCATGGACTACGTACACGATATCGATCTATCCCCTATATCGCCCGCGCCGCAGCTTGCCGCCGCTATCGAGGCGCTGCCCGGCCGCAAGTTCATTTTCACCAACGGCTCCGTCGCCCACGCCACGCGGGTTTGCGACAAACTCGGACTTACTCACGTATTTGACGGCGTGTTCGACATCTGCGCCGCGCAATACGTGCCGAAGCCAAAGCTTGAGTGCTATCACTCTTTCCTGGCCGCGCATGGCGTGCATCCGCAACGCGCCGCGATGTTCGAGGATTTGCCGCACAATCTGGAGGCGCCGCACGCGCTGGGCATGGCGACGGTGCTGGTGCGCTCGTCTTTTCATGACCACCCCTCGCAGCGCGCCATCGAGGCGTGGGATTTCCTCCCCGCCCACATCCACCACTACACCGAGGATTTGACGGCGTTTGTCGAAAGCCTCAACGCAGCGAGGCGTTCTGAGAGTTGACAAACTGGTCTGTCCGCCATCAAACATCGCAGAACACTTCTCAGTGAGGCAAGCCAGCATGTCCGACACTCTGCAATCCGTCATCGACGCCGCATTCGAGGCCCGCGACAGCGTTAACTTCGGCACGAAAGGCGAGGTGCGCGACGCCGTTGAAACCGCACTCGATCTGCTGGACAAGGGCCATCGCCGCGTTGCGGAGAAGGTGAATGGCGAATGGGTGGTGGAGCAATGGCTCAAAAAAGCCGTGCTACTCTCGTTCCGTTTGAATGACATGGCATGCATCTCGGGCGCGCCGGGCGGCGGCTCATGGTGGGATAAGGTTCCGTCAAAATTTGCGGGCATGGGCTTGGCCGAATTTCGTGCGGCGGGCTTCCGCGCCGTGCCCGGCGCTATCGTGCGCCGCTCCGCTTATGTCGCACCAAGCGTTATCCTGATGCCGAGCTTCGTAAACCTCGGGGCATATGTCGATAGCGGCACGATGGTGGACACCTGGGCGACAGTCGGCTCCTGCGCGCAGATCGGCAAAAACTGCCACCTGTCGGGCGGCGTCGGCATTGGCGGCGTGCTGGAGCCGTTACAGGCCGGGCCGACGATCATCGAGGACAACTGCTTCATCGGCGCCCGCTCGGAAGTGGTGGAGGGCGTCATAATGGGCGAAGGCTCGGTGCTTTCCATGGGCGTGTTCATCGGCGCCTCGACCAAAATCATCGACCGCGAAACCGGTGAAATCCACATGGGCCGCATACCGCCATACTCGGTCGTTGTGTCTGGCTGCCTGCCCGGCAAACCGCTGCCCGATGGTTCGCCCGGCCCGTCGCTTTACTGTGCTGTGATCGTGAAGCGCGTGGACGAGAAAACCCGCTCCAAAACCTCCATCAACGACCTTCTGCGGGACTAACCAATGGTCGCCGTTTTGTCAGACGCGCCCCCGGCATTTGAGAACCGCAAGGACGTGCTGAACCTGCTATTCGGTTTTAGCGGCGTTGCAACTGGGCGGCCCTCTGGGTCAGCCAAATATTTATGATTTTGTCTGTGCGGGTGCGCTGCTAATGACATTGGTGACACTGTTTGTTCTAGGGTTTGTGCTGGGTTCGCGCGGCTCGAATGTATACGGGGATGGGTAAAAGGGCGATAATGGGCTGGCTGACGCATACCTATTTCAGCTTTAACGGCCGCATCAGGCGTGGGCATTGGTGGGCGGCCTGGGTGCTGCTGCTTGTCGTCGAGGTGACGTTCAACGCCGTCCTCAGCCAGCTAATAGGCGACGACATTCCGTTTCCCGATGGCTCATGGTCGAGTATCGTGGATATGGCGGCGGATAAGTCCGGCGCGCTGACGGCGCTCATTTTTCTGTATCCAAACCTGGCGATGAACGCAAAGCGCCTGCACGATCGCAATCTGTCCGGCTGGTACACCCTCGTTTTCTTGATCCCGTTCGTGGCCGCGACGGCGATTACGGCGATTGCGGATCGAGCCGCGCCGACTCCGCTTGAGGGCTGGGTGACGCTGCTTAGTGGTTTTGCCGCGCTGTGGTTTCTCGGCAACCTCGGAGTGCTGGGCGGCACGGCTGGGCCTAATCGTTTCGGCCTACCGCCTTCCACAAAATAATCAAGGTTGCGCAATACATTACGCTTTCATATTGGGTTTTCATCTTCTGGCTGTAAAGTTCAACCGCGCTCGCGCAATATTGCGGAAGCCTCAATGCTGCATCACCAGACGCTCGACGAACGCGCCATTATCAAAACTCTGGCCGAACTGCGCAACCGCGTGGCGGAGCGTTTCCCAACACGCGGCCTCGCGCAAACCGTAACCCATCTGCACGACATGGCGAGATCCACCGCCGCCGAAGCCGCGGGTTTGAAAAAGCCGAACTGGGGTTTGCGGCTGCTAGCGGTGGCGACGGTCACAGGCGGCGGAATCGCTTTTGCAAAACTGGTGACGCTTTATCAGGTGGCGCTCGGCGGCGAAATTCGCCTCACCGAGTTTGCTCAGGGGCTGGAGGCGGCGCTCAACATCATTTTGATCTGCGGCCTCATCATTGCATTTTTCCTGCGCTGGGAGAACCGGCATAAACGGCGCATCGCGCTGGAGGGCCTGCACCGGCTGCGCGCTATCAGCCATGTCATCGACATGCACCAGTTGACCAAAGACCCGATTTCCATCCTGGGCAAACCGACCGGGTCATCGCCACGGCGCGATCTCAGTCGCGAGCAATTATTGCGTTATTTGGATTACTGCACGGAGATGCTGTCCCTCACCAGCAAGCTTGCGGCGCTTTACGCGCAAAGTTTTCCGGACTCTGTCGTGGTTGGCGGGGTTAACGATATTGAGGAGTTGACGAGCAGCCTCAGCAGGAAGATATGGCAGAAGATCGCGATGATACAGGCTGAACGGCCTGATGTGCAGCTTCCGCCCGCCGCATGAGAAGGCGCCGATGAACACACCCGCCGAAGAAGCCATCGCTCACCTCCAAGCCCTGATCCGCTGCGCGAGCGTCACGCCGGAGGAAGGCGGCGCGCTCGATTACATGGAAAACACCCTGCGCGGTGCGGGCTTCCAGTGCTGGCGGTTACCATTCTCCGAAGTAGGCACGCCGGACGTGGATAATCTGTTTGCAATCATCGGTGAGGGTACACCGCATTTGTGTTTCGCCGGGCACACCGATGTAGTGCCGCCGGGCGACCCCGCCGCTTGGACGCATCCGCCATTTGGCGGCGACATAGCGGATGGCGCTGTTTACGGGCGAGGCGCCGCGGACATGAAGGGCGGCATAGCGTGCTTCCTCGCCGCGGCGCTGGCGTTTATGCTCGAAGGCAAGCCTCGCGGCTCGATCAGCTTTCTCATCACCGGCGATGAGGAAGGCCCGGCGATCAATGGCGCCAAGAAAGTGCTGGACTGGATGGCGGCGAATGGCTTCAAGCCCGATCACTGCCTGCTTGGCGAGCCTTCAAACGCGCGCGAGATTGGCGAGGCCATAAAAATCGGCCGACGCGGCTCGTTCTGCGCGACGCTGACCGTGAAAGGCGTGCAGGGCCACGTGGCCTATCCGGAGTTTTTCAGCAACCCGCTGACTGGCCTTATCGCCGCCCTCGCTCGCCTTAAAGGAGAACCGGTGGATGGCGGAAGCAAGCATTTCGCGGCGTCGAACTTCGAGGTGACGACAATCGACACCGGCAACACGGCGACGAATGTTGTCCCCGCCCGCTGCACGGCCCATCTCAACATCCGTTTCAACGATCTGCAAACGCCGGAAACGCTGATACGCTGGTTGCACGACCGGATCGAACCGGCAGTGCGTGGCCTCGGCCTGGAATACGAGCTAAGGCCTGGAAGCATTGCAAGCAACTTTTACACGCCGCCGACAGCTTGGGTAAAGACGTTATCCGCCGCTATTCACGAGGCGACCGGCCGCAAGCCCGAATTTTCAACGCATGGAGGCGCCTCCGATGGGCGCTTCATAAAGGACATCGCTCCGGTTGTAGAATTTGGCCTGTGCAATGCTACCATACACAAAGTTGACGAGCATGCTCCCATGGAGCATTTGCAAACGTTGACAGACATCTACGGCCGCTTCCTGAGAAAATACTTTTTAGGCGGTCAGCCGCTTTGAAGGAGTGCGAACTTCGCGTGAACAAAAGGACGAATGTCTTGCAATGTCCATATTGCTCAGCTTTATAACTAACTCAAAGATGGCAAGGCTCAGAACGCAAAATTGCAACGGCGCGTTGGCAATCGCGCGAGAGATCGGGATCGAACAATGACGAAGCCACATTCCACTATCGCAAAGATTATATGCGCTGGGTCGTTTGGAGTGACGACACTTATGATGGCGTCCTTCTTCTTTACCGCGATTCCGGCCAATGCTCAAAGCTCTCAACATGGCAAAACCATGCCGCCGGTAGCTGCGGAGTCAGCGCCGGGAGCGCCAGTAGAACCGCAAGCAGCCCCTGTCCAGCAGCCCGTCCCCGTTGAGCAGCCCGTCCCCGTTGAGCAGCCCGTCCCCGTTGAGCAAAAGCCCGCAAATCCATTGGGCGCAGGCGCGCGCTGGGACACGAAGACCGCGCCGAACCAGACGCCAGATTCCAACGTTCTTCAGGAAGCTGAGGCTGTCGGCCGCATCCGCGCCATTAACGACTATTTTAATAAAACTGCGAACATGCAGGGCCTTTTCATTCAGACCGATGCGGATAATACGCAGAAGAAGGGTAAGTTTTACTTTGAACGTCCGGGCAAGGTGCGCTTCGATTACTCCACGCCCAGCAAGCAGAAAATCATTTCAGACGGCAAATACCTTGCAATCGAAGATCATGATTTAAAGACGTCGGATCGTTACCCGCTGGATAGCACGCCATTCCGGATGCTGCTCGCTAAAGAAGTGGACTTTATCCGCGATGCACGAATTCTGGGCCTTGATGAAACGGCTAACACCGTAATTTTAACCGTTGAGGACAAGTCCGCCGATGCTGGCGGACAAATCCGTCTGTTTTTCACAAAGCCGGACCTTTTGTTGAAAGAATGGCTCATTACGGATGCGCAAGGATTGACGACAAAGATCGAACTGCAAAACCTGGAGCTGAACAAAACCGTTTCAGCCGATCTGTTCAAATTTTCTGACATCGGTCTCCCTAATTTTAGGAACTAGAACTTACCCAGCCTTTTAACCGAATGCTTTAATAGCATAATTTTGCGTTGAAATTTGAAATCAGCGCGTCTTGTTCGCCACTGTCAAGCTGTTAACTTAGATTTGTTTGAAAATGCCGTTAGGCTGTGTTATAAAAGTTTATGTACTGTGAAGCGGGTATCGTCAGTCACCGTCGGTAGTGCCCCCCGTCTAACCGAAGACGCGCCCGCAAGCATCGGATTCCCTCCCGATGCACCGCGTGTACAGTGTCGAGCGCCCAACCTTTCGCCGGGGTTGGGCGCTTTTTTATGCGCGCTCCCTTAAGTCCGCCTTCAACGCCTGAAACCCGAGATGCAGTTCAGAATAGCAACCTGGAATATCAACTCCGTCCGGTTGCGGCTGCCGCTGGTTGAGCGCTTTGTGGCTGAGTTCGCCCCCGATGTCCTCTGCCTTCAAGAGATCAAATGCCGTGAGGAAGACTTTCCACTGGCTGCACTTCAGCAACTCGGCTTTTCATTCATCGAGGTAAACGGGCAGGCTGGCTATCACGGCGTCGCCACGCTATCGCGCATACCTATGACGCGCATGTCCAGCAAACGCTTTTGCGGCGCCGATCATGCGCGGCATCTGGCGACGGCGCTTACAGCGCCCGATAGCGGCGGTGTTGTCATTCACAATGTCTACATCCCGTCCGGCGGTGATATACCCGACCCGGGTCTCAACCCAAAGTTCGAACAGAAGCTGGTCTATCTGGGCCGCATCGCGGAATGGTTCGCCAGACCGGAAAATAGAAGCGAGCGTATGATTATCCTTGGCGATTTCAACGTAGCGCCGCTCGAAAACGATGTGTGGTCGCATAAGCAGTTGCTCACAGTCGTCAGCCATACGCCGGTTGAAGTGGAGCACCTGGAGGGTTTGCGCGCCGCAGCGGGTTGGGTCGATCCGGTGCGCCTGCACATTCCACCGACCGAAAAGCTTTACACATGGTGGAGCTACAGGTCGAAGGACTGGCGCGCCTCCAATCGCGGCCGCCGCCTTGACCATATCTGGACAACGCCGTCGCTTGCGCCGCACGTTCATCGCGTAACCGTCGCAGATGCCGCGCGCGACTGGCCGCAGCCATCCGACCACGTCCCCGTCATCGCGGATATCGCAATCCCTTAAACATCATGGTTAGACTGGGATGCGGATGTGGGCCTTAAGACCACCCATCGCGCTTTCGCCTAGCGTGATTTCCCCGCCATGGCCGCGCACTATATCGCGCACGATGGCTAGGCCGAGGCCCGTGCTTTTCACGTTCTGATTGCGCGACCCATCAAGACTGTGGAACGGGCGGAACACCTCTTCGCGCTTCGCCTCGGGAATGCCAGGCCCATTATCTTCAACCGTGATGGTAAACCAGCGCCGTGTTTTCACCGCCTTGATCGAAATGGTGTCGGCATAGCGCGCGGCGTTAACCACCAGATTGCTGACAGCCCTTTTGAATGAATTGCGCCGGAGCGGCATGATAACTGGATCATCTCGCACCTCGATGGTGAAGGTTTTGCCAAGCGGCGCGCCCGCACGAACCTCCTCAAGCAGCTTCTTGATGTTGATGCGCTTCATTTTCTCGCCGCTGTCGCCCTTGGCGAAGGCGAGATAGTCCTCCAGCATTTGCTGCATTTCATCGACGTCGGCGCGCATCGGTTCGGCGTCGCGCGCGGGCATAATCGCCAGTTGCAGCCGGAAGCGCGTGAGAATGGTGCGCAGATCGTGGCTCACGCCAGCCAGCATGGTTGTGCGCTGCTCGACATGCCGCTGGATGCGGTCCCGCATTTCCAGAAACGCCTGGCTTGCTTGCCGCACCTCGCGCGCGCCCCGAACCTTGAAGTCGGGTTGCGGGGCGTGCCCACGGCCAAAACGGTCGGCGGCGTCGGCCAGCGCGAGAATGGGCTTGATCTGATTGCGCAGGAATAAAATCGCGATCCCCAACAAAATAATCGAGGTTGCCCCCATCCAGACAAGAAAAATATGAGAGTTGGAGGCGTAAGTCTGACTGCGCGGCACCAAAATCCTCATAACAGAGTTTTGTAACCTGAGACGTATTTCTACATGCCGCGAGCCGCCAAGCGTATCGATCCAGAATGGCAGCCCAATGCGACGCTTGATCTCCTCCGAGAGCGTCGTGTTAAGCAGATCGAAATATTGCTTAGGCCTTGCCGCCGGAAGTTCGTCAGGCGGCATCATTTGCACCACCAGGTTGAGATGCTGACGTGCAAGGCTTGTCAGTGATTCGTGCTGCGCTTCGGGAAGGGTTTCAAGACCGTCAACTAGCAATGCGATGTCTTGAGTCGTTGCTATCGACAGCCGGCGCGTGACCGATTCCCAATGCCGCTCCATGAACACGAAGGCGAGAATGGATTGTAGCAGCACGATGGGCGCGATGATGATGAGCAGCGCGCGGGTATAGAGGCCCTTGGGCGCAATCCGGCCGAAAGCATGGCTTATGAGCAGCCAGACATGACGCAGCCGCCGCAAGGGCCCACGCGGCTTCAAGTTGATAGTGTGGTCAGAAATCGCCGTCATTATTCGAGATATAGCACATACCCGCGACCGCGCACGGTTTGCAGATAAACCGGGTTGGCGGGATCGACTTCTATTTTTTGCCGCAACCGATTGATTTGCACGTCCACAGCGCGCTCGCTTTCGGAGCCGGCGCCGTCGCCCGCCAATTCCTCGCGCGAGATTGGCACGCCGGGGTTAAGCGCAAACTGGCGCAACAGATCGCGTTCGCGTTCGGTCAGCTTTATGGTCTCTTCGCCGCGCTTTAGGTCGCCACGTTTGATGTTCAGCGTGAAAGGACCGATGCGCACATCTTCAGCAGCAGCTTCCGGCGCGCGCCGTTTCAGGATGTTGTTAAGGCGGATGAGAAGCTCTTTCGGCTCGAATGGCTTTGCCATGTAATCATCGACGCCGATCTCCAAGCCTTTCAGCCGGTAATCGGGCTCCGAGCGGGCCGTCAGCATCAAGATCGGCACGGGTGAGTCCGTGCGCAGCGACTCCGCCAATGAAAAGCCGGACTCGCCTGGCATCATAACATCAAGAATGATGAGGTCGAAGCTTAGTCCCCTCAGGCTAGCCCGCGCCGCCTGCGCATCGCCCGCCGTGCTGACCCGATAGCCATTATCCGCGAGGTAGCGCGCCAGCAGATCGCGAATGCGCTGATCATCGTCCACAACCAGAATGTGGGAAGCATTGTCCGCAAGCGCACCAGTTTTAGCCAAGTCCATACGCATTATGTCCGATGTGTTTCGTCCCCAGCACCGCTGGCTGAACGGATCAGCGTGGCAAACGCGGAGAAATGTTTGTTCTCATCGCCTGATACCATTTGCGATAGGAAATGCGCAACACTCTCCGCGCCGTGCGGACCAGCAGCAATCATGGCCTGACTAAGCCGGGTCGCCTGGGACAGAGCAAGCCGCGCTGCCAGAGCCTCTCCCGCCGAAGTGGAATAAAGTAGCCTCTCGCGTCTGTCCGTCTCGCCGCGCTTCTGTGCGATATAATCTTTATCGATCAACTCGCGCAAAACCCGGGCAAGGCTTTGTTTGGTGATCTTTAAAATATCGAGAAGCTCCGCGACGCGCAGGCCCGGCCGCCGCGTTACGAAATGCACCACCCTGTGATGCGCACGGCCGAAACCGATTTCCGCCAGCACCTCGTCTGCATCGCCGGTGAAGTCGCGGTAGGCGAAAAACAGCAACTCCGACAGAGCAAGAAGTTGCTCGGGTTGCGTTGTTTGCACCATGCTATCTGTGTAGGTGTTGGGCGCGCCACGCAAGCTGGATGTCTCACTATTATGTCAGTCATGTTGACATATTTTCACTGGATCATTAGAAGAAGTAATCGCTTTTGAAAAGTCATAAAAAAGTTCTTTTTAGCTTCACGCCAGTACAAGCAGGTTTGATAAGAAACCGCTGAAGCTTCGCAAGCAAAAATAGCAAATTCCTGGAGAAACGCCCCATGGCTCCCGTTCCTTATGACCAGCGCGACGGTTTCATCTGGATGAACGGCGGTATGGTTCCCTGGGGTGAGGCCAAGCTGCACGTTCTCAGCCACGCGCTGCATTACGCCAGCTCCGTATTTGAGGGCGAACGTGCGTATGGCGGTGAAATCTTCAAGCTGACCGAGCATACCGAACGGCTGTTCTTTTCCGCGCGGGAGCTGGGTTTTAAAATTCCCTATACCGTCGCCGAGATCGATCAGGCCTGCCGGGACATTATCCTTGTTCAGGGCATCGTGGATGGTTACGTGCGCCCCATTGCTTGGCGCGGCTCGGAGCAGATGGGCGTCGCCGCACAGGCGTCCAGGATAAATGTGGCGATTGCGACATGGGATTGGGGTTCGTACTTTGACCCCGCCCAGCGCCTCAAGGGCCTCCGCTTGCGACGCGCGGATTATTGCCGCCCCGATCCGCGCACCATTCCATCCAAGGCGAAAGCGGCCGGCCTGTACATGATCTGCACTCTGGAAAAGCACAAAGCTGAGGCGGCCGGTTATGCCGACGCGCTGATGCTCGATTGGCGAGGCCAAGTGGCCGAAGCGACCGGGGCAAACGTGTTTTTCATCAAGGGCGACGTTATACACACCCCTACGCCGGACTGTTTTCTCGACGGCATCACGCGCCGCACGGTCATCGGGCTGGCCAAAGCGCGCGGCATCGAGGTGATCGAGCGCGCGATCTGGCCGAACGAAATGGCTGAGTTCGAGCAATGTTTTCTCACAGGCACCGCCGCGGAGGTCACGCCCGTTTCGGAGATCGGCGCGGATGCGTTCCACGTCGGTGACATCATCAAAACGCTGATGGCCGATTATTCCGCCGCCGTGCAACCTGCTATGCCGAAGCTCGCCGCTGTGGGCTAACGCCAGCGGCTAGCGGCGTCATCATCGGTGAATTTAGCCTCGACCCAACTCGGGGCGGATTCGTCGAAGCGCTGCTTTTTCCAGAACGGCGCGCTGGTTTTCAGGTAATCCATGAGAAATTCGGCGGCCTCGAAGGCGGCTTTGCGGTGTGCGGAGGCGGTCGCGACCATCATGATGTTGTCGCCAGGCCGCAACTCGCCGAAGCGATGGATAATGAGGCTAGCGGCAAGCGGCCAGCGGGCGTGCGCCTCCGCATCGACGCGCCCAAGTTCGGCCTCCGTCATGCCTGGGTAATGCTCCAGCGTCATGGTGACGAGACCTTCCCCGCCGCGCACAATGCCGGTGAACGTGACGACCGCGCCAATGTCAGTGCGGCCCGCCGTGAGTGACGACGCCTCTGCTCCAATATCAAAATCTTCCGCCTGCACTTTTATCATTACAGTACTTTTCGATAGCGCCACGTTATTGCCGGGCCTCACCCAGCAGTTCACGGATGAGATGTCGAGATCGTAATGCGCATCAGTGGCTCAAGGCCGATGATGACAAAACCTCAGTTTTTGTGCGGCGCGGAGAAGACGCGGTAGCGTTCGGGATATAGCCCGATTTCATCGCCGACAGTTGGCTCGAACCCGGTCGGGAACGAGGTTTCAATCATCGCCACGCCATTCTTGCTGTCAATTTCCACGTCCAGGCGGCGGATGGAGCCGAAGCGCCGCACACCTTTCACGCGACCGCGCAGGTGCGTGTCATTGAGGCTTGTGATGCGGAAGTCGTCCGGCCGCGCGTAGAAGTTGGCCGGGCCTTCGGGCGCCCCGCGCGCATCCAGCTTCAGCCCGTGGGAGTTCAGTTCGATCGCGCCAGATTGCACGTGCACGGGTAGCATGACCGTCTCGCCGATAAAGTCATGCACGAACGCGGTCGCCGGATCGTCGTAAATTTCGGCGGGCGTCCCGACCTGTTCGATTTGCCCGTTGCCCATCACCACGACGCGGTCGGCGACTTCGAGCGCCTCTTCCTGATCGTGCGTTACGAGGATGGAGGTCACGTGCAGTTCATCGTGCAGCCGCCGCAGCCAGCGCCGCAAATCCTTGCGCACCTTGCTGTCGAGCGCGCCGAAAGGCTCGTCGAGCAGCAGCACGCTTGGCTCGATGGCAAGGGCGCGGGCGAGCGCCACGCGCTGCCGTTGGCCGCCTGAGAGCTGCGACGGATAACGGTCGGCGAGCCACGCGATATGCACCAAATCAAGAAGCTTATCCACGCGCGCCTTAATATCCGCCTCACTCACCTTCTCCTTCCGGACACGAAGGCCGAACGCGACGTTATCGAACACCGACATGTGCTTGAACAGCGCGTAATGCTGGAAGACGAAGCCGACATTGCGGCTGCGCACGGTCATAGACAATACATCACGGCCATCGAAAAATACCTGACCAGCATCCGGCCACTCCAGTCCCGCGATAATGCGCAGTAGCGTCGTCTTGCCCGAGCCAGAGGGGCCGAGCAACGCCATCAGTTCGCCCGACTTGATGTCGAGGCTCACGTTTTTAAGCGCCGAGAACGAGCCGAACTGCTTGGTGATATCTTTGACGTCGATGTTCATTCGGTTTCCTTCGCCATGCGAGCTTCGACGACGGTTTTAACAATCAGCGTGACAATTGCCAGGAACGCCAGCAGGGAAGCTACCGCGAACGCCGCCACGAACTGATATTCGTTATACAATATTTCGATATGGAGCGGCATCGTGTTGGTCTCGCCGCGAATGTGACCCGATACCACGGAGACGGCGCCGAACTCTCCCATCGCGCGGGCGTTGCACAGCAGCACTCCGTAAATGAGGCCCCATTTGATGTTCGGCAGCGTCACCCGCATGAATGTTGAGAGGCCGGACGCGCCGAGCGACACCGCCGCCTCCTCCTCCGACGTACCCTGCTCCTGCATGAGCGGGATCAACTCGCGCGCCACGAACGGAAAGGTGACGAACACAGTTGCCAGCACAATGCCGGGGACTGCGAAAATGATCTTCCAGTCATTTTCCATGAGCCATGAGCCGAAAATGCCTTGCGCGCCGAAGAGCAGCACGAAAACGAGGCCGGAGACGACCGGCGAGACGGAGAAGGGCAGGTCGATCAGCGTGATCAAAAACGTCTTGCCCGGAAATTCGAACTTGGTGATCGCCCAGGCCGCGATGACGCCGAACACAAGATTTACGGCAACCGATATCGCCGCAATCAAGAGCGTGAGCCGGATGGCGGATATCGCATCAGGATCGGAAAGCGCGCTGAAATAGGCCGTCGCGCCTTTGCTGAACGCCTGGATGAAAACCGTCACCAGCGGCAGCACGATAAACAGGCCGAGAAATCCGATTGCTATGCCGATGATCGCGATGCGGACGCCCAGTGGCTCGGTGCGCACGGATGCACGGCGATCCTCCACGTGCTGGCGCGATGTCGGCATGGCGATGGGCGCGGCGATATCGGCCATCAGCGCCTCTTTTCCGACCAGCGCTGGAGCCAGTTGATAACCAGCAGCATGATGAATGATGCGACCAGCATGACAACCGCGATAGCGGTGGCGTCCGCGATGCGATATTCCTCCAGCCGGATGACGATCAGCAGCGGCGCAATCTCCGACACTCCCGGCAAGTTGCCTGCGATGAAAATAACCGAACCGTACTCGCCAACGGCGCGGGCGAACGCGAGTGCGAAACCGGTCAGCGCGGCGGGCATCAGGGCGGGCATGATAACCTGCGTAATTGTCTGCCAGCGGTTCGCGCCAAGGCTGGCGGCGGCCTCCTCCAGTTCCGGCTCCATATCGATGAGCACCGGCTGCACCGTGCGCACCACAAAGGGCAGCCCGATAAAAACCAGCGCCACCAGAATGCCCAGTGGCGTAAACGCGACCTTGATGCCGAAGTTCGCCAGAAACGAACCGATCAAGCCGTTTTCAGCATAAAGCGCTGTGAGCGCAATGCCAGCAACCGCTGTTGGGAGGGCGAAGGGGATATCCACAATGGCGTCAAATAGTCCACGAAGCGGGAATTTATACCGAACCAGCGCCCAGGCGATCAGCGAGCCGAACACGAGATTGATCGCCGCCGCGACCAAGGCCAGACCGAAGCTGAGTTGCAGCGCGTGCAATGTGCGGCTGCCCGTGATGAGTGCCCAGAACTGGGCGGGTGTTAGTTCGGCCGTTTTAACAAACAGAGCCGCAAGTGGTATGAGCACGATCAGGCTAAGCCACGTCAGCGTCAGCCCCATGGTGAGGCCAAAGCCGGGGATGACGCTGCGCGAGCGCATCAGGGGTCTTGCAGGCGCCAAGTTTATAACCATCCCGAATGATATTCCATTGCAAACGCGCCAAGCCTAACGAACGCGGGCGTTTCGTCAACATGCATCGTTCTATAGAGTGAACATGAAAACGCGCCGTGCGGATAACCTCGCGCGGCGAAGATCGGATAGAGGCCCCATGGAGAGCGGGGCACCACTTCTTGTCATCCCCGGGCAAAGCGCAGCGAAGACCCGGGGATCCAGTTTACGGCTAGTCTGGATTGCCGGGGCAAGCCCGGCAATGACTGTTGAGGTTTAGGACTTCGCGTAAATCTGGTCGAACACGCCGCCATCTTCAAAGTGCGTCCTCTGTGCTTTCGTCCATCCGCCAAAAACCTCGTCGATGGTGAACAGCGGCACTTGTATGAACTCGGCCTTATATTTCTCGGCGACTTCGGGCAAACGTGGGCGGTAGTAATGCTTCCCCGCAATATCCTGGCCCTCTTTCGAGTAAAGAAAATTCACATAGGCTTCGGCGACTTTCCGGGTGCCACGCTTATCCACGACCTTGTCCACCACTGCAACCGGCGGTTCGGCAAGGATGGAAATGCTCGGCGTCACAACCTCGAATTTGTTCGGGCCAAGCTCCTTCACCGCCAGAAATGCTTCGTTTTCCCATGATAGAAACACGTCGCCGACATTGCGCTCGGTGAAGTTGATGAGCGCGGCGCGGGCTCCAGTGTCGAGTACGGGCACGTTTTTGTAAAGCTGGGCGACGAAAGCCTTGGCGGTTTCTTCGCTTCCGCCCGGTTGCTTCAATGCGTAGCCCCATGCGGCCAGATAATTCCACCGAGCACCGCCCGAGGTTTTCGGGTTCGGCGTTACAACCGCAACGCCCGGCTTGACGATATCGCCCCAGTCCGTAATGCCCTTGGGATTGCCCTTGCGCACGATGAACACAATCGTCGAGGTGTACGGCGCGGCGTTGTCGGGCAACTTTTTTTGCCAATCCGCGCTCAACACGCCTTTAGCGGCAATGTTGTCGATGTCATAAGCGAGTGCGAGCGTGGCGATATCCGCTTGCAGGCCATCGATTATAGAGCGAGCCTGCTTTCCAGAGCCGCCATGCGACTGTTTGACAGTAACCGTGTCACCAGTTTCAGTTTTCCACTTCGCCGCGAAAGCTTTGTTGAAATCGACATAAAGCTCACGGGTAGGATCATAGGAAACGTTTAGTAGCGTGATTTCGGCTGCAAAAGCCGATATTGGTAGGCTAGCTGCAATAACCAGTGCACCGAATAATTTTTTCATGACATGCCTCCGCAATATTGCGTTTCAGGGTCAAGTTAAATAAACTGTCGCGAGCCGTTCTTTATAACGAACACGAGCCTGACATACAAAAAAAGCCTCGTCAACAGGTGAGAGGCTTTTTGCACATATTGTCTATAAAATAAGTGTTCTACTGTGTTTTTACCGTGGCGAGATTCAGAGTATGAATGCCGCACTCGGTTTTGCCCTGCCCGCGCCAGCGGCCTGAACGCACCTCATCGCCCGGAGCCGTGCGTGACGTGCAGGGCATGCAGCCGATAGACAAAAAGCCCTTCGCCTCCAGCGGATGTCGAGGCAAATTATGCGCGTTGAAATGCGCGTTGATGTCCTCGCGGCTCATGCGCGCCATCGGGTTAATTTTCACCCTCTCGCCGTCCTGCTCAATAACGTGCATCCGAGAGCGAAGGTCGCCGTGATAGCGCTTGCGGCCATTGATCCAAGCATCGAAGGGCTTTAAGGCCTTGGCGAGCGGGGCAACCTTGCGTAGCGCGCAGCAGGCATCTGGATTTTCGGCCCAGAGTGCATTTTCGGGGTCTTTTTGAGCGGCCTCGGTAGGGTCAGGCGCTTGAGTGCGCACATCCATGAGCCCCAACTTATCGATCAGCGCATCGCGGTAGCGCAGCGTCTCGTCGAACAGGTAGCCGGTGTCGAGGAAAAGCACCGTTGTTCCGCGCTCAATTTGCGCGATGAGCGAAAGGAGAACGGCCGATTCCGTGCCAAAAGACGATACGGCAGCGATGCGTCCGTTATAACGACCCAACATCGTCTCTAAAACTACGGTTGGAGAAGCGTCTTCCAGCCAAGCATCGCCCATGAAGTCTTCATACTCCGGCGTAAATGCTTGCAACGCTGCACTTTTCATGACATCCCCCGTCTTCCGCGCCAGGCTTGATAGCGCTTCCGAGCGAATTCGTTCGTTATAAGAAACGGAAATTCACAGAACGGGTGTCGTGCGTCAAGCAGAAAACGCAAGGGGCGCTGGCGAGTTGCGCAACTGGTTGTGAAGAATGCAAGCTTACCACAATGTCGCGGCCGCCCCTGAAGCGGCCATCCAGTTTTGAGTAACATCGCTTTCTGGGATGGCCGGGTCAGGCCCGGCCATGACTATAGCTAGAGCTAAAGCTTCTACTTTTTTGGCGGCTCAGGCTCGGCGCGGAACGGGCGCGACAGCACTTTCTCGATGCCGTCGTCCACCGTCGCCGCGCCTGTGAGAATAGCCAGCACCGCTTGACAGATCGGCATCTCCACATCCAGCTTTTCCGCCATCTCGACCACCGATTTCACCGTATGCACACCCTCGCTCACCGATTTGCGCTGCGCCAGCACCTCGGCAAGCACCTTGCCTTGTCCGAGCGCCTGACCGAGAGACATGTTGCGCGACTGCGGACTAGAGCAGGTGAGGATAAGGTCGCCCAGCCCGGAAAGCCCGGTCAGCGTCTCGAACCGCGCGCCCATTTTAGCCCCGAACCGCGAAAGCTCCGCGAAGCCGCGCGTGGTGATAGCGGCGTGCGCGTTGGCGCCGAATTGCCGCCCCTCCACTATGCCCGCCGCGATGGCGAGCACGTTCTTCACCGCGCCGCCGATCTGCGTGCCGATCAGATCGTCCGTCCAGTACAGCCGGAAGGTTCTGTGCCCCAGAGCCTGAATGAGCGCATGGCCTAGCGCCTCGTCCTCGGTCGCCAGCGTCAATGCAGCGGGCAGGCCACGCGCCACCTCGCTGGCAAAGCTCGGGCCGGAAAGCACGGCGGGCCAGGCGCCGGGCAACACCTCGCGCACCAGGTCGGTCATCAACTGCCCGCTGCCTTCCTCAAACCCTTTCGTGCAGATGATGACCGGCTTACCGCCGTTGATTTGCGGCGCAAGTTCGGATGCGACCTGCCTCACGAACAGCGACGGCACAACCAGCATCAGCACGTCGCATTTGGCGGCTTCAGCGGCTTTTGTGGTCGCTTTCACGGCGGGGTCTAGCGTTACGCCCGGCAGGTAAACGCGGTTGGTGTGGTTGGCGTTGATCTCTTCCGCTGTCTCGATTTCATAGGCCCAGATCACCGCGTCACGGCCAGAGCGGCGCACGGTCTGGGCGAGCGCCGTGCCCCAGGCGCCAGCGCCGATAATCCCAACGCTTTGAAAATGATAGTCTTGCGGTAATTTTTTTGATGGTTTCTTCGCTGCCATAGTCAGTCGTCCTGGTTTGTGGTTGTTGTGAAAGTGTCGGTGGTAAGCTCTCGCAGCGGCCATCGTGGACGCGCCGGGGCGTTCATTTGGCTTATCCAGCCGCGCGACAGACGTTCAGCGCCCGCCCATGCGATCATCGCCGCGTTGTCGGTGCAAAGGGCGATGGGCGGGAAATGCACGGAGAAGCCGTTGGCCGCCGCCGCTTGGGCCAGCGCGCCGCGTATTGCCGTGTTCGCCGCTACGCCGCCCGCAGCCACCAGCCGCCCTTGCGCGCCCTTCGGTAATGTCGCCGCAAACCGCTTTATGGCCGCGCTTACCCGATCGCTGATCGCCTCGGCCACCGCGATTTGGAATGACGCGCATAAATCCGCGATGTCGCGATCCGTTAATGGCGCTAGCGGTGCGGCCGCGTGGCGTAGGGATGTTTTAAGTCCCGAGAAGGAGAAGTCCGGCTCCGGCCGCCCCATCATCGGTCGCGGGAATGCGAAGCGCTTAGGGTCGCCGTTCGCCGCCCACCGCTCAACCGCCGGCCCGCCAGGGAATTCTAGCCCGAGCAGTTTGGCTGTTTTGTCGAAAACCTCGCCTGCCGCGTCATCGAGCGTGGTGCCCAGTTGCTCATATCGCTCGATCTCATGCACGGCGATGAGTTGCGTATGCCCACCAGAGACGAGCAGCAGCAGATATGGCGGCTGCAAACCCTCTGTCAGTCCGACAGTGAGCGCGTGTCCCTCCAGATGGTTGACCGCCACGAACGGCAAATTGCGCGCCGCCGCAATCGCCTTGCCCATGGTGAGACCCACAAGCAGGCCGCCGATCAGCCCCGGTCCCGCCGTCGCCGCGATGCCGTCAATGTCGTCCAGCGAAACGGCCGCCTCAGACAGCGCGGCGAGGATGAGCGTATCCAGCACCTCCAGATGCGCGCGCGCTGCTATTTCCGGCACCACGCCGCCATAATCCGCGTGCTCGGCGATTTGCGAACGGATGACGTTCGATAAAATCTCGCCACGTCCATCCGCATCGCGTGCAACCACGGCGGCGGCGGTTTCGTCGCAACTAGTTTCGATGCCGAGAATGATGAGACGGCTTTTGGCCGCGAGTGCAGGCTTCATCTGCGGTGGTGTATAGAAGCGCGGGCGGCTTGCCAATCCCGGGCAAAAGTTTTCACCCATTTACGCGAGCCAATTTTGGCGCTATGCGATTGTAATGATACGCATCGGAACACGCGGCAGCAAACTGGCGCTCGCACAAGCTTATGAAACGCGCGACCGGCTGATGGCCGCGCATGTCCTGGACGCGGACGAGATCGAGATCGTCGCCATCGACACCTCGGGCGACCGCATTCAGGATCGCGCGCTCTCGGAAATCGGCGGCAAGGGACTTTTCACCCTCGAAATCGAGCAGGCTCTGCATGAGGGCCGCATCGACATCGCCGTGCACTCGATGAAGGACATGCCGACGGTGTTGCCAGATGGGCTGGAAATCATGTGCCTGCTGCCGCGCGAGGATGTGCGCGACGCCTTCATTAGCCTGAAAGCCGCGAGCTTGCGCGAGTTGCCGTACGGTGCGGTCGTTGGTTCCGCGAGCCTAAGGCGGCAGGCGCAAATCCGCCGTATCCGACCCGATTTGCAGGTCATCAATTATCGTGGCAACGTGCAGACGCGGCTGCGCAAACTGGGCGAGGGCGCGGTGGATGGCACGCTCCTCGCCTGCGCAGGGCTTCGGCGCTTGGGGCTTGAGAACGAGATCACGGCGCTTATCAGCGAGGACGATATGCTGCCCGCCATCGCGCAGGGCGCCATCGGCATCGAGGCGCGCAGCGACGACGCTAAAATGCGCGGGCTGCTGGCCTCGATTAATCACCGCGAAACCGAACTGCGCCTCCATGCCGAGCGCGCGTTCCTCGCCAAGCTCGACGGATCGTGCCGCACACCCATCGCCGGGCTGGCGATATTGAACGGCGACCGCATGTCGTTTCGCGGCGAAATCCTCACGCCCGATGGCGTCGAGTGCTACGAGACAACGCGCGAAGGTTTGACCGCCGCCGCCGCCGCGATGGGCGAGGACGCCGCAGCCGAACTCCTGTCACGCGCCGGGCCGGACTTTTTCACCAAAGCCGCCTGATGCGCCTGCTCATCACCCGCGCCGCCGATGAGGCCGCCGGTTTCGAGGCGAAGCTAAAGGCTCCGGGCTACGAAGTGATTATCGCGCCGCTGCTCGACATTAAGCTTTTGCCGTTGCCGCCCGTTGCGGACGCAGACGCAATCATCATCACCAGCAAAAACGCCCTCCGCGCCATTGAGAGGTCAGGCTGGCTAAAGCAAGCGCAGCATTTGCCGCTATTTTGCCCGGGGCCGGGAACGGCGGAGCTGGCGCTTTCGCTTGGATTTACGGATATCCGCGAAGCTGCGGGCGACGCGGCTGGCATCCCCGCGCTGGTCGAAGCGGGCAGACGCGAATTCGTCATTAACTCAATCGCCTACTACTGCGCGGACGAAACCGCTTTTGACATGGATGCGGCGGTTTCCGCGCTGGGGATCAGGCTGCGAAAACAGATCGCCTACCATGTGAAGCCCGCGCCGTGTTTGCCGGCAAACGCTGTCGCTGAAATCAGTGCAAGCGCACTTGACGGCGTTATTTTACTGTCGCCGCGAACCGCCGCGATTTACCGGCTCCTTGTGATGCAGGCCGGGCTGGAGGTGCAAGCCGCGCGCATTCCCGCATACTGTATATCAAGCAACGTTGCAGCCAAGCTCGATGGGCTTTCTCCCACGCATGTCGCGGCGGCGCCAACCATCGGCGCATTGCTCGCGCTTTTGCAAAAATAATCCCTGCCGAAAAAATTCAGCCAAAAAGCTATTCTTAAAGCATAATAGCTTAAGAGTGGGCAGGCTGGATTAACCAGCCGACGACACCAGCGGGTGAAGCACTATGATAGACGATAAAGACGACGACGCGAAATTGCCCGCCGGATCCGACAAACGGCCGCGCGTGACGCTCGACCTGAAGGCGACCGAGGTTCCCGACGAGTCGGCGCCGCAGATGGCGTTGCCGTCGCCTGACAATTTTAACGACGAAACCGCCGCAGCCATGGATGCGCCAGACACCGCCAAGGCGCCCCGCGCAAAGCGGAGCGAAGCCGGAGCTACGCTTCTTGTCACTCATCTAGTGGCGGGGCTTGCGGGCGGTGTTATCGCGCTCGTCGCAGCGTTTTATGGCCTGGATCGTTTCCGTGACCGGATCGCCGTCGTTAATGGCGTTATCGCTGAAGACCTGAGAAACGAGATTGGCGCTACTGCGAGTCGGCTGGCGCTTATGGAAAAATCATCAGCGCAACCGGCGGCGCCGGTTACAGCCTCTCCCGAATTCAAAAACATGGAGCAACAGGCCACCCGCGCGCAAGAGGCCTATGCCGCGCTCCAAAAGCGGTTTGCGGCTTTCGAGCAGAAATTAGCAAATACCCCCGCTACGCCAACAGCCGTGGACGACACCGCCGTTAAAGCGGCGCTAGGCCCCGTCGAAGGGCGGGTTTCTACGCTGGAAACCAAACTGACAGCCGTTGCAAAGGCGCAGAACAGCCAGAAATCCTCCGTTGCGGCGACGGCGCTTGCTGTCGCTTTCAATAACCTGCGCCGCGCGATCGCCACAGGCAGGCCGTACTCCGCTGAGTTTGGCGCGGTTGCAGAACTAGGCGCGCCGGAAACGGATTTGACGGTTTTGTCCGTGCATCGCGAAACCGGGCTAAAATCGCCTGAGGCGCTGGAGAAAAGCTTCGCGCCGCTGGTCAAGGCAGCTTTGAGAGCAGAGTATGGCAAGGACGATGATTCCTTTGTCTCCAGATTATGGACTGAAGCCAGATCGGTGGTGCGCATCCGCCCGACAGGCGATGTGAGCGGCGACACGTCCGCCGCTATTCTGGCTCGGGCAGAGAATCGTCTGCGCGCTCGCGACGTCGGCGCCGCCGTCACTGAAACCGAAACTTTAAAAGGTCAGGCGGCGGTTATTCTTCAACCGTGGCTCGCGGAGGCCAAGGCGCGCGCCGCCGGTGACGCCGCTCTCGATCAGATTGAAGCCAAACTGCTCGCATCGCTCAAGACGGAGGGCGCAAGCCAATGATCCGCATCCTGCTTTTCCTCGCACTACTGACGGCCGCCGCCATCGGCCTTGCATGGTTTGCCGACAATCCCGGCACTGTGACGGTGAACTGGCTGGGCAACGAGGCGGAAACCAGCGTTTTTCAAGCGGTGATCCTGCTCCTCTTGGCTCTTACCGCGCTATGGCTGGTCGCTACGCTGATCCTTACAATTATTAGCGGACCTGGTCGGCTGGCGCTGCGCTTGCAGATGCGCCGCCGCCGCAAAGGCTTCAAGGCGTTGCAGGATGGCATTTTTGCCGCTGGAGCAGGGGACAGCGCGCTTGCCTCGAAATGTGCCGCTATTGCGAATAAGTTCGTGCCCAACAAGCCGTTGACCCGCCTGCTGCGGGCGCAGGCCGCGCAGTTGAGCGGAGATAGGGCGGGCGCTCAGCGCATCTTTGCAGGCATGCTGGATGATCCGGACACGAAACTGCTGGGTCTACGCGGTCTTTTTCTGGAAGCAAAGCAGGATGGCCAGCTTGAGGCGGCGCGGCTTTATGTCGATCAGGCGCTCCGGCTGAACCAAGCTCTTCCCTGGCCGGCAACAGCGCTGTTCGAATTTCAGTGCCAGAGCGCCGACTGGACCGGCGCGCTTGCCACTTTAGGAATCGCCAAGGCAAACCGGGTGATGGACCGCAAAACGTGCGACCGTCGGCGCGCCGTTATTCTCACCGCTCTCGCCATGGAGTCTGAGGAGAGGGGCGACGGCAAGGCCACCGACCTAGCGCTGGAGGCGCATAAATTAGCTGTCGATCTCGTCCCAGCCGCAGCAATCGCAGGCCGCGCCCTCGCCGCATCGGGTTCGACCTCCAGAGCGGCGCGAATTCTTGCCGAGACCTGGCGACAGACCCCGCATCCTGATCTTGCGACGGCTTACGCTTATGCGCGACCGGGTGACTCGCCGCGCGACCGCCTGACCCGCGTCCAGGCGCTGGCGGGGCAAACGCCGGGCCATCCGGAATCGGCCATCGCCATCGCAACTGCCGCCGTCGAGGCGCGCGCGTGGGATGACGCCCGCGAGGCGCTGCATTTCCTCTTGCTCGACAATCCACCCATGCGGGTCTGCATGCTGATGGCGCGTATTGAGAACGGCGAAAACCGCGATGCGGGCCGCGTAAGGGAATGGCTGGCGAAAGCGCTGAGGGCGCCGCGCGATCCGGCGTGGATCGCCGATGGCGTCGTGTCCGATGAATGGGCGGCGTTATCGCCCGTCACCTTGACCGTTGACGCCTTTATCTGGGACACTCCGCCGGAGCGAATGAAGTCCAGCGCGCCGGAGGATCGCATTTTCGCCGAGCTAGAGCGTCTGGAGCCTGCGTTAGAGGAGCAAGCAATGGACTCCCCGGAGGTCGATCTCTCCATAGCCGCTCAACAGCCTGCACGACAGGACGACAAAAAAACTACCAATAACGATCGCTCACCGTCTTTAGACGACCTTGCCGTTTTGGAAAGGACGCCTGAGCCTCGGCGGCAGACCGGGTCTGAAGTCATCGTCATTCCACGGAGTAGGCTTGAGCCAGCGCCACAAATTGCGAATACTGAGATAGCCGAACCGCGCGCTGTTGTTAAAACACAAGCCGTGGCGGTCAGAAATGCTGAAACGGTAACTAGTCCAGTGGCGGTAGAAGCCGCGCCGGTCTCGGGGACTTTAAAACCTCGTAAAACGGCGCGGCCTAATATTTTCGTCGCCGATCGTCCGCCTGACGATCCTGGCTCCGCAGACATGAACGACGAGGACGATGCGCCAACCCCGCTCACGCGCTATCGCACCACGGCGAAAGATCAGGCTTGATCGGCAAGGCGCAGGGTACTTTCCTTTAGTCAGTCATGAATGAAGCCGTCCGCTAATGCGAGCAGCTTTTGTGCTTTACAGCTGTATTAAGCGCTAGCGCCGCGCCTGTCTTACATTTATGTTCAGGCGACATCAGCCGCGTGCCGCAATAGCTCAGTCGGTAGAGCACGTCATTCGTAATGACGGGGTCGGGGGTTCGATTCCCTCTTGCGGCACCAATCCAACAACAGCAACCGGACTAGCAGGCTATCCCACCGCGATGCGCGTTTTGGCATCATTTTTACGCAAGCGACGGAATTCTATCCCGATATCAGCCGGCGGGCTGTTATAAGCGGGCATGGCAAACGCAATCACGAACATTTACAGGCTGGCGCGGGCGGGGCTGACACTTGGCTGGCACGGCGTCGGTTTTATCCCGCAAAGCGCGGGCGCCCCTGCCCTGGTGCGCGGTTTTGGCCGGGTGACGTCGCCATGGCGGCGCACAGTTGCCAGCGATAAGTCTACGCGGTTGTCCACGGCGCTGGTGAGGCTGGGGCCGACCTATATCAAGCTGGGGCAGTTTCTAGCCACGCGGCCGGATGTTATTGGCCCTGCACTCGCGCGCGACCTAAGCGGATTGCAGGATCGCCTGCCGCCGTTTTCGATGCCTAAGGCGCGCGCGGCGGTCGAGGCGGAGTTGGGCGCGCCCGTCGAGACGCTGTTCGCCGAGTTTGGCCCTCCCATCGCCGCCGCCTCCATCGCGCAGGTGCACAAGGCGGCGGTGCGTGAGGCGGACGGCAGCTTGCGGCCAGTTGCGGTTAAAATCCTCCGCCCCGATGTGGAGGCGCGATTCGCTCGCGATCTCGACAGCTTCTTTTTCGCCGCCCGCGCCGCAGAAAAGCTGAACGCACCCATCAGGCGTTTGCGCCCTTTCGCCGCTGTGCAAACGCTCGCCGACTCCACCGCACTCGAAATGGATTTGCGGATGGAGGCGGCAGCCATATCCGAGATCGCCGAGAACATCGCGAACGCGGGCGATGAAGGCTTTCGCGTGCCGAAAGTGGACTGGGCGCGCACAGCCAAGCGCGTACTGACGATTGAGTGGGTGGACGGCATCCCGCTATCCAACCTCGCCGCCATCGAAGCAGCCGGGTTTGACCGCGAAAAGCTTGGCAACCTGGTCATTCGCTCATTCCTGCGCCACGCCATGCGCGACGGCTTTTTTCATGCGGATTTACACCAGGGCAATTTGTTCGCGGAAGCGGACGGGTCGGGGCTGGTGGCGGTCGATTTCGGCATCATGGGCAGGCTAGGGCCGCAGGAAAAGCGCTTTCTGGCCGAGATTCTATACGGCTTCATCACCCGCCAGTACCGCCGCATCGCCGAGGTGCATTTCGAGGCGGGTTACGTGCCGGCGACCCAAAACATCGACGCCTTTGCGCAGGCGCTGCGCTCCATCGGCGAGCCTCTGGTAGGACGGCCCGCGCATGAAATCTCGATGGCGCGCGTGCTGACACAGCTTTTCGAGGTAACGGATTTATTCGGTATGAAGACGCGCCCCGAACTGCTGCTTCTGCAGAAAACCATGGTGGTGACAGAGGGCGTGGCGCGCACGCTAGACCCTCGCATTAATATCTGGACAGCGTCCGAGCCAATCGTGCGCGCCTGGGTGGCGGATCAGATCGGCCCGCGCGCTCGGCTTGCCCGTGCGGCGGAAGTGGCGACCGCGCTTGCTGGGCTTGCGGCCGATGCGCCAAAAATCGCGAGTGAAATATCCCGCGCGGCCACGGCTTTCACTGATTTTGCGAACGAGTCCGCCGCCGCGAAAACCCGCGGCGGGACTTTGATGCTCCGCACTGCCTTCCTAATAGCGGCGCTGTCGCTTGCCGCCATCGCCTTCAAACTCTGGGCTTAAAACGCGCAGTTATTTGCAAGGCGTATTGCAAGGCGCTTCTTCCCGGTAGTCCACCCGTCCAGTGAATACGTTCACGATTTCCTTGAAGCATTTGCCATTCTCGTTAGTCACTCGAATTAGCACAGCTTTTCGCGACGGATCCTGCCAGGCGCTGCAGAGGTTGGTGATCGGTGCCTGCGCAAGCTGAAGCCGCGCATCGCCCGGGATCCCCTGAGCCAGCGCTTTTCCAACAATCGCATCGAACGGCCAAATGCCCGCCGCCTTTGTCAAAGGCGCGTGAGGCGTGATCCAGCGCATTTTAGCAGGCGCGTTGTTGGGGTAAACGGCGACCTGAATATCGCCGGAACTACAGGCGAGCAGACGCACTTTTACCGTCTCACTAACGGGAACTTCCTGCGGCGTTGCGCCAATGAGGCAATCCAGATTCTTCTCGGTAAGCTTCTGCTGCTGTAGCGCGACCTGCACCGGCTCGTCGCCAATTTCCGGGAAAAGCCATGCTGTATAGGCGTCCTTTAAAGGATCGTAAAGGCTGAGAAGCGCGAGGAACACCGCGCCATAAAACACTACATTCTCCGTAAAACTGCGGCGGCGTCTGCCTTCGCCCATAGCGTACTGATCGGTCATCGGCATTCACGGACAAAGTCCGCCTCCCGGTTGCGTTACATCCTGCCTCGGCGATATTTATCGCCCGCTGCATGAATAGCCGCTGAAAGCCTATAGCGCCAGCGTCGCATACATGCCCGCCGCTGCTACGTCTTGTGAACAAAGTATCGTCCGTTTTGCATTTGGGAGAAGAAATCAATCCTAAAATTTATTTAATATTGAAATACGGGTATCATGAAAGTGTGGTTATTTATGCGAAGCCGGGGTGCAGGACACCTTTAAGGACAGCGAATATAAGGACAGCGAATATTTATCGAGATTGATTAGCCGTATCTACGACGCCTCGCTCGACCGGAAGCTGTGGAAGGGCGTTGTTGAAGAATGCTGTCTTTTTATTGGAGGCCCAGCGGGCAACCTGTTCTTCTGCAAGGATTCCGCGCAAAATCCCGAGGCATTTTTCGCTTGGGGCACGGATAATGCATTCCAGTCGCTGTACAACCAAAAATACACGAAGATGAATCCGATATTCCCGGTCACGACCTTTTACGCGGCGGGGACAGTTGTGTCGCAGTCCGACATCCTTCCACACGCCGATATGCGGCAGACGCGCTTTCATCAGGAATGGCTGCAACCGCAGGGCATCACCGACGCCCTGTTCGGCATCATCCAGAAATCGCCAACTGGGTCGAGTTTGCTGGCGGTGCGGCGCTATGACGGCGATCCGCCCGTGGATGCAAGGATGCGCCGCCGCATGGCGCTCGTGCTGCCGCATCTGCAGCGGGCGGGGCGTATTGGCGCGGCGCGCCAATTTCAGGATACTAAAAACGCGGCGCTGACCGATACGCTTGCTGGCCTCGCTACCGCTGTGTTTCTTGTGAGGGCGGATGCGAAAATTGTTTTCGCTAATGCCGCCGCCCAGACGATGCTTTCGGAAATGCGCGTCGTCAGAGGGTATCACAGTCTTCTCACAGCAGTTTGTCCGGACGCCAACGTTGTCCTGCGCCATACGTTTGCGGCGGCTGCTTTGGGCGACGGTGCAGCCTCGGGTGCCATCGCTGCGCCGATAGTCACCAAGGACGGCGAGCGCTGGATTGCTCATGTGTTGCCGCTCCAATCCGGGGCCAGACGCGATGGCGCAGACGTTTATGCGGTTGCGGCGGTGTTTGTGCGCAAGGTCGCCGTCGATACGCCCCGCGCGCTGGAGGGCATGTCGAAACTCTACCGGCTGACGGCGGGCGAGTTGCGCGTCCTCCAGGCTCTGGGCGAGGGCTGTAGCGTTGCCGCAGCGGCAGACATGCTGGGCGTCACCGAGTCCACCGTTAAAACCCATCTGCGCCACTTGTTCGAGAAAACCGGCGTGAACCGCCAGGCCGATCTCATCAAACTCCTGGCGGGCGCCGACAGCCCCATCGCGAAACCAACCCGTCCGCAACCCCGAGAAGCCTGAGTTAAGTACGCCAATCGTTGCGGTATGAAGTTTTCTAGGCGATGCAAAAATAACAGCCCGGCGATATAAGGCTATAAGCCCGTTGTAAAAAACAAAGCCTCCGTGTTTTATAGCCAGGAGAGACTTCAGTTGGCAAATACTGAAGCAATCGAGATCAAATACGGGCGTAGACTTTCTCGTTCACAGATGTCGTTTTTTAGAGGCCACTCAGTGCGCCTCATCCCAGTTGCTAGCGGCGCGGGCGTCTACCTTAATTGGCACGCGAAACGCGACGGCGGGTTCGGCTGAACGTTCCATGGTTTTGACTGCGGCGGCTATGGTTGCGTCAACCTCGGCTTCGGCTGCCTCGAAGATCAGCTCGTCATGTACTTGTAATAACATCCGCGCCTTGACGCCCGCCGCTTGCAACGCGTCCGGAATGCGCACCATGGCGCGGCGGATAATGTCGGCGGCGCTGCCCTGGATGGGCGCGTTGATAGCGGCGCGCTCATAAAAACTGCGCATGGCCCGATTTTGCACGGCGATCTCGGGGAAGTGCAGCTTGCGGCCAAAAATCGTGGTTACATATCCATCAGCGCGGGCCGCGCGCTTCGTCGCCTCCATGTAGTCGCGGATGCCGGGGAACCGCTCGAAATATTTGGCGATGTAGTCGCCCGCCTCGCCACGCCCGATGCTCAGTTGCTGGGCTAGCCCGAACGCCGAGATGCCATAAATGATGCCGAAGTTGATCGCCTTGGCGCGGCGGCGCACCTCGCCCGGCATGTCCTTCACCGGCACGCCGAACATCTCGGACGCCGTCATCGCGTGGATGTCCAGTCCTTCAGCGAATGCGCGGGTCAGCGCCGGGATGTCGGCCATGTGCGCAAGCACGCGCAGTTCGATCTGGCTGTAGTCGGCGGAGACAAGCTTGTGCCCCGCCTCTGCGATGAACGCGCTCCGGATTTGCCGCCCCTCCACCGTGCGCACGGGGATGTTCTGCAAATTCGGATCGTTGGACGATATCCGCCCTGTGGAAGTCGCCGCCAGCCCGTAAGAGGTGTGGATTCGCCCGGTTTCCGGATGCATATAGCCCGGCAGGGAGTCCGTGTATGTGCTTTTCAGTTTGGAAAGCTGGCGCCATTCCAGCAGCTTGGCGGGCAGGCGGCGCTGCTCGTCCGTCAGCTCCTCGCTGGCGACAAGCTCCTCCAGAATGCGCGCGCCGGTGCTTAGCGCACCTTTGGAAGTTTTGCCGGCGCCGGGCAGGCCCATTTTGCCGAACAGTACATCGCCCATTTGCTTGGGCGAGCCGATGTTGAAGGCACCACCCGCCATGGAGTAAATTTCAGACTCGATAGCGCCCAGGCTTTGCGCGAACTGGCCGGATAGGCGCGACAGCACTTGCCTGTCAACCTTTACGCCCGCCGCTTCCATGCCCGCCAGCACGGCCACTAGCGGACGCTCCAGCCGTTCATAAACCGTAGTAACACTTTCGGCGGCGAGGCGCGGCTTTAAAACCTGGCAAAGCCGGAGCGCCACATCTGCGGCCTCGGCGGCGTATTCAGTCGCCCGCGCGACGCTTACCCGGTCGAACGGCAAATGCGCCTTGCCCGAACCCGTCACATCCTTAAACGCCGTGGGTTTGTGTCCAAGGTGGCACTCGGATAGCTCGTCCAGCCCGTGGCCATTACGCCCGGCGTCAAGCGCATAGGACATTAACATGGCGTCGTCGACCGGCGAGACGCGGATGCCGTAGCGCAGCAGGGCCAAACAATCCGCTTTCAGGTCATGCCCGATCTTGAGGACGCTGGCGTCTTCTATCAGTGGCTTCAAGGCGTCCAGCACCTCTCGCAATGACATTTGCGCAACGACGCCTGCGCCGTCCAGATCCAGCCCGCCAGCGCCCGTGCGGTGAGCGAGCGGCACATAACAAGCAAGCCCAGGCTCCATGGCAAGCGCCACGCCGATAATATCCGCCTGCGATGGGTGCGGCGAGATGGTTTGGAGCTTGAACGCGACGTGGCCGTGCTCCGTCGCCGCCGTGATCCACTGCTGCAAACAGGGGAGATCGGTGATGGTCTGATACGCCGATAGATCAAAAGCGATGGTGGCGATTCGCGCTTTTGTCCGGGCAGCAAGCGCGGCTGGACCACCGACATCTGTTGTTTCCGCAGCGCCTTCCGAAGTATCAGCGGCGGTAGCAGCATGCGCCGGTGGGAGCAATTTTGCGGGCGCTTCAGGGATATCTGCGCCCAGAGCCTCCGCAATCCGCTTTGTCAGCGTCGTGAACTCCATGAGCCGCAGAAAGGCCAGGAGCGGGGCGGCTTCAGGAGGCATCACGGCGGTGACGGCAAGCGGCGTTTCAATCGGCACATCGCATTTGAGCCGCACCAGATCGCGGCTGATGCGAGCCTGGTCGGCGAACTCTAGCAGCCGTTCGCGCCGCATTTTCTGGCTGATGCTTGCTGCGTTGGCGAGTAGCGTGTCGAGATCGCCGTATTCCTGTATGAGCTGCGCCGCCGTTTTGATGCCGATGCCGGGAACGCCAGGCACGTTATCCGTCGGGTCGCCCGCAAGCGCCTGCACGTCGATAACCTTGTCCGGCCCTACGCCGAACTTCTCACGCACCTCCGCCTCGCCGATGCGGCGCTCGTTGCCTGGCATCGGGTCGTACATGCGCACGGCGGGACCAACAAGCTGCATCAAATCCTTGTCGCCGGAAATGATCGTCACCTCGGCGCCCGCCGCCGCCGCCTCGCACGCATAGGTCGCGATAAGGTCGTCCGCCTCGAAACCATCCTGAACCAGCGGGGTCAACCCAAAGGCGCGCACGGCGTCACGAATCAAGGGAAACTGGGGGATAAGTTCATCCGGCGGAGCATCCCGGTTGGCTTTGTAGTCAGTGTAAATCTCGTTGCGGAAGGTGTGGCCCGGCGGATCGAAAATCACGGCCACATGGGTAGGTTTGCCGCCATCCACCCCATCGCGCAAGCATTTCCACAGCATGTTGGAGAACGTCATCACCGCGCCAACCGGCGTGCCGTCCGAGCGCGTAAACGCCCGCCCGCGAGCCTGGCTAGCTTTGAACATGGCGAAATAGGCGCGGTAAATATAGGTCGAGCCGTCGATGAGATAGACATGATCGCCCGCACCGATCAGTTTGACTTTAATTGTTTTACTCATACGCCGGACTATAGGACAGCGGCGTCGCCTGGCCAAACGCTTGCGCGATAAGGCCACAGGAATTTTGTCTGACACCCAATCTGCAAAACTTTGTAGTAAATCTTTCTAAAATATCATCTGAACGGATGACGCGGCGCCTATGGATGAGCAGTAATTTTGGATCATCTAAACACATCCAGGAGATGATTCATGACATTCTTGAAGCTTTTGCTTGCGGCGTTTGTAGCCGCGCCAACCTCCGCTTTCGCTGAAAATTGCGTTCCCGGAGAAACCCGGGCGCTTATTAATGGCGACACCACGTCCTTTAACGGCGTTCAGATCAGCGTCTCGAACTGGTCCGGTCTTCAGGAAGTTTATGGCCGGGCCGCGTTGACCAGAGCCTTTGAAGTGCGTCACGGGCAGGTAACGCTTAACTCAAACGTCCCCGCGCTGGCTGGCGCCTATATGATAGAAAACGGCGCGTTTTATAACAACGAAGATGCGTTTTGCGGCGCAAGTCCGGTTAATTTGCAATGCTTAAAGGTCAAATATGACCCGGCGACGCACGCCGTTACTATGGACTGTTCGATTGCTGCTTACACGAATGTGGCTAAAGAGCCTTGAGGCAGCTTTGTCTCTTGGCGTTTGCAGTCGGCCAGTCGTTACGCTATGTTGCGCTGGCAGGACCCATAGCTCAGCTGGATAGAGCGCTGCCCTCCGAAGGCAGAGGTCACAGGTTCGAATCCTGTTGGGTCCGCCACTCCTGAAACAAACCGCAAAAAAGGCGCGGCGACATTTCTGCGCCACACCGACTTCGTCGAATGATGTTCGGGTTACCAGGAAATTCTGAAGCCGCCGCTGCCCGAGTAGCTTTCGCTCTCGCCGGAAAATTCGCCGTCGAACGCTGCGAAGACACCGAAGCTCTCGTTCACGTCGAGTCGGACGCCAGCGGTTATTTTCGCAATGTCGCTGGGGGCCTCTACGCCGTCGAGCGAGAACGTGGCTGCTGGCGACAATGTCAGGCTCGAATCGATACTCCGCTCCGGATTGAACTCATGCAACCACGCGATTCGCGCGAAAGGCGTCAGCGTGCGTCCATCGGCAAGGGCGATCCGCGTATCGATCTGCACGCCGAGCGAACTCGTGACCGACGTGACTGAGTCTGACTCGAAGGTCAGTCTAAGAATACCTGGGCCGCCATTTAACCTCGTGCTGTCTTCGGTGAAGCCGTCGCTGTTGAGGCGAGCGACGCTCATGCCCGCAAATGGGGTTACCGTGTGACGCCCGATCGAGCGCTTCCAGCCAGCTTCGAGACGTCCGCTGATTTCCTCGCTGGAAAATTCGCCGACCGCACGTTCGTCGATCACCCAGTCAATGATCCGCTGGGTTCGGTTATCAAAATGCGCATATTGCGCGCTGCCTGACAGATAGAAAGCGCCGAAGGTTTTCACCCCGTACAAGGCGACATGCACGCCTTCCACCGTTCCCTGCGTGTTGCGCTCGTCAACAGAAAAGTCAGAGCTGGTGTAACCGACCGCTATGCCGACCAGAAAGTTATGATCGATCCTATGCTCGAAGCCGGCGGCGAAGCCCGCCGTCTGGGTATCAAGTCCCCCGGGCCCCGTCCGGCGCTCATCCTCAATCGAGCCTGAGCCGCCAAATCCTGTCGCCCATACCTGACGGGATAGAGGCGGGCGATCGTTTGCGTATGCGTCAAGGCTGGCGCTGGTCGGCGCATCTTTCAGCGAACGGTACGGCTGTTGAGCTGGCTGGCCAGCGCCTTCACGAGCGGCCTGCGATGCGATTGCTGAGTTGAACAGGTTCGACGCCGCAAATGCTGTTTGCTGCGCGCCTGACACTCCGCCTCCGCCAAGATCGTCAACGGTGATATCGTTGTCATCTCCGCCGCCATTATCGCCGCCGTCGTCTCCACCGCCATCATCTCCGCCGCCGTCGTCACCGCCACCTCCGTCGTCGCCGCCACCGTCAGCATCTGTGACGCAAAGAGTGATCGTGTTATCATCCAGCGTGACGGAGCCGTTCCGGGCCAAAGCGCGGCCGCAACTGATTGACGCTCCGGTGTTGAGCGTGATGCTGGTCAGCGCGACGATGTTGCCTGCAAAAACCGTGTTGGTTCCCAGAGTTGCGGAACTGCCGACCGCCCAGTAAACATTGTTTCCGTTCGCGCCGTTGATCAGCAACACCGCCGAATTGCTTGCGGTCGTCAGAGTCGAGCCGATCTGGAAAATGAATTCGCCTGCGGAGTTGCCCTGTCCGTCCAGCGTCAGGACGCCGGTCAGTTGAGCGGATGAGACGAAGCTGTACACGGCGGGCGACAAAACTTGGCCGCCAAGATCTTGTCCGGTCAAATCGACCTGAGATGGTCGGCCCATTAAAGTATTGTAGGCGGTGGTGAGGTCGTTCTGCGCTAGTTGCGCGTCGGCGTCGCCAGCATGAATAACCCCTGGCGGTATGATGACGCCCGGCGGAAACCCGACGATGGCATTGCCCGGCGACGCCCCGACATCTCCGGTAATGACGCTTGGTCCGGTATTCGTAACTGTCGAGCCGCCCAGCACCGCATAGCTCTCGGCAGTGCCCAGAATTTGCGAGTGGGCATTATCGCCAAAGCCAAATCCTGCAAGACAAATAGCCGCAAGAATCGGGGCAGAGCAGTATTTTTGCTTTGATCGCGCAATATTGACCCACCGGGCTGGACTGTTCTTTTGTCTTTTGTTTGGATGCTTAAGCTTCGTGTCTTGTTCATACGCGCTTTCGTGTTTCATAGCAGCCCTTTCCGGGGTCAACCCCACATTTGCCATAAACTCACGATTCGTTTGAAATGGATATTTTTTTCTTAATAACTAATTTTTATTTTGGATTTTGATGTATTCGAACCATCACTAGGTCAAAATTACACTATTATTTAAACGTATTATTTAAACGTATTATTTACTATATACATTTTTATTGTTTTATTTTTTTAATATTAGGCATTGTATACATGTACTGCGTGGCAAATTTTTCTATCAACTAAGGATTCCATGTAGGCAATTGACTCAAAATAACTGCTCTAAATTAGAGTGTCATCGGTCGCAGCCAGATAAGGGCTCGTCGCGCAGCCACTGAATTGCGCCCCTCCCCGCTGCAACGCCCGTCGCAAAACAAGCTTGCAACAGATAGCCTCCGGTGGGAGCTTCCCAATCCAGCATTTCGCCTGCAACAAACGTTCCGGGGTGGCGCGTAAGCATAAATTTCTCATCGATTTCGCCAAATTGAACGCCGCCCGCCGTTGAAATGGCTTTCGCGATTGACGCAGGCGAGTAAAGGCGAATTGGCGCGGCTTTCAAGCGCGCCGCAAGATTATCAGGCGTCATCGATGAAAGATGCAGGTTTTCATCACGCGCCGTCTCGTTTAAAAGACCCGTAGCGGCGGGAGACAATTTTACCGTTTTGCGCAAAAAGTTGGCGAACGACTGTTTGCCGCGAAGGGCGCTCAACTGGGCGGCAAGCCCATCAAGATTTGCGCCGGGTTTGAGATCGATATGCACGATAACCGGGCTTTCTCTTCCCAAGGCTTTGCGGATGTCAGGCCCTAGCGCGTACACCGCATTTCCCTCGACTCCATCGCGCGTGAGCATGACTTCTCCGCGCACGGCGGTGCCACCCAACCGCAATTCAATATCCTTCAGAGGCTGGCCGGCAAAACGGTCGCGAAAAAAGTCCGACCAGTCCGCTTTGAAGCCGCTATTCGCCGGTTGCATCGGCGTCACGGCGACGCCTGCCGCGCGAAACGGCTCCACCCAGTCGCCGTTCGATCCAAGCTGCGGCCAGCTTGCGCCGCCAAACGCCAAAATGGCGGCGTCGGCCTTAACCGCGATACGCCCTTGCGGCGTTTCAAACGCAAGCCGCCCGTCGTCCTCCCAGCCCACAAAGCTGTGGCGCAGTTTGAACTCCACTCCGAGGCCAGTCAGCCTTTGCAGCCAGCTTCGCAGCAGCGGCGAGGATTTCATGGTTTTGGGAAACACCCGATCGCTGGAGCCGACGAACGTTGGCTGCCCAAGCGCTTCGCACCAAGCAATAAGGTCTTCGGGCGTAAAGGCGTTTATGGCGTTGCGCAGAAATGGGGCGTCGCCGTAGCGCGTCATAAATTGCTCTAAAGGCTCGCTATGAGTCAAATTCAGTCCGCCGCGGCCCGCAAGCAGAAACTTGCGACCGATGGAGGGCATGCGGTCATAAACCGTCACCGTAGCCCCTGCAGCCGCAAGGACCTCAGCCGCCATCAAACCTGCAGGCCCGCCACCCGCAATAACGACATTCCACGGTGATAGCCGACTGTGCGCCAGATCATTGGTCATGGCTGTGACCTATCACAAGTGATTAGAAATAAGGCGTCTTGGTTCCTTTTTTTGCATAAAGCAATATCTATACGCCATGACCCCTACAGATATTGCTTTAGCCCCAACCGTGCATGGGTACTGGCGCCAGGAAACCGTCGAAACCATTAAGCTTGCCCTCCCAATGGCGTTCACGCAGCTTGGGCAGATCGCGATGCTAACGACCGACCTTATACTGATCGGCCAGCTTGGCGGCGAGGCCGTTGCCGCCGTTGCATTGGCGCATACGCTGTTTTTCATTTCGTATGTGCTCGGTTTAGGCGTGGTTTCCGCCGTTGCGCCGCTGACAGCTCAAGCCTATGGCGCGCGCAATCCGCGTATGACGCGGCGATCCCTCCGCGTCGGGTTGTGGGCGGCGCTGCTGATCGGCGCGCCACTTACCGCCGCTCTCCATTGGGGCGAAGCCATGCTGTTGGCGCTTGGCCAGCCACCGCAAGCGGCGACCCAGGCAGGGCTTTATCTAGCGGGCTTGGCGTGGAGCCTTGCGCCAGGCTGGGCGTTCGTGGCGTTACGCAGTTTTATGGGCGCAGTCAACCGTCCGGCGCCGGGACTTTGGATCATGCTTACCGCGATCCCGATTAACGGAGCGTTGGCCTATGCGTTGATTCACGGCGCGTTCGAGGCGCCGCAACTTGGCATCTACGGCGCTGGAATAGCGACTGCCATAGTTAATGTCGTGATGTGCGGCTTCGGCATCTGGGCGGCATACGCGATGCATCCGTTCAAGAAGTATAACGTCATGGGGCGCTTCTGGCGCCTGGACTGGCCTCTAATGCGTAAGCTGCTGGCTGTAGGTGTCCCGATCTCTGGTGCGTTTTTACTTGAGTATGGCGTCTTTGCCGCCTCCTCACTGCTTATGGGCTACATTAGTATCACGGCGCTCGCCGCCCATCAGATTGCGCTTCAGGTCGCCTCCATTATTTTCATGATCCCGTTTGGCATTGGGCAGGCAGCGACGGTGCGTGTGGGCCATGCGGCCGGACGCGGAGATCCGGAAGCGATCCGGCGCGCGGGCCTGACCGCGATTGCGATGGCGATTATATTCATGACGGCAATGACCGTAATAATTGCGATCAACCGCCATCTTATTCCAGGCCTTTTCCTGAACGAGACGGTTGCCGCGACTGACGAAACCGCCGCTCTCGCCGCTACTCTTCTTTTAGTGGGAATGACGTTTTTTATCGCCGACGGAACCCAGACTGTCGCAGCCGGCGCTTTGCGCGGTTTAAACGATACAAAATTGCCTTTGGTAGCTGCGTTTATCAGTTTTTGGATAATTGGCTTTAGCGCAGCTTATTGGCTCGCTTTTACCGCCGGGCTCGGGGCGGCAGGCGTCTGGATCGGCCTTACCTGCGGGCTATTCGTCTACGCAGGCATGCTGGTAACGCGCTTCGTGTGGCTAACGCGGAACATTTAACTGATCTCAGGCGCCGCCGGAATGTCCCGGCTTAACCGCTACCCATGATAGATGAAAGTATTCATCCGTTGCTGAATTGCTGAATAATAAACGTATTAGTGTCCATGTGTGATTGAACAGATTTGACCAAAGCTACCCTAGGGTGTAGTAATGAATCTGAAGTAAGGGTATTTGTATACAGCATCACGCCGTGCTACGACTTTTTAGGGTTACTTTTGTAGCAACCATCGTCATTATTTTCACGATTTGTCCCTGGTGATAAATGTACTTCTGAGGCTTGTGCCTTTCACGCTACGGGTGCAGTAAATGCAACTTCTACAATCAAAATTCTCCGTCGTATTCCAAGTTCTGCGTGAGCGTTGAACAGAATGTCCTCGAACCAGGAAAAAGCAAAGCGTGTACTGCGTGCACCCATTGGAGAGCCGCTTGGCAAAATAGTCGAGCATCTTACGAACGCCGGAAATGAGTTGATTAGTTTGCTTGATCTTGGCGAAGTATTTTTTGTGGACGACTTGCTAACATCGCTACAAGCTCAGGTTTGCAGCATCGCCGTCATCGGCTAGGTTAATGCAGGCAAAAGCCTTTTTATAAACGCGCTTGTACAACACCCAACCCTTCTACCCAGTGGACCGGAGCCTCGGACTGCGGTGTTAACGAAACTTCACTTCGGCGTCGGACGTCCCAAAAATGCTAGTGCGCCGGTCAAATTCTTCGATCCAGAGGAGTGGGAGACCTTGATTACCGGGTCTGTGGGAAAAAGCGCTCCCCCTGCGAAGTCACTAAGCCACGAATTTCATCCGCTCCGAAATCTACAGGAAGTGGCAAGTAAAATTAGGAGTTTACATCCCGAAGTTTATCGCGGTAAATCCCATCTATTTCGTTCGGTTACGCCTCATCTAATTGATGCATTCGTTACAAACCGTGAAACTAAACCTAATATCATCACCAGCAATCTGACGGCATCGAAGACGCCGTTTACACCTCCGCTAGAGGTAGCAACTAAATCGGTTGATATCTTTTTTGATCTCGAAGCTTTTCAGTACCCCACTGTAATTATTGATACTCCTGGCGTCGATCATCCGACACCATTGCGCCGTTATATTACTTGGGAGAATATCAATGAGGCAGATATTTATTTGGTGATGGTTAAAACTAGTCAAGGTCTTTCTGACGCCGAGGTCGCCTTCCGCATCGTCTAAAGCGCCAGCCTTGCCCGCGTAAGGGCTGCCTCATAAAATTCGAACGGGAAATCCGCAGTATTTTTGCAGTATTGAGTGCGGCCTCTGAGAACCGTCCATGAAGGCTGAGATGGACGCTGCGGTCAGCCTCTGGTTTGCTCATCACCATGCAGCGGAAAATATCCGCCTTTCAGCGCCGACGGAACCCAGACAGTTGCGGCTAGACGCATTGCCTGGGTCGGTACGGGCTTCAACTGGGTTGTTCGTCTACGCGGGTAAGTTGGCTGCGCGATATGTGGATGGTGCGCGGAGCGTTAACCGGCGCCGTTTCGGCATAAATTCTACAACAAGGTTCGACGCCAGCTATTTTAGATTGCCCTATCAAGTTTATCATGCGTCGTCCGCTTACAACCTCCCTTTCCGTAAGATAATGAAGACCGGTGTAGCTGCGTAAAGGCCAGCCGCCAAAGTGTGAGACGGTCACGTCATTCACGGGGGGCGGAAATGGTTTTGTCGCGGCGACCGAAAACATAGGCTACGGCTTCAATTTTTTTGAACAGCGAAGGGTAGGCGCATGTTTTCGAACAGCTTGGCAAACTCGACAAGCAGCGCGTCGACTTGTTTGCCTTCGGTGGTAAGGCTGTAAATAACGTGAGGCGGCATGCTGCCAACATCGTTGCGGTGAATCAATCCCATGGCGACCAACTGTTTGAGCCTCGTGGACAAAACACGGGCGGAAATGTCTCCGGGAAGCGCACGGCGCAGTGCGCCAAAACGCATCTCACCGTTTCGGCCTAGCGTCCAGACAATATGTGCTGTCCATTCTGACGATAGAAACTTCAAGACTTTATCAAGTGGGCAACCCTCTTTCAAAGTCAAAACTTCCGATTCTTCCGTCATGTGACAGTAACCTCCCAGTCACTACTGGCGCAATGTAGCATGTATCATATACACGTCATGCGTAGTCGTTAAAGTCTGTAACGGGTACTAAACCTTAGAAAGGATACGCGCCATGAGCCATCACGATATGATTTCGCCGGAGGATACCGCGCTCGTTCTCATCGATTATCAGCCCGCCATGTTCCAGGGCATACAAAGCCATGACCGGCTTGAGATCGTGCACAATGTGCAAGTGCTGGCCAAATCCGCCAAGCTGTTCAAGATGCCGGTGCTGCTTTCCACGGTGGCGCAGAACTCATTTTCCGGGCCGTTTATGCCGGAAGTTACCGATCTTTTTCCCGGCCACGAAATCGTCGACCGTACCTCCATCAACTCATGGGTGGATGCGAACTTCCGGCACCGCGTTGAAGCCCTCGGCCGCAAGAAGCTAGTGCTTGCCGGCCTTTGGACGGAAGCTTGTGTCATGTTTCCGACGCTCGATCTGTTAAAAGCTGGCTATGAAGTATACGTGCCCACCGACGCCTGCGGTGACATCTCGAAGGAAGCGCATGAACGTGCTGTGCAACGTCTGGTGCAGGCTGGCGCTGTTCCAATGACATCCCTGCAAGTCACATTCGAGCTACAACAGGATTGGGCGCGCGGGGAAACCTATGACGGGGTGATGGATATCCTAAAGGCGCATTCGCCCTACGGCATCCAGGTGCGCTTCTCGAAATGGGCGCTCGGCGAGCACGCGTCCGAAGCGGGCAGTTCCTGAGCCTTGGACCAGAGAATGCCCATCAAAGCCACTAACCTTCGCTACAGGAACAAATTATGAAAAATCTTTTTACTCCAGCTAATAGCGTCATGCTTTTGGTCGATCATCAGGTGGGCACAATAAAGCTTGCCGGAAGTACGCCCTACGATGAACTGGTGCGCAACACCCGCGCTCTGGCACGCACTGCCGTTGAGATCGGTATGCCGCTGATCCTGACCTCTAGCCAGGAGGAGCGTTTTCAGGGTCTGTTGCTGGATGATCTCAAGATCATTGCCCCTGAAGCCTACGCTGCACGGATCAAGCGGCCGGGCGTTGTTGATAGCTGGATGTATGCCCCGTTTCGTGACGCTGTGGTGGCCACGGGACGTAAAAAACTGATCATGGCTGGCTTGACCAATGACGTTTGCATGGTTTATCCGGCGATCAGTGCAGTTCAGGATGGCTATGATGTTCAGCTGGTTGCCGATGCGGGCGGCTCGCCGACACAAATGGCTGATGAAATTTCCCTCAATCGTATGGCAGCCAACGGCGTGGTCGTGACCTCGACAAATCAGATCATGGCGGAACTGGCGACGGATTGGGCCAATCCGACCGGAGCCGCCATTCAACGGATTATGTACGAAGAGATTCTGAAACGGCTTGTGGAAGCCTGAGGATTTGACTGGAGCGCAGACCAGCCTGCAATATTTGGAGAATCATCTGTATGGCCATCCCAGTTAACCGCCGCGATGTCGGCAAAGGCATAGCTGCGCTTGGCGTTACGGGACTACTCGGCTCGAAGCCAGCGCGAGCGCAGGGAGTATCCTCCATGCAAACCGATACGATCCTCGTCAACGGCAAGTTCGCGACCCTCGACGCGGCAAACCCGAACCCGGAAGCGGTCGCCATATCGGGCGGCAAGTTTGCGGCGGTGGGAACTGAAAAAGATGTGCGCAACGCGGTCGCGCCGAACGCGACAGTCATCGACCTCAAGGGCTGTCGCGCCATCCCGGGCCTCATCGATAGCCACATGCACATCATTCGCGGCGGGCTGAACTACAACATGGAGCTGCGCTGGGATGGTGTGCGCTCACTTAGCCGCGCCATGGAAATGCTGAAGAAACAGGCCGCCGTGACGCCGCCGCCACAATGGGTACGCGTGGTCGGCGGCTTCACCGAGCACCAGTTCGCGGAAAAGCGCCTGCCGACGCTGGATGAAATTAACGCCGCCGCGCCCGAAACTCCGGTATTCATCCTGCATCTTTATGACCGGGCGCTGCTGAACGGCGCGGCGCTGCGCGCCGTGGGCTACACGAAAGACACGCCGAACCCGCCCGGCGGCGAAATCCAGCGCGATGCGAAAGGCAACCCTACCGGATTGCTGCTGGCCAAGCCCAACGCGCTCATTCTCTACGCGACGCTTGCCAAGGGCCCGGCTCTCCCGCCCGAATATCAAATCAACTCGACCAAGCATTTCATGCGCGAGATGAACCGGCTGGGCGTGACGGGCGCCATCGATGCGGGCGGCGGTTTCCAAAATTATCCGGAAGATTACGAAATCATTCAGAAATTACATGCCGACGGCGAGCTGACGCTTCGTATCGCCTACAATCTTTTCACCCAGAAAAAGGGCGAGGAAGTTTCTGACTTTACCCGCTGGGGCAAGATGGTAAAGCCGGGCCAAGGCGATGACAGCCTCCGTCATAACGGCGCGGGTGAGATGCTGGTGTTTTCTGCGGCGGATTTCGAGGATTTCCGTGAGCCACGGCCGGAATTAGCGCCGGAAATGGAAGACCAGCTTGAGGCCGTTGTGAGGCTGCTGGTTGAAAACCGCTGGCCGTGGCGTCTGCACGCGACTTATGACGAGAGCATTTCCCGCGCGCTCGATGTGTTCGAGAAAGTCAACCGCGATCAGCCTATCGGCAGCCTGCATTGGATGTTCGACCACTGCGAGACAATCTCCGACCGGAATATCGACCGCGTCGCAGCGCTTGGCGGCGGCATCGCCATCCAGCACCGCATGATGTTCCAGGGCGAGGACTTTCTGGCGCGCTACGGCGAAAAAGCGCTGGAGCGCACGCCGCCGGTGAAGCGGATGCTGGAGGCTGGGGTGAAGGTCGGCGCAGGCACCGACGCCACGCGGGTCGCGTCCTACAATCCCTGGGTGTCGCTGGCGTGGCTGACGACAGGACGTACGCTGGGTGGCCTCAAGATGTATCCGCAGGCCAATCTGCTCGACCGCGAAACCGCTTTGCGGCTCTGGACGGAGCGCAACACATGGTTTTCGACAGAAGAAGGCAAAAAGGGCCAGATCAAGGTTGGCCAGCTCGCCGATTTCGCCGTGCTTGATCGCGATTATTTCTCGGTGCCCGAGGATGAGATTCAAGACATCGAGAGCGTGCTGACGCTGCTTGGCGGCAAGGTTGTGCATGGCGCAGGTGATTTCGGCCCGCTGGCTCCACCGCTGCCGCCCGCCATGCCAGACTGGTCGCCGGTGCGTAATTTTGGCGGCTACCAACGCCGCGCGGAAGGACCCGCGCCAAATAACCTCGCGGCAACATGCGGATGCGGCGCATCGTGCGGTGTGCATGGTCATAACCACGCGCAAAGCTGGACTGCAAATGTGCCAGTTGCTGACGACAGTTTCTGGGGAGCCCTCGGCTGCTCTTGTTGGGCAGTTTAAAATGGCACGGGGCGTCTACACACTTGGCGTTTTGTTGCTGACATCTGCATTCTGGTTATCAGCTATATTCAAAATACTTGATTTTGATGGAGCTATCCAAGAAGTACGCGGGCTAACGGGCTTGGAGCCCGCTTCCATTGTTGCAGTGCTTGTCATTGCGGTTCAGCTCTCCGGTTCGGCGCTTCTGATATGGGGCGGTCGCGCAAGTGTCATTGGCGCGGTCATCCTTAGCGGCTTCACTGTTGCCGCAACGCTTATCGCACATGCTTGGTGGGTCAAGGACGGCGTTGATCGTGTGCGCGATTTTAATGTGTTCTTTGAGCATCTTGGCCTTGTCGGAGGGTTCATCCTGGCGGGGCTTTTAGGTTTGCAGTTACGGAGGCGATAGATGCGCGCGCTATTTACCGTCGCTGGCTTCAGCTTTGTTGCGGGGTTCGTGGACACGGTCGGCTTTATCGCGCTGTTCGGCCTGTTCACCGCGCACGTGACGGGCAACTTCGTGCTGATTGGCGCAAGCATAGCAGGCGACGGCGCGGGCGCGCTCGCCAAGCTGCTGGCGTTGCCGGTATTCATTCTGGCTGTCGTGGCGGTGACGCTGGCGGTGCGGCGCGGCGAAGCCCGGGGCCGCGCGAACCGCGCCGGATTGACCGTAGCGCAGATCGTATTTCTTGCGGCGTTCATGGCGGCGGGCGGGCTGCTCGGCCCTTTCACCAATCCGGACGCCTGGGCGGCTATCGGCGTCGGCTTCCTCGGCGTCGCCGCCATGGCCGTGCAGAACGCGGCCTCACGCTTGCTCGACTCCGGCCCGCCTACGACGATCATGACTGGCAACACCACCCAAGCCGTGATTGACGCGGTGGATATGCTGCGGGGCGGCTCGAAGGACGGGACGGCGGCGCGACTGCGCGGGCTGCTTGGCGCCACCGTTGCCTTCGCTGGCGGTGCTATCCTTGGCGCGCTCGGTTATCTCGCGGCGGGATACTGGTGTCTCGGACTTCCGATTATACTCCTGATCACATTCGCTTTTGCACACCGTGAAAGGAAAGCATCATGAGCTGGCAACCGCATGACGATCCGACGCCCGGCGACAAGCGCTCATGCGAGGCCATCGAAACCGTCATCGTGCCGCGCGCCCGCGATCTGGGGAGCTTTTCGGTGCGCCGCGCCTTGCCATCGCCGCAGCGCCAGATGGTCGGGCCGTTCATTTTCTTCGATCAGGCGGGGCCTGCCGAATTTTTGCTCGGACAGGGCATGGATGTGCGCCCGCACCCGCATATCGGACTATCCACGGTCACTTACCTGTTCGACGGTGAGATTTACCACCGCGACAGTCTCGGCACGGCGCTGCCGATCCGCCCCGGCGAGCTGAACTGGATGACGGCGGGACGCGGCATCACCCATTCCGAGAGAACGGCGCCGGAGCTGCGCGCGAGCGGTGAGGCCAAGCTGTTCGGCATTCAAAGCTGGGTGGCGCTCTCCGCCAAGGACGAGGAAAACATGTCGACATTCGAGCATTACGATGCGGCGCAACTGCCGATCCTCAGCGGTGAGGGCAAAATCGTGCGCGTAATCGCTGGATCGATGCTGGGCGCGACATCGCCCGTGCGCACCTCAAGCCCGATGTTCTATGGCGATGTGCAATTAGAGGCCGGCGCCAGCCTGCCGCTCGACCCAGATTTCGAGGAGCGGGCGATCTACACGGTGTCTGGCGACATCGACATCGCGGGCGACGTCTTCGGCCCCGGCAAGCTACTGGTGTTCAAACCCGGCGACCGCATCACCATCCGCGCCGTCACGCCCGCGCGGTTCATGGCGCTTGGCGGCGAGCCGATGGACGGCCCGCGTTACATCTGGTGGAATTTCGTTTCCTCGCGGCCTGAGCGCATAGAGCAGGCGAAAGCCGACTGGAAGGCCGCGCGCTTCGACACCGTGCCCGGTGAACATGAATTTATTCCGCTACCGGAATGAGACATGTAGGGACGCTAACACAATCCTGGCTTTGATGAGCTTCGTGCCGATTGCCGTTTCAGCAATGGCGGCCGACAAGCGCCCGGAGTATCAATCCCAACGCCAAAACGAGGACTGGAGCGCGCACGCCGATCCGATGTTTCGAATAGAGCCACTGGACGAGTTGAATACATTCAATCGATGCGCGGGCACGGCTTATGTCATTCGGCGGTTCAGCGCGCTATCGTTGCAATCATTATGGCCCCAACCGGTTCGGCCTAGCGGCCACCTGCGATGAGCCGGGTGGCATCCTTTCAGTGCTGCTGCATGCGAATGTGCATTTGGGAGATCCTGGGCGGATATTCTTCGAGCTTGGCCATCACATGGCAAGCAAAGGCGACTTTCCCCCGGGCCCGAACGACATCGATTTCTTCGATGTGAGCCAGGCTTTTTCATCGATCTGAAAGCTAACCTTGATGATTACGGGCGCGGCCAGGTCAGGGTCGGACACCAGCACGTGACGGTCGCCTCGTCGAGATTGGTTGCCTTGCACGATGAGTGGATGGCAGGGCCGAAATTGTCCGCCTGAAATTTTTCTTCTAACTTATTGATAGTGTTGGTACCGCTACCCTGGCTTGAACAGGGGACCTCTAGATCCACAATCTAGCGCTCTAACCAACTGAGCTACAGCGGCATATCGGGTTGTATTATATCGATTACGACTGACGCGCAACGGCGATAACGCAGTTTAACAGATGCGGCCACGCTGTAGCGTTGTCAGGGCATTTAGCTTCATCGGTTCAAAAGCACCCGATACCGTGCTTGACCAGGCTTCACGAAGGCTCTCCGCTTGAGCGCTGGCCGCAACCATCTGACCTTTCATATGCGCGGATTGCAACTCGACTGCTTCCGGGAAGGATTTAACAGTTATGATTTTCCGTGTGAAATCCAGCGCCGCCATGATGTTGGTTTGCATGATGTCCAGCACCTGCAATTGAAGACCCGTCAGCCCTTTGCCGGTGTTGTGGACCGATTTCTCAAAAGCGTTTGTCACAATTTTAACTTCGCGATTTACGCCTTTAACGGCGTTATGAACCGGCTCGACCACAGTCTGCGGGACATTATCCTCGATGACGTTCATTCTGCATCTCCAAGTTTTCGCTGCTTACATTGTTGGCTTGGCAAGATGAGCAAGACGCCGCAGCAGCGGCGCCTTGCAAGAATATGAAACTTTAAACTGTCGGCTGCGCTTTTTGAGCGGCCTCGGCGACGAGGCGCGACATTTCCTGCGTCTGGTTTGTGAAGGTTTCCATCTGTTTGCGAGCATATTGGCTCTGGATTTCCAGCACTTCTTTGATGTCCTTCGCGTTCACAAGACGAGTCGCAGCTTCAAAACCTGCGGAAATATTAGCTTCCGTGTATTGAATAGTTTTTTCCTGAATTTCCTTGATGCCTACGGACATTGCATCGGTGGACTTTACTAGCATGTCCTGCGCTTGACGCGCCGCGTCGCTCATACGGTGATAGGTTTCCTTGGCCTGCTCAACGCCTTTGCTGGCTGCGTCTCGCATGTTGGCTGGAATTTCAAAATCAGGGTTATTGTTCATCATATCGTGATCCTTGGCGTTGTGACTAAATCAGGCTTGGCAAGCGCACATACAACACTGCCGGAGCCACGCGCAAGATATAGGCACCGGCTTGTTGCGCTGCAACATTTATATTGCGTTGCGGTGTAATCTGGCGCTTTTTTATGGCGCGTCGTTAGCCATACTGGTGGATGACGCGAGTTAACCTGCTGTAAACGCTTGCCAAGCTGGAAACCAAATGCGTACATCATATAATGCGACGGGAACATGTCGGGAACACATTTACAGCGCGTGTTGAGGGACGGGCGCTTCAGGCGCCGCGTATGGATAAGTATATTCCTTTTGAAACCTTCCTTTTGTCCACGGAACCAGTGTGGGTTTGGAACAGCGACACACGCACAATGGTGTGGAGCAACACAGCCGCGAAATCGGTTTGGGGCGCGGCTGCTCTGCCAACGCTCGAAACCAAATCGGTTGCATTAAAAAAGTTGCTGTCTGTGGCGCGCCGCGCGAGTGGCTCGGGCCAGTGGAGTGGCGCGCTTGAATTTTCTGTGGACAACCGCCTCAAAACGTTCTCATGCCAGTTGCAGAAGCTGGAGCTAAATGAAGGCCACAGGGGCGTCGTCGTGCGCATGTATGAAACGGTCGGTGACGCCAAGCTTAATACCTCGCACGCTCGCGCCCCGTCAGGCAAAGCCATCGCTCCAGCCAAAACGATCCGGCGGAAACTGAACAGCAAGTCCAAGTCAGCGCCAGATAAAATTGCGGCGTCGCGAAAAAGCCCCGAACGAAAAACAACTGCCGTTGCAGCGCCGAGACGCGCGCTTGCGAAGGGCGTGACGAGAGAGGCCGCCAAATCCTCTCAAAGTTTAACTTTGCCTGCAAAACCCCGCGCCTTTCGTGCGAAGGCGGCTGATCTTGCCTATCTGGCCGGTCTCAGCCATGACCTGCGCAACCCGCTGACGGCAATCATCGGTTTCGCCGAGATGATGAAAGGCTCCGGCGCAGGCGCTTTACCTCCCGAAAAGATGGCCGAATACGCCGCAGACATTTCTCGCAGTGCGTTATTCGCCCTCGATATGGCCAACGAACTGATCGGCTACGCTCGCGGCGAGCCTAAAACGTCGCAACAAATCTTGCCTGTAAAGCCGCAGGATGTGGCGGCGGAATGCATGCGGCTCATCGCTCCACTTGCAGAGCAGGCGAATTTATCCGCAGCAATGACCGCGGCAAAAAATTTACCGTTCGTGTCACTTCCTGAGAGAAACCTGAAGCAGATATTGCTTAATCTCCTTTTGAACAGCGTAAAGTTTACAGCGTCCGGCGGTCAGGTGCGTTTGAAGGTCGCGATGAACAAGGCGGGGGCGCTGGTTATCGCCATCAGCGACACAGGCGGAGGGGATCCCTCCCAAGCCGCTATCCGCGCGGGCCAGACCACGGCTGTGCAAGGCGCCGGACTTGGCATTATTATGGTGAAACGTCTGTTAAAAGAGGCGTCTGGAAAGCTTCATCGCCACAAACGCGCGAGCGGTGGCATGCTAGTTAAAGTGATCTTTCCGGCCGGTGCGCTTACGCCGCCTAACGCCGCCGCGTAAAGATTTCATAACAACTCTACAAATCTTTTACTCCCGTACCGGCATCTGATATGGCGCCATCCGCAATTTCGCGCGTTATGGAGTGCGATCACCCGTTCTCGCAAAGGATAACCTCATGGACGATGCGATTTATATTCTGCTCGCCTTAAGCGCATTCGCCGTTTTCTTCCTCGCCATCAGAGCGTTTGAGCGCACTTAACGGAGTTAAATCATGGAATTCGATTACATCCTGGGCTGTTCAGTCGCCGCGCTTTTGCTGGCGTATCTAGTTTACGTGCTTATCCGCCCCGAAAAGTTTTAAGAGGCTAAATATATGTGGAACGACATCATACAGCTTGCGCTGTTTTGTCTGATAATCGTGGCGCTGACGCCCGTGATAGGCGGCTATATGCACCGAGTTTACTCCGGCAACCGCACGCTGTTATCTCCAGTGCTCTCGCCGGTTGAAAGTGTGATTTACAAAGTCGTCGGCGTTAACCGGGCCGATGGGCAGCACTGGACACGTTACGCTGGCGCAGTGCTTGCATTCAGCGCGGTCAGTTTCATAGTGCTTTATGCCATTCTTCGGCTTCAACATCTTTTGCCGCTTAACCCCGCCGGTCTTCCACCCCTATCGCCACACCTCGCCTTCAACACAGCGGTGAGCTTCGTCACCAATACCAACTGGCAATCCTATGGCGGCGAGACGACCATGTCGCATTTCAGCCAGATGGCTGGCCTTGGCGTTCAGAACTTCCTCAGCGCGGGCGTCGGCATGGCCGTAGCTGTGGCGATCATTCGAGGCTTTGCAGGCGCGCAAATCAAAACCCTCGGCAGTTTCTACGTCGATCTGACGCGCTCCGTGCTTTACATACTGCTCCCAATCTGTTTGATCGCCGCGCTTTTCCTCATTTATCAGGGCGTGCCGCAGAACTTCGATGGCCCGGTAGCCGTCAAGACGATTGAAGGCGCGGATCAAATGATCGCGCAGGGGCCGATTGCTAGCCAGCTCGCGATAAAGCAGCTCGGCACGAATGGCGGCGGCTTTTTCAACGTCAACTCCGCACATCCATACGAGAACCCGACGCCACTCTCCAACCTGCTCCAGGTCGTGTTTATCATCCTGATCGGCGCAGGCTTCACCTACACATTTGGAAAAATGGTAAAAGATCAACGCCAGGGCTGGGCGCTGTTCGCCGCCATGGGCGTGATTTTCGTGATTTGCTTGGGCTTCACCTACTGGGCCGAAATCATCGGCAACCCGCTGTTCGCTAATTTGCCGGTCGATCAGACCGCTGGCAATATGGAGGGCAAGGAAGTCCGCAACGGCGTCGCCAATTCGGCGCTCTGGGCGGTGGCGACCACCGCGGCCTCAAACGGCTCCGTCAACGCGATGCATGACAGCTTCATGCCGCTCGGCGGACTTGTGCCGATGTTCCTGATGGACCTAGGCGAAATCGTATTCGGCGGCGTCGGCTCCGGCCTTTACGGCATGTTACTGTTCGTTCTGCTCGCCGTATTCATTGGCGGGCTTATGGTGGGCCGTACGCCGGAATATCTCGGCAAAAAAATCGAAGCCAAGGAAATTAAGCTATCGATTCTGGCGCTGCTTGTCGTCTCGGTGGCGGTGTTGGCCGGGTCTGCGTTGTCGGCTGTGCTACCGCAGGGCACATCCTCGCTGCAGGATGCCGGGCCGCACGGACTTTCGGAAATAATCTATGCTTATAGCTCGGCGTCAAACAACAACGGCTCGGCGTTTGCGGGCTTTACGGCCAACACGCCTTACCACAATACGGCGCTCGGCATCTGCATGCTGCTCGGCCGGTTCGTGTTCATGACAGCCATGCTCGCCATTGCTGGCAGTTTAGCCACGAAGAAGATCGCGCCCGTAACGGTTGGAACGCTCCCGACGCACACGCCGACTTTCGTTGTTCTGCTCATTATCATCATCGTCGTCATTCAGGGTTTGACGTTCTTCCCGGCCTTCGCTTTGGGGCCGATCGCGGAGCATTTCGCCCTGTTTGCCGGCAAGACATTTTAAGGAGGGTGGACAGTTATGGCCCACGCAAAAGACATCAGCCTGTTCGATCCGCAGATCATGAAATTTGCCATCAAACAGGCATTCGTAAAACTCAACCCACTAAAACTCATCCGCAATCCCGTGATGTTCGTTGTTCAGATCGTGTCGATCCTGGCGACGTTCACCTTTCTGCGGGCCCTCATCAACGGCGGCGACGACGTTGGGCTTCTGGCGCAACTTACCTTCTGGCTGTGGATTACCGTGTTGTTCGCCAATTTCGCGGAGGCCGTTGCCGAAGGGCGAGGCAAAGCCCGCGCGGACTCGATGCGTGCGACGCAGCAGGATAGCCAGGCGAAGCTGTTAAACGTCGCCAATACTAGAGATTATAAGCTAACGCCGAGCGGTGAGCTGAAAAAAGGCGATATCATTCTTATCGAGGCGGGCGATATTATCCCTGCGGACGGCGATGTGATTGAAGGCATCGCTTCGGTGGATGAGTCTCCCATTACTGGCGAGTCCGCCCCGGTTATCCGCGAATCGGGCGGCGAGCGATCGGCGGTCACCGGCGGCACGAAAGTGGTGTCGGATTGGTTGAAAGTCCGCATTACCGTCCAACCGGGTGAGGGCTTTCTGGCGCGCATGATCTCGCTCGTAGAGGGCGCCGAACGGCAGAAAACGCCGAACGAGGTGGCGCTGAATATCCTCCTAGTGGGCATGACAATCATCTTTCTAATCGCCGTGGTGACGCTGGAGCCATTTGCGATCTATTCCGGTCAGCCGATCTCCGTGGTATTCCTCATCGCGCTGTTCGTGACCCTAATACCAACAACCATTGGTGGCCTGTTATCCGCCATCGGCATTGCGGGCATGGATAGGCTGGTCAAGGCCAACGTCATCGCCAAATCCGGTCGCGCCGTGGAAGCCTGCGGCGACGTGGATCTGCTGCTCATCGACAAAACCGGAACTATAACCTTCGGCAACCGTATGGCGGATCAATTCCACGCACTACCTGGCGTGCCGGAAAAGGATTTGATAGAAGCGGCCGCTTTGGCTTCGCTCAGTGACGAAACGCCGGAAGGCAAATCCATCGTCGATCTGGCCAGGAAAAAGCACGGCTTTGAAGCCACGGTCGTCGATGGCACGAACTTCATCCCGTTCAGCGCCGAAATGCGCATGAGCGGCGCCGACCTGCCCGACGGCTCGGTAGTGCGCAAAGGCGCCTCCGACACGATGATGAGATATGCGAGCGTGAGCGACGCCGAAGCGCTGAAGCGCATAGTCAACGCCATCGCCCGCACCGGCGGCACGCCGCTGGTTGTGGCGCGGGACAAGCGCATTCTGGGCGTGGTGCACCTGAAGGACATCATAAAGCCGAATATCCGCGACCGTTTTATGCAGTTGCGCAAAATGGGCATTCGCACGGTGATGATTACCGGCGACAACCCGCTGACCGCCGCCGCCATCGCCGCCGAGGCAGGCGTGGACGATTTCCTCGCCGAAGCCACGCCCGAGAAGAAGCTGGAGATGATCCGCAAGTATCAGGCGGAAGGGCGGCTGGTTGCCATGTGCGGCGACGGCTCGAATGATGCGCCAGCCCTTGCGCAGGCCGACGTCGGTGTCGCCATGAACGACGGCACGCAGGCCGCACGCGAGGCGGCGAACCTCGTCGATCTCGACAGTGACCCGACCAAGCTTATGGAGGTGGTGGAGGTCGGCAAGCAACTTCTTATCAGCCGCGGCTCGCTGACGACCTTCTCCATCGCTAACGACTTTGCGAAATACTTCGCGATTTTGCCCGCGCTGTTCCTAACGGCTTACCCTGACCTCGGCGCGCTGAACATCATGAACCTGGGCAGCCCACAAAGCGCGATCCTGTCAGCCGTGATTTTCAATGCGCTCATCATCATTGCGCTCGTTCCGCTAGCGCTACAAGGTGTCAGTTACAAACCGGCGAGCGCGGAAGAACTTCTGCGCCGCAACCTGCTGATCTACGGGCTAGGCGGCATCGCACTGCCGTTTATTGGCATCAAGGCGATTGACCTCGCCGTCAACGCCCTCGGGCTGGTTTAAAAAGGAATACAGTCATGATTACTGAACTTATACGAGGCTTTATTCTGCTAGCTATCTTCACCGCTATCGTCGGGGGGGCTTATCCCCTCGCTGTCACGGGCATCGCCCAGTTCGCAATGCCAAGCCAAGCCAACGGCTCGCTTATTGAAAAAGACGGGCAAGTCGTCGGCTCTGAGTTGATCGGGCAAAACTTCGCCGATCCGAAATATTTCTGGCCAAGGCCTTCCGCGGCGGGCGCGAACGGTTACGACGGCGCAAGTTCGAGCGGCTCCAACTATGGCCCGAGCAGCGCTAAACTGCTAGCCGCTGTTACGGACAAAGCGAAGGCGGTGAGTGAGGCGTCCGAGGGGCGGAAAGCGCCAATCGATCTCGTGACATCTTCAGGCAGCGGGCTTGACCCTCACATTTCTCCGTTATCTGCTTATCTACAGGTGGTTCGCATATCCAAATTTCGAGGGTTGCGCGAGGAAGACGTACGGAGTGTGGTGCAGGCTAATCTTGAGCAGCGTTCACTGGGTCTTTTTGGCGAGCCGCGCGTGAATGTGCTAAAGATGAACCTCGCATTGGACGCGCTGCCCCCTAGATAGAGGCGACTTCTAATATGGCTCCGGAAAACGACCGCCCTACTCCAGACGCTTTGTTGGACGAGGCCAGAAACGAAAGCCGGGGCAAACTCAAGATCTTTCTCGGCGCCTACCCGGGCGTCGGGAAAACCTATTCGATGCTACAGGCCGCGCATGAGCGGCGCAAGGAAGGTCTTGATGTCGCTGTCGGGGTTGTAGAGACTCACGGACGCGCCGAAACCGAGGCGCTGCTGCGCGACCTGGAAATTCTGCCACGTGTGCAGATCACCTATCGCGGCCGCATGTTCGGCGAGATGAATCTGGACGGGTTGCTTGCCCGCAACCCCAAACTCGCGATTATCGATGAACTGGCCCACACCAACGTTATCGGGAGCCGCCACGAGAAACGTCACCAGGATGTGGAGGAGCTGCTCGCGGCAGGCATCGACGTTTACACCACGCTGAATATCCAGCATGTCGAAAGTCTAAACGATGTTATCACCCGCATCTCTCGCATTCAGGTGCGCGAAACGCTGCCCGATAAAGTGCTGGAGCTGGCGAGCGAAATCGAACTTGTCGATTTGCCCCCGGACGATCTGATCCAGCGTTTGCGGCAAGGCAAGGTCTACGTGCCTGAACAGGCTGGCCGCGCGATTCGCAATTTTTTCTCGAAGGGCAATCTAACCGCCCTGCGCGAACTCGCCATGCGCGTCGCTGCCGAGCGCGTCGATGCGCAGATGGTGAATTACATGCGCGCCCATGCCATCCCTGGTCCCTGGCCAGCACAAGACCGGCTACTGGTATGCATTAACGAATCTCCAGTCAGCAAGCGTCTGGTGCGAACGGCGCGCCGGATGGCCGAGCGTTCGCGCATCCCATGGATTTGCGTGCATGTTCGCACCCCGACCTACGATACGTTGAGCGAGGTGGCAAAAGGCCGGATCGCGGAGGCGATGCGCCTGGCGGAAAGCCTTGAAGGCGAGGTTGTCGTGTTGCACGCGGAATCGCGCATCGTTGAGGAGTTACTGGCTTTTTCGCTAAAACGCAATGTGACGCGGATGCTTATTGGCCGGGAGCGCCGCCGAAATTGGTCTGCATGGTTTCGGGAAAGCGTTACGCAACAAATCTTGGACAAGGCGACGCAATTTGAAGTGACGGTTATCTCTGGCGATGACACGGAAGGCGCGAAAGAGTCCATCAGCGGCGGTTCGCTTATACCCGATGGAACGCCGCGGGACTATGTCATTGCGACAGGGGCCGTTGCGGTAGCGACTGGCATCGGCGTCGCTGCAAAATACTCTTTTGCCTTTTCTAATATCGCTTTACTGCTTCTGATTGCAGTCCTTCTAGTCGCCATCAATTACGGTCGTTGGCCGTCGTTTTTTGCAAGTGTGCTAAGCTTTCTTGTTTATGACTTTGTGTTTACACGCCCCTATTACACATTTTCCATTTTCGACAAAAGCGAAGTATTTACGATTATTCTATTTCTGTTTGCATCCTTTATCGTGGGTAACTTGGCGGATCGACTGCGGCTGCAAGTGGCAGCGATGCGCACCTCCGCACAGCGCACTTCGACGCTTTACGAGTTCAGCCGCAAGATCGCCGCCGCTGCGTCTCTGGACGATGTGCTTTGGGCGGCGGTACACCACGTGGCGTCGACTATGGAGTCAAGCGCGCTGGTTTTGCTGCCTAACTCCGAAAACCGTTTGCTCATCGCCGCCGGTTATCCACCCGAAGATCAACTCGATATGAAGGATTGGGGCGCGGCGGAATGGGCCTGGACGAATGGCAAACCTGCCGGCTGGCGTTCTGACACGCTCCCCGCCGCCGATTGGCTGTTTCTGCCGCTAAAAACCCGGCGTGGCGCAGTTGGCTTGCTTGGAGTGTCTTTCAAGCAGCGCAACCAGCCGCTAACGTCCGAGCAATGGCGGCTGTTAGAGGCGCTAGTGGGACAGGTGGCGATTGCGGTGGAGCGCACCAACCTGGCCTCGGACATCGAAGAAGCGCGCGTATTCACCCAAACCGAGCAACTGCGCTCGGCGCTATTATCCTCCGTTAGCCACGATCTGCGCACTCCCCTCGTGTCCATCATTGGATCGGCTACAAGCCTGTCGAGTTACGGCGATACTTTATCCGATGAAAACCGTAAACAACTGGTGCAAACCATTCTGGATGAGGGCGAGCGGCTGAACCGGTTCGTGCAAAACCTGCTTGACATGACGCGGCTTGGTTATGGAGCTTTGCAGCCGAAACGCGAATGGGCGGACATGCGCGAAATCACCGGGCGCGCCATTAAGCAATTGCGTAAAGTGCTGGGAGGCCGGCGCGTGACGTTGAACGTGCCGGAAACGCTGCCCGCCATTTTTGTCGATCCCGTCCTGATCGAACAAGTTGTGGCGAACATTCTTGATAACGCCGCAAAATACACAAAGGCGGACGGCAGGATAATAATTGAAGCGCAACAGGTGAACAATGACCTGTTATTGCGTATTACTGATGATGGCCCTGGTATCCCGCCCAACGCCCGAGAGTCTGTTTTTGATATCTTTTACCGGGTACGGGCGGGCGATGGTCAGGCGGCGGGCACTGGCCTCGGGTTATCGATTTGCCGGGGCATCGTGGAAGCGCATGGCGGGCAGATAAAAGCGAAAGATGGGCCAAACGGTCAAGGAGCCGTGATCGAGTTTGTGTTGCCGCTGACGGCTCTGCCTCATATGCCGGACGTTGCCGACGAAATAGATCATAAAAAGAAAACGGGTAAGTTCAGTGAAACCGCAGACTCTTATTCTGGTCGTCGATGACGAGCCGCAAATCCGGAAATTTTTACGTATCAGCCTCAATGCTCACGGTTACGGCGTCACAGAAGCTGGACGCGGAGAAGACGGGATTAGAAAATGCGCGCTGGAAACTCCCTCTTTGGTGGTGCTCGATCTAGGGCTGCCCGATCTCGATGGATTACAGGTCGTGCGCCGCATCCGTGAGTGGAGCGAGGTTCCCATTATCGTGCTCTCCGTGCGGGCGACCGAGCAGGACAAGATTTCCGCGCTGGACCACGGCGCCAACGATTATGTGACAAAGCCCTTCGGCGTCGGTGAACTGCTGGCGCGGGTTCGGGTCGCCCTCCGGCTCCGGGAGGAGGCGTTGCCCGACGCCTCGGATATCGCGGTCGGCGATCTCATCATCGACTTTGCGCAACGGCGGGTGCGCCGCGATGGGGCTGATATTAAGGTCACAAAAAAAGAGTTTGAGATATTACGTCTTCTGGCAAAAAACGCGGGCCGTGTTGTCACGCACCAGCAGATGCTGCGCGAAATCTGGGGGCCAGCGCAGGAAGACGACACGCATTACCTGCGCATTTATGTGGGCCACCTTCGACAGAAGCTGGGCGACGATTCCGCGAACCCGCGTTACATCGAAAACGAACCCGGCGTCGGCTACCGGCTCATGGCGTGAAAAGCGGCACCTGCGAATGCATGTTCATGCGCCTTATGGAAGATTGGAACCCATCCGTCGTCGCGAGGCGGCCTCTGCCGCCATGGCGATCCATAACTGCTTCAGGTGCGAAAGACTGGATTGTTTCACTTCGCTCGCAACGACGTTATTTCGATTTCAGGGCGGCTGTTCTGAAGTACGATTTCATCTCAAATCGTCCAGTTTTAAGCGATTTCCAGCACAACGCGGCCGCGCACCTTGCCAGCCAATATCTCGGGCGCCAGTGCAATCACATCCTGAATGGGCCGCGTAACGGTTATTGAATCGAGTTTTGCAAGATCGAGGTCAGCCGCTAGCCGCGACCAGGCTTTCATTCGCTTCGGTTTTGGAACCATCACCGAGTCCACGCCAGCCAGCGTAACGCCGCGCAAAATGAATGGGGCAACGTTTGAAGGCAAATCCATGCCCTGGGCCAGTCCACAAGCAGCGACCGCGCCGCCGTACTTCGTCTGGCTGATGCAGTTGGCCAATGTATGGCTACCCGCGACGTCAATGGCGCCCACCCAGCGCTCGCGGCCCATCGGTTTCGCCGGGCTAGACAACTCAGCGCGCGGCAGAATCTCCGTGGCGCCTAGAGATTTCAGATAGCCCTCTTCTTCAGGGCGACCGGTCGCGGCGATGATTGAATAGCCTAGCTTGGTGAGCAGTGCGACGGCCACGCTGCCAACTCCGCCCGCCGCGCCTGTAACAAGAACCGAGCCTTTGTCGGGCGTCACGTCATGCGCCTCAAGAGCCAGCACGCAAAGCATCGCGGTGTAGCCAGCCGTGCCGATGGCCATTGCGTGCGCCGGGGTGAATGCGGACGGCAACGGCACGAGCCATTCGCCCTTCACGCGCGCATATTGCGCATAGCCGCCCAGATGCGTCTCGCCCAAGCCCCAGCCATTGAGCACCACCGCGTCGCCGGGTTTGAAATCCACGTTGTCCGACTGTTCCACCACGCCGGCAAAGTCGATGCCAGGGATCATCGGCCAGCGACGCACGACGGGTGCCTTGCCAGTGATCGCGAGCCCGTCCTTGTAGTTGATCGTGGAGTGGCTGATGCGCACCAGCACATCGCCTTCCATCAAGTCCATCTTGGCGAACTGGCCCCATTGCACGGTTTGTCCGGTGTCATTCTTGGTTATCGTCAGCGCATCAAAGTGATCCATCTGGGCGTCCTCTCGCATCTTCCATTTGATAGCCCATTTGAAACGGGCGGAAAACCCCGCGTCGCTAATATTAGACGTTTTCCAAACAGTTCGTGCAGTTCGGTAGATCAAACAATTCGCTTGCGATTCAATGTAAAGTTAATTTATAATTTAGCCCAAGGCGTTTCGAAACGCTTCAGACTTCAGGGAGTAGAAACAGCAGCGGAGGCGTCCGTGAGTATATCGCCAAGTTTAACCGCGGTTGCGACAATTGTCGCTTTCGCATTTCTGGCCGCGATCGTCATCGGCATGGTTTGACGCCGGTGGCATGACAATTAAATAACCGCGCAAGCCGTAACGCGCTGCCAACATGAAAAAAATCCACGCGGGAAGGGCTCTCCGCGCGGGTTCTGTTTATTTCGAAGGTTCAAGCGGGGCGTCCTCGGCAAACGTAATTTTCACGCCGCCATACGCTGCAACGGGCGTGGAAGAGAAGCCGAACACTTCCTCATATTTCTCATCGAGCGCATTCTCGACGCGGCCGAACAGGGTGATTTTTTCATCAATCTTGTACGATCCGGAGATATTAACGAGCAGGTAATCATCAAGCGTCACGCGCTGCAACGGGAAGGAAAACACGTTGTCGTCCATCTCGCCGTTATAGGCGACGCCGAAGTTGATGAGCGCGCGCCCGTCCGCGAAAGCGTAAGCGGCGTTGAGGCTGGCCGCGTGATCGGGACGGCGCACCTCGCGATCGCCTTGAGGGTCGGTCGAGTCGGTGTAAGTGTAGTTTCCAGCAATGGTGAGGCCGTCGAGCGGTTTCACAGTCGCCGTCACCTCAACTCCCTCGCGTTCGCTCGTACCATCGGAGTTCACGTTGGTGAACTGCCCGCCGGGAAGCGATAGAAACACGATCTCGTTCTCCAGATCCGCCTGGAAGTACGTCACATCCAGAACGATTTTGCCTCCGAGAAAGCTTTGCTCCACGCCCGCATCCCAGCCGATGGACTCCTCCGGCGCCAGATCAGGGTTGCCGACGAAGCCGCCGAATACGCCGAACTGGTCGAAAAACGTCGGGTTGGTGATGCCTTTGCCGTAGCTAGCGTGAAAGCGAGTGCCGCTCTCGCGCAGCATATATGCGCCGGTCGTTCTATAGGTCGTCGCGTCCTCAAAGGCGTCGTTGTAGTCCTGGCGGACATTGGCGGTGACGAAGAAACGGTCGAGAAACTCGCCACGATATTCGCCGACAAGGCCGGTTTGTTCGCGCTCGAATGTTTGGCCGGGCGCGCCTGAGGTGTTGAAGTTTTCCTCGCGGTAATCGAGCAGGCCGGTCAGCGCGTGTTTGGCTTGCAGAAACGCGGGCGCATCGAATTTTACATCCGCCTGATAGCCATACTGGCGGCGCTGGCTTTCGTTGAAGGATGCGCCGAACACGGAGGAGTTTGAACTGAGATCATCCTCGAAATAATCCGCGAAAGCTTTCTGCGTGAAGCGCTTGTCGAACAAATCGAGGGTTGCGGCGACGCGGCCCATTGTCTGCTCGCGCAAGCTTGCGATGCCGCCCACGTCGTCCAGCACGCCGTCAAAATCCGCGTCCTCATCGATGTCAACGTCGTTTTCCTGATAGCGGCCGATGGCGTCGATGCGGAAATTGTCCGTTACCGTCACGCCGCCGCGCAGGAATATCGCCTGCTGCTCGGAGCCGTCGTCCTCGCCGCCGCCGCGCGATGCGTTGAAGCCCTCCGTCTCGCGGGTAACCGCCGACACGCTGAAATAGCCGCGCTCACCGCCGCCCGAAGCGTTCGCTGATAACTCTTTAGTCTCAAAGCTGCCGCCTTCCGCACTTACCGAAACCTGCGCCGGGCCAGCGCCCTTTTTCGTAATGATGCTGATGGCTGCTGACAGTGCGTTGCCGCCGTAAATGCCACTTTGCGGACCGCGCAGCACCTCGATGCGCTCGATATCGGCGGTGAGCAGGGTGGAGAAATCGAACTCGCCGCTATCTAGCGAATTGACCTCCACGCCGTCGATGAGCACGGCGACGTGGTTGCCCTCGGCGCCGCGAATGCGGATTTGCGTGAAGCTGCCCTTGCCGCCGGACTGGCTGACGGCGAGGCCTGGCACTGAGCGCAGAGCGTCCGCCGCGTGGCGGATTTGGCGTTGCTCCAGCTCGCAACCAGTAATGACCGTGACCGCGCTGCCAAGCTTAGCCGCTTCGATCGGTTCAAGGCCGCCCGATTCGACGATGATGCCTTCAAGCACGACCTGCGCGCTCGCCTGCGGTGAGATTAAACAAAGACTTATTGCGGTAGATGCGCATAAAATAAGACGTGACGATGCCATGATCGACCCCCTGATGCGTTGGAAAACGCGCGGACAGGAGGGTGCGCCGCTTGACTAGCGGACGACAGCATTCGTTTCTCGGAGAATGAGACCTTTAGCGTCAAACTCAAAACCACGACGACCCTCCAGCCACGCATGAGGATCGCCACCGCTACGGATTTAGCCGTTCCCGCGCTTGCCCCGCGCATGAGATGGGTGACGTGACGCGGGCAGGTCTCCTGGCTCGCGGCTATAGCGCCTTCTCCACCTTCCCAGCGCAGTTGCGCCAGTGGTATGCCGGATGAGGCTCGCCGATTACAGTTGCGGGGACAGCTACGGCATTGGGCCAAGGCCCGCACCGCATTCCCTTTTCATCTTCGCCGCCGGTAAGCGGTCCAGAACCTTCGTCGACTCTATAGCGCGCAGTGGGAGGGGTTTGAGTCAAGCGGTTCGCCTTTGACTCGACGGCAAAGGCGAACCAGTGTGGCTTTTTCGCCTTAACGTGTTAGATTGATCGTGGCAACCGCCACATGACGGCCAGCGGCTGGATCAAACTGGGTGATGGTCACTTTGTGCTTGCTTTCGCTCTCGAAATTTACGGCGAAACGGCCTTTGAAGTTCGGGCCATCCACTTCAAGATTGAGATAATTGCCGCCAATGCCGCCGGTCACACTACCGGTGTTGTTGGCGATCTGCTCCAGCCAGCGGCCGCTGATGCTGCCACCAGAACATGTGACGTTGCTTGTCGCAGTGATCCGATAGTCCGTTCCCGCGCAGGCCAGCTTTTGTTCAAGGCTGTTCGCCCCACTTGCGTAGCTGATACGGCAAGAAATGGGTTCGCTGCCGCCGCCAATAGGCGTAACCGAGCCACCGCCTTTCCAGGCGCCATTAAGGCTTTTAATCAGTTGGCTGCCTTGTGGGCTGCAGTTTGCGCTGGCGGCAGTTGTTCCCGCGACCATAATAGCCGCTGCGAGCGGCATAATGCGAGTAATGGAGCAAAAATTATACTTCATGGGGCGCCCTTGTTGACTTTACCAAAAGCTCGACCGAACGATCAAACATCGTCACCTTTGACTTTTGACCGTGTATCATATCTTGCTGCTGGGAAACACCCTCAACCAATCAGTTTTTTGTGCGCATCGCACCAGTATTATATGCCATCGCGGTCTTGACGAAGTAAGGCTTAACGCCGGATCTATTCAGAACATCAAAAGCGGAGCGTTTTATGAAACTCGTGCGATTTGGGGAAGTTGGCGCAGAACGGCCCGGTCTCATCGGCGCTGATGGCGAAATACGCGATCTATCGTCAGTCATCGCCGACATCTCAGGCAATGCGCTTACCAACGCTGGTTTGACGCTTCTGCGCTCCGTGCGTCCGGAAGATTTGCCAGTTGCCGAAGGCCAGCCCCGTCTCGGATCGCCGGTCGCGGCAGTGCGGAAGTTTATCGGCGTTGGCCTTAACTACTCCGATCACGCCGCCGAAGTGGGCCAGCCTATACCCCGCGAGCCTGTGCTGTTCACCAAAGCGGTTTCGTGCATCTGCGGCCCTAACGACGATGTAATTCTGCCACCCGAGTCTGAAAAGTTGGATTGGGAGGTTGAGCTGGCCATCGTCATTGGCGAAACCGCGCGGCGCGTAAGCGAAGGCGACGCTATTAACCATGTCGCCGGTTATTGCCTGTGCAACGACATATCCGAACGCGCTTACCAGATAGAGGGCACTGGGCAGTGGCTGAAAGGCAAAAGCTGCGACACATTCGGGCCGCTCGGCCCATGGCTAGTCACCGCGGATGAAATTCCGGATCCGCAGGCGCTGTCAATGTTTCTGGATGTAAACGGCAAGCGCATGCAGAACGGCTCAACCGCTACGATGGTGTTCGGCGTGCGCACACTGGTCAGCTTCATTAGCCGGTTCATGACGCTGGAGCCAGGCGATGTTATTACCACAGGCACGCCTCCGGGTGTCGCGCTCGGCATGAAAGAGCCGGTGTATCTCAAAGCGGGCGATGAGATGCGCCTTGGCGTGCAGGGACTCGGTGAACAAAGGCAAATTGTGGTTATGGCGGCGGGCTAACGCCATAAGTGGTAAAAGTGATGCACCGGGCCTGAGCCGCTACCGACCTTAATCCCACCCGCATGAGCCAACGCTTCGGTTAGGTAAGTTTTAGCTTTGGAAACCGCTTCTGAAAGAGGCGCTCCGCGAGCCAGAAACGCAGCTATTGCGGAGGATAAGGTGCAGCCGGTGCCATGGGTATTTCTGGTGGCGATACGCGCCGCCGCCAGCCGGAAAGTCTGCTCTCCGTTACAATAAATATCGACAGCCTCAGCGGTTTGCGCGTGTCCGCCCTTCAGCAGCACGGCTTTTGATCCAAATGCTATCAGCAACTCCGCCTGACGAGCCATCATCGCTTCATCAACGGCGATGGCGGCGCCCAGCAGCTTGGCCGCTTCTGGCAGGTTAGGCGTGATAATGGTGGCGATAGGCAGCAATTTGGTGAGTAAGGCCATCTCGGCCCCCTTCTCCAGCAGCGGCGCGCCCGTTGTGGACATCATTACTGGATCCAGCACAATTGGCGCGTTGCACCAAAGCTCTAGCCCCTTTGCAACGGCGTCAATAGCATCCTCGTTAGCCAGCATACCAATTTTGACTGCTCGCACGTCCAGATCGGTGAACACCGCCTCCATCTGCGCAAGGATAAAATCGGGCGGCGAGGTGTTGATGGCGATGACGCCGCGCGTGTTTTGCGCTGTTAAAGCGGTGATGACGGTGGCGCCATAGACGCCAAGCGCCGAGAATGTCTTGAGGTCAGCTTGAATGCCAGCGCCGCCAGATGAGTCAGAGCCTGCGATAGTCAGCGCGATAGGAACTGTCATAGCGCTGATATAGCGGACGAAGTTGACAATTCAATTCCGCGATGACGGGTGTGCTGAGAAGCTTACCCCGGTTATGTTTTTAGCGCCGTTGTTCCCGGCGCTTCGGATACAGGCGGCATGACGGATGCGGCAAGCTTCATCAGCTCAGATTGCTTGGTCACATTGGTTTTGGCGTAAATATTCTTAAGGTGAGTGCGGGCGGTGCTTACCGCCACGCCGAGTTCATCGGCGGCCTCGGGCGCCGTTTTGCCTGACAGGATAGGCGCTAGCGCCTTGGCCTCTCCTACGGTTAAACCGTAGAGACCTTTCAGTGTGGCGACGCATGCGCCCTCGTCCATGGGCGTGCTGATAAACACGGCCGCAGCTGCCTTGGGCTCAATGAAAGTGCGCGGCTCGCCTTCGCCTAGCGGCAAAACGTGCGCAATCACGGGAGCTTCGCAGTCGTCCGAAAGGCGAACAGCTATTCCTTTTTTTTCGATTTTCCGCTCCCGGCTTGTCGCCAGTTCTATCGCGCTTTTGATTTCGGCTGAGGCGGAGGCATTTTCCGCCCGCAATTTCCCACCTACACCCTTCACCGGACCATTGCTCCTTAACATATCTTCGGCGGAGCGATTGGCGTGCAGAATGCGGCTGTCTTCGTCGGCAAGCACAACGCCGAGATTTAGAGCATCCAGCGTTTCCGCCATGCGTGTTTCGCGCACGCTTTTTGCCTCAAGCACGTTGCTGATGGTCACGGCGCGGCGAACATGGGGAATGAGGAAGCGCAGCAGTTCGATATCGCGTGGCGAAAAAACGCCGCTGTTCTCGTGCCGGAAAACACCGAGAAACGAGACGCGGTTGGGAGAGCGGACAAGATTCAGATGCGCGAAATCGACCAAGCCCTGCGGTTTGCTCCATTCGTTGAAATAAGGCAGCGTTTCAAGCAAGGTCGGGGGGATGTCACGCGTGAAGATCATCGGCTCGCCCATCGACAGACCGTTATCGCGGATGCGCTGTTCGTGATAATGTATGTCGCGGCAGTGTTTTTGCTGCGCTTCCATCCAGGCGTCGTCGACGCCTACGTTTTCGGTAATGAGATAATTTCGCCGTTTGATGTCGGTTAGCGCAAACTGTACGGCCTTGCCTTCGAACACCGCACTCACTTCTTCAAGCGTCGTCTTCCACAGGCGCGGATCGAGCGTGCAATCGTAGATGCGCCCGACAAGATCTGACAGATCTTGAGGTAAACGTGAATGAGCTATGCTCAAAACTCACAATATTTTGTAACAACTAACATTAAAGTTATGACATGTCGATGACGATGGTTCATTTTAAGCCGTCGCGGCAGGTTTGCGCGCCAGTACTGAATCACACTATGAATGATCGCCTTCGGGCGCACCCAACAGCCCGCCAATAGAAAAGGGCCGCGATTTTGCTCCCATCCATCGAAAAACGCATCGCAATCGAGCTTGGCGTCCGCGAAGCACAGGTGATCGCCACAGTGGAGTTGCTGGACGGCGGCTCGACAGTCCCGTTCATCGCGCGCTATCGCAAGGAGGCGACCGACGGGCTGGACGACGCGCAGCTCCGCACGCTGGACGAGCGCCTGAGCTATTTGCGTGAACTGGAAGATCGACGCCGCGCCATCATCGACAGCGTGGCCGAGCAGGGCAAACTCGACGATGTGCTAAAGGCGCAGATCATGGCGGCGGACAGCAAGGCGCGGCTGGAGGATATCTATCTCCCATATAAGCCGAAGCGCCGCACCAAGGCGCAAATCGCGCGTGAGGCGGGATTGGAGCCGCTTGCCAACGCGCTGCTGGGCGATCCGTCGAAACTTCCTGACGCCGTCGCCGCGCAGTTCGTGAGCGCGGAGAAAGGCGTGGCCGACGTCCCCGCCGCGCTGGAAGGAGCGCGTTCGATCCTGGTGGAGCGGTTTGGCGAAAGCGCAGACCTGATCGGTGGCTTGCGTGAGGAAATGTGGAAACGCGGACGCCTCGCCGCCAAGGTTCGCGACGGCAAGCAGGCCGACGGCGCCAAGTTCGCTGACTATTTCGATTTCACCGAAGCGTTCGCCAAGCTGCCATCACACCGCATCCTCGCCATGTTCCGGGGTGAGAAAGAGGAGATGCTCGATCTCACTTTCGAGCCGGACGAGCCGACACCTTCGCCGCAAACTGGCCCTACGTTTTACGAGGGCCGCATCGCACGCGCCTTTAATATTGCCGATCGCGGGCGACCAGGCGACAAATGGCTAGCCGACACGGTGCGCTGGGCCTGGCGCACGCGCATTCAGGGCAACCTCGCGCTCGACACGCGCATGAAGCTATGGCAAGCGGCTGAGGAAGAAGCGGTTCGCGTGTTTGCCGCCAATTTGCGCGACCTGCTGCTTGCTGCGCCTGCGGGCACACGTGCGACCCTGGGGCTCGATCCCGGTTTCCGTACCGGCGTTAAAGTCGCCGTGGTGGATGCGACGGGTAAGGTTACGGCGACGGGCGTAATTTATCCGCACGAACCGAAAAAGCAGTGGGATGAGGCGCTGGCGACGCTCGGCCGCCTTTGCCAGCAGCATAAGGTGGAACTGATCGCCATCGGCAACGGCACGGCGAGCCGGGAAACGGACAAGCTCGCCGCCGATCTCATCAAGCTCGCTCCACAGTTAAAATTGACGAAAATCGTGGTGTCCGAGGCGGGCGCCAGCATTTATTCGGCGAGCGCCTACGCAAGCGAGGAACTGCCTGGCCTGGATGTAACGCTGCGAGGCGCCGTCTCCATCGCGCGGCGGTTGCAAGACCCGCTGGCGGAGTTGGTGAAAATCGACCCGAAATCCATCGGTGTGGGCCAATACCAGCACGATCTGGCGGAGCATAAACTCTCCAAATCGCTCGACGCGGTGGTGGAGGACTGCGTGAACGGCGTCGGCGTCGATCTCAACACCGCGTCGGCTCCGCTGCTTGCCCGTGTCTCCGGCATTGGGGAGAGCCTCGCGAAAAACATCGTGGCGCACCGGGACGCGAACGGGCCGTTCAAAAAGCGGGCGGCGTTGAAGGAGGTGCCGCGTCTCGGCGCGAAAGCGTTCGAGCAGGCGGCGGGCTTCCTGCGCATCCCGAACGGCGATGATCCTCTGGACGGCTTGTCCGTGCATCCGGAAGCTTATCCCGTGGTGCGGCGTATCCGCGAGGCGGCGGGTGTGGACATCAAAACGCTGATCGGCAACGCGCCGGTGCTGCGCGGCCTTTCGCCCAAGGCGTTCGTGGACGTTAAATTCGGTCTCCCCACCGTGACCGACATCCTGCGCGAGTTGGAGAAGCCTGGCCGCGACCCTCGTCCAGCGTTCAAGGCGCCCGAGTTCCAGGAGGGCGTGGAGAAAATTACCGATCTTAAGCCCGGCATGGTGCTGGAGGGCGTGGTGACGAATGTGGCGGCGTTTGGCGCGTTTGTAGATGTCGGCGTGCATCAGGACGGCCTCGTCCACATCTCCGCCATGTCGCGCACCTTCATCAAAGACCCGCGCGAGGCGGCCAAACCCGGCGACATCATGAAGGTAAAAGTGCTGGAGGTAGACGCGGCCCGCAAGCGCATCGCGCTGACCATGCGGTTGGAAGATGAAATCGGCGAAGCGCGGCTCGCTGGCGGAGGTTCGAAAACTCCAATCCCGCCCAAGAGAATGAGCGCAACTCCAAAAGCGGTCAAACCTGAAACGGGCGGCGCTTTGGCGGACGCGCTTCGTCGTGCTGGTTTGAAATAAGCCACACGGGTTGCATGGCCGACGCTAAGACGGAACTTTTTTTTTAAGGGGCAGTTTAGTCGGTGTTGCTGCGCGGTTGTCGCGCACGCATTGCCAAGACCAGAATTAAGGATACTCTACCATGCAAAATATTATTGTCGGGGCACTCGTCGTGGGCATAGCGGTACTTGGTTATTTTTATTATCAGCAAACCAAAAACGACATCGTTATCAGCCCGCCGAAAATTGAAACTCCACGGTAACTAGTCAGGAGTTTCATTATGGTCAATCCAGTCGATTATGCGGACCGGACGTCCGAACCACGCAATATGGACGCGCTTAATACATCGACCGAAAAGCGTGAGGTCAGGGTAACTCTTGTTAGCCATTCTACGCTGCTTTACTGGTGGCCAGTATGGGTTTTCGGATATGTGTGCGCAATAATTACTGCCCTAGGAGGGATTCGAGCATCCGTTGACGAGGGCAAGAGCATTCTAATAAGTTCCGGGAACGCTTTAGGACTTACCTTTTTGACGGTTTTGTTGCTTGTCATATTATTCACAAACATGAAACTGCGCGGAGTTTACTCAGCGTTTGCGATCTTGTTTGTGGCATTTATAGCCGTGTTATTTGCCTGGTTGGGTTGGTGGGACAATATCTTTGCTTTCATACCAGACCTTAACGTGCATATGAACGTTGGCTTTTACGTAGTGTTTTCGACAGTGCTAGCCATAATTTGGGCGCTAGCGTTTTTTGTTTTCGACCGGATGAAAGTCTGGATTGTCCGTCCTGGCCAATTGACCGTTAAGGAGATGGTGGGCGGCGGAGAAACTAGCTATGACGCCCGCGGTATGCTGTTCGAAGAAGAGAGCGACGATCTGTTTCGCCACATTCTGCTTGGCTTCGGTTCAGGCGATTTGCGTATAACGACAGCAGGCGCAAAACGTGAGGAATTTTATCTTCCGAACGTGCTATTCGCCAATTGGAAAACGAAACAGGCTCAAAACCTTCTTTCGGTTAAGCTCGATAAGGTTGAATGATCTCAAACTAGAAAATTAGGCTGACATTAAATTGTCAGCCTTTTTTATGCAAAAACTCTAACCGGTTCCCCGTTTATAGTAAGGCCTTCACGATCTGCACCTAACTTAAGCACGCCCCCGTCCCGAACTGTTCCCCGCAAAATCATATCCGAAAGCGGATCTTGCACGTAACGCTGAATGACACGCTTTAAAGGCCGGGCTCCGTAAGCTGCATCGTAACCTTTCGCTGCAAGCCATTCCTGGGCTTTGTCATCGAGCGAAAGGGAAATCTTCCGTTCATCCAGAAGCTTCTGCAAACGCTGAAGCTGGATATCCACGATCGCCGCCATCTGCTCGCGTTTCAGGCGCTGGAACAGGAGGATATCGTCAACGCGATTTAGAAACTCAGGCCGGAAGTGCTGGCGCACGAGCACCATCACGTTGTCGCGGATGAGGTCGATATCATCCGTGTCCTTCATTGCCACCAGATATTCAGCGCCGATGTTGGACGTCATGATAATAAGGGTGTTGCGGAAATCGACAGTGCGGCCCTGCCCATCCGTGAGCCGCCCGTCGTCGAGCACCTGCAGCAGCACGTTGAACACGTCCCCGTGTGCCTTCTCAATCTCATCGAACAGCACGACCTGATAGGGCCGCCGCCGCACAGCCTCGGTAAGTGCGCCGCCTTCCTCATATCCAACATAGCCGGGAGGCGCCCCGATCAGCCGCGCGACGGAGTGCTTCTCCATATATTCGGACATATCCATGCGGATCAGCGCTTGGTCGTCGTCGAATAAATAGGCGGCAAGGGCTTTGGTCAGCTCTGTCTTGCCGACGCCGGTAGGCCCCAGAAACATGAACGAACCGATGGGCCGGTTAGGGTCTTGCAACCCCGCGCGCGAGCGGCGCACGGCAGTCGCAACCGCGCGCACAGCCTCATGCTGGCCGATAACGCGCTTGGACAGTTCCTCCTCCATGCGAAGGAGTTTGGCTTTTTCGCCTTCCAGCATCTTGTCCACCGGTACGCCCGTCCAGCGCGAGACGACGCCTGCGATATGATCCGGTGTCACCGCTTCCTCAACCATCGGCGACCGGCCAGTGTCAGCGCTTTCGGCAGCTTTCAGCCTCTTCTCAAGTTCGGGGATGCGGCCATAAGCGAGTTCGCCCGCGCGGGCCAAATCGCCCTTGCGTTGCGCCTGCTCAAGCTCGATACGGAAAACGTCTAGCTCCTCCTTAAGCTTCTGTGCGGAGGACAGCTTTAACTTCTCCTCCTTCCAGCGCGACAGCAAGGCATTGGATTTCTCCTCCAGGTCGGCGATCTCGCGGTCGAGGCGTCCTAGACGATCTTTCGACCCCGTGTCCGTCTCCTTTTTCAGCGCCTCACGCTCAATTTTGAACTGCATCAGGCGGCGGTCGATCTCGTCCAGCGCCTCGGGTTTGCTGTCCACCTGCATCCGCAGACGGCTGGACGCCTCATCCATAAGGTCGATGGCCTTGTCCGGCAAAAACCGGTCGGTGATATAGCGGTTTGAAAGGGTGGCGGCGGCGACGAGCGCGCTATCCGTGATGCGCACCCCGTGGTGCAGCTCATATTTTTCTTTGATGCCCCGCAAAATGGAGATTGTGTCCTCCACGTTCGGTTCGTTCACGAACACAGGCTGAAAACGACGGGCGAGCGCTGCATCCTTCTCGATATGTTTGCGATATTCATCCAGGGTGGTTGCGCCAACGCAGTGCAGTTCTCCACGTGCAAGGGCTGGTTTCAGCAGGTTGGAGGCGTCCATCGCGCCTTCGCCCTTGCCCGCGCCGACAAGCGTGTGCAGTTCGTCGATGAACAGCACCATGCCGCCCTCTGCCGCCGTTACCTCGGCGAGCACCGCCTTCAGCCGCTCCTCAAACTCGCCCCGATATTTCGCCCCCGCGATCAGCGATCCCATGTCGAGCGCCATCAGCTTTTTGCCCTTGAGGCTCTCGGGCACATCGCCGTTGATGATGCGCAGCGCCAGACCCTCCGCGATGGCGGTTTTACCCACGCCCGGCTCGCCAATCAGCACGGGATTATTCTTCGTGCGGCGCGAGAGCACCTGAATGGTGCGACGGATTTCCTCATCGCGGCCAATCACAGGATCGAGCTTGCCCTTCGCGGCTTCTTCCGTGAGATCGCGCGCATAGCGTTTCAGCGCATCGTAGGATTGCTCGGCAGTGGCGCTGTCGGCGGTGCGGCCCTTGCGAAGGTCGTTGATCGCGGCGTTCAGCCCGGTTGGCGTCGCCCCCGCGTCGGCCAGAATGCGCGCTGTATCGGCCTCCTTTTCCATGGCCAATGCCAGCAGGAGACGCTCGACGGTGACATAGCTATCACCCGCCTTCTCGGCGATTGCCTCAGCCTGATCGAGAACCTTCAGCAGCGGCGGCGCCATGAACACCTGCCCGGCGGCGGAGCCAGAGATTTTGGGCAACTTGGCGAGCCCCTGATCCGTTTTAGCGAGCGCCTCTTTGGCCCGCCCACCCGAGCGATTGATGAGGCCGGCGGCAAGCCCTTCCTCATCGTCAAGCAACGCTTTTAGCAGATGCTCGGGCGTGAGGCGCTGATGCCCTTCGCGGATTGCGAGCGTCTGAGCGGCCTGCAAAAACCCTTTAGAACGATCCGTCAGTTTTTCAAAATTCATGCTATCCTCCGGCGCTTCTGGCAGCGCCTCTTATGAGTAGGCCAGCCAAGCCCAATTCAGTTGTGTAGTGCATCTTATCTAATGTTTGATTGAAGCAGATAAAGTATTACCCGTGTAAACTTGGACTTTCGGAGAACTCGCCTTGCCAACGATCGTCTCGATTTACCGCTATCCCGTTAAGGGGTTGAGCGCGCAGCCCATGCCATCAGCGGCGCTTGAGCCGGGCAAGACCATCCCGTTCGACCGCGCTTACGCTATTGAAAACGGACCGGGCCGCTTTAATCCGGACGAGCCGAAATATCTACCGAAAATCAATTTCCTGATGTTGATGCGGCAGGAGCGACTTGCCGCTCTAAAGACCGACTTTGACGAAGCGAGCGAGACGCTGACCATTTTCCGCGATGGCAAACAGGTTGCGCGGGGGCAACTGTCCACGAAGCTGGGGCGGCAAATGATCGAGCAGTTCATGGCTAGCTACATGAAGGCCGAACTCAAAGGCGCGCCGCGTGTCGTTTCCGCCGCCGGTCACAGCTTTTCCGACGTTTCCGCAAAGTGCCTGCATTTCGTCAATCTGGCGACAGTGCGCGATCTGGAGCGAATCATCGGCAAACCACTCAACCCGTTGCGTTTTCGAGCAAATGTTTACTTTGAGGGCGCGGAGCCTTGGGCAGAGACGCAATGGCTCAACGCTGACCTTAACGCGGGCGAAGCTACGCTTAAAATTTTCTCTGAAACCGAGCGCTGCGACGCCACAAATGTCGACCCTGAAAGCGCCATCCGCGACACGTCCATCCCTGCGACCCTGATCCGGACATTCGGCCATTCAAATCTCGGATTTTACACCAAGGTTAAAAAAGGTGGCCTCATTCGCAAGGGGGACGACATTACGGTTACCGAGCAGAAGCCGCGTTAATTATCGTCAGATGTAGGCTCCACGGAAGCGGGTGCTGCGCCGTCATCAACTGCGTGGCCGTTAGTTTTATCAGCCGTAAGCACCTCAGGCCCGTTTGTTGGACGCCGTCTGCGGCGAGCGCGCACTGCCGTCTCGTCTTGTTCCGGGCGCACGGCGCGTTCCGCATGCTCGACGCGCTCTGGAGCCTCCGGGCGATCAACGCGCACCCGGCGTTCCGCACGCTCAGGTCTTTCGCGTCTGATAGGCGCCGCATCAGGAATTTGTACAGGCTGCGTTAAAAAACCCGGCAAGCTATCCTCGTCTTGGCTAGCACCAATTTGCGAGGCAGGTTCAACGTTGCGGTTTTCAATCTGAAGACGGTTTCCATTCCCCGTAACGTTAGGTTGCTCGCCCGAATGTATATATGGCTGCGGCGGTTGCGCGTTAGGAATGTGCTGAATCGGCGTTGGCTGGGCCGCCATGATGAGGCGATTGTAATGCTCGGCGTGCTGGAGATAATTCTCAGCAACGATAAAATCCCCGGCAGAGGCGGCATCGCGAGCGAGATGCGTGTATTTTTCGGCGATATGATGGGCAGTCCCACGAATTTTTACATCTGGCCCGCTCGACTCATAGTTCTTGGAAAGCTGGTTCTGCGGCTTTCTGTTTTGGTTATTGTTCGCATTCGGGTTTGAGTTGGGGTTTGGGCCCTGATTGAAGCTCTGGCCCTGGTTTTGATTGTGGCCGTTATTACGCCCGCGGCCTCGGCGGTTTTGCTGTCCTTGCCTCATCAGATCCCGTTCGCTTCCAATATATTTCATGATTAGACCAATTCCCTAGCTCGCATACATGCGATCCTGCACGGCGCATCTGTACGCCTCAGTTGAAACAACGCTATCCACATCAGGTCGATACGCGCTTTTCCGGTAATGAAAAACGGCTACGGCGCATGGTTGATCAATGCAGTTCCGTTCAGTCTCCGGTTTTTGACTTATCCAGTTCGGATCAACGTCTCAAAGCTCGTATGTCAAACTTGTGTTGACTTTAGGAGCCGCTACGTTGGCGCCGGCGAAAGTATTCCGGGCCGCAGCGAGAGTCAGTATTTCAGACCTCAATTTCCATGACCCTAGCCCGATCACTTAATTTTTCCAAACTCTTTTTTTCACGATCTTATGCGTTTTAATTTATGTCGTTTTCCTGCAACGACCCGGCTTTTGCCGCTAAAATCCGGAAAGACTTCAATCTCGCCAAAACCATGTTCATTAAGGAGTTCTGCGATGGCGCTCGCTTGGCCGTCGCCTGCTTCCAACAGTGCCCAACCGCACACTGCAACTCTACCGGAGAGCGCAGGAATTATGGCTGCGTAACAGTCCATTCCCGATATTCCGCCATCAAGTGCCGCTCTTGGATCGTGCACGCTAACTTCCGGGGCAAGACCAGCGATTTCGTCTGCTTTAATATATGGCGGATTCGTTAAAACAAAATCGTAAACGCCGGTAACGCCATCCAGCCAGTCTGAGTTTACGAACTCCGTTAGATCTTTCAGACCAATAACAATCGCATTCTCTCGCGCCATAACGAGCGCCTCGCGACTAATATCGACTCCCACGCCGCTTGCGCCTTGCAATTCCGACAGGGCCGATAAAAGCAAGCAACCCGTTCCAGTTCCCAAGTCGAGCAGTTTCAGAGCCTCGGAGCGTCTCCCTTCCCGTTCGCACAGTGTTAGAAGGGCGGAAACAACGGTTTCACTATCGGGACGAGGGTCAAGCGTCGCCTTATTAAGCCTGAACGGCAACCCCCAAAACTCGCGACTGCCGCAAATGCGCGAAACTGGTTCGCGGTTAACGCGGCGTTCGAGTACGGAGCCAAGACTCGAAATGTCTGAGGTGCTTATCGGATGTGTGGCATCCAGTATTAGCCTCTCGACACTGATATTTAGCACGTAGGCAGTCAACAGCCTCGCGTCAAGCTGCGCGGATGGTAACCCCGCTTTCAAAAAGCTGCCCGTCAGCCATTTCACGGCTTGACCTACTGTCGCCACATCACCCGACGCGGTTTGTAGGGCGTTCATCGTTTTATGCACGGCCCGGCTCATCCATCGCCGCGAGTTGGCCTGCTTGATGCTGCGTAATCAGTGGCTCGATCACATCATCAAGCGCCGAACCCTCCATAACTTGCATAAGATTATAGAGTGTTAGGTTGATCCTGTGATCGGTGATGCGGCCTTGTGGGAAATTGTACGTGCGTATGCGAGCCGACCTGTCGCCGGAGCCGACCTGATCCTTGCGATCAGCCGCGCGCGCACTGTCTAGGCGGGTGCGCTCCATGTCGTAGAGCCGCGCCCGCAGAACCTGCATCGCCTTTGCGCGGTTCTGATGCTGAGATTTCTCAGCCGAAACCACCATGATGCCGGTGGGCAGATGCGTGATGCGCACCGCCGAGTCCGTGGTGTTGACGTGCTGGCCACCGGAGCCTGATGCGCGCATGGTGTCGATGCGGATGTCCTCGGGCCTGATCACCACGTCTACATCCTCAGCCTCTGGCAGCACGGCGACAGTTGCGGCGGAGGTGTGAATGCGCCCTTGGCTTTCGGTCGCTGGCACACGTTGCACGCGGTGAACCCCCGATTCAAACTTCAGCTTGGCGAACACGCCCTTGCCCGCGACATTGGCGACAACTTCGCGATAGCCGCCATTGTCAGAATCGCTTTCTGACAGGATTTGCACCTTCCAGCCCTTCATCTCCGAATAGCGCTGATACATCCTGAATAGATCGGCCGCGAACAATGCGGCTTCTTCTCCGCCCGTGCCCGCGCGCACCTCCAGAATAGCGCTTTTTTCATCCGCCATATCGCGCGGCAGCAGGGCGAGACGCACCTTATGAGACAAGCCGTTGATGCGCGCCTCCGCGCCTTCTAGCTCCTCCCTAACCAGATCGATCATATCCCTTGCAGTTTCGGGGGCTGCTGCAATCTGGCGGAGGCCGCGCTGCTCCTCCTCGGCTTCTCGCAGGCGATGGATACTAGCAACGACCGGGTCTAGTTCGGCGAATTCTCTCGATAGCTTTACAAATGTGTCCTGGTCGATGCTGGATGAAAGCGTATTTTGTACGTCTTCCCAGCGGTCGACAAGACGATCAAGTTTATCTTTAGGCAATTGAGACATAAATTGTCACTCTTAAGAGTAATAAAGAGCCGGTTAAAGCGACGGATGAGAGCCGTCTTCCTGCATCTCCGGCGCGGTGAGCGCCAAATCCTTACGAGGCAGGTTTACATCCTTTGCCGCCGCATATTGGTTAAGCTTTCGCCTGATATCCGGTTCGCCCGCATCGATCATTGGATTGAGCGCGTCGGCAAGATCCTGCGCATTTATCGACATCAGCATCGCCTTCACCGGCCCGAGCGCCGATGACGCCATGGACAATGACCGGAAGCCGCAGCCGATCAACGCCATAGCTTCGATCGGTCTCCCGGCCATTTCTCCGCACAGCGTTGCGGGAACGTTATACTTTGCCGCTTCGAAAACAATGGAGCGCAACATTCGTAGAGCGGGCGCGCTCAACGGGTCGAAGCGCGTGCTAACGCGAGGGTTTTCGCGGTCGGCGGCGTAGAAAAACTGCATCAGATCATTGCTGCCAACTGAGACGAAATCGACCATTGGAAGAAGCTGGTCGAGTTGCCAAAGGATAGCCGGGACTTCGATCATCACGCCGATAAGCACTTTAGCGGGAGCGAGTTCTCCGAATTTTTGTATGCGGCCCAACTCCTTATCGATCAAACCTCTGGCGCTTCGACATTCGCTTACATCGGTAATGAATGGGAGCATAATCCTAAGTTCGCGCCCCGCCGCCGCTTTCAGCAGCGCCCTTATCTGTGTGCGGAACAGTCCTGGGCGGTCAAGCGACATACGAATGGCGCGCCAACCAAGCGCAGGGTTTTCTTCCTTGGCGTGCCGAAGGTAGGGGAGAATTTTGTCACCCCCCACATCAAGCGAACGAAACACAACCGGCTTGTCCGCCGCCGCGTCCAGCACGGCGCGGTAGCTTTTGGTTTGTTCTTCAATTTTAGGATATGTCGATGCTATCATGAATTGAAGTTCGGTGCGGAATAAGCCGATACCGTCTGCGCCCGACTCCTGAAACTGCGGCAAGTCCATCACAAGGCCAGCGTTCATCATCATAGCGATGCGGACGCCGTCCTGTGTCGCCGCAGGCACTTCGCGCAGTCGCTCGTAGGCGAGTTGCCGTCTGGCGCGAAACCGCACTTTATCGCCATACGCTTTGATAACTTCAAGCGAAGGCCGAATATGCAGGCGGCCGGCTTCTGCGTCCAGAACCGCCGGATCGTGATGCTCGATGAGATCAAGCACGTTGCCCGTTTGCCCAATCGCGGCAATACCCAGTGCTCGCGCCACGATGGCCACGTGGCTTGCGTGACCGCAGTCCTCGATTATGACGCCGCGCAGCTTGTCCCGGTTATAGTCGAGAAGCTCGGCCGCGCCCATATGGCGTGCGACGACAATGGCGTTTGCGGGTAACTCGTCGGCGGCCGCCGTTTGGGCGCGCCCTGCGAGAATGCGCAACATCCGGTTCGCGAGGTCGTTCAGGTCGTGCAGTCTCTCATTTACGGCTGGCCCGCCACGGCTGGCTATTTTCACCCGCATGTCCACGTGAACTCGCTCGACCGCCGCCTCTGCCGTCAAGCCCGCACTTACTGCTTCTTTCAACCGCCGCGCCCACCCTTGGTCGTTGGCAAACATCCGGTAGGTTTCGAGAATATCGCGATGCGCGCCTGCTCCGCGCAAATCACCCAGCGAGATCAAATCATTCACAGTTTGCTTGAGCGTTTGTAAGGCAGTTTCCAGCCGAAGCGCCTCCGTCGCAGGGTCGTCGGATACGAGCCTGGTTATCGTGATGCGCGGCTCGTGCAAAACAATATGGCCCAAAGCGATGCCGTCGGAAAGGCTTACGCCTTCGATAGCTTGCGATTGCAAACGCCGGATATCTGGGGCTAACGCGCCGTTAATCAGCGCACCGGATGACAACATTTCCGCCAGCACCATAGCCGTCGTCTGTAGGGCTTCCACTTCGTCATACTCATAATTGCGCTCAATCGCATTTTGGACTGTCAGCACGCCAAGCGCTCTGCCGCCGCGCAAAATAGGCACACCCAGAAAAGACTGATAAATTTCCTCGCCCGTTTCCGGCCGGTAGGAAAAGGCAGGGTGTGACTGAGCCTGAGACAAGCTGATGGGCTGTCCGCGTTCGGCGATCATGCCAACGAGACCCTCCGACGGCTTCAGGCGGGTTTTATGCACGGCATCCTGTTTCAGGCCTTGGGTCGCAAACAACTCTAGCGCGCCGTCGGAGTGGCAAACATAAATCGAGCTTACCTCGGCCACCATGTTGGCGGCGATCAACTGTACAATTCTGTTGAGGCGCGTTTGCGAATCAACCGGACGCGCCATAACTTCGCGAAGCTGGCGGATCATCACTCTCGGCGCGCTTGTGTTCCAGGACATAAGCCTGGCGCCTCCTCAACAAATCCGGTCAAAGCACTATTGCGAGTTTAGAACATATCCTATGAGGATAAGGAGAAAATCTATCTGGCGTCCAGCCCATACAATGTGTGAAGCGTTCTGACAGCCAGTTCCGCATAAGCCGCTTCAATCAGCACGCTTATTTTGATCTCCGACGTCGAAATCGCCTCTATATTAATTCCTTTTTCAGCAAGAGCTTTAAACATTTGCGCCGCGACGCCTGCGTGTGATCGCATCCCGACGCCTATGACCGACACCTTCACCACGTCAGTGGCACCACGCACATCGAAATATCCAATATCATCACGCGCGAGTTTAATTACGTCCAGCGCGCGCTGCAGGTCAGTCGCCGGAACTGTGAAAGTCATATCAGTGAAGCGACCATCGTCAGAGACATTCTGCACAATCATGTCAACATTAATGTTGGCGTCGGCTAACGGGCCAAAAATTCTTGCGGCGACGCCAGGCTTGTCGGCTACCCGGAGAAGGGTGACTTTAGCCTCGTCTTTTGCATACGCGATACCACTTACGACTCGCTGTTCCACGATCTCATCCTCGTCGCAAACCAATGTGCCCGGCTGGGCCAGATTTCCTTCCCGCGCGGGCGCGCAACTCTCCGGCGCATCAAAGCTGGAGCGCACCTGAACGCGCACATTATGCGTCATCGCCAGTTCCACGGAGCGCGTCTGCAGCACCTTGGCGCCCAGCGACGCCATCTCCAGCATCTCCTCGTAAGAAATCCGGTCGAGGCGCTGAGCTTTACTAACGATACGGGGGTCGGTAGTGTAAACACCATCTACATCCGTGTAGATGTCGCAGCGATCAGCCCTCAAGGCTGCGGCGACAGCCACAGCGCTGGTGTCCGATCCGCCGCGCCCTAGTGTCGTTACTCGGTTGTCCGGGCCGATACCCTGAAATCCGGCAATAACAGCCACCTCCCCGCGTGCAAGCCGCGATTTTAATTCCTCCGCAACCACATCAATAATGCGAGCCGCGCCATGGGCTTTATCAGTGCGAAGGGGTATTTGCCAACCGAGCCAGGAGCGCGCTTGAATGCCCATAGCCTGAAGTACGATGGCGAGTAGCCCGGCCGTTACCTGTTCACCCGACGCCACCACAGAATCATATTCGCGCGCGTCATGCATGGGCGACGCCTCTCGCGTCCAGGCGATGAGCTGGTTGGTGGCGCCAGCCATCGCCGATACGACAACCGCGCACTGATTTCCAGCGTCAGTCTCCCGCTTCACGTGGCGGGCGACATTCCTGATGCGATCGAGATCGCCCACAGACGTGCCGCCAAATTTCATAACCAGAAGAACCATAGCCGTTTTGTTCGCTTTATGTTCTGCAGCTTCCGACCAGAGAGATACCCGGCGTTGAGCAAAAAATCAACCTCAAAGATTGCAATTATTTAATTAGATTCCCCTCTTGGATCGCGGCTTGTAAGTTTGACCGTGGCGCTTGCAAGCACCGAAATATTTGCCGTCGCCTGTTTTTGCAATACTTATTTAAAGATAGTACTTCCCGGTATTCTAAAAAAAATCCGTAATTTACATTGATATTTAGACAGTTTCTTTAGTCATTAATTTCAGTGCTAGCTAGCCCAGATTATGGCCGTTTTGGTCAACTTAGATATCTAGCATGCTCTTGGGCTATTGTTTGATAGCTAAACAGTCATTCCCCGAACCGCATACAACTTGTTAAAACCAAGCGCGGAAATATGGGTTTCCGCCGGAAGACACCTTTCAAACGAGGGAGATGACATGAAATCGATACTCTTGGCGACATTTGCGCTCGCATCACTCACTATAACAGCGTCCGCAATGGATTGTGAAAAAGAGTACCGCGTCCGCCTGGACAAGATGATGGCGAAGCCCGGCGTTCCAAGCAGCGATGTGATTGCTACGACGCGCTACATGCTTCAGGGCTATGACGCCTGCATGAAAGGCGATACGAAAACCGCTTCCGAATTCTTTGAAAAAGCTGGCAAATCAGGCGGTTGATTTTTAACAATTTCGCAAATAAATGGCCGCGCAGTGTATTCTTCGCGGCTTTTTTACATATTTAAGCCGTTCTAATTACGATAAAAATCCGCGACGCGCTCCATCAACCACCCCCATGCTTCTTCCTCGCTCGGCCCCGCCGTTTTCGAGATTGCTATTTGCAGGTAGGCAATCTCGGATATTACTTTCTCAGTCGCAAGCATATGTAGCCGGCTGGTTAAAATCGCCAGCTCGATAACGGCGCTCTGAGCGCGGTTGAATCCCGGCGCGGCGGCGTGGTTTGCAGAGTGTACAATACGGCCATGAAATCTCGGGCGCTGCTCATCCTCACTTACGCGGACGACCTCAAGCTCCTGATGAGCGATAGCGCACGCCAGATAACTGCCCGCGATTTTCACAGTAGGGGCTGTTGGCCAATCCTTGCGGCCGGTGAGGCATCCTGCGTAAACGCGCACGTCGTCCGTTATGCTAGCTGTAAAGAATGGGTGGGCGCGTAAATTATCAAGAGTTCGGGACGGCTTGAACGGGGCGGCGATCCACTCCTCGCCGTCAAGAGTAAGGCCGAGAGGCGCGATGTACGGCGTCCCATCTAGCCCTTGTGTAATTACGATCATCTCGCGGATCATAGGCATTCGTTAATACTCGCCATGGCTCTCCTTGCCAGTTCGTTCTCGATGCCGCGATCCTGATAAAGAAGTATGCAAAAACGATTTAAACATATTTTAGTATGTTTGCGAGTATAACAAGACGAATGAAGTAAATAATAATAATCAGAACCAAAGGAGATAGATCCAAGCCATTATAAAGCCCGATTCTGCGCCGAATGGGGCGCAGTAGCGGTTCAGTAATCCGATAGAACATGTCAGATAGCGTATATACAACCTGATTGTGGCGGTTCACCACATTAAAGGCAATAAGCAGTTGCAAAATCCCGAAAAAAACCAATATAAAAACAAATAGACCAAGCAGCCAATCGATGAAAAAAATTAATTCGCGCATGCTTAAGTCCCCCCATAATTCTATTAGCGCTCTGTAGCTGCGCCTCGCCATCACCGCAAGCCGCCATTCGCCTAACTGCCAACGCCGCCTAAAGCTGCCTGTTCCGAATTTTGACGAAAGTATCCGTGTAGTGGGCCATCTTGCGGCCTGGGCGCGCTTCGCCTTTGCCGTATATGTGCAAGGAGCGCCCTGGCGTTTCCAGGTGTTCGCGCCAGACATTCACATCGTTCCCGATCAGGTTCGTCATAACGGCGTTGGAATGCCGCTCGCTGGAGCCAAGTTGCCACCCCGCGACGGCCCGAATGTGGTTCTCGAACTGGCTAATGGCGCAAGCCTCCAGCGTCCAGTGCCCGCTATTGTGGACGCGCGGGGCAATCTCGTTGATGAGAAAAGTCTCCGCGCCCGGCTCGCCGACCGCAAACATTTCAACAGCGATTACCCCCACATAGTCGACCGCCGCCATGATTTTGCCGACCATTGCGTTGGCGCGAGCCTGCTGACCGTCAGAAATGGGGGAGGGGACATGGCTTTCGCGCAAGATACCCTCGCGATGCACATTGCGCGGTGAATCGTAGAACGCCGTCGCGCCTTCCCGTCCGCGCACCCCGATGACCGACAGCTCAAAATCAAATGAAATTGCGGCCTCCAGAATGGCGCCGTCACTATTCAGCCAAACCGCAGCCTCGGCCAAATCGGGGGCGTTGGCTATCTTCATCTGCCCTTTTCCGTCATAACCGTTGCGCAGTTTTTTGAGGAAAGCGGGCCCGCCCCCAAGCGCCGCAAATGCTTGCGAAAGCGCGTCTGCCGACGGGACGAACTGGAACGGCGCGTGGGACAGTTCCAGAGACTGCAAAAGACGCCGCTCTGCCAGCCTATCCTGTGCGGAGACCAGCGCCCGGCGCGGCGGATAAACGGGCGCCAGTTCCTCAAGAACCGCGACGCTTGATGCAGGAATGTTCTCAAACTCATAAGTGACAACCTGCACGCTTTGCGCAAACGTCCGAAGCGCCGCAATATCTTGGTATGGAGCACAAGTGGTTTGCGCCGCGACATCAAAAGCAGGACTGTCAGACTCGGGCGCGTAAATGTGCGCGCCCAAGCCAAGCTTGGCGGCGGCCACCGCAAGCATTCGGCCTAGCTGGCCGCCACCCAAAATTCCGACTGTGTCGCCAGGTTTAAGCGCTGCCGCCATATTTCAACTCAGATGCGAGGGAGATGTAGCGACGGCGGCTGTTCGGGCCGCGCGCCACGCATCGAGCCTCTTGCTAAGCCCCGGATCGGACAACGCCAGAATCTGCGCGGCGAGAAGCCCTGCGTTCATGGCGCCCGCTTCGCCAATCGCAAGCGTTCCAACAGGCACCCCGGCTGGCATCTGAACAATTGAAAATAGGCTGTCCTGCCCATTTAGCGCCGCGCTCCTCACCGGCACCCCCAAAACCGGAAGCGTCGTCAACGCCGCTGTCATGCCTGGCAAATGCGCCGCGCCGCCAGCGCCCGCAATAATCACTTTCAAGCCACGAGCCTTTGCCGTTTTTGCATACTCGTAAAGCCGCTCCGGCGTTCGATGGGCCGAAATAATGCGCGACTCGTAGGCGACGCCGAGTTCATCCAGCGCCTCAGCAGCGCGGCGCATCGTCGGCCAATCCGACTCGCTGCCCATGATTACGCCCACCAGGGGCTGTGTTTCAGTGTCCGCCATGGAAGAGCCTTACTGCAGTTACGCGCTGATGTCGGGCAAAAGCTGGTCTTCCAGCCGGGCAATTTCGTCTTTAAGCGAGAGCTTACGCTTTTTGAGCCGCGACAACTGCAGTTGATCGCGCGCGCCCTCATTTTCGATCATGCTTATCTCATCGTCGAGATTGCGATGCGCCTGCCGCAAATGTGCGAGCGCTTCCCGCACTGCTTGGTCATCCGTGCCCGTCATATCGCCTCAGCGCATTCCAACGGCTATAACTCGCCATCATTTCAATATGATAATAGCATGAATCGCCGCCAATCGCGCAAGGCTTCCACGGCCGCACTCCACAGCAAGTATTTAAACAAAGAATACGATATTCAGCACTGTTTGTTGGTGTTTATAAATTTCTACTCTGTATTGGACAACCGTTCACACCTCTGTCATTCTAACGTCCCCGCGATCAACCACAATGGAGATTGGTTATGGCGTTACAAGCGCACATCTCAGAGTTGAGTGAAAAACATCGCCTGTTGAATAAGCAGGTGGAAGACGAAATGGCGAGGCCGTCGGCGGATGAGACAAGGATTGCAATGCTCAAGCGTCAAAAGCTACGATTAAAGGATAAGATCGAGAAACTCACACGCAGTGACAACGGGGCGTAATTTTCAGCCTCTCGAACTACGCAAATGGATTTCGTCATGTTATCCACGGCCATAGTCATTATGGTCGTGGGTGAAGGTATACTTGTTTTAATGTTTGTAGACACGTCGGCTAAGCAAAAAGTGCTTGCAAGTTACTTAAGCTAGAACATTTGAGCAATTGTAAGTCGCCGTACTCAAAGCGCGCATATTGCCGCCCCTCCACCAATCGGATACAACGCTCTAAGGAATGACGCGCAACGCTCCCGCCGCGCGTCCGATGAACGGAAGATCGATGTCCGATAAACGAGTGGCGAGACCTGAACCCCGATTGCCTAAAGGCATGCGCGATATCGATGCCGCCGAGGCGCGCGGAATGGAAACGATGCTCGGCGTCATTCGCTCGGTTTACGAGCTTTATGGGTTCGAGCCGCTCGATACGCCAGCGTTCGAATATTCCGATGCACTTGGCAAATTCCTCCCCGATGCAGACCGCCCGAACGAAGGCGTGTTTTCGTTTCAGGACGAGGATGAAGATTGGGTGTCGCTGCGTTATGACCTAACAGCCCCACTCGCGCGTTTTGTGGCGGCGAATTACGATGGCTTGCCAAAACCCTACCGCCGCTATCAGACCGGGCCGGTTTGGCGCAACGAGAAGCCAGGGCCGGGCCGCTTCCGCCAGTTCATCCAGTTCGACGCGGACACGGTCGGTGCCGCCAGCATGGCCGCCGACGCGGAGATGTGCATGCTCGCCGCCGACACGCTGGAAAAGCTCGGAATTCCAAACGGCGGCTTTTTAATAAAAATTAATAACCGTAAAATTCTCGATGGAATGTTAGACGGTGCTAACATTCCGCAAGAAAAGAGGCTTACGGTTCTTCGCGCGTTTGATAAACTAGATCGAATTGGTAGAGAAGGTGTTACCCAATTGCTCGGCAAGGGCCGAAAAGATGAAAGCGGCGACTTTACAAAAGGCGCCGACCTTGAGCCGGAGCAGATTAAAACTCTAGAAGAAAAATATTTAAATTCGATCGTCGGCCGCCCTTTGAAAGACGTTACCGAAGACCCTGAAGAGATTGAACGCTTAGGGAATAGAGTAAGGAAATTCGGGCCGCTTGATGGCAGTCGAGATCCAAATTATTTTGTTGTCGATAATGATTACACAATTTCAACCCTTAAAAGATTATTTCACGGTTTCGATCTCGCGATCAAAGGTATCGAAGAGATCGATGAAATTCAAAAGTGGTGTAAGTCTTCTGGTTACGATGAACAAAAGATCGTTGTTGATCCGTCTGTAGTGCGTGGTCTCGAATACTACACCGGCCCGGTTTTTGAGGCGGAATTGACGTTCGAGGTTAAGGGGGACGACGGCGCGCCGATGCGCTTTGGCTCGGTCGGCGGCGGCGGGCGCTATGACGGCCTCGTCGAGCGTTTCAAAGGCGTTCGCATTCCGGCCACCGGATTTTCGATCGGCGTTTCGCGTCTGTTTGCGGCGCTTAAGGCGCTGGATAAGCTGAACGTGAAGGATCAGCGCGGCCCGGCGGTTGTCATGGTCATGGATCGCGACCGGCTGGGCGACTATCAGCGCATCGTGAAGGAGTTACGCGGCGCGGGCGTGCGCGCGGAGCTTTATCTCGGCGACTCCGGCCTTAAAGCACAAATGAAATACGCCGACAAGCGCGGCGCGCCGTGCGTCGTCATTCAGGGCGAGGAAGAGCGCCAGCGCGGCGAGGCGCAAATCAAGGATTTGATCGAGGGGCGGCGCCTCTCCGAGGAAATTGCCGATAACGCCAAATGGCGCGAGGCGCGGCCTGCGCAGTTCTCCGTCAAAACGGCTGAAATCGTCGCCGCCGTGCAGGGCGTCATCGCGCGTCACGAGGCGTGATATGACGGCGGAGTCGGCGCGCCGCTTCGACGCTCTGGAGGCCCAGGCCGAACGCATCATGGGCGTATTCGGCGGCGCTGGTTATGAGCGCGTGGCGCCCGCAATTTTGCAACCTGCGGGCATTTTCCTCGACCGCGTCGGCGAGGACATCCGCAGCCGCGCCTACGTGTTCACCGATCAGGATGGCAACGAACTCTGCCTACGGCCTGACCTTACCATCCCCGTTTGCCGCGTTTATCTGGATCGCCATCCGGCGGCGGACGCTGCCGCGCGCTACTCCTACAACGGCCCGGCATTCCGTTATCAGCACGGCGCGTCGAACCCGCTACGCCCACGCGAGTTCCGGCAAGCAGGCGTGGAGAACTTCGGCACCGCCGACGCGCTTGCCGCCGA
>Ga0163154_10000227_pt1 | contig 85178 bp, 77 predicted proteins | sample OliLakLV19MP9P1_FD_148649 | JGI IMG/M metagenome (GOLD analysis project Ga0163154, IMG submission 148649) | Freshwater microbial mat bacterial communities from Lake Vanda, McMurdo Dry Valleys, Antarctica - Oligotrophic Lake LV.19.MP9.P1 | ecosystem: Environmental > Aquatic > Freshwater > Lake >... | reverse complement strand
GGTTACCCCCCACCCCGGTTGTTTTTTGTACGAATGGATGTATTTTGACGACGCCACTTATACACCACATACACGAATCACGACCCAAACACCGTATAAAATTGATTTTCCAACCATTGAATGTGTAAATGCTTAACGACGATTGCCTCGGCGTAATATCGCAGTGGACAGATCTGTCTACGTGGAAACTGTTAAGACTAGTGTCGAGGCGGTTTAGTCGTGTGTGTACCAGGACGGTACCGCCTCTAGTGTTTGTGCGTCGTGTCGACAACACGCCAATACCACATTGGGCACAGCGTGTACGTTTATTGTATATCAGTGGCGTAGATTTTCAGACCCTATCATCCCTACACACTCTACATCTCGACAATACAGGTGTAACGGACAGCAGCGTGTCTCTGCTCACCTCACTACACACGCTACATCTCAGCGGTACAAGTGTAACGGACAGCAGCGTGTCCTTGTTGACATCCCTACACACGCTACATCTCAGCGGTACAAGTGTAACGGACAGCAGCGTGTCTCTGCTCACCTCACTACACACGCTACATCTCAGCGGTACAAGTGTAACGGACAGCAGCGTGTCCTTGTTGACATCCCTACACACGTTACATCTCAGCGGTACAAGTGTAACGGACAGCAGCGTGTCTCTGCTCACCTCACTACACACTCTACATCTCAGCGGTACAAGTGTAACGGACAGCAGCGTGTCTCTGCTCACCTCACTACACACGCTGTATATCGGCTGGACAAGTGTAACGGACAGCAGCGTGTCTCTGCTCACCTCACTACACACGCTACATCTCAGCGGTACAAGTGTAACGGACAGCAGCGTGTCCTTGTTGACACATCTACACACGTTATATCTCAGCGGTACAAGTGTAACGGACAGCATCGTGTCCTTGTTGACACATCTACACACTCTTGATCTCAGCGGTACAAGTGTAACGGACAGCATCGTGTCCTTGTTGACACATCTACACACGCTGTATATCGGCTGGACACGTGTAACGGACAGCAGCGTGTCCTTGTTGACACATCTACACACTCTTGATCTCAACGACGGTATAAGTGTAACGGACAGCAGCGTGTCTCTATTGACATCCCTACACACGTTACATCTCAACAATACAAGTGTAACGGACAGCAGTGTGTCCTTGTTGACCTCCCTACACACGTTACATCTCAGCAATACAAGGGTAACGGACGCCAGCGTGTCCTTGTTGACATCCCTACACACTCTTGATCTCAGTTGGACAGGTGTAACGGACGCCAGCGTGTCTCTATTGACATCCCTACACACTCTTAATCTCAACGACTGTACACTTGTCACAGACGCCAGCGTGTCTCTATTGACATCCCTACACACTCTTGATCTCAGCGCCACGCGTGTAACACTCGATGTTAAAAACATGCTTCGGAAAAAGGGCGTGATGATTGATGCGGTTCTTCATGTCTAAATTTGATTTTTCCCGATGCATATTGAATCAACCCACACACCCCCTTGAAAATATGGCGGATAATCGCAGAACCATGACCGATAACTGCACTAGTTATCGGCAAGCCGACGGTTATGATGGTGGCGGCAATTATATGTTCCATGACGACCGCGGTGATGTGTGTAGCGACACTCGTGATGGCGAGTATCGAGTACGATCGCCAATACCCACCCGTTTTGTATAAAAATTGAATATATCCACTGTATATATTGATATACAAGAGATGCAGAATCCCGATGGCGCCTTGGCTCCACCCAAAGCAACACGGTACGCCGTGTCAAAGTGCTGTTTCAACTCACGATGAACCGGTATAGCGAGCTATTGCGTGAGTTTGCATATGTGCGCGACAATCTCAAAATAACTGAACTCCCGAATGTCAAGGCGGACGTTCCGCTCATAGTCATTAGCGCGTTCGACTCGTATGAGGTCTTTGAGGGCGCCCCGAATTTATATATCGGCGAGTGCGCAGAGGATAGACTCCCGCCATTACTTGACGTCCTGGATCGCAACAAGTGTCAATACTACGTTAAATACACGTAGCAGATTGCTAACACAGTAGTTGTTTTTTAAACCGACATCAATAGTATAAACCGTGTTGCCGGGTTTATCTAAAATGGTTTTTGGATAAAAATCGATGTTGGTTTTATGGCTATTAGTATATATAATAGTATGCAAAAAACAGTATCACTTTCAAACGCCGGCAGTGCTCAAGATCGTTGGCGAATAGGTCAATAGGCTCGTCATAACGTATATACTATATATACTATATATACTATATATACAAAAATTGAATATCGTCAAATACAATAACGTAGACACTGATGGACCCCGATAATAGCCCCACCGAGTCGACATCTTCCGATTTGCAATTCGTACCGGAATACGACATGTCGGAGAGATACCGGTGCTGCATTGTCGACAGTCGTAATGATATACACACGGTTATATACGGACTACACGATGCGCAATTATGCCGCTGCGTACTCGGCGACATCATCGCAAAGTGCGGCGAGTCGGTATGGCCATGCGTATTTCGCATATACGACATGTGTTGTATGTCGCGACAAAAACTAGGTGCCAAGACGCTACGTCTCATTGCGGGATACTCGTTGTCGAGTGTCCAACTAGCCGGCAGCGTCTCGATGCCGTACATGGCAGGTGAGGCGACGGGCGGCACCGAAATATTCCGCGCCGCCCACGTCACCCGGTTTTCGCGCAATGATACCGCGGTATTCGGACTAGTGCACCCAAGTGGACATCGACTGTTGTACGCTGGCGACGTACTGGTAATGGACTGTGATGATCACGATTATCGTGTTCACGATTATCGTGTTCACGATAGGAAACTATGGGCAAGGTTTCGATATCTACACCTTGACCAGGTACTCGCAATGTATTTTGGGCAGCTCTACGTCAACGAGTGTCGCCGAATGCTACACCCGGAGCGTCTCGACAAAGTGTTGGCATTTTACCCCTAAAAATTGATTTTTTTGACGCCCATACGACGAAAACATGCCGCGATTCGGATTGGACATCCCGCTAAGACAATTATCGGCAGACCCCGAGTCACGCTTCGGCACGCTACCACTCGACATCGTCGGGATGCTGCAAGAGTATACGCTTACGTGGACCGATAGCCTCGGATATCCATATCGCGGCGATAAGCCGCACGGGAGCCACTTGTTGCGACACTCTAACGGCGACGTGCGGTCTATCGGCGAATACATCGACGGGCGTGTCGTCGAAATGCGCACATGGCATGTAGGGGGCGACCCCGCAACATACATTGGGTACGATATTGACGACGCGCCCATCAGCTTCATATGGTACCCAAATATCTCGACAATCCAGATGCAAAAGGGTATAGAGATATTCAATTTAGATGTGCTGCCAGAGCGGTTACTGCATTTATACGACCGTATGAAACCACCGTCCTAGTCGCCGAAAAAACTACGCCGTCGTTCCTTCCTGGAAGCACGCGTCGCAGCAGTCGAACCCGCACTCGTCATCGCATGTGTATCCATTGCTGATTGGACCGGCGTTGCACACGTCACACTTAACGCCCCACATTCCCATTTTTGAACACCGCTTTTTTGACACAGTGTTCGTGATTCGAGACGTCGAACAGCTCGTTTTCGGCATTATTGCCGTTTTCTGCAATCTTCTCGGAGTCGCTCGGCTTTTCACCGGGAATCTGACACGTCGCGGGACCGTCCTCCATAAATACCGTTACGGTATAGCCGTTCGACATCTCTATATTCTGAATACGTTTATTGAAACACCGATTTCATTTTTTCCGGATCTCTTCGTGTATGTCAACATCCCACGAATACCCATTAAAGACATATCACTGAATATAAAATGGTATACCAATGCGAAAAACGACTACACTCTAGCCACTTGTGCACATGCTGGATAAAACCCAGCGATTACGACTCGAGAGTGTACAGTTTTCAAGCGTCTGCCGTCACTGCGCTATACTCGCTATACTCAATATACTCGCTATACTCGATACACGAGTCCCGTGTCGACACTACTCAATCGACAAATCGGTTACCGCTAGACATTGTAACAGTAATAGGCAGATACTTGCCGACCGAGTTGAAAACTACAGTGTACCCGTGGGGCGAGTATATTGACGTTATGATTGGGTGCAAGTATGTCGGTAGTAGGGTCAGCTGTGAGTACAACGTAGTGCGATTGCGGCGAGACGACTGCTGTATCGACGGCAGAATACACCAGTTCACTGGGGAGATAACGGCCACTTTTGTCGACACAAACGACGGCTCCCGGGCCGCCGAGTACATGCATAAATACCGCGACTCGACGGCTCACGAGACGCTCACTCGAGAATATGGCCAGTTATATCTAAATATTGTTAAAAAGACTATCTCGAGATGTGTATAGAAAACACCTGGAAGTGTGCGTATATTAAAACAGGGCTAATCGGCATCTACCATCATGCAAGATATATTGTCGACGATAGGAAACAATCCCCCTGTAATATGTTTTTAAAAGTTATATTTTTAGAAAGATATATATACCGAATTTGTTGTTCGATGGACCGCACCGCCGCAATCACCTCCGCAATCACCGCAGTAGTCGTCGTCATTGTCATCATCGCCGTGATGATGTATCGACGCAAGAGCGACAGTTTCACATCGTATCCATTGCCGTGGGGAGTTTCGAATTTTGAAACAGTCGTTGCGAATGGATGGCCCACAATGTTTATCGAGAATGGAATTGGTCGCCGATTCATGACTCCCACCATCTACCAATCGTGGGGATCTCCCCCGATAAAGACTATATCCACGTCGACGATTCAAATGATTCCGATTGGTCTCAATATGCCATTTTTCGCGATCCCGGCGAACGGCACAGTTATCCGTAGCAACGCTACCGGCACTGCTTTGTACAAAATGATTGACGGTCGTCGATGTCTGTACGCCGACAACGCAACGTATGTGAACGACGGATCTCCCCGTCCGATCACAATTGACTTTGCAATTATGCGCAAGATTCCGGTGGGTCCCAATGTTGTGGCTGGAATCAGAGCTTACCGTTATTAGCCGACAGATCGTTAACGATTCACAAAATAAAGGCAGGGGAATTTGAACAGTATTACCTGAGTGTGTTCACCCGCGGCCCGTTTCATGTCGTATAAATTTGATTTTTTGTAGCGTATAAACGTATACCGAAATGTGCGACGATCCGCAACACGCGATAGGATCGTGTGAGTGCACGCGATAGGGGCGTGTGAGTGCACGCGATAGGGGCGTGTGAGTGCACGCGATAGGGGCGTGTCGCATGGCCCGTTTAGCGTTCAAAACATATCGGATCTCGAGACGATAGAATGCATGTATTTAGACCACGGTAGTCGTTTACACGCGCTACCTCGAGACGTGTTGATGTACATCTCGAAATACACGCTGACTAGAATATCGTATCGTTTCAATATCTGCGGCTCATTCATACAACCCGAATACCGCGGTACCCAAATTTCGTGGCGGGGCGATAGAACCACGTTTTCAAAAATAACGCCGCAGGGGCTTTTGAGCGGTCACATACGAATAAACAGCAGCAGACGCGCTGATGCATTCGGAATAATTAACAACGGAGGTCAAAACGCTTACGCTCATTCAACATGCGCTTTTGTCTGCGTCAAAACGCTTACGCTTGTTCAACATGCGCTTTTGTCTGCGTCAAAACGCTTACGCTTGTTCAACATGCGCTTTTGTCTGCGTCAAAACGCTTACGCTTGTTCAACATGCGCTTTTGTCTGCGTCAAAACGCTTACGCTCATTCAGGTATAGCTGTCCATATTTTTCGATAAGGTCGGTATGCAAACAGGGTACCGCGGTGGCGAGAGTATCGGGTATGTTTACGACACTAAGGTCACTACCCTTACCGTTTGATGTGGTTGTTGTCGAGCCATCACGGTGCAGAATGTGCACTTCGCGTATCCATGTATTAATTCTAAATCCACCGACACCAATTGCACTCTGAAACGTGTATTTGTACTCGTTTATGAAGAACACTGTCTTGTCGTCGTATCTTACGATTATGGTTCCGGTATGATTTCCCGCACCAAATACGACGCGTGTCACCGGGGTGAACTTTAGGCTGCCGTCTGCATTCCGTTCGTGTATAAAATGTCGAGCGATACGTGTTAGCGAGTACAGTGTTATCTGCGTAAGTAGATCAGCCGGTAGCCCAGAGACTCGAGTGCCGTCACGATACAGGTGTTTTACGACGCGAATCGTACGGCTGTCACGTTTGCATAACGCGCCGACACCGTACTTACGCAGGTAGCATACACATATGTGTAGCGAGTGCGCCGAGACACAATTGCACTTGTCGTTCATATATATATAAACGGTATACGATATTCAAAATTGAATATACGACGTGTCTATTGTATCCATATAATTTCGTAATGGGTCTACCGGCATACGCCCACATCGACTTGTCGGCATATGGCAAGACCATCACCACGCCCGACGGCATAACGATACGTCGACAGACGGCGTGGATTTTCATGTACCGCGAGGACCGAAGTCCATTTACTGGGTGCGTTTGTGTGGTTGACTGTCTACGAATGTTGACATATTTCGAGAGTCCACACCGGAACGGGTCTCTTATACTGACGCAACGCGAGAACGGCTCCGGCGGTTTAGGTCTCGGTCGCGACGGCGTCCCGATACCACTCGATAGTTGGGGATTGGAACGATACACGGGGTGGAATGTCGACGATATACTACACGACATGTTTGGAGACACCTATACCGGTGTATTGGAGGCGGCCCGCCGCGAAATAGCGGATCGAAGTGGCGTTTCCGCTGGTGGCGTTTCCGCTGGTGGCGTTTCCGCTGGTGGCGTTTCCGCTGGTGGCGTTTCCGCTGGTGGCGTTTCCGCTGGTGGCGTTTCCGCTGGTGGCGTTTCCGCTGATGAATCGGGCGATACCGACATAGACGACATAGACGACATAGACGACATAGACGACATAGACGACATAGACGACATAGACGACATGTACGACATAGACGACATGTACGAATAAAATTGATTTTTTTATGCTCCATAAATTGAAATGGGTGCGGAGTTCACGGCTGAAACTGGACACAAAATCGGCACACGCATTTTTCCACGTTATTATGTGTCCGTCATAGGGTTCTTAACAAGATAATGGACATATTTTAAATCAAAAAAAACGGCTACGTCGGCGGCGGATACACTAGTTGGCTAGTGTAACCGCATTGTTTAGTCGGCACTAAGGCTCCAACCATTAGCGTGATTGCAGCTGCACATACGCATACCGCGAATACTCCCCCACTAATCAGCACTACAATCAACACGATCCGCGTAACGCACTTCCGCTCTAGCGGCGGTTCGTCGAAATAACGTGAATATCCACCCGTGTCGTTCGTGTATCTACACTTTATACCGCCTCGCGGCAGCGCCTGACTCGTCACATTGTATTCTCTCGACCGGGGACACTGTCTACAATTGTCGAGAAATCCCAGAAACGACAGCTGAGCCAACCCAACGAGTGCACATACTGCAAATAACGCGCTTATTTTCGTGTAAGCGGACACCATTTCAATATACGTCCGCCTATTTCAAATTTCAACCGGTATAGTATAGCGGTATGGAGTGGCACGCCCGCGGTCCGCTATTAACGTCTCTGTACCGAGACGCGTCCAGCCGGATACACTCTTTGCCACGCGACATCGTAAATTATATACTGCCATATCTCGAGACGGACGTAACAATCATCGGCTGCTACACCAAGCAACCTACGCGCCGCGGTATCCCACACGGCACATATGTTGTCCGGTTTAGCGATGGCATCCTGAAACACCAGTGTGTATATGTTGACGGTAAGCGCGAGGGTCTCGACACGAAATGGTATCAGGACGGCGGCGTTTGCGAAACATACATGTATCAAAACAATATGCGAAATGGCCAGTACAACGCATATTACGTTGACGGACGCCCCATGTTTAAGGGTGTTTACAAAAATGACGACGCTCACGGCGTACACACGCACTACTACTACACGCCCGACACGGAGTGCAACGAGACGCTATATCTGTGCGGTGTTGATATAGACGCATAGGGTTATGTCTAAATTTGAATATATAATTCGGTAATTCGCAATACCCTTTGATGCAGTCGACGAGTACACACTGGGATGTATGGTATGACACGTCGTCGAGACTATACAAGTTACCATTCGCGGCTCTAGACTATATATCACGATGTCTACACCGCTATTTCCAGATGTCGCCTACCGAACGCAAGATTGAATTAATAATGATTACACATCGCGACCGGTCGTCACATTTTAGCAGAATACCGGCCGACATCGTAAAATGTATACCCCGATATCTGTTAATTATCATCGAAATTTCGTATAAAGACGGGTTTAAGCACACGACCCCAATACTGAACGGTCAAAAACACGGCACCGAAACGCTAGAATACACGTGTTCCGATATTGTCATCAAGGACTATTATGTATACAATATACATGTAAGTACCGTTAAATTTCGAAATAGAGTTCTTGTCGAGAGTCGTTTGATTGTATAGATTTTAACCAAATTTGCTATGAAGTGCCGATTTAGACATTTGCAGCATTAAGTTTAAAATGGCAAAAATACTAAACAATAGAATCTCGACACTACCGCGCGACATACGTGACATTATCTCTGTTTTTCTGCGGAGCGCCACCGTGACGACCCCACATTCATATCGCTCGTATTTCGACGGTGTGCCACACGGCACGTGGTGGGAATCCGACGGGTACGCCATTGAATACGTACACGGTAAGCGTACCGAGCGTCTCGAAGACGTGTCCACTGGACACAGTCATGTCGTTCTGTATGAGCAATACCCCGACTCGTCGCCAAAATGTCTATCGCTTGCAAACGGCAATAATGGATATATCCGCAGGAAATGGTATGCAAACGGCACACTCAGATCGCGTGCGGTATACAGAAACGGTCAACTCAACGGTGTGTTTATGTCGTGGCGCGAAAACGGCCGCCCCGAGTGTCGACAAGAGTATGTCGGCGGGTCTGCAAACGGCCTTCACGAGATGTGGACCCCGGAAGGCGTCTACGGCGGCGTCTTCATGAACGGAGTCGAGCAAGTATCCGTTGGGGATATACTCACTTTAAAGAATAACGAGAATTATAGGTAAACGGAACGTATATATGAACACGTTAAAACTCAACTGGACTACTGCGGAGGCGTTCACAATACGACATCATGTCGTTTTGTCGTATATCGACACTACCGCGAGACATCGTCACGTGTATACTTCCATATCTACAGGTCTAATTTCCTTAACAATTGTTAACACCGGTCGGGTATAGGTTCACTCGTTTCGACATGTTTACCCAACTTTTTAATTGCAAAAGTATTGTATTGTCGTGAGAATGCCTTGGGTTCTAGTGCTATGGTATTTTTCTCCTTATGTCGTTTCTTGCGTCGTAGTCTAAAATGTGTAATGTTACGTGCCCGCATATTTGCCAAACACGTTTTTAACGCTTTTGCGGCGTCGTATACTGCATTAAATACAGTATGTTTCGGCATTCCGATTTGACGAGTCTTTTGTATGAAACCATCACCTAGACGGTGCATCATCACGTCTCGTCAAATCGGAATGGATCTCCGGAGCGTTTTGATTACCATTTATATACTCCACGGTATATACACTTTTCTGTATATCGCGAACCATCCTTTCACTATACACCGTTGTGCGGGTGTAAATTTTACGTCGATTGGTCGACAGCGGAGTACCGACTTATTCGTGTCTAGTAGTGGTTTATAAATCGTCCATTAACGACGTATACCTTATCTTCGATTTGTATCGAGTGATTTCGACGCTGGTGTGTAGCGAATTTGTTCACAAATGATGACTAGATGCAGAATATATCCCGAAAACTATACCCTTCTTTTTTATTTAAAAATTGATTATTGAGACATATTAAAATGTCATGTTAGGAGGTAGAGAATTACCGATCTTGGAGGCGTATCGCAATGCCGATACGATTTATAAACCACACGGTACTACACGCATCATAGACGACACTAACCGGATTCGGTACACTGCGGTATTCACACGTGGAGTGTTTTCCGCTGGTATATGGTATAACGCACGTGGCGTATTAATAGAACGTGTGACGTCGACACACTCCGGATTCACAACCGATTATTTTGACGATAACGGCGTCTGGATCGAGTCCTTCGAGTCGAACACCGCTCACAAAAAACATGGTCTACATTGGAGAATCGAGAACGGCAAATATATACCTGTTTCGTACACGAACGGTATTCAGGATTTCTTCGGCGGCTGGGATTGTCAACTAGAATAGTCGTTTATGCCGCATAAAAACACGCGTTTGCGAAGTGCCCCCATTGCCCGCATCTGAAACACAAGTCATGGGCGGTGCAGAATTCACGATCTAGTAATTTTTTCACGCTTTGCGGCAATGTCCACTGACAATATGACCCGCCTCTGACGTTATCTATGCCATACCGATTCATATACATTTTTGTATACATATCCTCGTCGTAACGGGTACGCATTCGGTATACTCGATATAGACCAATGGGTGGAAAACGGCTCGTCCAAACACAGCCCTCAAGCGCAAAGTGTTGGCGCATGCGTCTACGTACGTCTGCACACTTTCCGACATACCATCTTTGACCGATGAGTTTTAATACGTATATTTTGCAGCGTGGGTTTCTCATGTGTTCTAAAAAAGAGGGCCGTCTGTCTAAATGACGAAATCCTCGAATCCGCGATTGTCGATTTCAGTTAGATACTCTTCGGGCGGCTCCGTGATCACCACCGTACACGTGTATACGCTGTGTCGACCGAGACATTTACGGCACTGGGTGCGTGTCGGGCGTGGGGGTGTGCGCGCCACCGGGAGCACCGCCGGTTTCGTCTTTACACGATTCATTCAAAACAAACCATCTATATTTCAATTTTTGAACGATAACACCTACAATATATGTCATCGGGTCACAAACTACATAGCGTACTATTCTGTTCGCCCCTCGATTTCGCGAAAAACAAATCCGGATTGAGACTCACTATCGATAATCGCGTATACAGCGAAATACTCAAGGGCGCCAAGACATATGCCGACGGTAAGGGCCGGGCCTACATTTTCGGGAAAAAATATCCGATTGACAAGTACCGGCTACTCGGTGAACACACCGGCAATGGCGTTACCGGTATTATTGATCTTGATTTTATGGTAAACGACCCGAAGCTCGACACTGTTGTCCGCAGACTGTATAAACCAAAATATAACTGGAGTGACAGAAATGCGTTTAAACAACTGCATGCATATGCGCCTTATGTATTGTTTGTCGGCAAAACGCTAGACCGGGGCAGTGGACGCCCGGCACTATTTGCACATTATCGGTACGGGAAAATCGACAGCTTATTGATCGACGATTACTATTTTTATGAATGAGTCGGTTTCTTGGGGCGACCACGAACGCGTTTAGGCGCGGCAAAGTGTGCAATATTGTCGTCGGGGTGATCCAACGAGTCGTCTTTTTTATCGGCAACATGCACATTTTCCACTGTCGACTCTGCTTTTTCAACAACATTCTCAACATCAACATGCACATTTTCCACTGTCGACTCTGCTTTTTCAACAACATTCTCAACATCAACATGCACATTTTCCACTGTCGACTCTGCTTTTTCAACAACATTTTCCACTGTCGACTCTGCTTTTTCAACAACATTTTCCACTGTCGACTCTGCTTTTTCAACAACATTCTCAACATCAACATGCACATTTTCAACAACATTTTCCACTGTCGACTCTGCTTTTTCAACAACATTCTCAACATCAACATGCACATTTTCAACAACATTCTCAACATCAACATGCACATTTTCCACTGTCGACTCTGCTTTTTCAACAACATTCTCAACAACATTCTCAACCTCAACATGCACATTTTCAACAACATTCTCAACATCATTCTCAACCTCAACATGCACATTTTCAACAACATTCTCAACCTCAACATGCACATTTTCAACAACATTCTCAACATCATTCTCAACCTCAACATGCACATTTTCAACAACATTCTCAACATCATTCTCAACCTCAACATGCACATTTTCAACAACATTCTCAACATCATTCTCAACATCAACATGTACATTTTCCATTGTCGACTCTGCTTTTTCAACAACATTCTCAACCTCAACATGTACATTTTCCACTGTCGACTCTGCTTTTTCAACAACATTTTCCACTGTCGACTCTGCTTTTTCAACAGCCTCATCACCAGTTGATACTGCTTTTTCAACAACATTCTCGATACTTTCCGTGTCGCCGAGGGTATTTTTTGACGTTAAATCAACATGTTTTATGTTTATATTTTGCGCTGGTAATTTGCCGCGGTGTGCAGAGCGAAGTTGTTCGCGAGATTGTTGATGTAAACACAGTTTTTCTCGACGTTTATCAGAATCAGTCGTGTTCACGATAGATTTTATAGTACATTTTGTTGACAAATCGTGAATCTTTTGCAACTCCGCGCAAATATCCATAAATTTTGTCTTTAATGCCGGCTGCTTTAAAGTGAATGCCCCTGTCCCGGACACAAATTCTATGTTACCGCTATACACACGGACACGTGTAACGTCGTCAATCTGTATCCATTCAATACCCCTTCCGCTATTATAAGCTGCCGACACTTCTCGCCAGACACTAGATTTACACGGCACCCACGACAGTCGATACACTACGGTGTCACAATATTCAAATCCACACTCGTTATTATCGCTAAAGATCTGCATTCAGTATATAATATATGTACCAGAAATTATCTAGATTGAAATATTCGAGGTTTTTCCGGTGGGAATATCAAATCTACATAATCTACCCCCTATTAAGGACGCAGTAAATAGTCATTAATCTATATCTCGACCAGTGTAGTAAATTCCAAAACGATGCATGTAAACCAACGTGAAATTTAAAAAACAATTAGCAAGCAGATTATTTATAATATATGGCGGGGCATGTCCAAGTATATTTATCCCATATCCCATATCCCGAGTGTCTCCAAAAAATTGAATATACCCCCCCCTATATTTGTAATATACCGAGATGTCGTCGCTCGATACTGAAAAACTAGCAAGACGTTCGACCCTGCTGTGGACAACCAGCCGCGGAAATGTGTATGGGGCCGTAACGGGTCTCATCACAGTCTACCACCCAAAGGAGGGGGATGTCTACCGTCGCCGCCTATGGGCGATTCGTGCCGGTGGCCCGCCTACCCGCTTGCCGCTCGTCGGCACGCTGCGGGCAATCGCCGTCTCACTGTTGGGCTTCGGATTGTACAAGTACATTAACAACTTATACAAGTCAGATGATAGCATGATAACCAAGTCGGAGTGGCGTTTTGTCGGTGTTCGCGATAAACACTACAGCAAGGGTTATAGCGAGGGTCACCAAGCCGGTGTCACGCTTGTTGCAGGCTTTGTGCCGGCACACGAGGCGGCTCGTTATCGCGACTTGATCACGTTCCTCGAGAAGCAGCGTGAAGAGAAGGATCGCGAACACCGACAGACTGCGCTTCGAGAAACACTCGTCAAACAATTCGGGGAATCAATCGTCGTCCCGAAATGAGAGGCCCGACACTAAAAACATTTCGTATTAAAAATACGCTTGTTGTTTTTTAAATGTTGCGTCGCCTCTCCGATAACACAGACGAGTTTCTGCAGACCCACGATCGGGTCAACTGTCGGTTGTGTGCGTAGTGTCGACCTAGTTGCGACCTAGTTGCGACCTAGTGGCGACCTAGTTGCGACCTAGTTGCGACCTAGTTGCGACCTAGTGGCGACCTAGTTGCGACCTAGTGGCTAGCGCGGTGGGCGTAGTGTCGATTCGCCGTCCGGGCGAACGTTACTGCACTGGCATTGTGATACAGCAGCTATTGGACCCACGCTCAGCACAGTCGGAACACGATGGTGATGGGAGCGTCGATCCCGATAACGACACATTTACAATCCGGGTATAGTGGATGCGGTAGTGACTCACCCGTGTCGACTACTCCATTCATGACCTCGACACAATTACGTATATTGTCGAGATCCCGCAGCATAAATGCACCACCCATATGGTGTACAAACCAACTGTAGTACTCGTTTGTCGGCTTGCCGTCGCGCAAAAGCGGGTGATTGGGGTGTGGCGTCGGCACGCGCTGTTGTTTTTTGAACGCGTCTACAAGTACACCGGCGGACGTTTCGCCCATGCTCGGCTCTACCAATACCCGTAGGCTGTCGGCCGTGATTTCTATCGGCGTCTCGAAAACGACACGGCGTCCGCTCCACATACCGGGAAGCGAGTCTAGTTCCGTCTCACCGCGTCGTTTTGCGTCGACAAACACACCGTTTATCTGTAATTGTAGCGAGTCGCGACATGATAGTGAGGTTTCGGGGTATACCAAAACCGCCACACTGCATATAGCACGTGCCGTCATTTATACATATACCCGTCTATTAAATTAAAACTGTCACTTTTTTGTTTTGAATTGACGGACAGCGGTGCCGTTTTGATATAAAGTGTATTTAAGGTTTTTATGCTCGATAATATCATATACGATTAACGTGGTCGTGATCGTGGTCGTGATCGTGATCGTAACCGTGATCGTGGCCGTGATCGTGATTTTCGCGTGCCGCGTTTACGACTACGTTCAAAAACGCCACGTGATAGGTTTATGGCCACACCCTGGCGTTGTGCCGATGTTTTCGCCTCGGCCGCACGATTGAGGTCTCCGGCCGGATATCGATATTTTGTAGCATAACCCCATTGAAAATATGGACCAAGAGCGTCTCGTCCGCGACGTACCGGCATTTATACATTTGAGGTACATAATATATATACGCAAAAACACAGTTAATGTCCCGATTCATAGTCGCTTTCTGGGTAGAGTCTTGGGACGTAACGCCGGAAATTTATGGTTGGTTCAAAGATCGTGCCGAAGCGACGCGCTGGATGGAGTCGACACCGGCCCACAGTATGATACAGAGTGGATCGGCACGCGGCGAGACGCTACAGGTGGTCGAGGTTACCGGTGCGAATTATGCGTCAACATGCTGGCTCAAGATGGGCGATGAGCGAGTCGAGGGTGCGTCAACAGTGCCGCAAGTCAACTGGTCTCGCGTTGAATTAACGAGTCGCGATCGACCAAATCGCACCCGAGTATATGGATGGCAATAACTATAGACGTTTAATTATATATGAACCCGGAGTACTACACTCAAGTGTCGGTCTTGGGATGGCTCGACGGCGGGCTTATGTTGGTGTCGATAGGCGGCACCGCGTACTACACAAATTTCGACGTCACTGTTTGCTCTGCCGACATCATTACACTATACAATATGTTGGCGACATCCATCATGTATGGCGTTACGCCTACATTCACACTATATCGCGACGGTCGCGGTTATGCATATGCTGTAAACATCGACACGGCGTTTGGGCTCTCAACCGTCGACACCAAAACAAACGCCGAGTTGGTATGCGACATCGCGCGCGTCTACTTTCGACCGTTCGTCGATCGTTTTTAGCAAAAAAACGATCGACAAACACGACAAACACTACAAACACGACAAACACAACGATTAATTTTTCATGGCGTCATTGAGTTCGTACATCTCGAAAACCGATGACCACCCCACCATCTCGCCGTTCGAGTCGATAGTAGCACACATCATGGGCGACCGGTCGTCCCCCTCTCGAATACACCGCATCGACGACACCTTACCGACCCGCAAGTGACCATTTGCACCGACATTTAGCTGGCCACCGTTAGTCGGCATGCCAACGGGAGTGCGACCGTGACTGCAGTAAGGCGAACCGTTTCTCGCGGCATATTGTTGTAGTATCGCGTCCTCGATTTTCTCAACTGGCCCGCATCTGTTTGTCTGAATTGCAATTCTCGACATCAATTACACAATTATATTCTAAGCGAGATATATTTTTATCGGCGTATATACGATCGAGATGTAGTAATTGATTACAATTGTAGGTATATTTTTCCGTTTATATTTTTCCGTTTATATTTTTCCGTTTATATTTTTCCGTTTATATTTTTCCGGTTATACGAGAACGTTTTGCCGTCTTTTGTTTGTCGGACTTACGGGACTTACGTGACTTACGTGACTTACGACGAGCACCACCACTAGGCATTGAGAGAGAGTTGCGTAATATAGATTTATAAAATTAATTAAAAATAGTCTGGTAGGCAGCCGCTAATCGTCACGGAAAACGCAAAAAAGGGCGCCAAATTACCGGAAGAGTATTACGGCGAGGATCGTGGTGACGCTGTCGCTGTCGGCGATATTGTTGTAGAGACGGTAGACGCCGACGACGTAGACGACGACGATTACGACAGCCTACTCGATGATTCCAGCGATAGTACGGATTTCGACGAAATGTCCCAGGATGACTCCCTCACCAATTAGTTTTTTCTCACGGTGTAGGAGCGTCTGGCATCCAATTCGGCAATCCGGGGTCGAACAGCGGTGAATAATTTAAACTTAAGCCACAATACGTTTCCGAGTGTTTCGAGTAATCAGTCGCGGGCAGAACACCAAAACGATCCGCCTCGGCGAGCATAAATTTAAAAGTGGGCCAGAAGTCGTGAACACCATGCCCCCAGCCCTCGTTTGCAATATGACTCATTTCGTGGAGTGTCACGAATAAAACCGTGTTGCGGGAGTGCAACCGGTGTGTAGTTTTGTCGCGTAGACATATATACATACGGCGGCCCTTGTCTACAGTATACGACGTCTCCTTATCGTTTCCGGGTCGGTTCTCGATAACGACCTGCGGATTATATTTTCTAACGACGCGTTTCACTATTTTTACGATGCGTTCCGGATATACAGGTTCGTATTCCTCAGGCGAGTCGTCATCCATCAACTCGCTCATCTTGATGACGGTTCCGTCAGACCGTCGACGCGTCACTAGGTATTTCTGCTTTAGATAACGCAAGAAGTTTATAACGTCTGTGTTTACATCCGATAATAGTCGTGCTGCATCCGTGTGGTCAGGATAGTCGCCGATAACCTGGAATCGATCACCCGTTCCGGTAACGACCTCCTTGGTATCATTGCTATACATAATATATATAGCAGCGATAAATATTATGATGATCAAACCAATCTCAATCATAATCTTAATCTCGATCTCGATCTTAAATCTACGCTATATATTATAGTGTATATAAGTATACTGATGGCACTCAATACATTAACAACTAATCCGCCGAAAATAATAATTCTCGATCCAAAAACAGGCACTGCGCGGCGTGTATTTGTGTTTATAGGCGACGTACCGAAAAATATACGAGACGCCGTACATCGCGTAACAGATGCCCGCGGGAAACCAAATGCGGATGCCGCGGCAACGCTCAAGGGGTTTTACGGCAGCGACTGGATGCGACACCTAGCAATTGAATACACACGTAGCCCAACTCAAACCGTAAAATTTGGCGGCGCTGAAGGCGTATCGTCAGCAGTGTATGGAGAAGACGGTGTATATTCTGAGGTTGTAGACGTAAACGTAGACGACGTAGACGTAAACGTAGTAGACGTAAACGTAAACGACGTAAACGTAAACGACGTAGACGTAAACGTAAACGACGACGCAACCGTACACGGCGGAAATGCCATGCTAAAGGGCATCCCCATGACAGGCATCAAGGGTATGAATATCGACGATCTCGACATTCGCGACTCGGATCTTGTCGCGGACCGGAGTCGGGGGGCCCGAGTCTCGATACACGAGGACACGACACTTCGCCAGGTGTTTGAACCGGGGGTCACTTACGTCGACGACGTATATATATTTCCAGAGGATAGATTTTCGGAACTCAAGGACAAAATTTACCTGGCATGCGGAATCCCGACGTACCGTCAACACCTGTTTTACTACCGCGGCGGGGGTAGTCTAGTGCAAATACCGTATCGCCTATACGCCGAGGGTGCATACACCATAGATATTGTCGCAAGTTTTTCTCAAGCCGCACATCATCTACACGGTATACCAGTTGATAAAAATCTATATGTTATGCGTGACGACATCAAGGTAGAGTCGTACGATACATTTCGGGTCCTCGATCCGTCCATCATGCCAGATGCGACGGTATACGTCGTCGACATTGACCAGTTTATTGACCCGGTGCGGAGTCGATTGATTGAAATACTTACCGACACGTATCAATTTGACTTGCTTTACTATGGTTTTGTCGTTAAATTCTGGCCGCAGTTCACCAAAGAGTGTTTTTACGACTATATTGTAAACGAGCGTGAATTATACCAGAAATTCCCGGACTTTGCAAAGTCGAAAACAGCCCTGAAGAACAGCTACGGTAATGAACAGGTGATTATAAATCGTAATTATCACGTGTGGCCAAAGGTACAGGCTATGCTAAACGGCGCGCGATCACCCGTTACGCTCTCCATAACCCATATCACCATAACTACACATTGGGAGAAAAATATAGTTAATTTACGAAACCTGTTCGACAAAATGCGCGTCAACAGGTGTATACCCGAGGTATACGCGTATGTTGACCACGATGGTAAAAAATATCTACTCAAAAAACGATATGCCCGAAACGAGTCGAATATTGCATTCCCGCCGGCGTTTAAAACAGGCGTTATCATCGCAGTATCACTGCGAAAACGCGACCAGGAATCATATCATCGTAAAGAGTCGCGTGAAACTACGGAATCGGAACAGTCGCGATATCTGTTCCTAAACGTTCGTGCGAATGGAAGGTATTACGTAAAGTCGATCTGGAACGAGGAGGACGAGTATGGTTTTGAAGATGTACTCGCCGTCACGAAACGTTTTATAGACCCACTCATACAACGTATTAACCAGATGGGTAAATACGTGCTGCCTATCGACAAACCACTGCCAGTCATAACGCGACATAACGTGGTATACGACAACATGTCAATGGGGTTATACTGGAAACGCATCATGTCAAGCATTATGTTTAAGCACGTGAAAACGCTATTCGAAGAGTACGTATATGCCGGGATTGTGGCGATTCGACCCACGCAGCAGATGGGTCAGTTTGAATTGACGTTTCGGAAGGGCATGACTGAATTTGACCCGGGTCAAATCGAACGTGTAGTGTCGATGGCGAATATTGAGATGATATCGAATCACTACACGTACTTGTCCAATAACACGATAAAGCAGAAGTGGGATCAACTGTATGACGGCCGTGTAGTCCGGTTACACCATCGTACAACCGACTTGAAATTCGAAATTGTTAATGTAAAAGAGCGGGAATTTCCGATCATATATCGATACCTGGCCGTGTTTATACACCGAGCAATATGCGATGAGAGGCTAAAATCTCTCGCGTCAAAACCACTTGGCGACGTAAAAAAACTGCGAAAACTCAAGGAGATAGACCCGGAACTGTATAATCTCAAAAAATATGGTTCAAAAACGCTATACTCGATAAAGTGTCAAAACCCGAACCAACCCGTTATATATACCGACGATGAGATAAAACAAATGACTGCCGAACAGCGGAAGCGCCTCGTGAAATATTGGAATTTTACACTTAAGCGCGACGCTTTCTACGGGTGCCCCAATAAAAAATATCCACACCTCTCGTTTAAGGTGGGCATTCATCCCAAAAATTATTGCCTTCCGTGTTGCAAAAAGAGCGAGTCGTCGCCCGATTCCCGCAAAGCACAGATAAACAATGTGTGTCTTAAACAACACATATGGGTCGGAGACGAGGTTGACGCCGATGATAGCCTACAACGACACGTCGTGACTTACGGTAAGGATATAGAGCCGGGGCGATTGTCGAAACTGCCAACCGGGACACTAACCAATTTGCTGATTGGTACTGCCGGTGAGGCGGCCGTAAACCGCTATTTCATATACGGGGTGCCGCAATCGGTCCCGTCGGCCGACCGTGTTGGTGTACTATACGCAGTCGCAGAGGCGCTTAGACTAGCGCCAGCCGACTACACGGCAAAGTGCATATTCGAGGCGAAACGTCTATTCGGCTCACTGTTGAACGGCTCGCTTATTGAATATTTTCGCAGCCCCGATGAATTCGTGTCGACCATGAGCGACATTTTCGTACACCAAAAACCGTTAGTACTGGGCCACCGATTTGACCGTTATGAGGAATTATTTGTCGAGCTAACACTCGCTATATACAATACCGGAGTCATAATGTTCGTGGACGAAACCGGCGGCGGCGACTATACTACTGTATTTGTACATGAACGTGTCAGACAGACATTGCTCGAGAATACGCATCATGGGTATATACTGATAATGAATCGGGCAAAGAGGTACTATCCGATATTTGTTGTCAATCCCGAGGAATATTTTAAAAATCTCGTTATTCAACAGCGGATATTTTCACGAAAAGACAATATAATAACACACCTTGTGGCGATAGTCGTCGGCGACGATACGCGTGTCACCGCGTCGAAATCCGGAAGAGATGTCGACTTATTGCTATTGAAACGATTCGCCTCGGTTAGCGGGTACACTATAACACAAAAATACATCAACAAGCGTGACATGTGTTATGGTGTATTGTTGACGGCATCTGACCGCAACGTCTATATTCCGTGTGAATATATAGTGAACGTCCCGGATGGCCTACCGGTAGAGACGATGGTATACGACGGCGTTCGACACCCGGTTAGACTCACGGATCTTGTCGACATGGTCGACCGACTCAATAAATTTATATCCGAGTCTTATAAAACCTACTCGGCTATAGTTTTGGAGACCGCGTTGTATATCGATGGTGTCTTGGCGGGGGTTAGGTCGCGCGGCAATCCAGCAATATTCTATGTTAGCGACGAGGACACACCGTCCACGCTACCGCATATCGATTTACACTATGATTTTAACGAGGTTAATACCGCAATTATGTCACGTGAGCCGCCCATCCCAGATAATCGCACACGTCTGCTCGGCCGGAGTCTCTACGATAACTATCTGTATCAACTGTTTATGCTAGAATTCATCAATTACATCGAGAAAGAACGCAATGACGGCATACGTGGCGAGATTAAAGTGTTAATAACGGCAGCCGATTTTCGTAAAAAAGTATACGAAATACAACGCAAACTCAGGAATATACTCGGCGAATACCCGTCGGATATAGCGACTCTGCAGGCACAGTTGTCGGCTGCGTTCTACTCGGGCGATAAAAAGTCGATGTTATCAGTTGTCGACTCTACCGTGTATGAATTCGACAAACTTACTATTAATCGCCTACGCAAACTCGATAATGCGCGTCTAGTTGACGAGCTAACAGTCCTGACCGGTAAGTTTGTACATTTTGGAGAACCCCCCGAGACTGTAACGGTACCCAACGTCTACCTACCGTGTGAATATTCCCCCGAAATGAAATACTGTAGCGGTAAAAAACTCATTATGGAACGCACAAAATTCGACAGTTATGTGTCGATTTTGGCGAGCGATATCATGAATCCCGTTAAACATCGATACATCACGAGTGGTCTTTTTACGGATAACATTATCTCGTATTTCGACTTTGATATACACCCCGATGAGCATATAACCGTCAAAAAACTATAATATTTCACGACTGCCGTGAAATATACGTGTATAAATATACACACGAATCGAATGGTTGATTCCGAAAAAGTTACCGTTAGTAAGCGATATTGTCCGAGTGACTTTGGACAAATATTACAAGACATGTCCTCGGGTATACCCGTAAAACAGATGATTATACTGTTTATACTGTATATCTTGATTTCAAGCGACGTGTTTATTAACCGAGTTATGGGTAGAATAGAGGGCGCAATTTCATACACCGACACGCTCAGTACATACGGAACAGTACTATCGGGCATACTGTTGGTGTTACTGTTTGTGGTTTTTGACACGCTTGTTAAAAAAGAAGTGATTTGAAGCGTTTTAATGTACGTACGTTAAAACGACACTACGCTATCGAAAATATCGACTCGATAAACCCCTTTGCATCCTCGTCCTGCTGATACGTCAATGCCGGCAACACAATGATGTATCCGTATTTTTTATACACCCGATCGATAGTTTTGGCGGGATCGTCGCACACGATATTGTCGGGCAGCGTGTCGTCCAACACCATGTACTCGTTATCGTCATCACTCGGTTCGATAACTACATACTCCATATAACGTTCGAACGTGTCGAGTAGATAGCGGTAAATCTCGCGGGTTGTTGTGTCGAGTAGAGCCCCGAGAATGTCGATTTTTGCACCGTATATATCGTCGACAATGTTTCCGCCCAGGAATATATTGACGCGAGTCTTCTTGTCGGCATTACCGGGAATCGGTGTATTAAACAGCAGCGCTAACTTCGTCTCCTCGTACGTGTACTTGGAGTCTAGTATACGCGGGTATGGCGCCTTCGGAATACAGTCTAAATGTGTCATAACTGTATATGCGGCATAGCTATAGTCGACCGTAATCGTGTTCTGTTTTCCCTCGTCGTCGACACCGGCCATTAAACGGTTCAACAATTCACTGTTTACAGTGTCGCCGACCATGAGTATATTTCTTTGGCGCATCATGTCGACAATAAAGATTAGTTTCAACATATACAGGTCCAGTAATTGGCGTTTCTCGAGATTCACGTAAAACTTGTAGTCCTTCATTACCGGGTGCAGATTACAAATCGCTATTGGCGGTAGCGACGCGTCGGTCCGCAGCGCGCCGTCGAGCATCACTGCTATCTCCTCACATGCCGACACGATATACGGTAATAGTTCCGGTCGACCCCCCGGTATCTGGATGACACCGGTGCGGAACACTTTAATCTTGAATTTTTGTAACGTGAGTGTCTCGTCGCGATTTTTGCTTTTGCGAACATGACTCGACGAATCGAGTATATATTTCGGTACTTCGCGAACCACCACAAACGTTAATTGCGAGTTGAAACACTCGCCATTACCCTGAATTTTTCGCTGGCGTTTGCGCGGCTTAACCTGTTTTTTACGCCCGCGGTTCGACTTTTTGACTTGGTCGATATGCTCCCACCCCGCGAGTACCTTTCTGCCATAATTGCACTCGAGAATCACGATGTTGCCGCGCGGGTCAATTTTTTCGATCAGCTCCTGTTCGTGAAATTTAACACCCGACAGATTGCCACTTAGCGTGACGGTTGTGACAATCGGATTGCTCAACAACTCGCAAGAAGTATCGCAAAGTGGCCGAGTAAACTCATGTACTTTATCCAAAAGGTCTTCATGTGCAATTATACGTGCTTTTTTCACGACAGGCGCACGTTTTTGCACTGCAATTGGCGCTACGTCTGTGTCGATTTTTCTAATCTCCTCCAGCCCTCGAGGCGCCTCGATATATGGGGTTGCTTCAATTTCGTCGATAAGTTTGTCGTAAATATCAGTCATTTGTATACGCTGTGAGTTATAAATATTCAATTTTGTTAATTTCATTTAAACGACATATCTTTAGATGGAAATTCCCGGGATGTATATTTTGATACCCATGTGCGGGTCACCGCAGAAAGTATCGTTGTATTTTCTCGACGAGTTGCTACGTATCGTCGGTGCAGTGTGTATTGCGGTTGCCCGAACCCATATTTACGTTTGTTGTCGACGCAAAACGACTCGGTAAACAATTCGTATGCGGCCGTCGAGACGATCGCAACAGGTCCACTATCGTCTCGGCTAATTCGGGGGATACTCCGCTTCTAGTAAGTATGTGGACCGCCATTCGTTATATTTTAGCGTATTAAAAAAATATCAAACACGTGTGTTAGCGGATGCATTAGCGGATGCATTAACGGATGCATTAACGGATGCATTAGCGGATGCATTAGCGGATGCATTAGCGGATGCATTAACGGATGCATTAACGGATGCATTAGCGGATGCATTAGCGAGTGCGTCGGCATCGTAAATGACGGCAGTGGGCGGGGCTGCCGGAGTTTCGCGACCAATTCGGTCGAGTTCCGGCGATATTGTCGTCATGAATGCGTCTACAAACTCTTCACGATGACGGTCGTCGGGTATCATTTTCTTGATGTGTGCAATTAGTGCCGTTAGCGCCTCTGTGCACGTTTGCAAGTGAGACGTGAGTCGGTCTATATCACCGTCCGTGTACTCGGGTGTATTGCTGTTCGTCGACAATACACCCGCGACAATTTCACGTAGACGAACACGATCCATAATACGTAAGTGTATTGTTAAAATTCAAATGTCGATTACCACGTTAACGTGAAATACAAATCACCACCGACCGAGTAAATCGCTGGTTCGAATCCGACTCGTTTCGACTCGTTTCGACTCGTTTCGACTCGTTTCGACTCGTTTCGACTCGTTTCGACTCGTTTCGACTCGTTTCGACTCGTTTCGACTCGTTTCGACTCGTTTCACAGGAAGTCGGTGTGGTGCTGTTTCCAATGATACGGAATTTCAACGGTTAGGCACCTGCAAGTTACGTTCACTAACCTGGGGGCTATTTTCTCGCGTATGAAACGTGTGACCTCGCCGTTGACTGCATGGCCGTCGCGGAGATCGGCCGCAGTTACACCGAATGGGTTATCGTCCGACATCTATTATTGGATGTTTAATGGTTAGATTAGTTTTCCTCAATATTGCGCAGATTGCTGATCGACCGTTGCAGTTCCGCATCCGAGTATATCGTCTCCTTGCCGAACTGTGCACGTTTGCTCCTGGCATGCATGAATGCATTCGGAACCAGTTCTAGAGCAATACGAGTACCGGGGCCAATATTGTTTTCAGACATGACGTTGCCGACAATTGACGACGTGTCGTGTTTCATGCGGCGCAGTTTCATTTGCACAGATTTTGACCACCCCGACATATCGGGCGAGTATCGATTAAAGAACACACGTTTGCCGTCGAAAATGTCCTCGATAATGCCGGCACCCGCCAGTACAACATCATCGGCAAGACTGCAATATCTGGCGCGATCGAGTTTCATGCGTAGTGTTTTGAGAACGTTTTCTACGGTTTCATAGCTACTGTTTTGAGTGGGCCGCGGTATACGTTCCAGGTTAACGTTCTCCTCCTCAAGGTCAGACCACAGTGAGTCGATCTCGACCAGCATTGACGTTTTTGCGTCCTCCATTTTCTCTTTCTCAACCGTGAATGTGTCGTCGTCCGGGTCGTCTCCGGAATCGCGAATCATGGATCGGATCTGAGCATGGTGCTCCTGTTCACGAGTACGGCGCTCAAATTCCGTCTTGGGCGGTGAAAATTGCGAAGGTGGTGACACTCTCTGTGGTGTACGTTGCTGAGGCGTATCGTTATGACGAGTATCGTTATGACGAGTATCGTTATGAGGCGTATCGTTATGACGAGTATCGTCTCCTCCACTACTCGCCGACTCGTCATCGCTGCTCGCAGCCTCGACTGTCGACATTCTCGGGGTGGACGGTTTTGGTCGCATATGCGTAGACGTCGTGTATGTCTCGGGGGTACGGTTTCTCGCCTCTGGAGTCCTCACGGGTGGCATTTGAGAATACGACGGCGTTGGGTTTGCCTGGATTTTTGGTGTCGGCGCCGATGTTTTTGGCGTCTCGAAATTTAACTGCAGGTTTTTAGCGAGGTCATTGAGTGCCGACTTGAACGACTCGGTTGGGTCTTTCGGCTGTTCAATGACACCGTTCAACAACATTTTTCGCTCAATCTCCTCATAATTCAAGCCGGATTTCACGTTTTGGGTATTAACCAGCTGACTCATACCCTTCAAAACATGCTTATTCGACATCTCTAAAGTATATTCTTAATCGATGTCAGTTTAATTTAGAAATTAGACGCGTCGATTACGACAATATATCATGCAACAAACCACATACTTAAGTTATGATTGTGCAAACAAATCATTCGCGATGGCTCACGTGACCATTCGGCACGACTCGAGTGTACGATCCGAGTTGATGACCGGAGTATCCTGTTTCCTGAATACAGTGTGCGTCGATTCATGGCCGCTCATCTCGCGGTTTGCCGGGGGTGACGCCACCGTGATCCCCGAGATCGCGCAGTTAATGCTGACACACCCCCAAGAGACGCTTGAATTACTGCGTGGTATCCGCAATACGCTAGGCAGTGTCATCGAGATACACCGATGTGAATGCGTCGACCTTATGCCGGGGCGGCTCTTGCGCGATGTCGACATTGTCGAGCGTGCGAAGCTCTTGAAAAATACGCTCGTCGGCATGCCGGCAAAATACGACCGGGTACTCGTCGAGAGTCAATCGAATATATTAAACTTTATATCAAGCGCGGTACAGGATCAGCTAATAATGTACTACATTGACGACAATCCCAAGGTTGTTAATCCGCGACGTAAAAATGAACACTGTTTTGACGACTCGCTACAACACTCGGTATACGCCGCTAAATACAAAAATTTATACGGCGCCAACAAGGCACATACACGCGAGAATTTCTTGTACTTCTCCCGGGTGTTTGGTGTCGACACGTCACATATTCCACGTGCCAACATGGACGATGTCGCGGACGCATTTATGCAGGCAATTGCATATCACTACAATCCTAATTAAATTTTCACGACATACGCGAGTATCGTAATAGAGTGTCGACACGATTAATATTTTTTGCAATTTTATGCTCCACAAAACGACGTTATTCTACATCTGCACGTACAACACCGTCAATACCCACAAAGAACGTTTTGGTGCTTTCAGACAGGAAATTAAACGTATAAACGACAATAACAATTAGTATAGTCACTACGATCGCGTATATGATGGACGTCATTGTGCGGCTCCACCCACTGAAAGTATTGTTGATTATATCGACAATTGCCGTGTTCCAGGCTAGCGATCCCATGACGGTTAGTACGCCGGTAAGGACTCCAGTCACTGTTAGTTGAGACGGAAATTCCATTGTATATATATGCAAAAAACATATTTTACACGGTTAAACATCGTCACACTCAATGCAACGCAGACATTTTCTCGGCAATTCACTACGACTATGCCCAACCTTCATTTTTGTGTATATTTCTACGCCCCGGAGTCGCAATTCGTCGGCATCGATTTCAGTTACACGAGATCCACCCGCATACAACACTCGTAAGTGCGTCATGTCGCGTACCCCGTTAGCGGTTACAGACGTGTCTTGTGCCGACACCGGCGGCCGTAATCGATAGGTGGAATACAGACTCAAGCAGCGCAGGCGCGTTAATCTCGACAGTGTCGTGTCGGTTACGCCTCGTACATTGTCGAGTCGTAGTGTGTGTAGCGACGTTAGACTCGACAAGGTGTGGTCGGTTACGAGACAACTCGCGAAGTCTGCGATTTCGAGTCGTGTGAAGTTGCGAGCGTTCCAATCCGATGCGAGCGTCCCAATCCGATGCAAGCGTCCCAATCCGATGCAAGCGTCCCAATCCGATGCAAGCGTCCCAATCCGATGCGAGCGTATAGTACAGCGACAGTTCACGAACACTTGACAACAACTCTATAGCCGGCGCATTGTTCAACAATCCATAAACGTCGGATAAATAGACAGCGTCTAGGTTTGTTAACGTCACAAAATTGACGGGCGAGTAGCACACGCGAACACGGTGCACATGATTCGGCGTCTCCCCATCACTCGTCGCTGGATACACATACCACTTGTATAGACCGGTTTTGACACATAGTCGATTGAAGCGTCTCGACACCATACGCGTGTTTTCCATGCCTTGAGCGATAAAATGTCAAATATTACGGTGAGCGAGTCGTCATTTAGGGTTTCCATTTTCGTATATAACCCTTATATATACAAAAAATCAAATTTACAAGCGTGTCGCATTATACAACTACGCCTTTATTTCGAAGCGTATTTTTCATATAATCGGTTACACTTGTACCGTCGAGACACAACGTGTGTAGCCGTGTCAACAACGACACACTGCTGTCGGTTACACTTTTACAGCCGTCGAGACACAACGTGTGTAGCCGTGTCAACAACGACACACTGCTGTCGGTTACACTTGTACCGTCTAGACACAACGTGTGTAGCCGTGTCAACAACGACACACTGCTGTCGGTTACACTTGTATATTCGAGATCTAGTGCGTGTAGCCGTGTCAACAACGACACACTGCTGTCGGTTACACTTGTACCGTCGAGACACAACGTGTGTAGCCGTGTCAACAACGACACACTGCTGTCGGTTACACTTGTACCGTCGAGACACAACGTGTGTAGCCGTGTCAACAACGACACACTGCTGTCGGTTACACTTGTATATCCGAGATCTAGTGTGTGTAGCCGTGTCAACAACGACACACTGCTGTCGGTTACACTTGTATATCCGAGATCTAGTGTATGTAGCCGTGTCAACAACGACACACTGCGGTCGGTTACATCTGTATATCCTAGATTTAGCGTATGTAGCCGTGTCATAGTCTGTAAGTCCACACCCGTGATATTCGACGAAATACGTACACTCTTTACCCAAGTAGGTTTTTGCATGCCCATCTCAATAGGGTAGACGTATCTAAATGGAGAGATTGTCCCAGTACATATGTTATCGAATCTTTTCGATACGAGTCTTAGCCGTTTCCACGTGTCGAGGTCCGCCCACCTTGATATCTCACCTATACAGTCGTTGTTCATATAGACGAGATTAGCAGTATTAAAATCAAATTTACGACATTCTACTATCATAAAAATCAAATGTATAAAATATCGATCAGACCAGGTTCGTGCCGTAGTGGTCCAGTTTGTATACCGCAAGTTCGTAGTCGTCATTCATTTCATAGATTTTTTCCCGATACTCCTTATACGAGACGCCACGTTCGCCACTGTATTGTTGCATTTTTGTTTTCGGGGGTGATGCCACAATCTTTACGATTTTTTTGCCGGTATATACCTGATATAGTGTCTTTAGGTATTTCTCCTTGTCGAAAATAGTAGGGTCTCCACGATATTTCTCGTCGATATATCCCTGAGCGCAATTAAAGGTGCAGAAACACCCGTGTGTATCGAAAACGATTTCACCCTTGCGACCACGATACATGTCGGACGGCATAAACACCGGAGGGTTGCTGAACTGGCAATCGCACTGCCAACACTTTAGATTCGTCGATTTAGGCCACGACTCCATTGTCGTAAAGTGTTCCGGTAGCGACTGGTATAGCACGCGGGGCGTCGGCTGGGCCGCATCCGTCGTGAATTTACGGTCGAAAATACTGTCGTTAGATTTCAAGTCGTCGACACATACGCCGCGTAGAAACAGTATATTGGGGCGACGATACGATGTTTCCATTTTGCACTATATGTTATATATGTATTGTCAGCCGACAAACTTCTAAAACGAAAATGCATTTTTTGTGTTTTATGCCGTGATCACTATCCGCTAATATAAATTGCATATAATTTATATAGACTTATATAGGAAATGGATTGCGATCAGTATACACCCAATGACACGACTCTGTCTGTTGAGGATCTCGATATGCTACGCGGATACGATATGCGCAGACCCGTTGCCGACGAAGAGGTGCCAAAAATACGCGTGGCGTCCGTCGAAGACCGTACTCCGGCAACACCGCTCGTCCCCGACTGTCGCGACGGCACACGTATAACTGGCGACGGTCGATACTCGGGGTACCCGTATCGAGTTGGCGACGTTAACCCGTACAGTGGCCGCGTCGAGGGATTCACTGCCGATCTCGAAAACCCGACCGTAATATTTATATTCGTTATTATAGTCTTGGTGGCGCTGTGTATGTACATGATGCGCAGTCTCGGTGAAATGCGCGATACACTTCGTGAACTGTTGATAATGTCTCGTATGCCGACCGGTCCCATTATACGCGCGTAGATGCTTTGTTACTTTTGCGATTTTTTTACATCACCACGGTACAAGTGCGATGCTATAATCTGGCGGCGGCGTTCCATCTCGGTTTTATCGACGGCAGACGTCCATTTTATAAACAATCGCGTGTCGTGTGGATGCAGATCTATAGACACATCAAAGTAGTCGTCCTCGAGACGCTGAATAATATCCGTGTATATCACGAGTTGCAAGTCCTTGAGTTCAAGCGTTTCGATACAAAATGTATCCGGTAGGTCAACCTCGATACTGCACTTTCCCTCGTAATTTGCGTCGCGAATTTTCGTCTTAATTGCGTTATATATCGTGTTGACCTCGTCATTTATAGCCCGGTTTTTCGTCTTTTTCTGCAGTGTTATTGCGCTAAAACTCATATCCGCATATACCTTAACGAAGATATATGTCTAAAATACCGTTTTAAACCGTTATAAAAACACGTAAAAATTGACGGTCTCGGCAATTACCGCGTTTTGAGACCTTGAACACCAATCATGCGTCTCACTCGCTGTGCTAAATTACACATATCGATGAGAAAATCGTTGCTTGTGTATCTCGCGAGTATGTACTTTAACTCGTGATGTTCTGGGTGTATCATCGGCAGCAGTTTTCGCCATATATACACCAGGTGTTTTATCGTGGTTTTAGCGATATACCCCTGCTGCATTAACACGACGACGCTTTCAATGTCGAAATGTTCGCACGCTGATATCTCGTCAACGTCACCAACTTTTGTATCGGGTCGATTCATGAACGCTATGCACGATATAAGCGGAAAATCACGTCCGCATTTTATACACAACGTGGTGTGCATTTGCGGTGCTATCGCGACTCCCGTCTCCTGTAACACCTCAATAGACAGACAGTCGATATCCAAAATGTCGATATACTCACCGTCTAGAATATAGTCGCTGAGACCACCACCCGGATTTTTGTAACTGCCACTATGTCGTTGTCGCACCATCACGTGGTACAGAGTGTACCGTTCACGCAACATTTCGCCGTACACCATCGTACACTCAACCTTGGCATTTGGTTTGTATCGTGTATTGCGTCGCAACGGCGATCGCCACGACTGTTTTTCGAATGGTCTCAGTAGGCCGCATTGTTGCATCTCGTCCAGATGGTCCGTTCTCGACTCGTGATATAAGTCAATGTATGTTTCCGGACTGTTCGGGGTCAGCTCTGCTTTTCGCGAGAACAGCACTGTTGCGGTGTGTACAGTAGGGTGTACAGTAGGGTGTCCAGTAGGGTGTACAGTAGGGTGTACAGTAGGGTGTCCAGTAGGGTGTCCAGTAGGGTGTCCAGTAGGGTGTCCACTGTCGCCGTGTTTGCTGTAGTCGTCAGCCATATGTCAGTATTTATCGGATCGGTATTCAACTTTAAAATTGAAGCCCTGTATTCCCTATTGAACAATCCTTAACTTATAGGAATAGAACTATGCCATTGATCGACTATACGGATTTTGACAAGGTATTACCGCGCCGTGACGACTTCACGGGGCCTGACTGCGACCCGGACCCCGCCACTAGCGACATGCTGTTTATGCCTAACGCTATATCGGAACGTGTAGAGCGTAATCGCGGCGCTGGCGTATATACCGTATATATGACGGGTATAGTGCCGAGTGGCCGTCGCACGGTATTGATACTGCGAAACATTGAAGTGTACATTGATGTCGAGACGCCTAACGGGGTCGACGCAGCCGCGTTCCAGTCAAGGTTGCGATTGAAACTGGCGGACTCGGGTTGTAATTTTCGGCGAATGGAGACGAAACACGGAAAGCCACTCAAGGGTTTCCGTGTCGAACCGTCGCAATGGGCACGTGTGTATTTTAATACGCTGAAAGACCGCACCGAGGCACTCGAGACGTGTGTAGAGGCGAAGTACAACACCGCGAGTGACGATCCAGCTTCAAACTACTTTGCGCTCACGGCCCGCAGATATAGATTCAACACGTGTGGTTGGAATCGCATACACCGCGGCAACTATGCGCTCGTCAAGGATTCACTGTCGACGTGTCGCCTTACATACGAGTGTGACGTGAAACACCTGGAGCCGCTCAACGAGTCTGAAATCGTGGGCGGCCTGGAGCGCGATAGACTCATGGTGTTGGACTGGGATATCGAGACACGCACGTTTGGAGCACAGACGGGCGAAGCGCCTCGTGCCGGCGATACAAACTACGAGATATTCATGATATCGATGCTGTTTAGCTGGCACTACACAGACGAGTGTCTGACGCGGGTATGCTTGTTGACTAAGAAAACGCGAATGCCGTGCCACATGGACCGCGACAGGGACTATGTCGTAGTGTGCCCCGATGAGCGCACAATGCTGATCCTGATGGGTCGCCTTGCGGGTAGAATGCAGCCCGACAACCTGACGGCGTTCAACTGCGGCAATTTTGACTGGCCCATCGTTCGTGACCGCGCTAAACACCACGATGTATTAGGCGTATTGCGCGACGGGTTTTCCACGCTAAAGGCGAGTGAGTATGAGCGCAAAAACGTGTATAAGTCGTGTTTTCGAGACGAGAAGGTGAAGATTTCCGCAGAGGAACCGAAGTACAAAACGCTGACCGCGACATTCCCGGGCGTAATCGACACCGACTGTATGGTGGTATTCAAGCAATTATACACGACCGCTGAGGTTTGTAAGGGTTATAGTCTCAATTTCTACCTAAAAATGAACAAACTGTCGGGCAAAGAGGACATGGCGATTAAACGCATGTTCCGCATTTGCGACCTGTCGGACGCTGCAACCGCAAAGTGCATGTGCGGTGAGGGCGACCCCCACGTGTGTCCAGTCAGAGTGCAAATCGCCGACTACTATCGCGAGGGCCTCACCGAGAAACCGGAGCCGTGGTTCGACGCGGATCACGTTCGACAGTACACCGGGAAGTCGTGTCGCGAGGTTGTGGAACTCGAAATGTCGCTCGTCACGTGGTATTGCGTTGTCGACGCATATCGATGCCGACAACTATATGTGATCCGTAGTATTACCGACGACAAGCGCGAGCTATCTAATATGTCGTATGTATCACTATACGACTCGTTCTACCGTGCTAACGGCATGAAAGTACGAAACCTGATTGGACGCTGGTGTAGCGAGTTGGGTATCATGTTTAGCAACTCAAAATCGGATCGCGACAAGATAAAATACCCGGGGGCCTGGGTATTTCCACCGAAAAAGGGCCTCAATAACGAGCGGCCGACAACGGCGCTCGACTTCTCGAGTCTATACCCGAGTTTGATGATGGCGTATAACCTGTCGCCCGATAAGTCGATTGTACGCAAGGATGACCGGCGCAACACGCCAGAACACATTCGGCAAGCCGACGAATTTGCGCAGTCACTACGCGATAAGGGATATGATCTACACCACGTAAAATTCACGTGTTCAAACGGTACCGACGTCGAGGGCTGGACAGTGCGTCATCGCGGCAACCACTTAATGTCGCACCAGGACCAACCCAAGATGACCCGCTGGCAATACCGGGACGGCAAACCCGTAGTCGAAAACGGGAAACTAGTACCGGTATATGACGGTATGTGTCTGCCCGGTGAGTCGATGGGTGTATTCCCGTACATTCTGAAACGACTGTTCGACAAGCGTGCAACCGTAAAAGTACCGTTCAACGCGCTTGGAAAACTCAAGGAGAAGTGCGAAACCGAGATGAACAAGTACCGTGTTGACGGTATAGTGATGTATGAAAACTTCCTGACTGACGCCGATATCCGCAATACCGGGTTCATGTGTGTCGCAGACGTAACGTATAAGGACGTGTGTTTTAGACGCAACAAACTCGACTCGAAGCAGCGAGCCATGAAGGTGCATATGAACACGTTTTACGGCGAGTCGGGCAACAACAATTCGCCGATTTACGAGTTGATGGTGGCTGGTGGTGTAACTACTGCTGGTCAGTACAACATTAAAAAGGTGTCGTCGTGGTTAACCACGCTCGGGTACGACGTTCGCTATGGCGACTCGGTCACTGGTGACACGCCAATCCTGACGCCGTATGGATACGTCGACATCTCGCAATTATCGAGTGGTCCCTGGACCGAATACACGGGCGACAAGCAGCAGGCGGCCGCGGCAGCCCCGGTGTGGACGGATCGCGGTTGGACGCGCGTACTACGCGTTATACGCCACTATTGTCACAAGCAGATATACCGTGTCGTGACTGCGAGCGGCCTCGTTGACGTAACGGCCGACCACTCGTTATTGGACGTTCACTCGAATGTCGTTAAGCCGTCTGCCGTTAGAGTCGGCATGGAATTGCTACATGCCGACTTGCCGTTTGCAGGCACGCGTAGTGTTCGCGACCCGGTAGACGATACAGTGTACGGATACTACAACGATAAGCGTTCGGCCGCATCGGCATGCATGCTATTGGGCGACACCGCATATCGCGTCTGGCCGGAGGGTGACGGTTATGTCGTCTCGCGCGACACTACACACGGCAACAGTCGCGACCGTGTCGTAAGCATATCGTGTTTAGGGTATGTCGACTGTTACGTGTACGATTTAGAGACGGAAAACAGTCACTTTGCGGTCGGCCCAGGTCGGCTCGTGGTTCACAACACGGATTCCAATTACCTGTGTTGTCCAGTCAGCATGTTTACAGATTTGGACGCGGCGTTTAATCGCCATCTCGAACACATTCGACGCATATATGAATTATACCCAAACGAGTACACGGAAGACGACGTGCAGCGTCACCGAAAGGCGATAAGCGCGATATACGATGCCGTTGACGTGTCGTTTGCAAAGCGCATTCGTGCAGGCGAGTGTAAGCGTGATGATTACTATGTCGACGAGTCGTCATGGGCAAACGCGCTGGCGTACGTCGAAAACGCGATCACCAGTGGTGACGCAGTGAGTGCCGCCATCACGGCGCTTAAATCGCGGTCGCGTGAAGACTGCTGGATTAAAATGGTGCAGATTACGCGGTGCAACGTGGAGGAGTTACGTGTTCGTGTCAACCGCCATCTTGCCGAGGATAACCTCACGGAATTTCTGCTGATGGCATACGAAGAGGTGTTGTTTCCGGCCGGATATTTCGGCAAGAAAAAGTACGGCGGGTTTGCACACTTGGATCGTGAAAATTTCCACCCGACGAATCGCGAGTTGTTTATCAAGGGTATCGATATCGTGAAGCAAGGGCAGACCGAACTCGCTAAAGAGTGGGGATACTCTCTAATTCAGGAGATATTTTCGGTCGACAATTATCGAAACATCGAGGAGATTGTTCACGATAAATTGCGGCAAATATGTGCCAAAAAATTCGAGACGAAGTATTTTATTAAGAGCGGAAAATATAAAAAGGCACAGGAAGGCAAGCCGGGAAATGTTACTATTCGGCGTTTCGTGGAGCGAATGGCCGTAAAACGCCAGTATTACCTTACCCAGGGCGACCCGGTTACTGCGGCGCTATATCCGATTCCCGACTACGGTGACCGTCTATTCTGGGTCGTCGTGAAGTGCGACTACACGCGCAACCTGCGGGGTCAAAAGAGAGACCCGAAAATTGCCGACAAGATGGAGTATGTCGAGGCGTACGAGGCGTCGCTCAAGACGGACCGACCCATGGAAATCGACATGGACTACTATCTCGACTCGAGTATTTTCGGACTATTTGCTAGATTTATGGCGTATAAAACCGAATTCGAGCCGCCCGGCGCCGCGACAATTGACTGGGACGACAAGGAAGCGTACAAGAAATATGACGAGAGCGTCATTAAAAACGCCAAGAAATATATTGTCGCATATTGCGAATCACTGGATACCAAACCGAAACACGTCGATAAAACGGGTGCGCAGTTTCAAAAAGTGTATCGCAAGGTCGACAAATCTGCAAAGGCAAACCTAACCGAGGTGCTCGGCTCCGAGGCATTTGCAATTGTCGGAATATCGTGGTATGACGATAAAAACGAGGCTGCAAACCGCAGCGGACGGTTCGTAACCAAGGCGAACCGCACTCTGGGACTAGTATTGGATCAACTAGAACAAATGACGGAAGTGACACCCGAGTATGGTCGACAGTATATCTCGGGGCTCGAATCCCGCGGTGTTGAACTACACACTTATCGTCAAATCTACGTTAAGCAACAAACGGGTCGCCGCGATACGACACTCCTTAAGTGTAATGAGGTGATTAAGCGCGCACAGGACCGTTTATTTGAATTAATCGAACCGACACTAGAGTTGTTAATGGGTTATGATCAACGGTTTTCGACTGTAGTAAACGATGTTCGCATCGTGAATACCGACGATTACGAGCCAACTAACGATCAAATTGCGACTATTAATCGTTTTACAAGCGATGAATTGGAGTTACTCGTTGAATTGAATCGTCTATTCATTGAATTACTGACTAATATGCGCACACGCAAACAGACACGCAGCATATGCATAGCGATAGACCAACGCTGGACCCAGGCTGCGACGGAAGCAGATGCGTCTCGTTAGTACATAATTGACAATTATATTTTTGAATGTTTTCTATAACTATCGTGTCTAAATTTATTTTAGTTTTTTTTCTCTACCGTTGTATATACCGAGTTAGTCATGCAAGCAATTCATATTATAGCGATTGCGGTAGTTATTGTTTTGGTTGTGCTTCTGTACCGCCAGAGTAAAGAGATGTTCTGCGGAGAAACGCCGTCGTGCGGCGCCATGGCCTACCCGTTGCTGAGATGCGACCCGTCTGCGGTCGACACGGCGCCCACTCCCATGCCGGCACCCATGCCGGCACCCATGCCGATGCCCTCGTCCAGCGACTCGGAAGCGGTGTCGTCCAACGCGACACATGCGGCCAAGGATGCTGCGAGTGCTGGCGACAAGACGGCAGCTGGTATCGCTGCTGCTGCCGAGCATGTCGAGTATTACGATTCCGTGAAAGACAGTGATGACGTTACCAAGGTTCTCGACTGCACGTGCGACGACTCGAGCGGGTTCACGTTTGCCAAGAACGACTACGGAACCGCCGGCATGGATTACAACACGTATGTTATGAGTAACGCGGTCGATCAGCAGGTTGTCGACAACCATGCTCAATTTGTCGAGGATCGTCGTAATGTGAACGCACGTGGTGGCGATTTTACGGGCCGCACCTGGACCCCCAACTCTGTCCCAGATGGCCTCGGCAACGTCTCATCGAATTATGTCGGCCTGTGGCGCCCTTTCCGCGCCAAGGTGTCGAATCCCACGCAGATCACGCAGGACGAGGATGACGATGGATACCGTACCCAGCGCTGGTGCCGTTAAAAAACGAATCTGTACCGACTACGGTTCTATTATTTTTTGCGTATGTAGTTGCCGCGACTCTATTCTGTGGATTTCTTGACCTCAACGTGCAAGGACCGCACCACCGCGTACGCTAATATCGGCACTGCAATGTACCAAAACACGCCGTATCCGACTCCCGTAAATACTGGTACCGCGACGCGTTCAATTTGGCGAATGTCGGCCGGGGCCGGCTCTGCCGACGACGACAACAGATACCGCATATGCGGCGAGCGCATGTTTTCGGATACGTCGCGTAGTTTACGCGAGTCGGCATCCATGTCTTTTTGAGACCCGAGCGGGTGATTGTATACGTCGTATGCGGCGTGTGACGCGCCAATAAGCCCGCCTACCAAAGCGCCAGCGGGGGCCGACTCGACCGCAAATAAGCGCAACGCCAACAGCATATATTCCGAGGTACACTTATTGAAAACGCGTTTTCAATTTTATTTTAGAGTATTGGAGCATACCCAATATACACCGATGCCTACATTTACGGTAGCCGATGTTAAGACGGAAAACGGCAGCCAACTCACACCTGCACGTATCGGTCAGATTTTCGAAAATACGGACGCGTATGCCCTGAACGGCACGCTACTGCAACACACGCTACCGCCCGACACTGCCATCAAGTCGCCGTTGTGTCACTCACTACTCGGTGCATTCTGGACGTCGTACTCTATGCACGTCCCGCTTAGAATTCAACCCGACGATGTATGGCTCGCGATCACGTTATCGTTTGCGGATTACACGATTCACCATGCCGAGGCGATGCGTAAAAGTCTCGTGAAACACGACGGTAGAAACCAGATGGTCGTCGAGATCGACGAGCCTTTTAGCACGTGCAACTGGGTCAAAAACATCGATTTGTTTGCCGCTAAGATTCGCGCCAATATCCGGGACGACATTGTAGACTGGATTACACCGAATTTCTCGACAAGTACCGCACAATCACGTCTAATCGCACACTGCACACTCGTGGCGACACTCAAGCCGTATTTCGCGTACGGCGTTCTGAGCCAATGTGGTATTCCGAGCGTCACGCTCGACGGCACCCGTGAGGACTGGGATATGCTGCGCGGCAAGTGTATGCGCATGGGCGTCCTATTCCCGGGTGACCCCGTCCTCGACCAGTGGAGATGCGATCTCGAGAAAACTCTCGATCACTTCATTTCCGCATATGACGGCGACGTATCTCGCGACTGGTGGAACTCGGCCGTGTCGCGTGATCAGTCGAGCGGGCGTGACGACATCGACGGCTGGGCGCTCGTGTTTACGCCGTTTGTGAACGGCACGCGTGTGTCGGGTAAAATGAAAACGTCAAGCGTGCGCGCATTAAGCATATGCGAAGTGCCCGTGAAGTTTAACGCTAGGGGCACCATTCACGATGTTTACATGTACGCCGGAGCGTTCATGATGCAGGTCAACAACGGCATGGTATCGGCGAGTTACGACTACATGATTGCGGAGATGCCGGCCGGTACCATCGAGAACGAGATTGACTTGCTGGATGCCAGCGTAAAACCGGTGGTTAATGCGAAAGCCAGCCAGCAGGCACACGAAATCCACGCGCAGTCACGCGTGGCCATACAGGTAGAGGCGATGGGGTATGTCGGGTCGAGCGACCCGCGTCGCACCGATATGAAGACGAGCGACCCGCGTCGCACCGATATGAAGACGAGGTTCGATGGTTCTGTCGGTGTGAAGACGAGGTTCGATGGTTCTGTCGGTGTGAAGGTTTGCGACAATTGCGGGCACACCCCGTGTGATTGTAGTGATGAGTGTGATGAGTGTGATGAGTGTGAGTGTGAGTGTGAGTGTGAATGTGATGAATCAGAGGGCACCCGATACCCGGGACACGCCCACTCGCTCGAGTTGACGACGCACCAACGCCGAAGATGTGACTGCGACGTGTGCGGTAAGGCGAGCATCCTCGCGAGTTACAGGTGCGCTCGTTGTAATTACGACGTGTGTTTTGCATGTATGGTTAGGGCGGGTCTCGATGTCTAACCGGAAAATGACATATTTTTTCCGCAAAATTATCCCAATATGTATATAATCACAACTATGCAACCGGCTAATACGGAACAATGCAAGTCAAACAAAGTGTGGAAAAACATTCCAGCGGTGTCGTTAACAGAATTGCTCACGCTCGACGTTGTCGCTGTAGGTGCAGCCAGTGTGTATCTATGTACGCGGTACAACATGTCGATCGCAATGATGACGATACTGACGATCGCCGCAATCGTCGCGTTGGCGGTTGTACAAGCCCGCATGGGCGTCAAGTCAAATATCGGTTACTTTCTAGATATAGGACAGGCTCCGCACGTCTTTAAAGTATGTAGCTGCAAGCCCCCGGAGTGGGCTGAGGGCATGGCTACCGTGTTCTCGCGAATGGGACCCGAGGTGTCGGACGGCCGACTGCTATATGCGGGTATGGGCGGGCAGACACAGTAAACAATATTTAAAAAATTGAATCGGCCTATTCTAAAACCTATAATGTCAATGGATACTAAAATTTATATCACCGTGCATTTCGAAAGCACCGATACGTTCACTACCGCACTCATTGTGACGGCGTTGTGGGACTCGACATCTCGATTAAGATTCCTGATTCCGAGCAATTCAATCGGGGTTGCATACTCCATGGACCGCGACGACCCAAACATACATCGACTCTCGTCTGCAATCTGGGACGTGGTTCGACTATATGACGGCGACTCGTGTATGGACGTCGTGACGTTCACCGGGGTACGCATTGAAGAGTCGCATGACGAAATCAATATTACACTGTTGGGAGTGTAGTTTTTTTGTGAAAAAGTGAATCGGTATCGTATAAAATTGCATCAATATGACGCTACCCGTAACCCACATCTTGCAGATATCGGTATTACGAAAACCGAACGCGCTAGGTGATACTCGGGTCGTCTATTAGTGTATTTTTCGCGGAACAGCCCGCGAAAAAGTGAATCGCGTTATTGTAAACTCTGTAAATATACACTCTAAACATGGAAGCGCACCGCGTCTCGATACTATCCTCGCCGACACATGTTTACAATGTACCGCGTGGATCTCGAAACCCGGATCAAAGCCGCCTGGAGCGTGGATCTCGAAACCCGGATCAAAGCCGCCTGGAGCGTGGATCTCGAGGTCGTGGCCGCGGGTGGCGATCGCAAACTCGCGACACTCGAGACGCTCTTCGGCGAGGATTTGAAATTGTCCGGCGACTGTGAGTGCAAGTGGCACCATCGAGGTACACCGATCGGCGGCTGCGATTGCAGTCACGCCAAATCTCAACTCGTACATTGTAAACGGTAAGACGGTATGCGCGGCATGTTACATGGTGTACCGCCAACCCGACCGATTCTGTTGCGACGATAAGCACGGATTGTGTACGCGACGACACACTCGACGACACACTGACGACACACTGACGACACACTCGACGACATACTGACGACACACTGACGACACACTCGACGACATACTGACGACACACTCGACGACATACTGACGACACACTGACGACACACTGACGACACACTGACGACACACTGACGACACACTGACGACACACTCGACGACACACTGACGACACACTGACGACACACTGACGACACACTGACGACACACTGACGACACACTCGACGACACACTGACGACACACTGACGACACACTGACGACACACTGACGACAACTGCGGCGCAGTGTTGCCGAATGGACGCATATTGTGTCGAGATTGCGGGTTAGCCAAGTAGATCTCGAATGTCGCTGTCTGTTATTTTTACGGCGTCGACTGTCTGGCGCGTGTCGTCGAGTGTCCACTTTTGCAGCGTACACAATCCGTATACCGTCGCGTTTGGTAGACCTGCGCGGGCTACTATACTCTCTGCTATCATGTTGCGAATGCCGTTTGTCGCGGCATCGTATACTAACAGGTATGTGTCGCTGCCGAGACGTAGCGATACCCGGGTTTTCACGGAGTGTTCCGCAAAACACGCGTCCGGGTCACCATGTCCATCCAAACGCTTCCTGCCGGGCGGTATAATCGCGTACATATATCTATGTTTTTAAAACTTTAGTAGTGTGTTTTGAATTCAACTCGGGGAAAAAGAAAAAAGTCAGCGTAGATCAAGTCGGAAATTAATTTTTTACGAATTTATTGAGGGTGGTGCCACATGTATCGCAGACACCTTTCATCATCTTGCGGCCGTTTTTGATGGTCACAACGCGGGGATTTTGTACTTTGCGCGGTACCCTGCATTTCATGCACATTGCCTCGCTGGGATTGAGTCTTGAACTTTTGGCGCTGCCACTGTTTGATTTGCGAGATGCGCGACTTTTTTTTGATGGCATTAACACGTGTCGAGTATACCATAACCGACAAAAATCGTCCGCGATAAAAATAAATAAAATTTCAACACGATCAGATGCCGGGCAATCGTCCACACTCTTACTTTTGAATGACTGCTCCCTGGCGCTCGATACGACGCTCTAGATCGACGCATTCGACGAGTATCGTTTCGCGTTCCGCTAGTTCACGCATGCGGTGCTCATATAGTTCGATTTCGGTAAACCGGTCCGTCATACCGAGTATGCCGAACACGAACGCGACGCTGAAACCGTATGTCCACATTGATGCCGATAAAACACGCAGCGCATCATTGGTGGCACCATAGCCACCGTGAAGTATCTAAAGTGGACGCACCTACACAGTCGCTGTTCAACATTTTATACGATCAACGTTGCAAAAAAATCAATTTTAACTATACTCACTTTGGCGCCTGTTCATCCTCGGTGAGAGCGGTGTCGCGTGGTATCAGGTGGTAGAACACGATTTGCGATTTCGGTGTTACGTTGAGGTCCGTTAAGTTTACACCGTTATCGTTAAGTTCATAGAAACGGTCACGCATACATTTCGCGTAGTAGTGACCACCCGACGTGTGACTCGACGAGTTGTACGAGCCGACATGCTCAATCTGCGCAACTATGCGATACGTCAATACACCCCCGTCCTTGCACGGAAATTGTAGTGTTTGCGGGTACCAAAACTTTGGCGCACGGCGAATCCACTTAAAGAACACGGTTACAACCTCTCGCAACATACATAATTGCTGTACACGCGGTATGTTTTTCGATACCTGATTGCACTTTTCACACTTGTACGACTCGGTTTCGGTGGCGTGGTTGCGGATCCAGTCGGAAAACTCGCTTCTAGACGTAAATTCCAGATTGCAGTCGACCTCAATGAACAGGTCACGTTCGCCCGGGCGGCGCGTCGTATTGATGTCACCACAGTGTGTGCATTTTGCGAGGTAGTTGTACCGGTTGTTGAATAGTCGCGTGATACCGTCGTCGTTCAGCAGTTCCAGAAAGTCGTTGAAATAGTCCTGCACTCCCTCTTGACCGCAAGGCGCCTTCTTGTTTTTCTTTTTCTGGGCGCGAATTTCCGCCACGAGACCGTTAAGTATCATGGTGGACGCCATTGCCGTCATGTTGGCGGGCACCGTTATCGATCCACTCGAGACGCCGTCAGTGACGTCGAACAGCACCTTCAATACGCGAATATACTCGGCAGCCATGCGGTTTTCGCTGAGACGCGTCTCGTTTGCCAACATGTATTGCGTTAGTGCCGGCAGCGACAACAGCGACTGCAATAGTGAATTGAACCAGCATATGGCACCGGTATTGTTGAGGCCGAAAGCCCGCGGCACATACTTGTCGTTGTATACCAGATAGTCGGCCATTCGATTGTATGTTGTATATTCAATTTTAACGGCCATGGGTTTAAATGAAAATCGAGCGTGACGAGCATCGTCATATCCGGGTGACCAGGTCTATAGTGTCGAGCATTAGTTTTTCACCCTGAATACGCTCGCCCCGGTTATATCGTGCGCGAGACATGAACGAGTAGCGCTGTGTATATACCGTAATGGCGACTTGCCGTCCCGTCATGGCGCGTATATCGTCGGTGACGTCGCGACAGTGTACACTAAACGTCCTGTGGTCGTATGGCGGGTGGTCGCTGCCGGCAAAACGTTGCTCGAGCTGCGCGCGTGACGTGGCCCGTCTTCCCGACTCGTCGACCCCCTCATCGTAGTTGTCGAGAAACTCAAACACGAGTTTTTTACCGTCGACAACGCTCAAATATCCGCTAAGTCGCATGTGTATATTTACATGGTTATTGTTTAAAAAATGAATCGGGCGAGTGTAAATCGTGTACAATACATTACAAACAATGTCGAACAACCCCCTATCGCAATATGTAGAGTCGCTGTCTCGCGACGATATAATGCGCTATATGCTGAGTGAAGGCTCTAAGCATCTCGACTGGGACGAATTTAAACGTAGGGTCGCAACCGACGCCGTCCTTGCACGCGACCCGACGCGCTCGATTCGTCTCATTGTGACACGATTCTACCATCTTCTTGGAGTGACGGAATCACCAAAAATAGTCAAAAAACCGCAAAAAACAGGCGAAACAGAGCTGCGCAATAAAATTGAATCCGAGATGCATAGATTGCTTAACAAATACAGCGACTCAAACCCCTCGTCTATCGACAACCCTCCGCAAATGCAAGCTCCCATCACCGTTCCGACCATCACCGTTCCGACCACCGGCATCTTCGACTTGTTGTCGAACACCATACCCCCGTATTCCGCAGCCGCGGCTGCTGCCACTCAGCAGCCCATTGCCAATCAACAGTTCGACAACAGCCGACGCAACGCTGTCCCGAACCTGTTCCCAATTGGACGTCCGCAGGGCGCCGATCAAACGTCTGCGTTCCTGCAGGCACCCCACTTTGGTCGCGAATTCGAGTTCAACGGATTCGCGAAGAATCCGCAGCCCAATCCGCAGCCCAATCCGCAGCCCAATCCGCAGCCGACTCTGCAGCCGACTCTGCAGCCGACTCTGCGCGCAGAGTCTACTCCCTTCCAGCCGCAACGCGGATATGCCGCGATACCAGGCGAGCCCATTGCCCATAATCGTCCGACCGAGTCGGTCTACACACAAGAGCGTATTCGCAAGGATATTGCGAATAAAGTAGAAACCACGTCTCAATATTCGCTGCCCAAGATAAACGATTGCGAAGCTCTCACCGCTCAGTGTCGAGCTGACCTGGTGTATTGTCGCGACCCGGAGTTTGCAATGATGGCGATCAAAACCCGTGTGCTTAGCACACGACTGAATTGCATGACTGTAGATTTCGGTATCGTCAAGGGCCAGTCTACGAAGTTGGAATCGGAAAATACGCGTCTTCAGCAGACGCTCGCCGATTCTCAGCAGCAGAACATTGTGCTCGGTCGTCAACTCGCCGAGTCTCAGCAGCAGAACAATGTGCTCAGTCATCAACTCGCCGAGTCTCAGCAGCAGAACAATGTGCTCAGTCATCAACTCGCCGAGTCTCAGCAGAATGTGCAGAATCTGACATCGGCTCTGGATGCAGCCCAAAAGACGCCTGTATTCCAACGCCCAATTGCCCCTCAGCCGGCTTACCAGGGTAACCAGGCTTACCAGGGTAACCAGAGTAACCAGACACTTCAGTACGTGCAACCCGGATACCAAGCCAATCGTCAAGTGTCTCCTGACGAGACGGCGCAACTCTATCGTGAGGCGCTCCATTCCGGAAAGAACGTCGAAGTCGATCTCAACAAGGGCAAGTTTAGTGTGAAATCAGATGCCGCTGCCGGAGCGAATTTCTATAATCAGATGATGGGTCACCAGACTAGTGGACACGCCCCTACGTACACTGGACAAGGCGCAATCGAACGTCCCGCGATCACGCATCCCGATTACGCCGGCAATTTGACTAACCTCGAACACGTCTCGACGTATCCGGAGCCCAAGTCCCAATACTTTCGCAACTCTACGGTCGGACCAATGTTTGTAGAGGCGTGGCGCCAGTCAAACAACCATGCTGCCAAGATGCAATGGCCGCATAACATGCATATGTTCAAGATCACTAATATGGCCACGACATTCAGTATCGACAACCTGACGCAGTGTGCCCGCGTGATGCTGAATGTTTAACACCGAAAAAAGAAGTGAGTTTAAAGTGTATATACTTTTTTCACGTTTACTTCCACGAGCTGACAATCTTTTGTGTCTGATTACGGGCAAATTCAGTGTCCGACTCTCGAACAGTTGCGTGACCCTTAACCACGAGGTTACGACTGTATACCAGGTCTTTGCGCATCTTGAGACGCAACAATCGGTACACGTTGACGAGGAATATGAGGTTTCGCACGAACACAGTTTGGGTGCGCAACTTGCCGATGACTCCCAATACAGTCTTGTAACCTTTATCGATACGCACGCCGGTCAACCCATGACTGGCGTCTATGTTTCCGTCTCGAGCGTCGTAGTCAAACTCTAGATCATCATCATCATTGACACCCGCCTTGCCGTTCTTGCCGGCGTTCGTGATATATGTAAGAGTTTGGGGGTTTCCCGAAATGTTTTTACGCGGACCGCGTTCCTGGTACATATCAGGACCAGGGTTCGGGTACAGCTCCATGAACAGCGCCTTGTTGTACACCTGGTCGCTCAGGAACTTGGGACGTCCCAAGTCCATATCGTTATCACCAGTGAATATACCGGCCAGGTATTGATACTCGTCTGAGGTTAATAGCTCGCGATACGGGTTAATGAGTAGCGCCAGGAACAAGTCCTTGGTCGACCGGAGTGCCGAAGTGTATACTCCACGATCCGGAGTCGTAGGTATATGGCGATCGAGACCGTCGCGGAACCCGGCGTCGTTAACGTTCGATACATTTGCACATAAGTGCTTAATGAGATTATTGGCGACATCCGTCTGGATACCGTATAACAACTCGATAACGAGACGGTCGAACGTGTAAGAGTAGTTGTACAGGTTAACAAGCGGAATATCGCGCATCATGGCGTGTACATTGATCGGCACAATATTCAGGTCGAGAATGTTGCGAACCTTGAGCTCCTTCGGGTCGTTAGCGTTGTTCTGTCCCTTGTGTACGTACTCCGAGAGCTCGCGCAGCTTCTGGTCACGCATCGAGTTCTCGGTAAGGTCGACCGTCTTGGATAGATCGTTCACGACCGCATATGCCGACGGCGCGTATTTCTGACCGGGGTTCGGGGCCCTTGTCGACAACACGATTTCGATAACGTTACTCTCAAGCGCATTACCGAGAGGGTTTCCGCTTGCAACTAGAGATTCCGAAGTTATCGATTGTAGGCCGGTTCCGTATTGTGTAGACAGGACGGTGCGCAATTGGTGAACCTCATTCACGTAGCGCAATAGTGAGACTACACCGGTAGTATACTTCTCGGCCGCCTCCTTGCTGATGCTGTCGCGACCCGCTTGAGCATTGTAGGCGTCGAGAATCTGTTTCCAGCCCGGCATCGACTCGAGGTCGACGCGCTGATCCATGGCACCGAGTACACCACGTTCGCCAAATGCGAGTTTGCCCTCAACGCTGCTGGCATCGTGAATCGGCAGGTGAGTGTGATCCGATGACTCGCCAACAACCGTCAGTAGCGACGACAGTGGTGTGAACGGCTCGCGCTTGTACATGTTGCGGTACTCGTTCAGGAAACCGTTGTTGAGTTCCAGGTATTTCGGAGAGTCGGCGAGCTCGCGCAACACCTGGTCGATACCCGCAATTGCGGACGCGCAGCCCTTCGAGATCGCGTCGACGATTGCCGTAAATTGTGCCGCGGTCTTGTGGCTACCGTCGGCACCCGAGGCACTCAGGTCCACATCGCTCAAACCGTACATACCGGGGGTCGTGAGCATGACAGTCAACACGTTACCGTCATTACGTGCCAAGTTCAATTCACCGTCACCGCGCTTGCTCATTGCCGCCTTGAGCAACTCACCCTTGCGGATAATCTCGTTGAACAGGTTCTTGAACCCCGGCAACTGTGCACGCATCTTGTCCTTGATGTACATCGACACGTCTGCAATGTTCTCGGCCGCGTAGACCGCCAATCCCTGCTTGTTGCGACCGCTTGCAATGTTCTTGAGCATCAGCGCAAGCGACGAGTACAGAATGGCGCTCGGTTTCGGGTCAGCGCGACTGCCGAAACTGTAGAGCGGGGGGGTTGCGACAGGTGTGAGTGTTCCGGGCAGGATCACGCCCGCTCCATTAACGGGTTGCACATCGATAAACGGATTATCGACAAGCGACGGTGTAACCAGGACACGCGTGCCGCCTGCAGCCACGACGACTCCTACACTGCCGGAAAGGCGAGCACCCGCAAGCGGCGCTGCACCCGGAGGTGTGCCGACGTCCGTGGCGACACGCAGCGCCTGAATAGTATCAGGGTAACAATCGTCCGGGTTCATGATCTGAGCGTTAAGCGGACCGTTGATCAAGGCATTGAACAGCGTAAGATACACTTTGCCGACGGCAGGGTCCCAGAAATTACCAATCATTTTCGCGATCAGCTGATTGAACCCGAATAGCAACGAATTGTTACCGGTCCACTCGGGAAGGGTGTTGTCCATCGAGTACAACTGCGCATATCTGTTCGACTGGTTCGGGAAGAAAATCCACTTGTCGCCCTGGGGCCGCAACAACAACTGGTTAATCGGTCGACTAAATTCAACGAGTGCCGGCGAGCTGTTTTGGGCGATATTTCGAACCACGCTGGATTCAATACCGGATTGCTCTCGTTTAGCGTCGTAGAAGATCATGCCGGCAAGAACTTGATCATACATGACACGCTGGGTGAACGTACCGAACGGTACGTTCCACTCGGCCCCACCCTGGGTCGACTGTCGTGTCAACTCGAGATATGTGTTGTTGAGTTTCGCAGTAAGCTGATCCAGGTTGAGATATTGTACACGTTTTGTGTAGCGATCTGCTTCGGTTGTATACTCTTCGTTCTCGTAAGTACCGGTGTCGCGACCAACCAGAATCTTGTCGATGAGCTGTTCCTGTAGCCAGTAGAAGCTGCCGGCGGTACGTTTGTCGACATAGCTGTTGAACAAGTCCGCATTGATGTGCGGGCGCAACAAGTCCATAAACGTGCGGATTTGTGCAAACGTCTGCTCGATCGCCTCGCGCAAACCCGACCAGTTAATCGAGATGCGGTCTCCCGAGAAGTCAACGCGAACCAGATTTCCGAGATCGTTACCGAGACCGCTTAACATGTCGAGCAGGTCGTGCATTATCAACGGATAGTTAAATATCATTCGCATGTCCTCATCAACTGTTCCGGCTCGAACTGTACGTCCTACACGTCCTACATCTCGGAGATATTTGTCGACAGCATTAATTAAGTCGGCGTTCTGCTTGCTGTAATTCTCGTCGCTAACAAGGTCCTGGACGGCGATAGCGTTAGCGGTAATACCGGTGGGTGGGGCCTTTAGGTATTCGACGAAGTGTGAAAGGTCGCTCGCGAGTACGCGGTTCTTGAAACGCGCGAGTAGCGTGTACACGGCCGACAGTGTATTCAATCCCGTGACGACCGTCTCGTGGAACATGATGTACTTGTTGAGGTCGAGACGGCGCGAACCGCTGTATCCGCGGATGAGGCGAGCCACAATCTTGAAGCGCTCCTCGTTGCTCTGTTCGCCCTTGAGATCCGCGAGCGCATTCTTTAACGCTGGTCGGAAACCGTACTCGTCGTCGATGCCGCCGACACCATACGCCTTGCCGCTAGCGTCACGGAAATAGTTGTCGAGCATGCAACGGAAGCGGTAGAACAACCGGTAGTGCTCACGCGAGATGTTGTTCTTAGACTTGCGCTCCTCGCCCTTAGACGGCAAGATTGTGGCCTGAACCGTGTATCGGTCGGACGGTGCGGCCACTGCGGCGCCGTCGTTCGACAGTATATCCTCCTCGTCGGGTAGGATTGCAATGTCGAATGGCAGCTCATCGCCAAATTTAGTGCCGCGGTCATAGTCGTAGCGATATCCAAATTCATTCTCGTAGCGATCGCGGAAACGCTTCTTGATGATGCCGTAGCGGCGATTCATCTCGTCAACGAGTTGCTGGGCAACATCCTGCACCATCGAGTCGCCCTTGCTGGCGTTCTTTTCGTAGATGGTGTTGACTTCAGCGATAATGTCACGCAAGTCCTGGTCCGACAGATTCATCATCGAGACGCTCTTCGACTTCTTGAACAGCAGTCGGACAAGACCGGCGAATACACCCTCGACCTCGGGAATCATGCTGATTTTCTCCTCCTCGTCACTGTCGACAATGGCGGCCCACGAGTGGTCGCCAGTCGACGACGAGAAACCGAACAGGTCGCGGTAGAATTCCAGCAATAACGGCAATCGCAGGTACAGCTCGACGGCGTTCGGCTCGACGCGTGGCTCCGCTGCACCGAGAATCATGCGAATTGGGCTGAGTGTCTGATGCGACTCGGGGCGGTCCAGCAAGTCGTACATGCCGACAATCGTCAGGATTTTAGCGGCCATCGCCTTGATGACGCGCGCAAAGAACTGATCCTGCTCGCACTCCTCTTCGCTACCCGAGAACTCGGGAATCGTGCTGCGCATGTAAATACCGAAGCGTCGACGGAAGTCGCACTGTGCATAAACGGGGTCATTGCGATCGATAGCGCATGCCGTGACACCGAGACGCACCAACACGTGGCTATTACGTGTACCTCCAGTCATCGACACCAGATTACCAGCAGTAAACTTGTAGGTTGACGCGTCAGTGTCAACGGTGCCTGCTTGTGCGAAACTATCCAGAGCACCACCTTGATAGTATGTGTTACCGGGCTGCAGGCCGCTATTATCGGCACGTCGCAACCCGTTAAGAGTAGCCAGGATGGTATCTAGAGCGGTCAAATCGACGCTTGACGATGATTGCGCCGCTTTGGCAATATAGTCGCGATTCCAAATAGTACTAACGTCGGGATTTGACGCAAGGTCGCTTGCGTAGTTGTGCAAATGGATAATACGCTCTAGAAGCTGTCCGCGAGACGGGTTTGTACCGCTTATCTTCGCAAGCGGGTTATCGCGAGAAGCGTCTCCCATGACAGACGCTAGTTTAGTAATGTATTCCATTAGATCCGATTTGTCTCCAGCTCGCATACGCTCTGACACCGGAATGGTTTCAAGCATATGTAGAATTGATTTACGCATTATGGAGGTATCATATATGGGCGTCGCCACGGCATCCCGTAGATTGTCGAAAGCCTCCTTATGAAGACGCATCTCATTGGGTGAGCGACCCGATTTTTGAACCCACGGTGTCATTTCGAGAGCCGCGATGCGCGCCTCGAGACTCTGGGCGTTCAAACCGGGGACGCGGGTTCCGAGAACGTGCATATCTTTTGTATTCTCGGACGACGCGTCGTGAATGTACGACATCGAGTCGAGACCCATGCCGAATGCGCTGGCATCAAGATACTCGACAAGATTCTTGTACATCTGCGTCGGCGACATAAACACCTTTTTGCGAATCTCCTCGCCTGCAAACTTCTGCCCAATATACGTGAAACACGCAATCAGGTTCTTGATGGCAAACAGACTGTTGAGCATCTCCTTGGCGTGCGCCTTGCCCTGGAAACCGACTTCCGATGCGGGATCCGGGTCCGCAACAATGTACGGGTTGCCGGGCAGTTTCAGACGAATGTCGAGATTGGTTACGTCGTTGTAAGCCTCACCGACACCCTCGTAATAATGTCCATTCGGGCTGTGAATCTTGTCGTGGGGTTTGAAACGTTCCGCGTCCGTGACACCGGCACCCTCGATATACGCCGGGAACGAGTCGAACACCTGATGCAGCTTCTTGCCGACGTTGTCGTTGTACCAATCGGAAAGCGACTCGGTCTCGTCGAGCATCGACTTGAGGTCACGCACCGCGTTCGGGTCCTTGACGAGACCGTTCGTGAACACGCGCATGTACTCGTCGACCGCCTCGATCGTCTTCCACATGTTGATGCGAGCATCATACTGGCGCTCCACCAGCTTGATGGTGGCCTGGCGCAATTTCGCCAGCTTCTTTTTCTCCGCCTCGCTCTTGCCGGAGTGTAGGTAAGGTGTCGCGTCCTTACCCTCCTTGTCGGCCGACAGCTCCACCAGCTTCTGGCGTTTGTCGGCCATCAGCGCCGTGATGCGCTTAGCGACGGCATCGGCACGAATGTCGATATACTCGTCGGCATATCGCTCGTTCTCGGTCGCGACACGCGACAGGCCGCTGCGAATATGTGACACTTTATATGTGTACTTGATGCGGTCGATCGCCTTTTGCAATTCGACGGCGGTACGAATCGTCTGGCTCGACGGCGCCGCAAACGCTTCCCAGTCGGCAGAGCCTTCCACTTGCATGCAAGTCTCCTCATCGTCGTCACCGCCGAGTTTATGTGCCACCTTCTCGGAGTACCCTTCGATAAGCGCCGTCATGGCGCGAACCGAGTCCGCGAGATCCTTGAGTGCAGGGGCCGAGTCGCGATACTGCGACATCTCGACAAGCGCCTCGGTGTTGCCAAGCAGGATGCGCAGGCTCGCCAGGAACGTGTCGCGACGCTGCTTCGTGGCGGCGTCGTTGTAGTACCCAATGAGTGAAACGTATGCCGTCTTTTTCGTGAGCAAGTCGCGGTTCTCACCACTGAATAGACGATCAAGCGACTTGACGAAGCTGTCGAGCGGCTCAGACGGGGCGATCGTGTTACCGAGACGCGTGCTGACGGCATCAATAGCCTTCACGATACGCATGAAATGCTCATTGAGCTGGCGGCTAAATGTAGCAAACACCAAATTACGGACAATGCGGCGGCTCTTGACCTTCTTGTCGAGAGATGTTGGCTCGAGTTCATATGCTCCTTGAGTCGACTTTGACTTCTCCATAATTGCCGCTATATTAGTAGCTCTCGAGAAATTTTTATATAGTAAATCCCACGACTCGATAATCTCCTGCAACTCGCGATCGTCTTTGCTAGCGGTAGAAGCCTCGGCAAACTTCTGTGTCAGCTCAGGAAGTTTCATTTTCGCATAGTCGTTAATCGTCAGTCCCACGGTCTTCAATGCCTTGTTGACGATCTCGGCATACGCCGGCGTCACCGTGACACCCGACAGTACTGCCGCCATATATTCGCTGAACGCACTGGTGCCGGGGCGAGCCGAGTCCTTAAGCTTGGTGATCGTCAGTCCGCGCTCCTTGTCGTTTTTGATGAGGTCGGCCAGGGTGCGCTCCGACGGCACCAGGGTCACGTTCAGCAGGTTCTCGAGAATACGGAGTTGCGACTTGATGTGCTCCTCGATGCTGGCGTATAGCCCAATCATCTTGTGGGCATTACCCTTTACGATGGGGTCGCTAGACTTTGCCATCTCCTTGGCAAGCGGGTCGAGCAGGCTGCTCATCTCGCCCTGCAGCACGTTCAGGTTGCGCAACACCGTCTTGACCTCTTGGAAGACGCGCAGGAATTCCGCGTGCATGCTACCCTTCAGGCTAGCGACAATGTCCGACACCTGTTGGCAGATAACGTCAGACGGTAAGCGTTCATCGATAATTTTACCGTATCGCTTGTTGACGACATCTGCAATTTTCAGGCACACCTGGCGTTGCGAGTCGGCATCCGCTTTAAAGTTTTTGTTGTTTTTCTGATTCGGCAGCTGTTTCAAGATGCTCTGGATCTGATCCTCACGCGACTCGCCACTAGACTTGAATCCGAGCGATTTCAGCGCCTCCACGATGTCGGCAGACAGCGAGTCCTTCACGAAAGAATTCAGCGACTTGTCGTATTGTGATAGATCCGCTAGTGCCAGCTTGTCGAAATCCATTAGGCGACTCTCACCGTCGGCACCGCCGCAGCAGTCGCCGGCGCCCGAAACGTATCGCGATCTGCTGTCGTCGGCATCATTACGACGCTGATCCGCATAAAATTCGGCAGCGCCATCGTAAGCTCCGCTACTATGTCCTTGTCCCATAAGCGGAATGGTCTATATAACAGTGCGCGAAAATTTAAAACAAATTTATTGTGTCGAGAAAAATATATATCGGCGATCTATAATATTTTTTCCAGCATCGCTAAAATCGTCAACACGACGACTGGTATCCAGTTGCATACGCGCCTACACCATGATTGCAATTCATATTAAACAAATGCCGTTAGAATAGTATTCACGTAATGACGACCCGCAAACCACGCAGCTACAAATCCATCGTTGATTTTATCGAACGGACCAACGATGCGCTATACGATGCGCTCAATACGGTATGTCTGCAGTACAAGTTTGCGGCAAATGACCGCCCCGGTGTAACTTTTCTGATGCCGACCGATGAAGACTATATCGAGGAGATCGTGAAATTGACGCAAAATGACCGACCCGAAGACGAGAAACAGGCGAACGTCATCTTTTCGTCGCTTATCATCTACGACGCGCTGAAATCTCCGGGAGATTTTCGCAAGAAGGACGAGATCGTGAACGACCTGCGACAATTAGTCGAGGTTGATCAGCGGGCATGTACACTCGATACCGTTGTGTTTAAAAACGGTGCAAAAGCGACTGTAAACACATTTTTCCGCGACAATTGTCGTAAAGACAACATTTGCGTTTATGACCTGACGGGTAGGATTCCGCTCGACGCGCCGTCCGCAAAAACGAAGCCTGCTCGTGTTAAACGTTCCAAGGAAAAACCGCAGTCGGAACAAGTGCCGAAACAGATTGACGAAATGCGTTACGCTCTCGGGGTCGAGACGGAAACCGCATACATGTATCGTCGGTTGAACGAGTCGTCGTCTGCCGACGAGTATCGTGACGCGGTATTGTCGTTCCTGTGTTTCCTGTTTCGACATCGAGACCGCAAAGCCGCAGACGCGATTCTATACGAGCGTGTGTTGCCGTTGGTATCGCGCCAGTGGGCCGCAGATTTCTACCTTGTTTTCGAACCGCGTAGTCTACTAGCCGAATACATTGTGCCGTCTGGTCTGCTCGAGGAGTGGATCACGTCTAGACGTAAAAAATCACGTGTCGACTACCGGTACGCCTACGAAACGCTAAACCGCTATCTCGACAATTATCCGCAGAGCGCTAACGCTTCCGTATACACGCAGCGTATCGCAATGCTAAACTCGATCGACGATGTGCGGTTGAGGATCGAAAATATGCCGCTGAGGGAGATGGTCGAGGCGTGCATCGAGGAGTATCGTGGTATAGTCGACAAGAATGCAGTCGGCGATACCCAAAATGCGTATCCCGGGTGGCTCTCCGACATGTACAGACGAGATCGCGACCAGAAACTTCTCGAGGATGAGTTTCGTCAGTATTTATTGCTGGAGTTTTCACGACTGGAACGCATGGCCAACAAAAACGATCTCGTTATTGCATTCGGGGAACTCGTTGAGAAAATTAACGATTATATCACAAATTATCACGGTAACTCGTATATTCCGGCAGTGTGTAGATTGAAATTGTTTAATCTTGAGACGGCACGGTGTGCCAACTCAGACGTGCGTCGACATCTCGCCCATGAATTTGTAATGTCGAGTAATTTTGCGCATGTTGCACTGTCGGCTAGTGACCTGAAGAGCAGCGACTTTCCACACGAGGACTATACTGTTAACCGACCCCCGACCGACAAACCGGAATATTGGAATATTGCAGTATACGCCATGAAACGGTTTGAACGTACGGTGTCGACTACCGGCGGCGGCAACGATGACGACGCATGCGCCAGAAAGATTGAAAAACTCATCTCGAAACACGGTGATCGTCTCGATGATGGATTAAAACAATCACTAAACGCGTCTCTTCGTAACCACGAGGATAAAAAAACACGTGCGCCAACTCGGAATTAAAAATTTGAATATGTATATATAGTTGTGTGACGTAAAAATGTTATATCCGGTACAGTGCACATGCGGTCGGGCTATCGGTGACCTCGCGGACGCGTTCAAACTGTTGCGCTATCGTAAAATTCAAAAAATTATGGACGATACTGATCGGGTTATTAACCCGCACGTTCTCGCCATGGTCGACGACCTACAACCGGACCTCGGCGACATACTCGACCAACTGGGGCTGCATATCGAGTGTTGTCGCACCAAGATGATGACTACGGTCGAGTTTTGGGAATTGTATTAATGATGGTCACGAAAATACTCGATATATACCGATTTTGTTTTTTTACACCTGATACTTTTTACACCTGATACTTTTTACACCTGATACTTTTTACACCTGATACTTTTTTGCAAACGCGACAAAACGACTCGATCGGTACAACCGGAATCACAATCTGTAGTTCGCCTACCCAATCCTTGGGCGACACATCTCGCATATATACACCAAAATGTGTCGAGTGGTTATATAGCGTCTACTGCTGGATGACAGCGCTTTAACCATACATTCCGACGCCCAACTGCGTTTACCGGCACACCGGTCGCACTTATAATTTCACCGTAAGCATCCACCCCCGTCCAGACGTGGAAAACGACAATGTCGCCGTCTATGGTTGTAAACGTAGTATTTTTCGTCATCACAGTCTTATATTGTATAGTTTTTCAAATATATACAGCGGCAAAACCCGTCATGAATCGTCGTGATAGTATTTTTGCAACATTTTAAGTATTTTTTCGACGTCACTCGCGGGGTACAAATTGGGCGCCTCGAGTTTAATGCTCCAGTAGATGCGGTGAATGTAACACGTTTCAATATCTTTTAACGTTGTTATTCTATTGTCAGGTCGTTGAAAACAACTAATAATAAGTATTGCGTCGTTTGGGTCCATAAATTCACTGTCGTATAGCGCTTTGAGCCAACCATATACTGTTGATAATTCATCGTCATACGATTTTTCTATACCGTTGTCAAACGATATGAAATCGATAGCAGTGTTCATTTCGTGCCGGGTATATCATACGCGTATTAAAAAATCACTTTTATTAATCGCCACTATAGCACCGGTCGCAAATATACGCGTTTATAGCATCGGCATTCCGGTATTGTGAAAAATCCTGCAGTACTGGCAGGGACAGACACGAACGATAGCACGGTTTCGACATCCAACACACGCTACACGATATGTCGTTGATCATCAGCCAGCAGTGTGCGCCTATAGACGACGCGAGTATAGCCCTCAAGTCGCCGTCTAGCGTGCAGTATATGATGATTCGCCGGTCGTTGACCATTTGTGCATATCGAGCCATGTCGTTTCAAATTTCAATGCATGTATGGCTTTTCGCGACATATGTAGCTATAACCCCTATAACCCCTATACACCTATAACCCCTATATAGCCCTAAGTCTATACGCATACCCCTATATAGCCCTATAACTCCTATAACCCCTATATAGCCCTAAGTCTATACGCCTATACCCCTATATAGCCCTAAGTCTATACGCCTATAACCCCTATACCCCTATATAGCCCTAAGTCTATACGCATACTCCTATTTAAAAAATTGAATATGGGTTTATATGTACGTTACACCTCAACACAGGTTATAGTATCATCAATCGACATGAACCAGCTTAAAGTATTCAACCCCAAGAAAGTACGCGAAAACATCGAAAAAGACCAAGCCGAGGGCGTCAACACTACGTTTGTTATCGACGTTAAGGAGCCGCCCAAGGGCAAGACATACCAGTGTGTATTCCTGAAAAATCAAATCAAAATGCGAGACGAGGCGAAACCGGCTGGCGCAATCTTGCGTCTCGGTGACCTCATCTCATACGTGAAACTCGACACGAAGGCGGCCGCGGGCGCGCTCACGGAGGACGAGCAGAAGCAGTACACGCGGTCGTACATCGAGGTCACGAAGGGACCCAACGACCCGGCCGCGAAGATGGAGGAGGAGGAGGACGACAAGAAGGGTAAGGAGGGCGGCAAACCACGCAAGCCGACATTTGCGACCACTGTCTCGAAGTCGGGTGACTTCGGATATGTGATGGACCAATTCGACCGCACATGGGTTAAGCGCATCGACGAATTGCGTCAGGGCGACAGTCCCGCAATCAACGAGGCGAAGACGAACCCGATCCTGCAGCGTAAAATCTCGCCGAAAAACAAGAACCTCGACAAGGAGGGCAAGCCGCTCAAGAACAAGCCGATCGAGGACCCGATTATTCGTCAGACTCTCGACTTCGAGAAATACCCGGCCGAATTCTTCCTTAAATTCCTGGCCGGAAAACCGCGCACCGAGATCTACGATTTCGCGACGCTGTACACGGATGCCAAGGGGTTGCCGGCATTCAAAGCGGCAGTCGTTGAGATTCGCGACCCGGAATCCGGCAATGTCATCCGCACCGAGGCGCCATCCGACGCCAACATCTACAAACTTATTGATCGCGGTACCCGTATCGTTGATGGTCGTTCGCATTTCGACACGAGCACCGAGAGTAATTACGGTGTGTCGACATCGAAACTGGCGGGTCGTATCGTAATCGACAACCGCTACCGTGTCGACGACAGCTCCGGCGGCGAGACGATGGAAGAGTATGACGAGGAGGCGTTGGCTGCAGTTGCGGCTCGTGTCGCCGCGCCGCCCGGCGACGGTCACCATCATCATCGTACCGCGAATGCAACAGCGTTAGCAACAGCGAATGCAACAGCGTTAGCAACAGCGAATGCAACAGTGGAGGCCGCGGCTGCAACAGCGAATGCAACCGCGAATGCAACCGCGTTAGCAACAGCGAATGCAACAATGGAGGCCGCGGCTGCATCCATCGAGGTCAAGAAACCGGCGGAAGACCCGAATATCGAGGCGCTTATCGGCTCGGTAATGGGCGGACTCTAAGAGCACCCACTGCTCACACTTTATTTTTTGCGGCATATAGTATATATAGCAAAAATGAGTGACGCAGTGGTCGAGTTGACGTCAATCGCGGGTATAGGGGCGAAGCGAGCACTCGAGTTGGTGAGTCGTGGCGTCAAAAATACTGGCGACTTGCGCCGACCCGATATATACGCGACACTACCAGCAGAAACGCGGCTACATCTCGACTACCCGGTGGCGAAAGAGATACCGTTGGACGTGGCGGACCGTTTCGTGAAGACGCTACCGGAATATATAACGGTACTCGGCAGTTACCGTCGGCGAAAACCGATACTGCACGACATCGACATGTTTACCACGGTCGACATAAAGCGTGCCGATCGTGAATTTACATCCGCACATCACGTAATGGGTAAAATTGTAGACGGCAAGACTCGCATTTCGTACATTGTCGAGTTCGAGTCGCTATATATACACGTTGATTTGTTTCACGCGCCCGAGAGTGAACGCGGAGCGGCTACGCTGCACTGGACCGGCAGTGCATTGTGGAACGTGAAATGTCGTTTTCGCGCAAAAAAACGCGGGTATAAACTGAATGAGAAGGGGTTATGGCGAGACGGAAAACGTGTACCCGCCGACACGGAACGCGAAATACTCGAAAAAATAGGTGTCGAGTGGAAGCCACCGGAACAGCGCAACTAGGCGTCTGGGTTGAACGGCGTCTGGTATGCGACACGCATGACGGGTTCGCAGTTGCGGATGCGCGACGGCACCAACATGCCAACCGTGGTACGGCGGTCGCACTTGTCGCACTGTACACGCCACTCCCAGTGGTATTTGCAACTCTTGCACTTCGACGGTTCGAGGCGCTTTCCGCAGTTGAGGGTAGGGCACCGCTGGTATAGAGGCGAGTACACTCGCTTGCACCCAGAGCACTCGACGCCATGCGGTGTCGGACAGTCTTTCGCGAGACAAGCGGTGGTCACCGCCTCACGTGTAATGTTGTGGTGCGAGATCCACGCGGGACATCCCGAGCACTCGTACCAGCCCGGTAGTGACAGCCGATCGAACGGAGTCAACACTTGACCCGTGGGGGTCATTGTCTCGGTAGTTGTGCTAGACATTGGGGGGTGTATATAGGGTCTTATACGGCATAGTATAGATATGCATTTTCAATTTTTAATATAAATGGGGGGGTGCATTTTAAAACTGAATTCCGTATCTTTATATATGAATAGACACATGGAAACTGCAGTTGCTAAGGCTATGGATGAGGCTCTCAAGTCCGACATGAGTATGCGCCACGGGTGCGTTGTATGCACCAAGAGCGGTAAGATTATCACAGCGGGCCACAATAGCTATCGATCACGCGTCGACGGCGAGAACGTGCCGTGCTGTCACGCCGAGGTCGCGGCGGTTCGCAGACTAGGGTGTCGTGAAAAACAACGCACGTCGAAAGTTTGCAATAGTCGTCGTCAGGGTGACCCTCGATGGGTCACTGCATAACAGCCGCCCCTGTGCCGACTGTCTGGAGTTTATACTCGCGGCCGGAGTGTCTCGTGTATGGTATTCGACTGACGATGGCGACATCGTAACGGAACGTACGCGAGACATGACGAATGTATATGAGTCTCCAGGTTGGCGTAAGACGCGTCTATTGTTGTGAATTTTTTGCAGCATCGATAGCGGACTCCATGCAAGTGAAGTCGATGACGTCGGGGCGAAGGCCGAGACGACGCGTCTCCATTTCACCGGGGTTTACGTCGCGGTATAACTGTCGCGCCTCCTTGTACAACTCTACTAGTTCGCGCCGCGTCACGACCGATAGTGCTATGTGGCCCATCATTTGGTAAAACAGGTCGATATATTTCAACTCACCGGTTGCGTAAAACACGTGTAATAGATCCGTCGCGACACTCTTGGACGGCTCACTGACAGCACGATGTGACAGGCGCGCGTCGAGTTCTAAAAATCCGCTCGGGTCGCCCCATCCATATTTATATTCACAGGCATGTCGCCATGCCGTGAACCCATCGAGACGCATGAGCGACTCACTAGAGCGGATTTCGTCGTACGTGGCGCGATCCTGTACAAGACAAAACGTCTGCATTGCGCGTGTCAACCTGGCGTTCTTTTCGCGGAGTTGACGCAATCGCGACATGTACCGGTGGGTGTATTTGCATAACACCATATCTTTAAGTGAAAAAATACACGGGTTAAAGACGTTTTTTAAAAACCACATTTGGGTTTAACAGCGACTCGTAATTTAACGATAATAGCGGCGGCAAGTAGCACTCGACGGTCTCGAAATGCGTCATTATAACTGATTCAATATACACATGCTAAATTCAATTTTTAGTAATCGCGAAAAATATCAGCAGAATATACCCAACTGTAAACACACTTCATGAAACCGATTATCGAGTTGAGCTTTCTAGTGCTAATGTTGGTGCTGATAATATCAGCGTGGCAGCTGGGCGGTTCATCGGGCCGATCCGCGGCACTCATCGAGACCGTGAAGACCGTGGATACCGTGGAAACCGTGAAGACCGGCGGTTGTTGCCCATCGAAAACGAGCCCGAATTACTGGTGGCTAACGGGGCAGCCTCGCGCGCTCGCTTACGACTGGTGGCACCGCACTTAACGGTCACGGCGTTCGCACAATCTCGCTTCGGTACATGTTCGGGTCATAGCTACCCAGTGTGAAACGTTCAACTCGTTTCATCCACAGCATCATGAACATTATCACGAGTACAATAAACACGATCCACCCGTACATTTATATATATACGCCGGCAAAATTGAATATTACGCATTCAAATATGAAAAATGAACACTCTTGAACGCATATTGTCGATATTCCTGCTCGGATATTTAACGTCCCGGATAGCGTACGCCAACTACGAGTTTCTGAGCGACCCGGCCGTCAGGACCCTGTTGAATCCCGGCTCGCTATTTGGATTTATATTGACAGTAGACATCGTCGTTGTGTATATATGGTGGACGGTAGTGTTCGACACGCCTGATTGAATATTTTTTTACGACTCGGTTAAAATTTAATTTATATGCGTTTATAGTGTACAATGTCAACACGTGTTATATTGAGCGGCCTCGCCGGTTTCGCGATGATTGGAGTTGTGCTATCGTGTATGTTATACACACTCTGGAACTGAAACCGAGAGCCGATTGTGCCTGCACACACATGCCGAGTCGTGGATTTTAAACTATCGGCATTGTATACTAGCGACTACGGTGTAGATGCTGCGCTCTGGGTGATGATGGCCGTCAATGAATCGCTACCGAGTCCCGCTACTTTCGTGTTTTCACTTAACGGTTTTGGTTGACACACGTACCACCCGACGTGTAACGAGTTACAGGGTGGCGGTATAAACCACCCGACGTGTAACGAGTTACAGGGTGGCGGTATAAACCACCCGACGTGTAACGAGTTACAGGGTGGCGGTATAAACCACCCGACGTGTAACGAGTTACAGGGTGGCGGTATAAACCACACAATGCCGTGCTGGCGAGACGGAAATAGTATACAAATCGATAGCCGGTTCAAGTGTAGAGAGTACCGTAGTGCTCGGTTGTGTTCGTAATTATTGTCGTTGCGACTGTCTGTATATGGATCGCGTGGACGCGCGTGCTTTGGTTGGGTACTGACGAACAACATCCCGTCTAGTCGTATTTTTATGCAAAATTGATTATCCGTGAGCAATAATTGAACATATGCGTCAACACGCTCAAAATTACAGTGCGTTTGCCGCGTGTGGCGTATTGGCGATATCGGCATCGATAGTCTGTATCGCGTTACTCGCGGTTTCATACCATCGAGACATATCTAATGTCCACAGAACGACATGCCAAGTAACACGCTGCAATTTAACGACGCGTTATTGTGGCAATGACGCATACTCACGATACTCATATACGTGTGTCGACATGTCGCTCGACCTATACTATACCCACGATGTCGATCGTGTTGATTTCACGAATCGAAAACTTACCGTTAAACTAATTGGAACGGATGTTTTAGTCAAACATCCGACATGCCCTCAAATGCTGAATTATCGTGGTAACTACACGCTCCGGTGCTGGTTTGACGAACGCAACTACACCGGGTCGTTACGTTTCAACAAGCCGCCCGAGGTTGGCGGCGTGCAAATCATCATGATGACGTTACTATCGTCTATTGGTATAGGGATTGTTGGTGTTCCGTGTATCGTCTGCATGTTGCAACCGAGCGTGCCGTTAACGCAACATGATATGGAAAAACTCAACGACATGTAAATCGTCTTTTTATCGGGTACTTGGGATCATGTTTGCGATTACATGCGCGACCACCGGCAGATGCCCATTTGTATATTGCACCGTCAATTGTTGAATCTTAGGCCCAAAAAATATGCCATTTACAACGCGACATGTCATTTACTGGAGACATGCCATTTACTGGAGACATGCCATTTACAACACGACATGTCATTTACAACACGACATGTCATTTACAACGCGACATGTCATTTACAACGCGACATGCCATTTACAACGCGACATGCCATTTACAACGCGACATGTCATTTACAACGCGTCAAGATACGAGTCGGCCGACACGGTATTCTCCTTCACGAAGTCGCCGTTAATGTAAAACTGGTTATAGTTTGTACCGTACTTCGGCGTGTTACCGGTAAGCAAGCTACCCGTCAGTCCGTAAATCTTATCCTCGGCCGAGTTAATTGCAGCCTCCTCGAGTGTCGGTAATGGTGCACTAAAGCCAATACGCAACATGATGTTTGTCGACTCGCGTGTCGACAGGCCTTGTCGTTCAATACCCGTCACCTTACCCGTGAAAGTCATTTCATCGGCATAGATCGTGAGATGACGGTAGTTTACCGACGATACACCGACATTACGAATCTCACTAATGATGCGCTGACGTGCAGCCTCGATACCTAATACGCGTTGCGTCTCCTCGATCGCGTCAGTCTGAATAGTGTACAAGTCGACACCCTTGAGTCGCATTGCGCCTACTAGATTAGTGCCGATAGTAGTGACACCGTAGCGATTCGTGTCGCGTTGTATCGAACCGTCATCTGCAACCCGATTACGAATCATTTTTGTGACGCTCGCGATAGATACACCGTTGACGCCGCGGATAATCGTGTTGAGCAGACTGTCCTTTAGCGACTCGATATCCGACTGTTCAACCTGTCGGAACATCGACGATTTAATATACACGCGTAGTATAATCTGCTTAGCGTTTTCGGGTGTGTGTACAATGTACAAGTCGGGGAACGATTCACGAAGACGGCTCACGACGAGCTCAAGATTCATGTTCTTGAGAATCAAGGTCGTCTTATTGAGTACAAACCGCACGCACCATTTAATAAGATCAGACGGTGGCGCCAATATCGGGTTGTATTTCTGGAACTCGTCGATTAATTGTTTCTCGTGGGCGTACTTCGGGTGTGCCGGAGCACCGTACTTTTCGAAGAATACTTGCCACATGACTACAAATTGTCGCAAGTTCATCATCTCCATGTTATTCGCGATCTCCTGCACCTTGGCACGATCTGCGGAATATTCCGGTAGAACCGAAATCAACATTGACGGTGAGTCGAGACGCTCCGTGGGCCGGGCGCCCAACACCTCGCGTGCCTTATTGACACCCGTTTTATTGGTGCCGCCTGAAATACTGCGGTGATGCGCGTCCAGCATGTACTGGGTAAGCGGGCCTGAGAACGACTGTGCCGCGATAATGCCGACGGCGCATCCGTAGTCGACGAGTGCGTTCAGGAACGTCATCTTAATCTTCGTGATTACGAGTGCTAATAGACTCTTTCCGAGACGCTTCAGATTGCGCGAATGCATTGTCGACCGGGCGAGTACGCCCAGCAGATAAACGGCATACGATATATGTGTCGGAACTGGCGCCTTGGCGCGCTCCTGCTCCTCGTTCAACAGCAGATACGACAGGTTCGACACAAACTCTTTTACAATCGCGACCATTTCGGCGACTTCAGCGTCGTCCTTAGCGCCGGCCTTGTCGCGATAGGCGTGGATCGTGTCTTCAATAATCATCTTGATGTTTACCGGCATAAATCGCTCGGCCGACATCAAGTCTTTCACGGTCGTGTTTTCAATCGCCATGTAGATTTTACGATACTCGTCGCGATCCGCGCGAATTTGAGCGTACTCGGCGTCAAACACGGGCCGCAATTTTGCGTCTTCCGTCGGGTAACTGTACGATTCGGCAAGCTTTGCATTCGACATCAGTACGGTGGGGAACTCGACGCGAATGATTTTTCGCGGATCCAAACCGTCCTCGCCGTAAAACAACTGGATAACATTAGTGCCCTTGATACACATTCTCATGTTATTAGTGATGATCGACTCGAGATTCTTGATCGACTTGCGATTCTGTTCGCCGGTAATACTTGTAGATAGCGCCTTCGAGATGAAGTCGAAACGCGCATTCATGGCGTTAAACACCAGCTCGGGGCTGGTCATACCCGACATGTAACTGTTTGTAATGTAGCCGCGCGACTCGGGCGACGTCTCGAAACGACAGAAGTACGCGAGCGTACGCTTGTACGAGAACCGCATTCGAATGCGCTCGCCGTTAATCAGGATTTGACCGATCGTCGAGTTCATGTGATACATGTTCTCCATGCGACCCTTGCTGCCCGACATAATCAGCTTGTATAGACTGTTTGTATCGGGGTTAATGCTACGCAGGATCGGCTCGATAAAGTCGTCCATAACGCGGAGTTCAGCGATTTGCTGCTCCTCATAGAATTCCGTAACCGTCTTGTCGATTGGCGGAATAATCTGACCGCGGTTCAGTTTATCGGTAATGAGTTGTGATTTCCGGATAATTCCACTCTCGATTTCGTGAATCTGCTTGAGACCCTCGTCGCTAATTACCATGTCCATGATTCCGATAGAGTAGCCCTTAAGTAGAATGTAGTTGATGGCGAGTTGCTGCATGTTGTACATGACGTCGAGTGCCTTCTCGCTGCCGTACTCGCTACCAATCAAGTGGTACACGTTACCGGCTTGGCCCTTGCCGATAGAAGATTTGTCGAGCACACCCTTGACGTGGCGTCCGCGGTCAATCTCGACCGACACCTCAGTAGGCGAATAGTCAACGTATGGTGTGTACTCCTGTTTGTACCACGTCGGCGTACGCTTAAAGTTGATGGGCGTCTCCTCGAGGCACTTACTAATCAGGTCGCGTCCCGTGTAGTACGGGGTGAGTAGCGGCTTGCCGTTGCGTTTCGTCTCGACGGTCGGCAACGCCTCGTCCGTGAACGTCGGCAGGTATGTCGAGTGTGCAAACGTCAGCATAGCATGGTATTTGTCGATTTTGACACCGTCGCGCGTCATCTCAAACATGCCGACGACCGAGTCGTCTAGCTGGCCGATAAGCGGCGCCGAGTCGCTGTGGTTAATGAAGAAATTGTGGGCACCTGCCATCTCCGCAATCTCGTTTCTAGCGATTATACTAGAGTTTACAAATATGTTCATCTGCAGTATGGTCCCTCAGGCGAACCTGGATTGCCGTTCGGATGATTATCCTTGCGACAATTACGCTTTCACGTAGGGCTAGACTATAACTTATTACCTGCCACGTAGGCAGATACAACCTCCACTTAGTCGTTGAAGGTTAGTCTACAATGTAGATTCTTCCCTGCGGATTGTCCATTGTTTGACAATGTAAACATTCTTTACGTTTTTACCATGTCCAGGGTCATTACCTCGGATTTCCGTTGTGTTTATACAACTTGAGTGGTAGTAAAAGATGTTAGGAGTTTCCCGCAATTCGAAGGTTTTGCATTCGTTTACCGAATACTAGCAAGCGTTTTTCGCTTACTGAGACTAATGAAAATCTCCATCCTGTTAGATCAATATCCCTGCGGTTTCCCGCAAGGCCGGACTATATCTTATCCCTGCGTAATGCAGAGCGACCGACATCTAGTCTCTGAACTGCACACTGTCGACTGTGTCGAATCAATGCTTGGCTGCGGATTGTCCATTTTGGTATTTAAACCTCATTCAACACGTTATTACCGTACCCGAGGTCATTACCCTGGTGCCATAGTTCATTTATGAACCACAGCGGTAGTGTTGATTTTAGGAGTTTCCAGCAATTTGACGATCTTGCATGTAAACGATTATCTCGAGAACACACTAGACGGTTATATAAGCAACGTGTTCGGATGAAACGAACACGCCACTGTAGGGGTTACACTGTTTACCCTTTCGAGTCAATCCTACAACTCGAAAGGCAGCCGCCTGTTTACTTCAATGGTTCATATTATACATATGTACGTTTAAAGTCGCCATCCGTGGCTCTACAAGGTTTCCCGAGTAGCCGGACTATACTTTAACTCTGCGTTTAGCAGAGCGATCGACATCTAGTCTCTGAACTGCACACTGTCGACTGTGTCGAATCAATGCTTGGCTGCGGATTGTCCATTTTGGTATTTAAACCTCATTCAACACGTTATTACCGTACCCGAGGTCATTACCCTGGTGCCATAGTTCATTTATGAACCACAGCGGTAGTGTTAATTTTAGGAGTTTCCCGCAATTTGACGATCTTGCAAATTTTCATCTTAAACACGCATCTACGCCGGGGGATAATTTAATTTTGTCATCATCTCCATCTAATAGATCTTCGGCAAAGGTATAAGCACGAGCTATAATTGTGGGCATATCATCCAAAATCGACTTTGATGGGTTATATGATATTATCAATGTGTTTTTAGATGAAAATTCACTAGGTGGTTATATGAGAGCGTGATAAACACACCAACATAGGGGTTACACTGTTTGCCCCCGCGAGATAACCCTACATCTCGCGAGGCAGCCACCTGTTTACTTCAATGGTTTAAAGTATGGCAAAACTATAGCATTCATAGTGAACGTCAGAACGTCCGGATCTTCGATTACAACCGCTCTCATGGCGGTAATGTTACTCGGCTTCAGTGACGGCTGCCGGTTGTACATGACGTAGTCGCCAGTGATCAGGTCGCGCATAATCTTGTCGCCGATTTCCAGCTCGAAGTTGTCGCGCAGGTTGTCGATACCGTATTCCGCGAGCGTATCCTGCTTAATAATCTTGGTGCAGCCGGGATAGCGTTTCGTGCCGTTCAGGAAATACACCATGAGTCGCTCCTTATTGTAGTGTTGCACCGTCTCGACAACCTGTAGCGTCTTTGCGTGGCGAATCGGGATGCCGACCTCGCCGAGTTTCCGATTTGGGTCTCCAACGATAGTTGCACGTCCGCTCAGCTGCACGCGCTTACCCATCTGCGTCTTGCGAAAGCGCCCCTGCTTGCCACGTAGACGCAGCGCCAGCGAATGCGTCGGGCCGGTGATGCCGGTCACGGGACGCTTGCCGCTTGCACCCTTCACGAAATTATAATAAATCGAATTGAGTTCGTAGATACTTTTTTGCAGTTTCTGGTCTATCTCGTCGGGTATCACCGTGGGTATCGTCTCGTTTTTCTTGATGATTGTCTTGAGCAGCATCGTGAGGTCGTCATTCGTCGACCGACCGCCTCCCATTTTGCGGACATCGGGTCGAATAGTAGTGGGCGGTACCTTGATGCTCGTGAGTATGAAATTACGCGGGTGTGACATTGGCGACTTGCCGAGTTTCACGACAGTAGCGTCCGTGATCTTGTCGAGGTATACTTTTATGGTATGTGGAAACAGTTGCCACTGCTGCACAATACGCTTGTCTTCATACAGCTCCGCCGTGATTGCAAACTTCTCCTCCTTGTCCTTGATGATAGCGGGATGCGTCTCGCCGCAGTGCACGCACTTGCGATTCGTCATCTGTCCAATGCGCGATATCTTGGCCGCCATGTCGAGTCGTTTGATTTTTGAAAACATCGCATAGTCTTTTTCCGGCAATATACACATACCACATTTGAAACAGATTACCTTGAGCCACTTACGTGTCTCGTTCAGGAACATGGGTGAGAACACGTGATAATTTAACTTGTGATGGCCATCGTGTCCGAGACAGTTTTTCTTGTTGTTGTAACAAGTCTGACACTTATACGAGTGGTCGGTTGTACCCATGTGCCCGTCGTAAACACCTCCCGGATACGGCATGTTGGCGCGAAATAGATCGTGCGAAACGACCGGGACGTTACTCGATTTTTCGTTGTCCTCGCTGCCCAACACGCTAAATCTCACTTTGTTGATGCGACTGGTACTGAGTTTAAAAGCCATATGAACACGAGACTAAATATACATATTCAATTATTTTTAACTTTAAGGGGAAATACCTGTGAAACTATAGCGCTATAATTTCGCCTTAAACGCGGGTCAATATACAATTATTGCCCCGACTCGACATGTATTTAATATTGGTGGCGTTGCGTTGTGTACCGTGGTGTGCTCCGTGGCGATAGCCTTCGGCGTTTATATATGTGTAGACGACTACACGATGTCCGGCGACGAAAATTAAAAAAGATATTACAATCGCGTTCGACTATTAACGTAGACTCGCGTGTATACACTCGTATATAATATGTCGACACGTGAACCCGTATATTTTTGCAACCCGCTCCCATATTAAATATATATCTATGTACGGTATAGACACAACGACTTGCGTGATGACGGAAAAATACGACTTGCGTGAAATTCGGGCATATATTGACGAGCAAATCAGCTTTAGTGAGGATAGGACGCGTCGACATTTCGAAAAGGCGATCGATGAATTGCGGTCCGAGATGAAGACGGCAGCTACCCGAATCGCAGATAAGGCCGTTAAAAAAGCGGCATCCGGGGGCGATTCTACGGCAATGACTATCCCCGAGGCTGCAAAACGCGAGCTTACCGTCAGCATCCGCAAGGAGGTGACACGCGAGGTGTACGACTTTCTCGACAAGTCGGTTATGCCGAGAATCGACAGTGCGATCCAATACATGAACATGAAGACGGAGGACGGCGACGAACTCGTTACGCGATACCGCCGCGAGCTACACAAGACGGTGACCTCTGGCGACAAGAAGATGATCACGGGATCGTCGACGGATGACCGTCTACGTGAGTACCAGAAAAACACGCTCTTCTTCACGGAAAACGACTAAACCCTCGCGCCTATCGACTCTATATTTTTTAACGAATATAATTACACGTTAGCAACATTTTTTAATATATTGTATATACGATATATACACATATATACACATATATACACATATATACACACATGCCGTGCGACTGCGCATACGAGGCACACACTATTCCGTGTGTATTTTGCAACATATCGGGGGGCTCGACGGGGTGCGACGCGTGCAGCGGCACCATGGCCGCGAGGTACGCAGCCCTCTGCATACACTGCGGGCACGAGGCTTGACGCGCAAAAAGTGAATATTTTTTGACCCGGTAGCATACCATTTAGACAATACAACGTACTTTGATAATGGCCGCCAAGAGTGTAGTTATAACCGATTATCGTACGCAACTGCCGGGCAAGGTTGATCCGGATGACCCGTCTGTATATATGTTTGACCAGATCACGAGTGAACACTCGCACGGGAAAAAGATGTACTGGCGCATCATTGTACGCCTGGTTGCCGACCACGGCAAGCCGACTGAGCGTTTCCTGCCGCTACTGCTGGAATATTTCGACTCGAAAACGGAACTACCGGCAGGCGCCGCCGCGTGGCTAAAGGTGGTGTCGAAAACCGGCGACGACGGCAAGATACGTGACGTTACGCCAGACGTTGTATCGGAGGGCAGGAATCGCGGCAAGGCGAACCAGACCAATGCGTTTACGCAGGGATTGCGCGATGCGCTCTCGAAACACAATGCACAGCTCAAAAAGACGAAGTGCGCAGAGCCGGCTGTCGAGGGCGATCAGGCCGACACTTTCAAACTATACCCACCGATGTTGGCACAAGACCGCAAAAACGTGAAGAAGCGTCTCGACTTTACCGAGGAGCTGTATGTGCAGCCGAAATACAACGGGGTGCGTGTTGTGTCGGTCATGAATGACGACAGCGACGTATTACTGTATAGTCGTAAACGCAATCTATACCCGAGTTTCGGGTATATTGAGGCGGAACTGTCGCCCATCTTTGACCACTACTATAACGAGTGGTCTGCTGACGACACCTTCGGCGGCACACTGTACATCGACGGCGAGATATATCGCCATGGCGTCAATCTGCAGGACATCGCGGGAGTGGCGCGCAACGAGCAGAAGGCGCTAACACTGCACTACTATGTATATGACCTGTTCATACCGGAGCGTCCACTGTTGACGTATCCGGAACGCAAGCGGCTGCTCGACACGTTCGCGGCACGGTTCGCCAATAGTGAACACGTACGATTCGCGGAGACGCAACGTGTCACGGGCGAGGACGCTCTCGGTGCGCTATACCGTCGTTTCCGCGCCGAGGGATACGAGGGCGCCATGGTGCGTCCACCGCGACCGTACCGCTACTCGTATAACGACTACCACTCCGACAGCCTACTTAAAATGAAGCCGAAGGAGGACGCAGAGTTCACGATAACGGGATACGAGGGTGGTAAAAAGGGCAAGTCGGCCGGTACACTCATCATGGTGGTACGGACCGACGGTGGCGTCTCGTTCAACGTGACGATGGGCCGTAACATCTCGATCGAGCAGGCGAAAGAGATGTACCGGAAAATGGGCGAAACGGAGGCTAACGGCAAAACGCATTTCGAAAATCGATACCTCGGCAAGCGTCTAACCGTCGAGTACGAGGAGTTGTCGAAGGACGGTGTGCCGCTGCGTGCAAAAACTAGAATGGTGATCCGCGACTACGAGTAGCGGTTTTCGATATTTACCGTGATATTAATATACTATTTTTTGATACTTTCGTATGCTCAAAAATTGAAAATTGCGGGGTGTAATTTGAATGGGTGACGAGTACTACTCGATAACGCGTGTATACTTTTCCGGCTATCGGAAGTATGGCTATGCTCGATTGCCATTTGTGAACCACGTTTTGTGCGGTATCCACTGATAATAGGGCGGTTTCTCGAGTATATAGACGATAAATTTGTATACACCGGTCGTCGTGTACGTTTTGCATACGCGTCGGCGCACCTATCGTTAGAACAGATGGCGTGTCGTGTATTGAGAGCAAATGGAGTCGACCCGTTAGCTCTCAATACGCGACACGAGTTATGCCTCGGGGTTTAGGATTTGTGGACGTTGTTTTTTGAGACGTTTTGATGACGATTAAAACGACATTTCCAACCTAGAATATACGTTAAAAACCTACAATCTTTCCAACAATGGACGTTTTAAAACGCATAAAATTCACACTCGACGATACGCCGAGACGATTATCAATACTCGAGGACGACACGAGTCTCGTGGTAGTTTTCGAGTCGAAGCGACACGCCGGCTATGAGTACGAATGCGAGTTGCGACTCGGCAGAAAGTGGAACGATTGTACAGCCGACCGTGTATTTATCGAGGCGCTGCGTCGTCTCGGTATAGACTCGAGTCGCGTATGCGTCGTCTCGGTATAGACTCGAGTCGTGTATTTATCGAGTCGTGTATGCGTCGTCTCGGTATAGACTCGAGTCGTGTATGCGTTTTTCGGTAAATTTGAAATATACCCAGGATATATCGATAGTACGCTTGCCGTAGTCGGGTAATTCCGCGCCCCTCGCGCGTTGGGAATTCGATAGACTATACAACATATGTTACGAATACGAGGGCTGTAGGTATCTTTGTAACGATTGACGATGAACATACACGCCGCGTCGGGAGTAGACTCGTCATCATGCACTTTACAGCCGTCGAGTCGAATCAGTGGCAGATACTCATTGAGTCACGGTATCCGACTATGCCGACTCTGCCGACTCGTCGCGTTTATACGTGCATGTCGAGGAGCGCGAGGGCCTATTTATGGAGTGGACAGAAGTAAACGGGTATAGTCTCGGGGCGTAGCGGTACGTCAAATGCGGTGTGGTCTACATCGTAAATATTATCCTCTAGAGGGTGCTCAATCGACCTAATAGACACTATTTAATGGACTATCGAATAGCCATAGGTAGATTAACGGATCACAGATTCTGTCAACAAGTATTAAAAAACGCGTTACCCAGATACACGACCGGTGTTAACAATTGTTAAGGAAATTAGACCTGTTAAACCATGTATACGTATAAAATACAGCGTTTATTTTTATGTACGTGGTATACGTATACATGACTGACGACACGCTATACCGTGTCGAGATCACGATTGACGATCGCGACCGCTACTGTATGGTTGTATGTGACTCGGGTCGAAATCTCGAGGTCACGCTGTATGTAACTGCATGTCTAGAAGTGTCGCCCCGATACGACGGTAGGACTGTGGTTATGGGCCGCAGGTGGCGCGAGCGCAGCATCCACCATGTCGTTGCGGAGAGCCTAAGACGCGAGCGCATCGACACGTGTAGATACACGGTTAACGCGGTACACCGGGTAAATTAAAAATTAAAAACACGTGTCCAATACCGTAAACATGCTATACGTGTGTATATTATTTGTGTTGGCGACCGCGGTTGCATCTCAAAACGTGTCGGCGTGCGAGGGTTTCTACCCCGACAGGTACGGTAGACCGTGTAGCGGCCACGGTGAGTGCATCGCGATCACGGTTGGCGGTGTTGGCGAGGCGGTTTGCGTATGCGACGACGACTACGCTGGCGACGACTGTGGCGACAAACGCCGTCCGCAAATACTCGTGTTCCTGATGAGTTTCTCCCTGGGCGGATTCGGCGTCGACCGCTACAATATGGGACTGTGGCAGAGCGCTACCGGAAAACTAGCGCTGAACCTGTTCTTATGGGTGCCGGCGTGTGTCATTGGCACGTTGGGCGGTATGATCTCCGGTGGGCTCGCAGCTGCAGACGGCACGGTAGGCAGTGTATTCGGCGCTCTCAGCGGATTCGCTTCAGTGGCCGCGGCAGCCGCTGTTATACTCGCGTGTTTCACTTGGTGGATATACGACGTCGTCATGTTTGGAATGAATCGCATCCACGACAGCAACGGACACGGTTGCGCGCCGTGGTAAACACTAAAGTGGTAAACACTAAAGTGGTAAACACTTCAGTTGTAAACACTAAAGTGGTAAACACTTCAGTGGTAAACACTAAAGTGGTAAACACTAAAGTTATATGTTGTATTTTTTCCGACAAGACCCGCTATTTAAAAATTGAATACTATATGCTATATACACTGTAGTAGATGCAACCCATTAGAATCGCATTTGGACATCAGGCGCGCACCGGCAAGGACACTGCGTGTGAATACCTGTCGAAGACGTTTGGAGGTGAGACGCTGCGTTTCGCCTCTGGCGTTTACGATGTCGCGGGTCTCATGCAAGACTATTTCGGCAAGGATCGCGCGAAGGACACGCACCTGCTGCAAATGATTGGACTCGGTCTGCGCGACGTGTACGGCAGTGACGTATGGGTAGATCGAGTATCACGTGCGATCGAGGCCCTGCCGCCCGACACTAACATCTACATTCCCGATGTGCGTTTTCCGAACGAGGCGGATATGCTGCGTAAATGCGGCTTCAAGATCGTAAAGTTGACGCGCCGGGACCGCCCCATTGACCGCGACCCGAACCACCCGAGTGAAACGTCGCTCGCCGACTACCCGTTTGACCTGGTCATTGAAAACGACGGTACCATCGATGACTTCTACCGTAAAGTGTATATGGCGGTGCGTTGACAATAGTACTTTACGCGAATAGTGTTTTTTGACAAAAAATATCTGCATAAATATATAATGTCGCAACAGGAAATCACACGAGTCATATACCGAAAAATCAAGGATTCGATCACTGACAGAAATGTCGACGTCGGTGTCGTATTCGATATTTGCGTCGCGGCAATGCGTCTAGTTGAGCGTACACATAACCTTGATGGTAACGACAAAAAAGAGATTGTTAAACAGACGGTGCGTATGGTGGTCGACGATCTCGATGTACCCGCCGACAATCGAGACCTAATCAATATGTTGGTCGACGTCATTGTACCTGTCGCGATAGACCTTATTATTGCGGGCGAGAATGGAGCGCTCAAAATCGTCAAAAAGAGTTTTGCACGTTGCATTTAGAGGCGATTTGTATATTATTTTTTGATGCGATACCAAAAAATAAGACGAATTGCTATATATTTTATACAATTAGTACATCACATTATTGTAATTGTTGGGATTTAACGGCATTGGTATTCCCTCCGGGATATTTTCATAATCCTGAGCGTGTATATTTCGAAATTCAGGATAACCCCACGACACCCAGGCTTCCCATGTGTAGTGTCGACGTGTAAATTTATATGATACGATAATGCTTCCACCTGTAACTTCTCTACTTTCGATTCTGGAAATAGCGCCACTTTTCACATCGCGAACAACGTCCCCATACGTAGCATATAAAAATCCGGGTGCGCTTTCGTACAATAATTCCATGTTAAATAATGTGTTTCGAAGACCCATCATAAACTTAATATTATTCGTGATGTATAGCATATACACATCACGCCAAGTCAAACGCCCAAACGCACCATCATTAACGGTTAACTCACTTCCAACATATAGGTTCAGTTTACCGCCCGTAAGACGACCCGCATAAATATTGCTGTGTAAAATTACCATACACCAGTCCCCCTCGTTGAAACCGCCGGGATATACCGTGTTAAATCTAGTCATGTTGGGACCCTGTAATGTATTGCCCCACGTTGCTTCATCTACATTTACCCAGTCATCAATGTAGTGGTTCCACTGATAATCAATGTCGCTAGCGTAGTGGCGGCGACGATTGTTCTCGACGTAGGCATTCACGCCGTTATACCGAATAACAATACCGTTCGTTACACCAGCAGGTAGCGCATATGTCGACATGGTGCTGCCCGTAAAGATCGAGTTGAAATCAGCATCCGACAGTTGTCGATTGGGGGGATTGCCCCAGGAACTATATACAGTGGGATTTGGGTAGATGCGCTTGACATTACCAACTACGCGCGCTATAGTGCCGGCTGGGTTACGAATGTTATCGAGGTTAGAGACACCTGTCGGCAGTGCCCATCCGGGAAGCGACTCTGGATTAAATCCACTCGTGACTGCGGCATTCGCTGTTAATCTTTTGACCATGCATCGGCGTGCAGGTGTATCGTATATGTAAACGGGGGAGTTCAAATTCTGTGCAGTAACGCGACAAGCCGACTCGAGTACGCCGTTTTCTATTGTACCAGCGGTAAGCGGTAGGTCGACGTTCGGTATCGATGCCCACCCACCCGAGACGGTTCTGACACCCATAACCGTGTTGGGATTGTATCTACCCCGTTTAAGATAGCACGTGTTGCCGGCATGTGAATATCCCAATGCGTTTTCGGTTGTGGACGATGCCTTGCACTGTGCCAGACTCGTGTTCTGGATCGTCCTGACGTCATACCCCGCGAAATCGACCCCCGATACCTGTGTCACGGTTTCCGTGACTGCAGCCACCGTCTGTGGACTCCAGAATCGTGTCGACGGGTCGAAACCAAGCGCATTCCGTGAACCTCTCGATACATATTCGTAACTGACGGCATTCAACACCACTTCATTTAGGGAGGATGCTTGACCGCGAATCATATCAATTTGAGCGTTCGTTAACCGGTAGATCGCCATTACGGTACCTATAGCGGTAGTACGTTGGTCTTCCGTCAAATATTTTGACGATACACCACGGTGTTCAACCGCAATAAAGAACTGGTTAACGCCGTTAATAAAATATCGGTATACGGCATTACTCTTAATAGTCGATAACGTCATACCCGTGCCCGTAATGAACCCCTGAGTGTACGGGTAGAACGGTACACGTAACACGGTCACACCGGCGGTATAAGATGTTAATGGCACGGGATTCCAAAATGTCATACTTGTCACCTGTCCCGAATTGTGACTGAGTGTACCTACAGTCGTCTGATTCGGTAGCGCTGTGGCTCTAGCATTTGCAAAGTCGGCAACGCTAGGGTCTATATATTCGGCGGCTCGCCATATAGTGCCGTTTGCACTCCGGACATATAGTGTAAGGCTGTGACCGCCTGTACTCGAATAGTAGTACGTGTGACCGTTTGCACTATCACTAAACACCGTCTTCACCAATTCATTACCGACTAGCAGAGACTCACTACGTGAACGGTATGCGATCAGTAGTATGATCACGATTACGATCGCCAGACCGAAGTTCATTATATAAGTGTTATATTAACACAACAAAAATTATAAAATATCGTAAAATTCGATGTAGCCAACGATTGTCGATTCTCGAATAATGATATTATGCTTTAAAATCCCGCTCCTTGCGAACAACTACATACTGGTGTAGGTCGATATAAGCGAGATCCTCGGGCGACAACCGCTCATACATGTCGGGACGCACCTTGGCAAATACACTAAGCATTTGGGTAAACGACTCGTCGATCTCGGCCATGAATCCGTGTTTTTTGAGTTCGCTGTTGACGTATTCCAGGTTGCACAGTGGCTCCGTGTATAGTTCGTCGGCAAGCGGCAGTCGCACTGCTATCATTTGACCGACATTTGCAATACGGTCCTGCGCATAGTCGCGGCGAATCTCGTACTTGACGACGCCGCCCTCCTTTAGCGTCCACGACGACCCCTTCGGCACGTCCCGAAGCGCGTCAAATACACGTCGACCATCCATAACCGTAAACATAAACACACCGCCAACGCGAAGCATCACATTCGCAAGCTTGATGACGTTTCGAAGGTGGTCAACGGTGTCGCAAAGGTAATGCATTGCAAAATTGCAGACGACCGCATCGACACCTCCATGGTGGTAATTGAAACCCTCGAATCGCCCCGCCAGCGCCCGATAATCGGTCGTCAGATCCGCAACTGAAGTGTGTATTTTTGTGGACATGTACTCGCCGCCAACACGACGCTGATTAAACTCTATTTTCGACTGTTTACGATGCGAGTCTACCAAGTCAAATTTCCGCTGAATAAGCTCCGCAATGGCGTTCGAATCGCGGTCGACAAACAATACCGACTGGACACCAACCTCGTGATACCGGTGCAAGTCACCACCTCGACCACTGGCCAAGTCGATAGCGCGTTTTACTCGCGACATGTGGTTTTTCATGAGCGCTGATATCACGAAACGCTTATATGCGTTGGGATTTTTGTAGATATCGGACGCAGTTTTCGTGAAATAACCGGCATGTGGGCGCCATAATTCCTCGAATGGAAACGGGTTAATGTAGTTTTGGTATGTAGTCTCGGCTATTTTAAAGTGGTTGCCGTAGTACCCACGCGTCAGGCTGCGGTCTTCGCGCAAGTGTACGAAATCCCACTTGGCATCGTCGGTGCCAACCCCGGACCGACGCAATTCCACGATTTTGCGGTCGATTTCCGGTAGTCCATTCGCATGGAAATATACGTATGCATACGGCTCGCTGCTCGGTGAAAAGTGTATCGGATGGTAGCGGTCCTGAAACGTCTCGGGAAACAGCTCGCGTGTCTCGGGTAGGTCGTCGAGTCCCAATTTCTGCTGCTCGTCATTATTGATACCGACGTACAGTAGATACAATTCAAAGCCGGGCCGACGGATAAACGGCTTCTTACCGATCAGTGAAACGGGAGCGCGCATCGCCGCAAAGTCGATCGTTAAGTGATCCGAGTCTTTCCACTTCAGGTTTCGTGTGTCGTGATACGAGTCGTTTGGCGACGTGAGTATAAGCCCGTCGATAACATACGGGTGTTCGGCACTGTATACACGGCGAAATGACGTCTCGAGTGCCTCCGCCTCGATACGGGCGAACGTTTTAGGTACAAACACAACCCGACTGTATACGTTGTATCGTTCCGAGACCGTCATATTCATCATATTTTCGATCTGTGCGTTGAGCGCATTACATGCTCCGGGAATATAGTCGAGTCGCTGAGCAAACGGTTTTTCGCTAACCGTTTCCTGTCGAAACATCAACACGTCAAATACATATACGATACACGTATCGCCTTTACACAGCAGCTCACCGTCAACAATAGTAGTATCGTCAATGTTTTTAATTATACGACTCGTCGGTGTTAGCGGTGAATTATTTCGCTTGGAATTCTCGACCGGTGTATTCATCGCCGTTTTTCGACCCACGAACTGTATTAGGCGGTCTGCAATAACGGTTAGCGACGCGGGTGACCCGCGTACAACACAGCGTACACCGTCCGCCTTATCAGTCAGGTAGTATCCGACCGGCGGATAAATGCCCATATATACGTTTTTCGTGAGGCCCTCGGCCTGGTTAACGAAGCGCTTAAGCGTCGGGTTCGACTTGAACCCCGCGTTCGAGTACTTTATGGCCTGCGATACCGCCAACAGTTCGTACTTCATTTGCAATTCCTGTGTATATTCCGGAGAGACGGTTTCGAACACCGTCTTAACGATATCAAAATCCTCGATGGTTAAATCCGCAGGACTGCCCGTGTATTCGATTTCCACTTCATACGACGTTACAATGCCGTGTGGAATCGAGTCGAGATACGTGTCGGGAGTGATGCCTCTGCCAAACATTTGCGATACTATCGTCTTGAGAGTCGGTCCAATTTCGTCGATTTTACCGGACCGTACCGCTGTAATATCGAATCGCCACTTGTCGTCCGGAAACGAAATTCGCGATCTTAAGCGCACAAGCGCATGTTGACTCGACTTGAACTGTCGAGCCTCAGCCTCGCGATTCAGGTGAATAGTGTACGGAAGATAGTCCTCGAGGTATATGGGCGGATTGCGCAATCGTGTTTTTTGAACATATGTCTCGTTCATACGAACGCCATCGTGAAACGTTTGGTGTCGAATAAACGATACATTTGGTTTGTTGCCACTAGGATCGGGGCTCACTACATTGATGGTGTGTTCCACTTCGCTCTTGCGGCCGCTCTTCAACAGCCCACCTACCAGCGACTCGAAAACGTCTTTTGTAACGTCTTTTACGTGAATTTCCAGTTCAAAACCAGCTCCCGACTTGTACTCCGCTATCACCTCCTTAATACCCTCTACAATCCTATCGGTAAACATTCTATAGTATAATCGCCTAATGTTTAATTGCGGAATCAATTTTTGCATCCCTGTCTAGACGTCCGCATTACACGCTTTGGGCCGCCGAAAAAATATCAACATGTATATCTTGCGGTTTTTTTGATATTTTCCGTCGAAAATACACAGACATCGTCAACGCGTGTTCGTGAGGTGTTGCATCGTCATGAGTATTTGTCGTATTTCATTAGGGATGCCGACAACTTGTACGACATTGTTCGTCGACTCTTCGTATACGGCATTGTTCATCATTTTTCCAACCACAAACATTGAGAATAGCGAAAACCCCCGGATTGCCAACATAATCACGTTGAACGCAAACGCTACCGTCATAACAGTGGTTACATGCTTATTGAACAGCGGAATAGACAGCATTATGGCGATCCACAAGCCGAAATCGACGAGTCGCCACGTTAAATTTCGCCGTGATAGTGTATAGAAAGTCGTCAATACATGCTGTGGGTTGAATATAAAATGTGTAGACTCGGGCAGACGTCTCTGTACGCGTTCCCAATACGATGCACGCTGTGACACCTGTATCGGTCGGCGCTCCTCGGCGCGAATTTGTGCGCTATTAGCAGTGGCCTGGTTAAAGATCTGTCGATACAGTTCCGTTTCGATACGCTGTTGCGCCGTTTTTGCATATTCGTACATCTCTTCCTCGAGACATGATTTCTCATATTCAGTCGGAAAACACTTACCGGCGATAGAACCGAGTGGACGATTGTACTCTACCGGCATAACGAAATTAACGCGGCATAGTGGACATGATTTTTGTTGCATGCGTTCGATACACACGCGGCAAAAACTGTGTTGACATATCAATGTAACCGGCTTATACATAATTTCGCGACACACGGTGCACGTTAGGTCATCACGGTGATCCGCGATGACGGCATCCTTATGTACTGTAGTCATGGTCGTCATGGTCGTCATGGTCGCCTCGACCGCGTTTGCGACAATATCGTGCAGACTAATTGAGGTCGAGTCTTGAGTATCGGATAGCGATTCCCGCACCGCGGCCGCAAGTGCAGGCGACTCGGGTCGACTCGCGACATCCGACTCGGCATCTAGATTGTCATATGAGGCAGTAACCTCCATGGTAATTTTATACATACAAACGTCACGTCTTTAATTTAAAAAATGAATTTTCTATATATGTTTGTAAGCTATTGTAAATGATCGTCAAACGGGAGGTGGAGACAAATATCGACATTGCGAATGCCGTGGACATATACACGGATGTCGAGTCAAATTTAATGTCGATCTTGACTAGCGAATACGAGGGTAAGTGTTTTCGGCGATGTTATGTACGAAAGGTACTGCGTTTATTGCAGTATAGCGAATGTCTGATTGCACAGGAGGGTGAACGGTGTTACGGTAGGATTTCGGTGCGTTTCGAAGTCGAGGCGGTAGTCTACTACAACGGCGAGATCGTTAACGGCTGTGTCGTCAAGAACAAGGACCGCAACGGCATCATTATTGCATCCAGTCCGATAGCAAAAGTGTTTCTAAACGCGCATCCGCTGTTGGCGACAGTGGCCGTTGGTCAGACGATATCGGTACGTGTCGGGTCCGCAGAATACCAACACGGGCAGATGTCGGTAAACGTAAATGCATATCCACTATTGTTTGTCAAGGAGTATCCGCTTTACGAAATATCGGTCGACTCGCTTTCGGCAAGGGAATACGCGTCGCTATCCGACCCACTAGAGCGTCTCGATGCCGCTATTGCGGCAGCCAACGAGACGAAGCGCATCAACACTAAGGGTTGGGAGTTCTTCGAAAAGCTGCTATATGCATACAGAACAGACCAAACGGCACCGTCCAATGCCGTGCTAGTCGACCTGGCGACCGCATTACGCACTAATAAGGGTCTTGCCGGTGTGTACACTCGGGACCACCGTATACGCCCCAACACACCCGGAATGTACAAGTACGCACGCGGCACTATCGACGACCCTAACGCGATTCGCCAACTCACGTCTCCACTCGATAGTTTCGTCGCGGTTATCGAAGAGACTATAACATATCTCGACTCTATTCGTGAGCTTCTCACGATCTACAACAGTGAAAAAATGATGACGGATCATAAAAACATATGGATCATCTTCATGAAAAATAAGATAGGATAGACTCGATGTCATCTTTTAGATGCGACTTCGAATACCATTTAAATTTTTGCCATTGATATTTAAATGACGGAGCAGGCTCTACAAGAGTGTGATTTAGAAGAGGAAGAGTCAGCGGTTGAGTCGACAGAGTCTGTCACTAAAAATTATATCGAAATGGTGCCCGAGGCTGAACTATCACAATCCCTTGGCGCTAAACGTAGATATATATGTGACTATGCGCGATACCTGGGTCGCGAGGATCACGTTGCGCTTGGTATGATGTTGAAACCGCAGTACGCGAAATTACTTCGCGAAAATTCAGACGGAACACGAGTCGATCTTGATCAGGTTAGGGAAGTCGACTGCATAAACATGCTATATGCATATGTACGATTCAAAATTTCACAACGCAAATAACCGTGATTTTAAATATATACACCATCATTATATATTCATGTCGGCCTGGATGGAGTACAATCGCACACGCGAAACCCCGGAATATATAGCGGGTTTTTCGGTCGTGACAGGTGGTGTCGACCCTAATCTCGAAACTATACTCGATGACATGCGAGGTTTTGTAGATTTTAACGTTTCCGAATCGGAAAGCGAGCCCACTACACACCAAGGGGGTGACGACTCGTATTCAATCGTTGACCATATCGAACCGTCCGCACCCGAGTCGACACTCGACCTGTCAAAGTATCTAAAAGACTAAAAAACTAAAAGACTAAAAGACTAAAAGACTAAAAGACTAAAAAACAATCATGGTATAGTGATTATTTATACGATATTTTCAGTGTCGTCATGTACACTGTTAATGTCGAGACTAACGAGGCTATCGGATACTTTTTTGAGTTGTTCTGTGTCTAGCGTGTCCAACGCTGCCGACTCGAGCCCTAGCGTCTTCGCGATTTGCTGAATATTGAGCAATAATTCACTACGTCTCTCCATGTCGAGACGCTTCTCATCAGCCTCAACATCTCGATGGTGACGTTCGTATTTACGTTTAAACTCTTCGTGTTCGGATTGTGCACGTTTTAGGTAGTCGTCTCGAAGCTCGTTTGCCATACTCTGCGTCCACCCACCGCCACCATGTTTACGATCGTTGAGTGTCTTGTATAGCAAAACAGCATAATCGGCATATGAATTCATACGCTGTTCATCATTTGTCCATGGTACTACCGATAGTCGCTTAAGATATTTGCGAAACGCCTCTTTGTGATACTGTTTCTCTTGCAACATGTGTCGCATAACAGTAGGGTATGACGAGAACAAGTCTCGATGCGACTCCCAAAATTGATTGTAAATCTGGTCGAGCCGCTTCGAGTCTTCCAATTGGACATTTTCGCGTTTCCATATTTCATTTGCCGCCTTCCAAATGGTATTTGTCTCCTCGAGAATTTGTTCGGGGGTTACGGATTTCTCGTTTTCTACTTTACCGCGCGCCAACATCGACATGTGTATATCGTATATACATCGCATCTTTAAAATTGAATTTGCGAGACGTGAAATATACAACGTGACGAGAATATCGCATAAATTTCAACAGTGTTACGTGAAATAGACGTCGATCGTCGTGTGAAATGTATTTTTTCGCAAAAAACGCATTAAAATGGCTCGCATGCGCGTATGTCGCCTTAAAAACATCAACAACTTTCACACAAAACATCAACAACTTTCACACAAAACATCAACAACTTTCACACAAAACATCACACAACATCACAAAACATCAACAACATCACAAAACATCAACAACTTTCACATAAAACATCACAAAACATCAACAACTTTCACACAAAACATCAACAACATCAACAACTTTCACATAAAACATCAACAACTTTCACATAAAACATCAACAACTTTCACACAAAACATCAACAACTTTCACACAAAACATCAACAACTTTCACATAAAACATCACAAAACATCAACAACTTTCACACAAAACATCAACAACTTTCACACAAAACATCACAAAACACCACGACTTTCACACAAAACATCACAAAACATCAACAACTTTCACACAAAACATCAACAACTTTCACACAAAACATCACAAAACATCACAAAACACCACGACTTTCACACAAAACATCACAAAACATCAACAACTTTCACACAAAACATCAACAACTTTCACACAAAACATCACAAAACATCACAAAACATCAACGACTTTCACACAAAACATCACAATAACATCATAACGGTAAACAATAACACTATCTTGAGTAGCGTTTTTAGCGTGAAGATTGCACATTTTTTGAATGTGTATTTTAATACTGCGCCTATAATTCTACCGATCATATACTCTACGATGTAGATTTTTTATGTTTTTTAGATCTAGCATCCTCGATTTCACGTTCCCATATGTGATTTCGATACGGTTCATGTTCCACTTGTATCATGTAATTTTGAGGCCGCGTACTCCACTGTTGTAGACTCGGTTTATGATTATTGGTGTACAAATCATGCAGTCGACACTCGATATACAACTTTACCAAGTGTTTTGGAACGATATAGTCGACTATAACCAAGTCGACCGAGTTATCACGACACAGTTGTATCTTTCGCTGATCCGCTAGTACGCGATCGTAGTATGTTTTATACACTCGATCATATTTTTTATCAAATCGCGTGTGTTGAGGGCCCTGGTACTCGAACGCTAATGCCATATCAGAGCAGTATCCATCTAGCTCCATACCACATAGCCAACTCGGATATACCGTCGGGAATTTACAACTGGTCAACGACTCGAACTCGCCACGTACATACTGTTCCGCTTTTGAAGGCGGCCAGTCTTCAAGGTTTTTAACAACATCTCTACGTTTCACGGTACGTTTCGATCTACGTGTTTCGCGACCACCGTATCTCGCGACAATTTCAGTATATCCATATGCGAGTAACGCGGCCGCAACGACAATCGCAACAAATACGAATATTATTAGTATGTTCATTTTTTATATATCACGCACAATAACCTATATGCACTTATATATACAATTATATACATATAAGTATATACATAACGGATGAACGAGGATAATGTTCTAGTATTAAACCGTTTCACGTCGCGCGACAACGTGCGTATGCTGGAACAGGTATTAACGCGACATTTTGGCGAGGGTCTCGCCGGTACAATCCACTCCAATATGAATATGTTTATCGGTCATTTTATCGACAAGGTCGCAAAAGAACTGTTGCTGAACCGCCAGGGTATGCGCGCCAACATAGTAGATCACGTCAACACTCTCAACGATTATTTCCTGTCGGACCGCATCGAGTTTATACGCGGGAGTATGCTAAATGTAGACAAACGAGATCGTCTACTCAACAATAATGTGTACGCGTATAACGACGGGCATGCAGCTGTATCGATGACGTCGACACGTAATTTACCACGTCAGGTAGTATGTGATACCGATTCACGGAAAATCGTTTCAAAATGCGAGCCATGCGACGAGTTGACACGCTGGCGATACCCGAGCCGCGGCGTAACACTCCGTGAGGACACATCCGGCGACGTATACGGTGGTGATACCGGCGGTGTTCGTGCCAACATGTATACTGGCGACGGTTACCAATTCAGGGGCGGCACCGGAACCGACGACGTACGTGAGGGCAACCGATTCGGGTTCGACGATGTCGCCGAAAACAGTGACAATGCCATTAATATGATGATGAATGACCCGAAGGTGCAGTTGTTAAACCGCGTTGACGACAACTGCAAATACGGCAAGGCCGACTCGATGCCGCAGTCCAACAACCGACTGTGGTCGTCAGACGGTACATTTGTAGACGAGAATAACCAAGCCGAGATGGATCGGTACATGAAAAGACGTGTATTCCGCTCGTGGGACGGCTCGAAACAGGAGACGGCTGCAGCGCAGATTCCGTGGTGGCGTAAGTCGATACAACACCGACATGTTGATCGTGATGTTAAAGACGCGCTTGGCGGAAATGTTGAGCGTAACGGTATGCAACGCGGCCACGATATGGAGTCGTTATACTGCCGAGTCGACGCCAATCGTGAAACTCAACGCGCATCTGCAGTGGCTCCATTCGTGTTTAAATGCTGAATACCAT